>Ga0315273_10000198_pt1 | contig 56825 bp, 53 predicted proteins | sample YL17G02_0_MG_FD_205753 | JGI IMG/M metagenome (GOLD analysis project Ga0315273, IMG submission 205753) | Sediment microbial communities from Yellowstone Lake, YNP, Wyoming, USA - YL17G02_0 | ecosystem: Environmental > Aquatic > Freshwater > Lake > Sediment | place: USA: Wyoming | collected... | reverse complement strand
ACGAGCCGCCCGCCTGGAGCGTGTACTGAATCTGCTGCGCGTCCTCGCCGTGGAGGACGACGTCGCCGTTCCCCTGCACGACGAGGGAGGCCGAGTAGCTGTCGGTCCAGCCGATCCCGAGTCGGCCCTGCGTCGAGTCGGCCGACGTGTAGGTGCGCGTGAACGCGAACGGCAGCCCGATCCCCGAGAGGGAAGCGTCGGTCACCTGGGTCGTGTATGCGCCCGAGAGGCTGTTGACGGGATCGGAGAGGCACTCGCTTGGGCTGACCGCGTTGGCTCCGCGGCCCGCGCATGTGCCGAAGCTCTGCGCGATCGGCTGGGCCGGCACGCTCACGCTGCCGCCGAGTTGCCCGTTCACCCAGTCCGCTGTCTGCTGGTGCCGCTCGAGGATCGCGATCACCTGCTGCCACGCAGGAGAGCCGAACGCCGGCGGCCCGGTGGCTGGAGAGAAGCTGCCGTTGCCGAACACGATCGCATCGCCAGACGGGGCCGACACGGGCGGCCCATGAACGGCGAAGAGCGCCGCCATCCCGGCTGCGTCGAGATACCAGGAGTACTGTGACAGCCCGACCACTCCGCACCCCGGCGCGGGGCACGTCGTGACGGCCCCACCGAACCCTGGTCCGCCGACCAAGGTCCAGTTGTACACAGCCGACTCGAAACACGTTCCGTCGGGATCCCCAGGGACAGAGGTCGGAACTTGCCAACCCGCGTCTGTCAGGTTGCAGGCGGTGAACTGGAGCAGCCAGCCCGCGCCAAGGTTCGGGCCCCCTTGTAGCTCCAATCGAACGAGCTCCCGTAGTGGAAGACCGCGCTCTGAACACCGTTGGCGCCGCCCGGAGGCGAGCGAAACCCGATCGGCCCCACAGGCCAATAGACGCCCGGCGCCGCATACCAGTAGTAGCGCTGGGTGCCAGAAGACGGAATCGCGAGCGACAACAGGGCCGTCATCTCGTTGGCGGCCGGGGGCAGCGTCACTGCCGCGCGGCGCGCGTCGGCAAGATCCTGGAGGATCGTCAGGTTCTGTGCGCCGCCGGCCGCGGCCAGGTCGGCCTCCGTCTGGGGGCTCTCCGCGAATGTCCCCTTCAGGAGCGCGAAGAGTTGCGTCTGAAGGGCAGGCGACTCCAGCGGCGTCCCGGCCGCGCTGGTCGCCCCGGCGCCGGCGACCACCAGCGCAGCGGCGCACGCGAACGCCAGGGAGGCAAGAACGTAGACTCGGGCCGCAGAACCCGTCTGTGTGGGCGAGAGTCATCTCAGCGGCAGGCTCATTTGTCAACCGTCTGAAACGGCCTTGGTGGAAACAGGCAAGGTTTAGACGACGAAGCGCTCGGCACGCTCGGTGCCGCGCGCGAAGCGCTCCAGCGCGAACGGCGAGAGGTCCAGCGTCGGCCGGACGCCCGCGACCAGTTCGGCGAGGTGCTCGCCCACCGCAGGCGCCTGCTGGAAGCCGTGGCCCGAGAAGCCGGTCGCGACCAGGAACCGGCCCGGCCCGGCCAGCTCTCCGACGATCGCGTTGTGGTCGGGGCTGACCTCGTAGTACCCCCACCACGAGGCCTGCACGGGCAGCTCGGCGAGCAGCGGCAGGCGCCGCTCGATCGCGGGGGAGAGCTCCTCGAGGCTCGCCTCCCGGCCGCCGAAGACGACGCCCGGTCCCTCGCGGTGGACGTAGAGGCCGGTCGAGAAGTCGATCGTCATGGGCAGCGGGTCGGGCAGGCCGCCGTCCTCCGGTGAGAACCACATCCAGCGCGGCTCCCCGCGCACCGGGATCTCGACCCCGGCGAGTGCCCCGACCTCGGCCGCCCAGGCGCCTGCGCAGCAGACCACCGTCCCGGTCGCGATGCGCCCCCGCGTCGTCTCGACGGCGTGGACCCGCCCGCCGCGCACGTCGATTCCCGTCACCTCGCAGCCCTGGAGCACGCGCAGCCCGCGCGCGTACCACTGCACGACCGCCTCGGGGGTGCAGTGGCCGTCGAGCGGGCAGAACGTCGCCGCGAGCAGCCCCTGCGGGTCGAGCTGCGGCACGAGCTCGAGCGCCTCGGCGATCGAGAGCTCGACCGAGGGGACGCCGAGCCGGGCCTGGAGCGCGAGCGCGCCCCGGAAGTCGGCCACGTCCTCCTCGCGGTCGAGCAGGAAGAGGTAGCCGACCTGTCGCAGGTCGATCCCGTCCATCCGCTCGAGCTCTGCGAGCGAGCGCAGCGCGATCCGCACGTTGAGCTCGTCGGCGAACTGCATGCGCACGCCGCCGGCCGACTTCGCGGTGGAGCCCGAGCCGAGCGCGTCGCGCTCGACGAGCAGCACGTCCTCGACCCCGAGCTCGTGCAGGTGCCACGCCGCGCTTGCGCCGACGGCGCCGCCGCCGATCACGACGACCTCAGCCGAGGTCGGCAAGCTCGGCCTCCGGGAGCGCGCGCAGGAGCTCTTCGACCGCAACCGAGAAGACGGCGTGCGGGGTGCCCGCGGCGCACCAGACTGTCTCGAAGCGCCGCAGCGAGGTGTCCACGATCGTCGGCAGGTCACGGTCGTGGCCGAGCGGCGGGATGCCGCCGATCGCGAACCCGGTCGCCTCGCGCACGCGGCCCGCGTCCGCGCGAGACAGGCCAAGCCGGGCCGTGTCCACCTGCCGGTCGCCGGCGCAGAGGCACAGCACGACCTCGCCGTCCCGCTCGAACACGAGCGACTTGACGATCTGGCCCACCGCGCAGCCGACCGCGGCCGCGGCCTCCGCCGCGGTGCGCGTCGAGTCGGCGAGCACCTGCACCTCGACCTCCAGGCCGCGCTCGCGCAGACGGGCCTCGACCTTGCTCGCGGTGGGATGAAGCTCCACGGTGGTTTACGGTAGCGCAGCGATGGCATTGCTCTCCGTCGAGGGTGTCACCCTCCGCTTCGGCGGCATCGTCGCGGTGGACGGTGTGTCGCTCGAGGTCGAGGAGGGGGCGATCGTCGGCCTGATCGGGCCGAACGGCGCCGGCAAGACGACGCTCTTCAACATCATCACCGGCCTGTACCGGCCGAACCACGGCGAGCTTCGCTTCGAGGGCGAGAGCCTGCTGCAGACCCCGCCGTACAAGATCGTCAAGCGCGGGATCGCCCGCACCTTCCAGAACGTCGAGCTGTTCCGGACGATGTCGGTGCTCGAGAACGTGCTCGTCGGCTCGCACAGCCGCTACGGCGCCGGCTCCGAGCGGGCCGCCCGCTCGCGCGCGCAGGAGGTAATCGAGTACGTCGGCGTCGGCGACGTCGTCGGCCGGCCGGCCTCGGGGCTCCCCTTCGGGACGCTGAAGCGCGTCGAGCTCGCCCGCGCGCTCGTTGCGGCGCCCCGCCTGCTCCTCCTCGACGAGCCGGCGGGAGGCCTGAACCACGAGGAGGTGGCCGCGCTCGCCGAGTTCATCCGGCAGCTGCGGCACGACTTCGGGCTCACAGTGCTCCTCGTCGAGCACCACATGAGCCTCGTGATGTCGATCTCCGACCATGTCCACGTGCTCAACTTCGGAGAGAAGATCGCCTCCGGGACGCCGGACGAGGTGCAGCGTGACCCGGCCGTGATCGAGGCCTACCTGGGAGCCTGAGGTGCCGCTGCTCGAGCTCAGCGACGTCGAGGCCCGCTACGGGCCGGTCGTCGCGCTGCACGACATCTCGCTCGCGGTCGACGAGGGGCAGGTCGTGGCCGTGCTCGGCGCGAACGGCGCGGGCAAGACGACGACGCTACGGGCGGTCTCGGGCACGGTGCGCAAGTCCGGGCGGATCGTCTTCGCCGGGCAGGACGTCGGCCGCCGCGGCCCCGAGGGGATCGCCCGCCTCGGCGTCGCGCACGTCCCGGAGGGCCGCGGCACGTTCGTCGAGCTCACCGTCTGGGAGAACCTGCGCCTCGGCGCTTACACGCGCAGCCGCGGCGCCGACGTCAACGCCGACCTCGAGCGGATGGTGGGATACTTCCCCTGGATCGAGGCCCGCCGTGACCAGCAGGCCGCCACGCTCTCGGGCGGCGAGCAGCAGATGCTCGCGCTCGCGCGCGCCCTGATGTCGCGGCCTCGCCTGCTCCTGCTCGACGAGCCCTCGCTCGGGCTCGCCCCGCTCGTCACGCGGGAGATCTTCCGCATCGTGCGCGAGCTGAACGAGCAGGAGGGGCTCTCGGTGCTCGTCGTCGAGCAGAACGCCAACCTCGCCCTCGACGCCGCGCAGCACGCGTACGTGCTCGAGGTGGGCCGCGTCGCCCTCGACGGGCCGAGCGAGGAGCTACGGGCCCATCCCTCGATCCGCAAGTCGTATCTCGGGTACTAGGGGCTGGGCGTGCAGCAGTTCCTGCAACAGGTCGTGAGCGGGCTCGCCTCGGGCGGGGTCTACGCCTCGCTCGCGCTCGCGCTCGTGCTCATCTACCGCTCGACCGAGGTGATCAACTTCGCGCAGGGCGAGATGGCGACCTTCACGACCTACGTCGCCTGGCAGTTGATCCACTGGGGCGTCCCCTTCTGGGCCACGTTCTTTCTCACGCTCGGGTTCGCGTTCGTGTTCGGCGTCACGATCGAGCGGGTCGTGATCCGCCCCTTCGAGCATGCGCCGGTGCTGACGGTCGTGATCGTGACGATCGGCCTGCTGGTGATGCTGAACGGCCTCAACGGGTGGATCTGGACCGCGGAGATCAAGGCGTTCCCGAGTGCGTTCCCGACCCGGCCGATCAACGTCGGCGGCGTCGCGTTCTCGCTCCAGGACCTCGGGATCATCGCGGTCGCGCTGCTCGCGGTCTTCTGTCTCTGGCTCTTCTTCCGCTTCACGAAGGTCGGGCTCGCGATGCGCGCGGCCGCGGTCAACCCCGACTCGGCGCGCCTCACCGGCATCCGCGTCGGCTGGATGCTCGCGCTCGGCTGGGGGCTCGCCTCGATGCTCGGCGCGCTCTCGGGGCTGATGATCGCGCCGATCGTGTTCCTCGACCCGAACATGATGCAGACCGTGCTGATCTACGCCTTCGCGGCCGCCGTGCTCGGCGGCCTCGAGAGCCCGGCCGGCGCCGTCGTCGGCGGCCTCCTGATCGGGGTGATGCTGAACCTGCTCGGCACCTACGTCCACCCGATCACCCCGGAGCTGCGCCTGCCCATGGCGCTGCTCGTGCTGCTGATCGTGCTCCTCGTCAAGCCCTCCGGCCTCCTCGGCCGCGCCGTGGTCCGCAAGGTATGAAGCGCGCCGGCCTCATCAAGCTGGTCGCGATTGCCGGCGCCGCCGCGCTCGTCGTCGTGCTCGGCTTCACGATGACCGACTATCACCAGTACCAGGGCGGGATCGTCGGCTACTACGTGATCGCGATCGTCGGCCTCAACATCCTCACGGGCTACACGGGCCAGATCTCGCTCGGCAACGGCGCCTTCATGGCGGTCGGCGGCTACACGACGGCGATCCTCGCCGGGCACCACGGCGTCGGCGAGCTCGCGACGATCCCGATCGCCGCGCTCGTGGCGGGCTTCGTCGGTCTCCTGTTCGGCGTGCCGGCGCTGCGCCTCGCCGGCCCGTACCTCGCGCTCGCCACCTTCGCGATCGCCGTCGCGGTGCCGTCGCTCGCGAAGCGGTTCGACCACTTCACGGGCGGCTCGAGCGGGATCACCCTGCCGATCCACACCGGCCACTACCTGTACTCGGCGAGCTGGATCTGCGCCGGGATCGGCTACCTCGTCGCCTGGCTCGTCCTGCGCGGCCGCGTTGGCCGGGCGTTCCGCGCGGTCCGCGACAGCGAGGTCGCGGCGGTCTCCTCCGGCGTCAATCTCGCCCTGTACAAGACGCTTGCGTTCGGCATCTCGGCAGCGTTCGCGGGAGTCGCCGGGTCGCTGCTCGCGATCGGCGCCGGGTACACCAACCCGGACACGTTCCCGGTCACGCTCTCGCTGTGGCTCCTGATCGGCGCCGTGGTGGGCGGGCTCGGCTCGCTCTGGGGCGTGATCTTCGGCGCCCTCTTCATCGAGTTCCTCCCGATCTACGCGCAGAACGTCTCGAAGCAGGCGCCGGCGGTGATCTACGGGCTGCTGCTGATCGCGATCATGCTGGTCATGCCGACGGGGATCGTCGGGCTCGCGCGCCGCGTGGTGGCGCCCCTAGCCAATCGGGGAGCCGGCGAGGGTTAGGGCCGCCGGCGGTACTGCGCCCAGAGCAGCTCCATCGTCGTCTCGCGTCCGGCCCGGTGTGCCGGGTCGGACGGGGCGACGTTGACCGCCCGGACGATCCAGCCGCCGGGGCCCAGGTCGAGCACGTTGAGGCAGCCGGGCGCCTGCTCGAAGCCGCCGAGGAGGACACGCTCACCGGTGACCGCGCGCGAGAGGATCGCGCGGTTGACGCCGCCGTGCAGGACGAGCAGGAGGGTGTTCCAGCCTGGGTCGGCGACGAGCGCGTCGAAGGCGGGAGTGACCCGATCGAGCAGCTCGCCCACCGTCTCGCCGCCGAGGAAGCGCCGGTCCTCGGGCACCGCCCCGAAGAAGAAGCCGACGAAGGCCTGCTCGGCCTCGCTCTCCTCCAGGTCTTCGAGCCGGCCGCCGCGGAGCTCGCGTAGCTCCGGCACGCGCTCGGGCTCGAGCCCCGGCGCGACGAGCGCGGCCGTCTCGACGGTGCGGCGCAGGCCGCTCGTCACCACGCGGTCGAGCCGCTCGCCCGCGAGGGCGGCGCCGGCGGCCAGCGCCTGCGCGCGGCCGGCCTCGGTCAGCGGCACGTCGTCGGGCGGCAGCGGCCGTCCCTCCGTGTCGAAGTAGGCCACGTCCCCGTGGCGCATCAGGTAGACCCGCCTGCGCATCTCCGTGGGCTCTAGCGCGGCCCCGGGACGCCGCGGAACTCGTACAGGAGCGGCTCGCGGCCGAACTGGACGATCCACGCACGCCCGGTTTCCTCCGAGCGGAGTGCCTGCAGCGTCGCCTCGGCGACCTGCCCGGGCGGCACGAGCCGCGTCCCTGCCAGGAGGCCCTCCCGCAGCTCGGAGGTGACGAGCGGTGTGTCGGCGAACGCCGGGCAGATCGCGTTGATGCGCACGCCGCGCTCGGCGAGCGCGGGCGCCGCGCTGCGCACGAGGCCGATCAGCGCGTGCTTCGTCAGCCCGTAGATCGGGTCGGCCTCGATCGGCACGAGCCCCGCCAGCGAGACGGTGACCGCGATCGAGCCGCCCTCCATCACGGGCGGCAGCGCGCGCAGCCCGTAGACGACCGCGTCGACGTTGACGCGCATGATCCGCCGGTACTCCTCGTCGGTCAGCCCGGTGAGGTCGTCGCGGGCGAGCATGATCCCGGCGTTGAGGCAGGCCACGTCGAAGCGGCCCTCGAGCCGCGCCCAGGTCGCGGGGTCGCCCACGTCGTAGCCGTTGGCGAGATCCCAGACGACGACCTCGTAACCCTCCGCCTCCAGGCGCCCGACGAGTGCGGCGCCGATCCCCGAGGCGCCGCCGGTGACGAGCGCCCGCAGGCTCACGCGGCCTCGCCCGGGAACATCTCGCGCAGCTCGGTCTTGCGGAACTTGCCGACCGCGGTCTTCGGGATCGCGTCCACGAACTCGAACCGCTCGGGCAGCCACCACTTCGCGAAATGCGGCTCGAGGAAGTCGTGCAGCTCCTCCCCGGTCGCCGTCGTCCCCTCGCGCAGCACGACGACGGCGAGCGGCCGCTCCTGCCACTTCGGGTCGGGGATCCCGATCACGGCAGCCTCGGCCACGGCCGGGTGGCCCATCAGGGCGTTCTCGAGCGCGACCGACGAGATCCACTCGCCGCCCGACTTGATCACGTCCTTCGTCCGGTCCTGGATCTGGATGTAGCCGCGTGGGTCGAGCGAGACGATGTCGCCGGTCCGGAACCAGCCGTCGTCGGTCCAGCGGTCCGCCTGCTCCGGGGTGTCGTAGTAGCCGGAGGCGACCCACGGGCCGCGGATCTCGAGCTCGCCCATCGTCACACCGTCCCACGGGACCTCGTTGCGCTCGGCGTCGCACGCCCGCAGCTCGACGAGCGGCAGCGGCAGGCCCTGCTTGGCGATGTAGTCGAAGCGCGTCTCGTCGCCGGCGTCGGCGAGGTCGGGGAACAGGTCCGAGAGGCTCGCGACCGGGGACGTCTCTGTCATTCCCCAGCCGTGCACGACGGTCAGCCCGTGCCGCTCCTTGAAGCCCGCGATCATCGCCCGGGGCGCGGCGGAGCCGCCGACGAGCATCGCCTTCAGGCTCGAGAGGTCCCAGCGGTCGGGCTCCGCGTCGAGCATCTGGAGGATGCCGAACCAGATCGTCGGCACGCCCGCGGTGGCGGTCACCCGCTCCTGCTCGAAGGCGTCGAGCAGGCTCTCCGGGTCGAGGTGCGGGCCCGGGTAGACCTGCTTCGCGCCGAGCATCGTCGCCACGTACGGGTAGCCCCATGCGTTCGCATGGAACATCGGCACGACCGGCAGGATCACGTCCCGCTGCGAGAGATGGAAGTCGAGCGGCGCCGAGATCGCGACGCCGAGCGTGTGCAGCATCGTCGAGCGGTGCGAGTAGAGGACGCCCTTCGGCATCCCGGTCGTGCCGCTCGTGTAGCACATCGCCGCGGCCTCGTTCTCGTCCAGCTCGGGGTCGCGCCACGCGTCCGGGTCGGCGCCAGCGAGCAGCTCCTCGTAGGAGTCCTCGACGACGAGCACGTGCTCGATCGGCGTGCGGTCGCGGAACTGCTCGAGCAGCGGCAGCAGCATCGCATCGACGATCACGGCCCGGTCACCGGCGTGGGTGGCGATGTAGGCCAGGTCATCCGGGTGCAGGCGGAGGTTCAGCGTGTGCAGCACGAAGCCGCCGCAGGGGACGCCGAGGTAGGCCTCGACGTGCTGGTGGTGGTTCCAGCAGAGGGTCGCGACCCGGTCGCCGCGCTCGAGCCCGAGCCCCTCGAGCGCCACGGCGAGCGCCCGCGAGCGGCGCGTCATGTCGGCGTAGGTGTAGCGGTGGAAGCTCTTGTCGGGCAGCCGCGTGACGATCTCGGCGCGTCCGAAGTACGACTCCGCGCGCCGCAGCAGCGTGGGGAGCGTGAGCTGGAAGTCCATCATCATGCCGTCCACCGCTGTCCTCCTCACTCGGATGCGTCGGTCCATCTTGGGCCGCCGACCACGCCCTTGTAAAGTAGTCGCCCATGAAGAAACTTTCGCTCGCAGTCCTCGTGCTCGCGGTCGCTCTGGCGATGAGCCTCACGAGCGCCTGGGGCCGCGGCTCGGCCGACCCGGGCGTGACGGGCAACTCGATCCTGCTCGGGGGCACGACCCCGCTCTCCGGGATCGCCTCGGGTTACGCGTCGGTCGCGCGCGGCGCAGACGCGTACTTCAAGTACGTCAACTCCCTCGGGGGCGTCAACGGCCGCAAGATCACGTTCAAGTACCTGGACGATGCCTACAACCCGGCGCAGACCGTCCAGGCCACCCGCCAGCTCGTCGAGCAGGACCAGATCTTCGCCGACTACGACAGCCTCGGCACCGAGTCGAACCTCGCGATCCGCGACTACCTCGCCCAGCGCGGCGTGCCGCAGGTCTTCGTCGCCACGGGCGCGCGCACGTTCGGCGCCGACTACAAGAAATACCCGGGGACGATCGGCTACCAGCCGACCTACAACGCCGAGGGCTACATGTACGGGAGCTTCATCCGCACCACGAAGCCGAAGGCGAAGATCGCCGTCCTCTACCAGAACGACGACTACGGCAAGGAGCTGCTCGGCGGCCTGCGCGCCGGGCTCGGAACGCTCACGCGCGCGATCGTCGCGACCCAGGGCTTCGAGCCGACCGCAAACGACGTCAGCTCGCAGATCTCGTCCCTCAAGGGCTCCGGCGCGACGACGCTGATCATCTTCGCGACGCCGGCGGTCTCGATCCAGTCCTACGTCTCGGTGAACAAGCTCGGCTGGAAGCCCCAGATCTTCGTCAACGCAGTCTCGTCGGCCTCGCAGCTGATGAAGATCTCGGCGGCGAGCTCCAGCAACGCGACCGTGGAAGGCTCGCTCTCGATCGTCTTCCTCAAGGACCCGACGAGCCCGAAGTGGAAGAACGACCCGGCGATGAAGCTCTACCGCTCGATCATGGCCAAGTACGGCTCGGGCGACGTGAACGACGTCTTCAACGTCTACGCGATGGCCTCGGCCTGGACGATGGTGGACGCGCTCAAGCGCGCCGGCAAGAACCTCACGCGCACCGGCCTGATGAAGGCGATCACGACGCTCAACGAGCCTGCCAACCCGTTCGTCCTGCCGGGGATCACGATCAGGACGACCCCGACGAACCGCTTCCCGATCGCGCAGGCCCAGATGCAGCGCTGGCACAACGGGGCCTGGCAGAGCTTCGGGCCGCTGCTCACCGCCAGGAGCTAGCGTGGGCGGCCGAGCGGCCGTCCGCGCGCGAGCATGAACGCGACGATCCAGAGCGAGATTGCCGCGACGCCCGACGCGAGCGCGTAGCCCGGGTTCTCGTAGATCGCCGTGTAGGCGACCCCGAGCGTGAGCAGCGCCGCGAACAGCGCGACGCACAACGCGGCGAAGAGGTTGAACCAGCGGGGCACCGGCGCGCGATCCTCCTCGATCAGCGCCTTCAGCCGCCGCGCTCCGTCGTCGAGGTACCAGCGTGTCGCGGCCGCGAAGAACGGAAAGCGGGGCGGCGGCTCCGCATCGAGGGTCAGGGTGAGGTGCGTGCCCAGGTCACGGGCCTCGAGCGCGTAGCCGAGCTCGACCGCGAGCGGCCCCTGCAGCGAGCGCAGCGCGAGCGTGCGCGGCGCGTCGAGCGCCTCGATCTCGTAGATCGTCGTGTAGCGGCGGCCGAAGAACGTGACGGACTCGACGACCGTGCCGCCCGGTTCGAGAGCGTCCCCGTCGAGGGGTCGGAACTCGACGACGAGCGGCCGCCACACCAGGTGCTCCTCGGGGTCGGCGATCACGGCGAACACCACCTCGGGCGGCGCTTCGATCGTGATCCCCCGCTCGGTGCGCACGAAGGCTCAGGATAGAGTCAGGCCAATGGACGCGCGCGAGCTGGTGCACCTCCCGACCGACCAGCTCTGCGCCGAGGCGCGCCGCCTGCGGCCCCGCGGCCTCGTCACCTACTCGCCCAAGGTCTTCATCCCGCTGACCACGCTCTGCCGCGACGTCTGCGGCTACTGCACCTTCGCGCGTCCGCCGCGGCGAGGCGAGCGGGCGTACATGAGCCTCGAGGAGGTGCTCGAGCTCGCGCGCGCCGGTGCCGCCGCCGGCTGCCACGAGGCGCTCTTCACCCTCGGAGACAAGCCGGAGCTCCGCTACCGCGTCGCGCGCGAGGAGCTGGCCGCGCTCGGCTGCGAGACGACGCTCGAGTACCTGGCCCGCGCCGCGCGGCTCGTGCTCGAGGAGACGGGCCTGCTGCCACACCTGAACCCCGGGGTGATGAGCCGCGACGAGCTCGCCGCCCTGCGGCCGGTGAGCGCCTCGATGGGGATCATGCTCGAGACCGCGTCCGAGCGGCTCTCCCGCAAGGGGATGCCCCATTACGGCTCGCCCGACAAGCTCCCCGCGCGCCGGCTCGAGACGATCGCCGCCGCCGGCGAGCTCGAGATCCCGTTCACGACGGGGATCCTGATCGGGATCGGGGAGACGCGCGAGGAGCGGATCGAGGCGCTGCTCGCAATCCGCGAGCTGGACGAGCGCTACGGCCACATCCAGGAGGTGATCGTCCAGAACTTCCGCGCGAAACCGGGCACCAGAATGGCCGACCACCCCGAGCCCGACCTCGACGAGCACCTCTGGACGATCGCTGCCGCCCGCGTCCTGCTCGGCCCGGACCGCCACGTGCAGGCGCCGCCGAACCTCGCCTACGCCGACTTCCCGCGCCTGCTCGACGCGGGGATCGACGACTGGGGCGGCGTGTCGCCCGTCACGATCGACCACGTCAACCCGGAGGCGCCGTGGCCCGAGGTCGCCGCGCTCGAGGAGGCGACGCGGTCGCGCGGGCTCGAGCTCGCGCCGAGGCTCCCCGTCTATCCGGAGTACCTGGACGGTCGCCGGCTCGACCCCGCCGTGCTGACGGCTGCGCTGCGCCGCGCCGACTCGCTGGGCCTCGCGCGCGAGGACCGCTGGTCGCCCGGCGAGGACGCCGGCGTGCCGTTCGTCGTGCGCCGCGACGCCCTCCCGCTCGAGCTCGCAGGCGAGGAGCTCGGCGAGGAGGAGCTCGTGCGCCTGTTCGAGGCTCGAGGCGACGAGCGCCAGCGCGTGTTCGCGGCCGCCGACCGCCTGCGCCGCGAGGTCTGCGGCGACGAGGTCAGCTACGTCGTCACGCGCAACATCCAGTACACGAACGTCTGCTACTTCCGGTGCGGATTCTGCGCCTTCTCGAAGGGCAAGCTGGCCGAGAACCTCCGCGGCCCCGCGTACCTCGTCCCGCACGACGAGATCGTCCGCCGCGCCGAAGAGGCGTGGGAGCGGGGGGCGACCGAGGTCTGCCTCCAGGGCGGGATCCACCCGGGGTTCGACGGCGACTACTACCTCTCCGTCGTGCGCGCGATCAAGGAGGCGGTGCCGGGGATCCACGTGCACGCCTTCTCGGCGCTCGAGGTCTGGCAGGGGGCGGCGACGCTCGGCCTCTCGCTCGACGAGTACCTGCCCCGCCTGCGCGACGAGGGGCTCGCCTCGCTGCCCGGGACGGCCGCCGAGATCCTCGACGACGAGGTGCGGCGCGTGATCTGTCCGGACAAGGTGACGACCGACCAGTGGCTCGAGGTGCACGACGCGGCGCACCGTGCCGGCCTGCGCTCGAACGTGACGATGATGTTCGGGCACGTCGAGTCGCCGCGCAGCTGGGCGCGCCACCTGGTGTGCGCCCGGGAGCAGCAGGACCGCTCCGGCGGCTTCACCGAGTTCGTGCCGCTCCCGTTCGTCGCGATGGAGGCGCCGATCTACCTCCAGGGCCGCGCGCGCCGCGGGCCGACCTTCGGCGAGACGCTGCTCGTGCACGCGGTCGGGCGGCTCGCGCTGCACCCGGCGATCACCAACATCCAGGCCTCCTGGGTCAAGCTCGGCCCGGACGGAGTGCGTTCGGCGCTGGCGGCCGGGGTCAACGACCTCGGAGGCACGCTGATGAACGAGTCCATCTCACGCTCGGCCGGGGCCGAGTTCGGGGAGGAGCTGCCGCCCGACGCGATGGAGGCACTGATCCGTTCCGCCGGGCGAGTCCCGCGCCAGCGCACGACTCTCTACGACGATGCTCCCGAGGAGCGGCGCCTCGCCTCCCTCGGCGCGGCTCCCCTCGCCGAGGCTTGGAACCCGCCGGTGAAGGACGCGGGCCTCTCCGCACCACCGCGGCTCGTGCGCCCGGGCTTCGCCGCCGCCCGCGCCCGCTAACGCTGCTTCGGCTTCGGCTTCGGCTTCGCCTTGGGCTTCGGCTTCGGGGCGAACAGCGCCCTGGCGGACTTCGGCCCATCCATCGCGATTCTGCACACGCCGGTCCCGCTACAGGAGCCCCGCCAGCCGAGGAAGACCGCGCCCGCGGCGGGACGCGGCACGAGCGTCACCGTGAGGCCGTTGTCGAGCGTCGCCGAGCAGCCCGGAGCGCAGGATGCGGCCCCGGGAACACCGGCGACCTTCCCGGGGCCGAGCGTCGTCGCGGCGAGCGTGAACTGGGGCAGGTGCGCCAGCCAGGGCGAGTTCCGCACGTCCCACCACGAGCCCGAGTGGCCGTAGTAGTCGTTGCGGCCCACGTCGAGCACGGCGGTGTCAAGCGTCTCGTCGTCGTAGGTGTACGGGTACATGATGTCGGTCGAGGTGTCGCAGACGTGCCCGTCTTCGGGGGGCCGGCACTCGTTCGGCGCGCCGAACGACACGGCGCCGAGGTCGTGGATCAGCTCGTGTGTCGTGACCCGCGCCACGCCGCCGCCCTGGCCGAGGTCGGTGTAGCAGCTCGCCTGAAGGAAGATGAAGGAAAAGCCGAGCGGGCCGCCGCTCTGGGGGTCGGTGAAGCTCGTGCCGCAGACCTGCGGGTCGGCGACGGGCCCGTCGTAGTAGACGAGCGTCTTCACGGGGTCCGGCGTCGCGGAGCCGAGGTCGGTCGCAAGGAGCTCGATCCTCACGTTCGACGAGTCGAGGTAACTCGCGCCGGGGCTCGCGAGGCGGACGAAACCGAGGTCGAGCCCGCCGAAGGTCGACGCACAGCCGGGGAACGGGTACAGGTCGAAGCGCGGCGCGCGGGTCGAGTCCTGGCCGCGCCACCAGCCATCGATTGCGGCGACGTCGCTCGCGATCGGCGACGCGTTCTGGGCGAACCGGTCGGTGCCGTCGGAGGGGATCGCGTAGACGACCCGGATCTGGTTGGTCGAGGAGACCTGCAGGTCGGGGACGCGGTTCGCGGCCACCTCGTCCGAGCCGCACCACGTCACGGGCGGCGCGGCGGCGTCGGCCGGTCGTGCCGAGCCGAGCGCGGCGGCCCCGACGAGCAGGGCGAGGGCGACGAGACGGAGGGTGCGCATCGCGCTCACGGTAGCGGCAAGCGGCCGTACGTAGTTGCCCGAACCGGCGATCCGCGCAGCGGCGGATGCGGCTGGGCCCGGTTCCGGGCGACGATCGAGCCATGCGGAAGTGGCTGCTCCGGATCGCGATCGGCGCCGGGGCGCTGTTCCTGCTGATCCAGGCGGTTCCCTACGGGCGCAGCCACTCCAACCCGCCGGTCCAGGCCGAGCCCGCCTGGGACTCGCCGCAGACGCGCGCGCTCGCCCGGAAGGCGTGCTTCGACTGTCACTCGAACCAGACGAAGTGGCTTTGGTACACGAACGTCGCGCCGATCTCCTGGCTCTCCCAGCGCGACGTGGACGGCGGCCGCTCGTCGCTCAACTTCTCGGAGTGGAACACGCCGCAGGACGTGAGCGCGGGCGACATCACAGAATCCGTGAACGGTGGGATGCCGCCGTGGTTCTACGTGCTCCTCCACCCGAGCGCGGGCCTGTCGAAGAGCGAGAAGGCCCAGCTGATCGCCGGCTTCAACGCGACGTTCGCCAAGTCGCCGCCGAAGGGTGGGGGCGGCGGGTAGCCTCCCCGGGTGCGGCTCTACTCGGTTCCGATCTCCACAAACGTCGAGCGCGTCACACTCGCGCTGGCACACAAGGGCCTCGCAGTGGAGCACGTCGAGGTCCCCTACGACGACCGCAGCGCGATCCTGCGCGTGAGCGGCCAGGAGCTCGTGCCCGTGCTCGTCGCGGACGCGGCGGTCGTGTCAGACTCGACCGTGATCCTCGAGTGGCTCGAGGAGCGCTTTCCCGAGCCGCCGCTCTACCCGCGGGAGCCGGCGCGGCGCGCCGAGACCCGAGTCTTCGTGGACTGGTTCAATCACGTCTGGAAGCGCCCGCCGAACCTGCTCACCGCCGAGCTCGAACGCGACGAGCCCGACCCGGATCGCGTTGCCCGCTTCGGCGCCGAGCTGCGCGGCTCGCTCGACCGGTTCGAGGCGCTGCTCGACGGCCGCGACCACCTGCTGGGCGAGTTCTCGGTCGCCGACTGTGCCGCCTTTCCGTTCCTCAAGTTCGGGCTCCTCTGGACCGAGGACGACCCCTACCTCTTCCACGCCGTCCTCCGCGACTACCTGGGGCCGGACGCGCACCCGCGGGTCACGGCCTGGATCCGCCGCGTGGACGAGCGGCCGCGCGCCTAGCCCAGCTCGTGTGAGAGCAGGTCCGCAGTCGTCTCGCGGCGGCGGATCAGGCGCGCGTTGCCGTCCGAGACGAGCACGACCGCGGGGCGAGGCACGCCGTTGTAGTTCGAGCTCATCGCGAGCGTGTAGGCGCCCGTCGCCGGCACGGCGAGCAGGTCGCCGTGCCGGGGAGCGGCGAGTGGGACGTCGCGGGCGAGCACGTCGCCCGACTCGCAGTGCTTGCCGCTCACGGCGTAGAGGCCGTCGGGCGGCGCGTCGGCGCGGCCCGCGACGAGCGCCGTCAGCCGGGCGTCGTAGAGCTGCGGGCGGGGGTTGTCGGACATGCCGCCGTCCACCGCCGCGTAGGTGACGCCGCCGCCCGCCGCCTTGACCGCGCCGATGCGGTAGAGCGTCACGCCCGCCCGGCCGACGAGCGAGCGGCCGGGCTCGAGCACGAGCTGCTCGGGCGGCTCGAGCGTCCAGCCCTCAAGCTGGGCCGAGACGTACTCCGCGACGCTCGGCACCACGTCCTCGGGCAGGTAGCGGACGCCGAGCCCGCCGCCGAGGTCGAGCACGCGCGGCCGCCACCCGCCGCACGACTCGACGAACTCGGCGAGCGCCTCGACCGCTGCGCGCGCCTCGGCCGCGCTCTGGAGCTGCGAGCCGATGTGGAGATGCACGCCGAGAATCGACGGGTCGCGCGCGATCAGCGCACGGGCCTGGTCGGGCGTGAGGCCGAACTTCGAGCCCTCGTGCGCGGTGCGGATCGCGGCGTGCGTGTCGGCCTGAACGCCGGGGGTGACGCGCACGAGCAGCCGCTCCGCACCGGCCGCGCGCGCCCGCTCGAGCTCGTCAGGCCCGTCGAGGACGACGAGCGCGCCCGACGCGGCCGCGAGCTCCTCGTCGCTCTTGTTGTTGCCGTGCAGGACGAGCCGCTCGTCCGGGATCCCGGCGGTGCGGGCGAAGGCGAGCTCGCCGAGCGTCGAGACGTCGGCGCCGAGCCCCTCCTCCGCGAGAACGCGGAGCAGAGCGACGTTCGCGAAGGCCTTCGTCCCGTAGGCGACGAGCGCCTCCGGCGCCGCGGCGCGGTAGGCGCGTGCCTGCGTGCGCAGCGTCTGCTCGCAGTAGGCGACGAGGGGCGTCCCGAACTCGCCGGCGAGCGCCGAGGTGGCGACGCCGCCGAGGACGAGCTCGCCGCCCTCGACGCGGGCGCTCTCCGGGAAGAGATCGAGCACCGGCCGACCGTAGCAGGTGGTACAGTTTCGGCTCTATGCAGCACCTTCTCGCATAGCGCAGGAAGCGACCGCGGCTCCGCCGCGGCAGGCTTCCCTGGCCTCTCTCGCGAGAGGCTTTTTCGTATCTGGAGGAGGAACGTGGAGCGGTACGAGGCAGCAGCGATCGAGGAGAAGTGGCAGCGGGTCTGGGACGAGGCGCGCGCCTTCAACGTGCCGAACCCCGAGCCGGGGGCGGATGCCTCGCGGAAGTCGTACGTGCTCGAGATGCTGCCGTACCCCTCGGGGACCCTCCACATGGGCCACGTGCTCGTCTACACGATCGGCGACGTGCTCACCCACTTCCGCCGCCGCAACGGGCTGAATGTCCTGCGCCCGATGGGCTACGACTCGTTCGGACTGCCGGCCGAGAACGCGGCGATCAAGGAGGGCGGCGATCCGCGCTCGACCGTCGAGCGGAACATCGAGCACATCCGCTGGGAGTTCAAGCGGTTCGGCTACGCGTTCGACTGGGACCGCGAGCTCTCCACGCACCAGCCCGAGTACTACCGGTGGACGCAGTGGCTCTTCCTGCGGCTCTTCGAGGCCGGGCTCGCCTATCGCAAGGAGGCGCCGGTCAACTGGTGCCCGAACGACCAGACCGTGCTCGCGAACGAGCAGGTCAAGGACGGCCGCTGCGAGCGCTGCGGCGCCGAGGTCGTCCTGCGCAACCTCACCCAGTGGTTCTTCCGCATCACCGACTACGCCGATGCGCTGCTCGACGAGATGGAGGGGCTCGACTGGCCCGAGCGGATCCTGGCGATGCAGCGCCACTGGATCGGCCGTTCGGAGGGCTCGGAGGTCGTGTTCCGGATCGACGAGCTCGAGCTCGACGTCCCGGTCTTCACGACGCGGCCGGACACGCTGTTCGGCGCGACGTTCTTCGTGCTCGCGCCGGAGCACCCGCTCGTCGAGCGTCTCGCCGCGGGCGCCCCGAACGAGGGCGAGATCCGCGACTACGTCGCGCGGACGGGCGCCAAGCGCGCCGCGGAGCGCGCCGCAGCGACCGAGAAGACGGGCGTCTTCACCGGCGCGTACGTGACCAACCCGGTCAACGGGGAGGCGCTGCCGATCTGGATCTCGGACTACGTCCTGATGGACTACGGCACCGGGGCGATCATGGCCGTCCCCGCGCACGACGAGCGCGACTTCGAGTTCGCGCAGCGCTTCGAGCTGCCGGTCCGCACCGTGGTGATCCCCGCCGGCAGCGACGTCGAGGCGGAGGGCGCATATTCCGCCCACACCGCGGACGAGCAGCTCGTCAACTCGGGCGAGTTCTCGGGGCTCTCGAGCCCTGCTGCGAAGACGGCGATCGTCGAGTGGCTCGCCGCACGTGGGCAGGGCAGCGCGACCGTCAGCTTCCGGCTGCGCGACTGGGGCTTCTCTCGGCAGCGCTACTGGGGCTGTCCGATCCCGATCGTGTACTGCGACGCATGCGGGATCGTGCCCGTCCCGGACGAGGACCTGCCGGTCGTGCTGCCCGAGATCGACGACTACGTACCCCACGGCAAGGCGCCGCTCGCCGCCAACGAGGAATGGATGAACGTGCCGTGCCCGCGCTGCGGCGGGCCGGGCGTGCGTGAGCCCGACACGATGGACACGTTCGTCGACTCCTCCTGGTACTTCCTGCGCTACTGCGACCCCGAGAACGACGCGGCGCCGTTCGACCGGGAGATCGTCGACTACTGGTGCCCGATCGACAACTACACGGGCGGCGTGGACCACGCGGTCATGCACCTGATCTATGCGAGGTTCTTCATGAAGGCGCTGAACGACCTCGGCCTGGTCGGCTTTCGCGAGCCCTTCAAGCGCTTCTTCGGCAACGGCTGGGTCAAGTCCGGCGGCACGAAGATGTCGAAGTCCAAGGGGAACGTGATCGGCCCCGACGAGCTCGTCGCGCGCTACGGCGCCGATGCGATTCGCCTCTACATCATGTTCCTCGGTCCCGCCGACCAGGACATGGAGTGGACGGAGGAGGGAGTCGACGGGATGTCCCGGTTCGTCCGTCGTCTGTGGCGCGTGATCGGCGAGGCCGCAGAGCAGGGCCCGGCCGGCGCGCCGGGTGACGGGCCCCTCGTGCGGAAGGCCCACGAGACGATCGCGCGCGTGACGGACGATCTCGGACGTCGCACGTCGTTCAACACGGCGATCGCCGCCGTGATGGAGCTCGTGAACGAGCTCGCGCGACAGCCGGCCGATCAGGGGGCACGCTTCGCGGCCGAGACAGCCGTCTCGCTGATCCAGCCGTACGCGCCGCACATCGCCGAGGAGCTCTGGCAGCGGCTGGGCCACGAGCGGCTCTGGGAGCAGCCGTGGCCCGAGGCCGACCCGGCGCTCCTCGAGCACGAGACCTTCGAGCTCGTCGTACAGGTGAACGGCAAGGTGCGCGACCGCTTCGAGGTCCCGGCCGACACGCCCGAGGACGAGCTCGTCAAGCGCGCGAAGGCCTCGGCGAAGGTGCAAGTGCACCTGGACGGCAAGGAGATCCGCAAGGCCGTCGTCGTCCCGCGCAAGCTCGTCAACCTCGTCGTCGGCTGAGCCCCACGAAACCCAACAGGTAGACGCGGGAACCGGGCTCCCCAACCCCGCCCCACCAGCCGTCAGGCTAGGCGACGCGGGCGCACCTGTCTGTGCCGAGAACGTGTCAGAACACTCGCGGCCGCTGCGCTCCGCCGCGGAGTGGGCCCCGTAGGCGAAGATTCGTGGGATGAGCCACCGGATCGCGTACGTACTCTTCCTCGTTCGGGCACGGCTCGCCCGCCGTGTGGGCCGCGTTCTGCTCGTCGTCGCGGGTATCGCCGCCGGCGCCGCGGTGCTCGCGTGCGTGCTCGCCGGCGCACAGGTGATGCAGGACCGCAGCCTGGCCCGGGCCGTGGCATCGCTCGCGCCCGCCGATCGCTCCGTACAGGCGGTCTGGTTCGGCACGAACGAGGCCCCCTGGGGATCGCTCGACCGGGTTGCGCGCCCGGCCCTCGAGGCGCTCGGCGGGAAGCCGGTCGCGGTGATGCTCTTCCGCGAGGCGAACGTCCGTGGACGTCTCGTCGACCTGCGCGCAGTGGACGGGCTCGGTCGTTGGGTTCGCGTCACCTCGGGACGGCTGCCGCGGCCGTGCACGGCGACGCGCTGCGAGGTGCTCGAGGTCGGCGGCTCGACCCCGGTGCCCCACACGGCCGGGCTGCCGCTCGTCGTCGTCGGCCGTGGCGTCGTCTCGCCGGCGGCGCCGTTCCGCGACTACATCCAGCGTCCCATCACTCCAGGCACCTCACTGGGCTATCACACGCCCCAGGCGCCGCCGCTCGTGATCGCCGAGGGAGTGGCCGCGCTCTCGCGCGCCCCCGAGCTCGAGACCTTCTACCGCAGCTACGCATGGATGCTGCCCCTCACGCCCGGCAGCGTGCACCCGTGGACGGTCGGGCGCCTGACGGGAGAGATCGACCGCACGCGGTCGCGGATCGAGACCAGCTCGACGCTCTTCCAGGTGACCGCGCCGCTCGTTGCGCTGCGCGCCGCGGCCGCTACCGCTCGCGCTTCCGAGCGGCGTCTGCTCCTGCTCGGCGGCCAGGCCGTGGCGCTGCTCCTTGCGTTCACTCTCCTCGCGGCGGCAAGCCTGCGACGAGACGTCGCGGCCTCGCGGCGGCGTCTCGCGTGGCTCGGCGCTCCGGGCTGGCAGGTCGAGCTAGGCACGCTCGTCGAGGCCGGCGCGGTCGCAGTCGCCGGGACCGTCCTCGGGGGCGCCGTTGGAATCGGGCTCTCGGCCGGGCTGGCCGGCAGGGCGGGCTCCGCCGTCGGCGCGGTGCTGGCTCACTCCGCGCTTTCTTCGACGGGGCTCGTCGTCGGGCTCGGTCTCGCCCTCGTGGCGACACTGTTGATCGCCACGGTGCTGCGCGCTCCCTCGGCCCGGATCGGCGGGGTGAGGGTGACGATCGCCGACGTTACAGCCGTCGGCGCGCTCGTCGCGATCGTGATCGGGATCACCCGGGGCCCGGCGAGCACCAGTGCGCTCGCCGCCGGCAGCGACACCGGCCTCTTCCTGCTCCTGCTCCCGGGTCTCGTCGCGCTCGTCGCCGCCGTTGTCGGTGCGCGTCTCCTCGCGCCCGTGCTGCGCGCGGTGGAGCGGGTCGGGCGCCGCGGCCCGATCTCGGCGCGGCTCGCGGCGCTCTCGCTCGCGCGGAACCCCGGCCACGCCACGGTCGCCGCGGTCTTCCTCGTCGTCAGCCTCGGTCTCGCGCTGTTCGCAGGGCTCTACCGTTCGACCTTGCTCCGGGGCGAGCGCGACGCCGTCGCCTACGCGGTACCGGCCGACTATGTGCTGCGCGAGAACCCCGAGCAGCTCGTGCCGGTCAGCTCGGTGCCCCGGCCGGTGGGCTCGACGCCCGTGCAACGCCTGCAGGCGCAGCACGCGACGCTGCTCGGGATTCCGGCAGGGGCGCTCCCCGGAGTGGGCGGCTGGCGAAGCGACTTCTCGGCGACACCGCTGCCCCAGCTCGCGCGCAGACTTGCGCCCACGGAAGACATGACCATGCGCGGAAAGCCGCTCGGCCGCGTGCTTCGGGTGCCGGTCTCGACGGGTGGAGACGACATCCTCGTCGGAGGGCTCGTGCAGACGCCCTCAGGCGGGTTCCGGCCGGTCACGCTCGGCCCCACACAGGGCCCGCATCCGGTCGTGCTCAGCGCCGCGGTACCCGCCGGCTCGCGCCTCGTCGGGCTGACCTTCAGCCTCGAGAACAGCGGACGCCTCTCCTCCAACGGCGGCACCGGGTTTCAGGCCGTCGCGCGCGGCGTCCTGACGGTCGGCGGTGACTGGCACGGCTGGCGCGGGACCGGCGGCGTGCGCGCGAACGTTCTGCCCGGCCGCGCCCGGCTCCGCTATCTGCTCACGACCGAGGTCGCCTCGGGCTTTCGCGCGACCCAGCCGACCGATGCGGCGCCGATACCCGCGGTCGTCACCCCGGCTCTCGCGAACACAGCCGGTCCGGGCGGGCTCCTGCCGCTCGACGTCCAGAACCAGCGGCTCACGGTCCACGTCGTCGGTGTGGTCGACAGGTTTCCCTCGGTCTACGGCGACCTCGTCCTCCTCGACGGACCGACCGCGCGGACCGCGCTCGACACGCTCTCGCCCGGCCTCGGCGCGCCGAGCGAGCTGTGGGTGAACGGCCCGCGACCCTCTCCCGGCCCGCTCGACGTCGTCTCGCAGGCCGCCCTCTCGAGGCTCGTGAGCACCGATCCGCTCGCGCGCGGCTCGCTGATTGCGCTGAGCGGGGCAGCGCTCGTCGCGCTCGCCCTCGCGCTGCTCGGCCTCATGCTCGTCGTCGCGTCCGACCTGCGCGACGAGACGGGCGAGCTGTTCGACCTCGAGACGCAAGGGGCCGACCCGGCGACTCTGCGCCGCCACCTGCGCCTGCGGGCGCTCTTCGTGACCGCGTTCGGGATCGCGGGCGGAGTCCTCACCGGCGTCGCGCTCGGCGCGCTCGTGCTCGACCTCGTCAAGCTGACCGCGGGCGCGCTGCCCGCGCAACCGCCGCTGATCCTCTCCGTCGACTGGATGCTGCTCCTGCTCGCCGTCGCCGCCTTTGCGCTGCTCGCCGTCGGCATCGTCGCGCTCGTCACCTGGGCCGGCTTCCGCTCGGCTTCGGCGGGTCGCTTCCGGGAGGTGGGCGCGTGAGTGCCGCGATCGAACTGCGCGACGTCTTCCGCGTGCACTCGACGCCCGAGGGGGACGCCGCCGCGTTGCAGGGGCTCTCGCTCGAAGTGCAGGAGCGCGAGGCGGTTGTCGTGCTCGGGCCGAGTGGGTCCGGGAAGACCACGCTACTGCGAATCCTTGCAGGGCTCGACCGGCCTTCCGCCGGGAGCGTGCGGGTCTTCGGCACCGAGCTCTCACGGGTCCCGGCCCGCCGGCTCGCCGACTATCGCGCCGGAGCGGTCGGCTACGTCGAGCAGCAGTACACGCGTGCGCTCGCCTCCGAGTTGACCGCGCGAGAGCTCGTCGGCGTCCGCCTGGGCCTTCAGGGCGTCTCGCGACGGCAACGTCTCGTGCGGGCCGACGAGCTGCTCGAGCGGGTCGGCCTCGCGGCCGAGCGCCACGCGCGCCCGGATGAGCTCTCCGGAGGCGAACGGCAGCGGATCGCCGTCTGCGCCGCGCTCGCCCACAGGCCGCGGCTGCTGCTGGCCGACGAGCCGACCGGTGAGCTCGATGCCGGTAACGCGCGCGTCCTCTACGACCTGCTCGGTGAGCTCACACATGCCGAGGGGTGTACGACCGTCGTCGTGAGCCACGACCCGCAGTCGGCCTCGCTCGCCGACCGGATCGTCCGGATCCGCGACGGCCGCGTGAGCGAGGAGTCGCTCCGCGAGGGCCCCGTCTCCGAGGGCGCGATCGTCGTCGGCCGTGGCGGCTGGCTGCGGCTGCCCGAGGAGTACCTGCGCCGGGCCGGCATTCGCGGACGCGCGACCGCGCACGTCGAAGGAGAGCGGATCGTGCTCGCCTCTGCCGACGTGGACGCGCCGGTGCTGCTGCGCGAGGAGGCGGCTCCGTCACCGTCCGCGGTTCCTCCCGGCGGCGTGCTCGTGCGCGCGAGCGGGCTCGTGAAGACGTTCGCCCACGGGCCGGGTCGGATCACCGCGGTGCGCGACCTCGACGCCTCGTTCGAGGCCGGCAGGCTGTACGCGGTCACCGGCCCCTCCGGCTCCGGAAAGACGACGCTGCTCCACCTGCTGGCGGGACTGGACACCCCTGATGCCGGCGAGGTGGAGGCACTCGGCACCGCGCTCGGCGGGCTCGACAGGGCGCAGCGCGCTGCGTTCCGCCGCGCCCACGTCGGCTTCGTCGGCCAGCAGCCGGGGCTCGTCGAGACGCTCAGCGCGCGCGAGAACGTCGAGCTCGGCCTCGCCCTGCGGGGGGTCGCGCCCGCGGAGGCATCGACGCTCGCGATCGAGACGCTCGCCGCCGTCGGCCTCACCGACCGGGCCGAGCAGCGGGTCGGCCGGCTCTCGACCGGCGAGCAGGTGCGGGTCGCGATCGCACGGGCGCTCGCATCGCGGCCCGAGGTGTTGCTGGCCGACGAGCCGACCGCGCGCCTCGACCAGGCCAATGCGCTCGCCGTGGCGCTGCTCTTCGCACGGCTGGCGCGCGAGCGAGGCGCGACGATCGTGTGCGCGACGCACGACCCGGTCGTGATCGAGCAGGCCGACGACGAGCTCGTCCTGCGCGGCCGCGCGCCCGAGGCGCGTGACGTGCCCGCGCTGACGGCGGACTGAAAAGGGGGGAGGAGGGTGGCCCGGAAGCTCCGGTGCCGTCTCGGATTTCACATGTGGATCGAGCGGGTCCGGGAGGGCGCGAGCTACCTGGAGTGCCGCCATTGCGGGAAGGTCACCGACAGTCCGGGGGGCATCTTCCGGTACAGGCCGTAGCGGCCTGTACCGCGCCGTCCGCTTGCCGCACGGTGCCCGAAGTGCGCCGACGGTTGGCGGGTTTCGTCACGCTTTCGGCACAGACACGTGACGGTTGTCCCGGCAGCATCGGGGGTATGCCACCCTTCGTTCTCTCTCGCCGCCGCGCTCTCGCCGCCGCGGCGCTGCTCCTCGTGACGCTCCTCCTCGCGGGCCGCCTCCTGCTCCACGCCGGGACACCGCGCCCAGCGCCCCCACCGCTGGCCCTTCCGACGGCTGAGCGCGTCGCCCCGGTGCTCGTCGTCGACGTCGTCGGCGCGGTGCGCCGGCCGGGTCTCCTCCGGCTGAGGCAGGGCTCCAGGATCGCCGACGCGGTCGCGCGTGCGGGTGGGGCCACGCGCCGTGCGGACCTCGCGCAGGTGAACCTCGCCGCGCCCCTTGCCGACGGCGAGCAGGTCGTCGTCCCGGCGCGGGGCCTCCCGGGTGCGTCCGGGGCCTCCGCCGCGGCGTCTCACTCCGGGCCGGTACAGCTCTCGACGGCCACCGCCGAGCAGCTCGACGCGCTGCCCGGGATCGGTCCGGTTACGGCGCAGAAGATCCTCGACTACCGCACGCAGCACGGGGCGTTCTCGTCTGTCGACGAGCTGGATGCGATCTCCGGGATCGGCCCCTCGCGGATCGACCAGCTGCGCGGCCTGGTGGTGCCGTGAGGGTCCTCCGCGAGCGCTTCCCACACCACCTGCTGCTCGCCGCGCTGTGCGTGGGGATCGCGTCCGCGAACGCCGTGCGGGCTCCATTTGCGGCGCTCGGAGTCGCTGCGGTCGGCCTGGCGGGGGCGGTAGGCCTCGTCGGCGCGGAGCGCCGGCTCGAACTCCTCGCCCTCGCTCTTGCCCTCGCGGGCTGGTGGTGGGGAAGCGCCCGGCTCGACACGCTCGACCGCAGCGTGCTGCGAGCCGAGGTGGGGAGGGCGGAGCAGGCGCTCGTTGTCGTCACCGGCCCCCCGCGGCGGGGGCGATTCGCGCTGCGCGCGTCGGGCCTGGTCATGCGTTTCGGGCGGCTGCGGCCGCACGAGCCCGTCCTCCTCGAGCTCCCGCTCGGCCGGTCACCGCCCCAGGGCGCCGAGCTCGAGGCGCTCGGCGTGCTCGCGCTGCCCCGGCCCTCGCAACGCGGCTTCGACGAGCGGGCCTGGCTGCGCCGCCACGGGGTGCACGTGGTGCTCCGCGTGGACCGGTGGCGGGCCGTCGGGCGGCGAGGAGGGCTCGGCGGGGTTGCCGACCGGCTCAGATCGAGGCTCGCCGCGTCGGTTGCCGCCGGCCTGCACGGTGAACGCCGCGCGGTGCTCGAGGGTGTCATCCTCGGCGACGATCAGGGCCTCTCGGACGGTCTGCGCAAACGCTTCCGCGCCTCGGGCCTCTACCACCTGTTGGCCGTGTCGGGTCAGAACGTGGCGCTCGTCGCGGCAGCGGCGCTCGGGCTCGCATGGCTCGCGGGGCTCCCTCGGCTGCTCGGAGAGCTTGGCGCGCTCGCCGGGATGGCCGCGTACGTCCTGGCGGTGGGCCCACAGCCGTCGGTGATCCGCGCGGGGGTCGCGGGAGCGCTGGGCTCGCTTGCCTGGCTGTCGGCACGCGAGCGCGACCGCTGGTATGCCGTCCTGCTCGGGGCTCTCGTCCTGCTCGCGTGGAACCCGTACACACTGTTCGACCCGGGCTTCCAGCTCTCGTTCGCGGCCGTCTTGGCGATCTTCGGGCTCGTGCCCCCGCTCCTGCGGGTGCTCGAGGGCTACCCGGTTCCGCGCCCGCTGGCGGGTATCGTCGCGGTCTCGACGGCCTGCGGGATCGCGACCGCACCGGTCTGCTGGCTCCAGTTCCACGCGATCCCGGTCCTCACCGTGCCCGCGAACGCGCTCGCTGCCCCTGCGGTCGCGCCGCTGCTCGGGCTCGCCCTGGCGACGGCGGCGCTCGCACCCGTCGCGCCGTCTGCGGCGGCGGCCCTGGCCTGGCTGAACGGCTGGTGCGCGGCCTACCTCGCGGCCTGCGCCCGGCTGATCGGCGGCCTGCCGGGGGCGCAGATTCGCTCGGGGCGGGCCGCGGCGGCCCTCGCGGCGGCCGGCCTCCTGGCGGCGGCCTATGCTTGGCGTCGATGGCTCCGGCGCTGAAGCCCGTCTACCTGATCGCCGGCTCGGACCGGCCGAAGATCCACACCGCGCTCGAGCGGCTGCGCGGCCACTTCGAGGAGGACGGGATCGAGATCCTGTCCGTGCTCGACGGCGCCGGCGGCGCCGATGCCGTCGCCGCGTGCAATGCCCTCGGGCTCTTCGGCGGCGGCAGGCGGCTCGTGATCGTCGAGGGCGTGGACGGGCGCCGCAACGCGGACGGCCGGCTGACGGGCGGCTGGAAGGTCGCCGACGTGAAGGCCCTCGCAGAGCACCTCGCGCAGCCGCCGCCGGACACGGTGCTCGCGCTCGTCGCCGAGGAGGGCCGGAAGGACTCCCCGCTCGCCAAGGCGGTGCTCGAGGCGAAAGGAGACCTCCTGCTCTACGAGATCCGCAGGCGCTCGTGGCCCCAGTGGGCCCAGGGCAAGTTCGCCGAGCGCGGGCTCCGGGTCGATCTCGACGCCTGCCGCGTGCTCGTCGAGCTCGTCGGTGAGTCGGCGCACGCGCTCGACTCGGAGGTGCACAAGATCGCGACCTGGGCCGGCGGCGAGCCCGTCGGCGAGCGGGAGATCGAGGCGCTCGCGGCCACCACCGCCGACGCGCCGGTCTTCTCCGTCACCGACGCCTGGGGCCGCCGCGACCTCGGCGCCGCACTCGCCGCGTGCGAATCGGTGTTCGACCGCTCCGGCAACCCCGACGCGCAGGACGCGATCCGGATCCAGGCCGCGCTCGCCTCCCAGGTCGAACGTGTCCGCGCCGTCCAGCGCCTCGCCGGCGAGGGCCTGCCGTCCCGCGAGATCGCCTCGGTGCTGAAGCTCCGCCACCCGATCATGGCCGAGACCGCCGCCGCGCAAGGCCGAAACTACGACGAGACCGAGCTGCGGGCCGCGCTCGTCCGGCTCGCCGAGCTGGACCGCGCGCTCAAGGGCGGCAGCCGCCTATCGGGCAAGCTCGAGGTGCAGCGGGCGCTGGCCGACGTGACGCGCTAGGACGCGGGCTTCGCCGCGGTCTTCTTGCGAGCGGCGGGCTTCTTGGCCGCGGTCTTCTTCTCGTCCGCCTTAACCGCCGTCGAGCCCGCGAGCCTGGCCGCCTGCGCCTTGCGCCGCGCGGCCGTGTTCGCGTGGAGAGCGCCGCGCGACGCGGCCTTGTCGAGCCACCGGACGAGCTCGCGATGCTGGGCGGCGATCGCCTCGGCGTTGCCGTCCTCGACCGCCGTCTCGAGCCGTCGCATCAGCGTCTTCACCGTCGAGCGGTAGCGGAGGTTCTCCGCCCGCTGGCGCGAGGCGATCCGGACACGCTTCTCTTGCTGCTTGATGTTGGCCATTAGCGTCGAAATGCCCGCGTCACGCGGGCGGCCCGATGCTACCAGAGAACGACAGGGGCTCTCCCTATACTCGCGGCGTGGAGGAGCACCCACCGCGTCGCCGTCTTGCCTGGTCGACGGCGATGTTCTCGCTCGCCACCGGCCTCTCGCGCATCCTCGGCCTCGTCCGGGAGATGGTCGCCGCGTACTACTTCGGCGCGAGCGGCAAGATCAACGCCTTCACCGTCGCCTTCCAGGTGCCGAACCTGCTGCGCTCGCTCGTCGCCGACGCCGCGCTCTCGTCGGCCTTCGTGCCGGTCTTCAGCGAGCTGCTCGTGAAGGGGAACCGGGAGCGCGCCTGGCGCGTCGCCTCGAGCGTCTTCTTCCTGATGATGGTCGGGCTCGGCGCCGTGACCGCGCTCGGGATCGTCTTCGCGCCGTTGATCATCAAGCCGTTCGGCGACCCGGGCGGAGACGTGCAGCTCGCGATCGGGCTCACGCGCGTCCTCTTCCCGGTGGTCTTCCTGCTCGGGCTCTCCGGGATCGTGGTCGGGATCCTCAACAGCTACGACGAGTTCACGATCCCGGCGCTCACGCCCGTGTTCTGGAACCTCGCGATCATCGCCGGGCTCGTGCTCGGCGTCCCGAACGCGCACACGATGAACGGGAAGCTCTACGTCTACGCGTTCTCGATCCTGATCGGCACCGTGATCCAGGTGCTGCTCCCACTGCCCTGGCTCTTCGGTCTCGACGGCCGCCTCCACGTCGTCTTCGACTGGCGGGACCCGATGGTGCGGCGGGTCTTCACGCTGATGATCCCCGTGACCCTCGGTCTCGGCCTGATCAACTTCAACGCGGTCGTGGACACGCTCTTCGCCTCGCGGCTGCTCGACCCGGAACTCGCGCCGACGGCGATCGACAAGGCGTTCCGCGTCTACATGCTCCCGCAGGGGATCTTCTCGGTCGCGATCGCCACGGTGCTCTTCCCGACCATGTCGCGGCTTGCCGTGCGCGCCGACTGGGAGGGCTTCCGCGGCACCGTCGGCATGGGGCTGCGGCAGATGGCGTTCCTGCTCGTGCCGGCGAGCGTCATCGTCGCTGTGCTCGCGACGCCGATCGTGCGCCTGCTCTACCAGCGCGGCGCGTTCACGCCGCAGCAGACGGCGGTCGTCGCCGGGGCGCTGGCCGCGTTCTCGCTCGGCCTCGCCTTCAACGGCTCGATGCTGCTGCTCAACCGCGCCTTCTTCAGCCTCCAGGAGAACTGGATCCCGACGGTCGTCGCGCTCGGGAACCTCGCCCTCAACGCGCTGCTCGACTGGGCGCTCTACCGCGTCGGCATCTGGGGGATCCCGCTCTCCACCTCGATCGTCAACATCGCCGGCACCGCGGTGCTGTTCTGGCTCCTGCGCGAACGGCTCGACGGGCTCGCGTTGACGCCGATCCTGGGCGCCGTGGCCCGGATCCTCGTCGCCTCCGCCGTGCTCGGGGCCGTCGCCTACGGCGCCTGGCGCGGCCTCGACTCGGTGCTCGGGCAGGGGTTTCTCGGCCAGGCGCTCGCGCTCGCGGGCGGGATCGCGGCGGGTCTCGTCGCCTACCTGTTTTCAGCTCGTTTGCTCGGGATTCGCGAGCTCGACCCGTTGCTAGGGTTGAGAGCCCGCTTCCGGCGGAGCTGACCATGCGCCAAGACGAAATCCGCAACTTCTCGATCATCGCCCACATCGACCATGGGAAGTCGACGCTGGCCGACCGCATCCTTCAGCTCACCGACTCCGTGGCCGAGCGTGACATGCGGGACCAGCTGCTCGACTCGATGGAGCTCGAGCGCGAGCGCGGGATCACGATCAAGGCCCAGGCCGTGCGCGTGCGCTGGAAGGGCCACGAGCTGAACCTGATCGACACGCCGGGCCACGTCGACTTCACCTACGAGGTCTCGCGCTCCCTGCAGGCCTGCGAGGGCGCGCTGCTCGTCGTGGACGCGGCGCAGGGGATCGAGGCGCAGACGCTCGCCAACGCCTACCTCGCGATCGACAACAACCTCGAGATCGTCCCGATCGTGAACAAGATCGACCTGCCCCAGGCCGACCCCGACGGGGTAGCCTCGGAGGTGGCCGACCTGCTCGGCGGCGACAGCGCCGAGGTCGTCCGCATCTCGGCGAAGACCGGGCACGGGGTGGACGAGGTGCTCGACGCGATCATCGCGCGGATTCCGGCGCCGGGCGGCGATCCCGACGGGCCGCCGCGCGCGCTGATCTTCGACTCCTCGTACGATCAGTACCGCGGGGTCGTCGCCTTCGTGCGCGTCGTCGACGGCTCGTTCTCGACGCGCGACCGGCTGCGCGCGATGGCCACGGGCACCGAGCTCGAGGCCGAGGAGCTCGGCTTCATGGCCCCGGCGCGCACGCCGATGGGGCGCCTCGAGGCCGGCGAGGTCGGCTACGTGATCACCGGTCTCAAGGACGTGTCCCGCCTCAGGGTCGGTGACACGCTGACGCTGCAGGAGCGGCCCGCGGCCGAGCCGCTCCCCGGCTACAAGGACGTCAAGCCGATGGTCTTCGCCGGGCTCTTCCCGACCGACTCGGACGAGTACCCGGAGCTCCGCGACGCGCTCGAGAAGCTGAAGCTCAACGACGGCGCGCTCTTCTACGAGCCCGAGACCTCGCAGGCGCTCGGCTTCGGCTTCCGCTGCGGCTTCCTCGGCCTGCTGCACATGGAGATCGTGCGCGAGCGGCTCGAGCGCGAGTTCGACCTCGACCTTCTCGTCACGGCGCCGAACGTCGCCTACCGCGTCAAGCCGCCGCACGGCGACTGGGTCGAGGTGCACACGCCCTCCGACATGCCGAACGAGTTCGACGAGGTCGAGGAGCCCTACATCCACGCTTCGATCATCGTCCCGAAGGAGTTCGTCGGCACGGTGATGGAGCTCAACAACGACCGGCGCGGCAGCTTCGACCACATGGAGTACCTCTCGGAGGAGCGCGTCCACCTCACCTACGAGCTGCCGCTCGCCGAGGTCGTGCTCGACTACTACGACCAGCTCAAGTCGCGCACGCGCGGGTACGCGAGCTTCGACTACGACCTCGCCGGGTTCCGGCCGGGCACGCTCGTCCGCGTCGACGTGCTCGTCGGCGGCGAGCCGGTGGACGCGCTCTCCCTCGTGATCCACCGCGACAACGCCTACGACCGGGGACGGCTGCTCGTCGAGAAGCTGCGGCAGGAGATCCCGCGCCAGATGTTCGACATCGCGATCCAGGCGGCGATCGGCTCGCGGATCATCGCCCGCGAGACGGTCAAGGCCCGGCGCAAGGACGTGCTCGCGAAGTGCTACGGCGGCGACATCACGCGCAAGCGCAAGCTGCTCGAGAAGCAGAAGAAGGGCAAGAAGCGGATGAAGCAGGTGGGCGGCGTCGAGGTGCCGCAGGAGGCCTTCCTCGCCGTGCTCAACCTGAACGAGGACAAGAAGTGAGCGGCGCCGTCCGCCACCTCTACGTGCACCTGCCGTTCTGCGCCTCGCGCTGCGGCTACTGCGACTTCGTCACGGTGCTCGGGCGTGAGCACGAGCACGCGCCCTACGTCGCCGCGCTGCTCGCCGAGCTCGAGCTCGAGCGCGGCCGGCTCGCGCCCGAGCTCGAGACCGTGTTCCTCGGCGGCGGCACGCCGACGCTGACCGAGCCGCGGGCGCTCGCCCGGCTGCTGAAAGGCCTGCCGCCTGCGGGCGAGGTGACGGTGGAGGCGAACCCGGAGACGGTCACGCCGGCGCTCGCCCGAGCGCTGCGCGAAGCGGGCGTCAACCGCGTCTCGCTCGGCGCCCAGAGCTTCCGGCCCGACCTGCTCGCCGTGCTGGAGCGGCGCGCCGGCCCGGACGACGTCCGGCGCGCGTTCCATACTCTTCGTGATGCCAGTTTTGACAACATCTCGCTCGACCTCGTGTACGGCATCCCCGGCCAGAGCCCCTCCGACCTCGAGGCCGACCTCGGCGAGGCGCTGGCGCTCGGGCCCGAGCACCTCTCGTGCTACGAGCTCGAGGCGAAGCCGGGCACGCGCTTCACGCACGCGCACGGGGCCGAGCTCGCGCGCCAGGCCGAGGCGATGGAGGACTACTTCGAGCGGGTCGTGGAGCGGCTGACCGCCGCCGGCTACCGCTGGTACGAGACGGCCAATTTCTGCCGCGCGGGCGGGCCCGTGGACGGGCGTGACCTGCGGGCGCGGCACAACCTCGCGTACTGGCTGGGGCGCGACTACCTCGGCCTCGGCGTCGGCGCGGTGTCGACGGTGGAGGGCGTCCGCTGGCGGACGACGCCGCGCCTGGCCGCCTACCTCGCGGCGCTCGGGCAGGGCGTCCAGCCGCCCCGCGAGCTCGAGCCGCTCGACGAGGAGGTGCGCCGCCGCGAGCGGCTGATGCTCGGGCTGCGACTCGACGAGCCGCTGGCGCTCGGCGGGGTCGCCGAGGCGATCGACCACGGGGCACTGGAGCGGCTCGAGCGGCTCGGTCTCGCCGTGCGCGGCGGGGACGGCGCGACCCTGGCGCTGACGCGGCGCGGCCGCTTCCTCGGGGGCGCGGTCACGGTCGAGCTGCTCGCCTGAGCGGCGCGGGCGCGAGCTACAGTCAGTCCACAGGCCGTGAACATGCAGCTGACACAGCGACAGCGCGAGATCCTGCGCCGCGTCGTCGAGGAGTACGTCTCGACCGGCCAGCCCGTCGGCTCGAAGGGTCTCGTCGAGCGGGCCGAGCTCGAGATCTCGCCCTCGACCGTCCGCACCGAGCTCGCTGAGCTCGAGGGCTTCGGCCTGCTCACCCATCCGCACACCTCGGCGGGGCGCGTCCCGACCGACAGCGGGTATCGCCTCTACGCGGACGACCTGCTCGACCGGATCGAGCCGCGATCGGCGGCGGGCCCGCTCGAGCCGCCGGCGGTGCGTGCCGAGCTCGAGGCGGTGATGCAGCAGGCGACGGAGATGCTCGCCGACGCGACGCGCCTGCTCGCGCTCGTCTCCGCGCCTCGGCTCGCGACCACGACGGTGCGCCACGTCGAGGTGCTGCTCCTGCAGCCGCAGGTCGCGCTCGTCGTGCTGATCACCTCCACGGGCGGCGTCTCGAAGCGGACGGTCGCCTTCGACGCGCCCGTCGACCCCGGCCTCGCCAACTGGGCGCGCGCGTACCTGAACGACAGCGTCGCCGGCCTCCAGCTCGGGTCGGGCCTCTTGCGGCGGCGGCTCGACGACCCGAGCCTGTCGCAGCGAGAGCGCGCCTTCCTCGCGGAGCTTGCGCCGGTCTTCACCGACGCGACCGGGGTGGACGACCAGCGCGTCTTTGTCGGCGGCGCGGCGGGCCTGCTCGGCGATGTCCGCGTCGAGGAGCGCGAGGCCTGCCGCCACCTGCTCGAGATGCTCGAGCGCCGGGCGGAACTGCTCGAGCTGCTCGGCGAGGCGCTCGACCCGCGCCGCCCCGTCGTGCGCGTCGGCGACGAGCTCGACGCGTCGGGCCTCCACGACGTCGCCCTCGTCGGCTCCGGCTACGGTCTCGCGACGCGGACCCTGGGCTCGGTTAGCCTGCTCGGCCCGGTGCGGATGGACTACGAGAAGGCGATCCGCGCGGTCAGGGCCGCCGCGGCCGAGCTCTCGCGGTACGTCGAGTCGGTGTACGAGGAGAGCTGACCGGCTCGATACCCTGTTGCGCGATGGCGACGACGGAGCACGACTACTACGAGCTGCTCGGCGTCCCTCGAAACGCGACGGACGCCGAGATCAAGCGTGCCTTTCGCAGCCTCGCGCGCGAGCTGCACCCCGACGTCTCCGACGCGCCCGACGCGGAGGAGCGCTTTCGGGAGGTCGCGGAGGCCTACGAGGTGCTCTCGAACGCCGAGCGGCGCGAGCTCTACGACCGCCTGGGCCACCAGGGGTTGCGCAGCGGCGGCTTCGACCCCGGGCACTTCGACATGGGCAACCTCGCCGACATTTTCTCGGCGTTCTTCGGCGACGACCTCTTCGCAGGCGGGCGCCGCGCCTCGCACCGGCCGGCGCACGGCTCCGACGTCGGAGCCGAGACGGAGCTCGAGCTCGTCGAGGCCGCGCACGGCGTCACCCGGCAGGTGTCGTTCCAGGCCGCGACAGAGTGCGGCCGCTGCGACGGCGGCGGGGCGGAGCCGGGCACCGAGCCCGTCCGCTGCGAGACGTGCGGCGGCCTCGGCCACGTCCAGCAGGTCTCGCGCAGCGTCTTCGGCGAGTTCGTGCGCGCGGGGACCTGCCCACACTGCGGCGGCGCCGGACGCACGATCGAGCACCCCTGCACCGAATGCGCGGGCGCGGGGCGCGTGCTGGACGAGCGCACGGTCGAAGTGAAGATCCCGGCGGGAATCCACGACGGCCAGCGCATCCGCGTCTCGGGCGAGGGACATGCGGGCCGCCTGGGCGGCCGGGCCGGCGACGTGTACGTCCTCGTCCGGGTCAAGCCCGACGAGCGGTTCGTCCGCGACGGCGACGACATCGTCTCGACCGTCTCGCTGACGATGACCCAGGCCGCCCTTGGCGGCACGACCACCGTGCCGACGCTCGAGGGCGACGTCGAGCTCGAGCTCCGGCCGGGCACGCAGCCGGGTGAGGTCCGCGTCCTGAAGGGCAAGGGGATGCCGGTGCTGCAGCGCTTCGGGCACGGCGATCACCGCGTCCTCGTCAACGTGCTCGTGCCGCGCCACCTGACCGACGAGCAGCGGCGCGCGCTCGAGGAGTTCGGACGGGGCGAGACCGAGCGCACCTACGAGGCCGACGAAGGCTTCTTCGCCAAGCTGAAGAGCGCGTTCCGCTGAGCCCGCTCCGACGCGTCTCGATCACCGTCCCGCCCGCGCGAGCGGAGGAGGCGCGCGCGACCATGATCGAGCTGTTCCCGACCGGCTTCGAGGAGGTCGACTACCCGGGAGGCGAGGTCGAGCTCGCGGCCTATACCGACGCCGGCGGGGAGGAGCGGCTCTGGCACGCCTTCGGCGGCACGGGCAGCGCGGCCGACGTCGAGGAGGGCTGGGAGGAGCGGTGGCGTTCCTTCCACCGCCCCGTGCGGGTCGGCCCGCTCTGGATCGGCCCGCCGTGGGAGGAGCCGCCGACCGACGCGCTCGCCGTCGTGATCGACCCCGGCCGGGCGTTCGGCACCGGCGGTCACGCGACCACACGGCTCTGCCTCGAGCTGCTGGCGCTCGAGCCCGGCGGCAGCCTGCTCGACGTCGGCTGCGGCTCCGGCGTGCTCTCGATCGCCGCCGCGAGGCTCGGCTACGAGCCCGTCGTCGCGGTCGACGTCGAGGTCGAGGCGGTCGAGGCGGCGCGGGCCAACGCGGCCGGGAACGGGGTCACGGTGGACGTGCGCCTCGCCGACGCCCTCGCCGGTGCGCTGCCGGCCGTCCGCACGGCCGTCGCCAACGTCACGCTCGAGTCGGTCGGCGAGATCGCGCCGCGCCTCGACTGCGAACGGCTCGTCACCTCGGGCTATCTCGCCTCGGAGCGGCCGGCCCCCGCGGGGTTCCGCCACCTCGACCGGCGCGAGGCGGAGGGCTGGGCCGCCGACCTCTTCCGGTACGAGAGCGTTTAAGCTCCCGAGCCGATGGCGACCTTCACCACGAGCTTCCTCGGCTGCAAGGTGTCGCAGACCGACGCGCAGGCGTTGCGCGAGCGGCTGCTCGCAGACGGGCACACGGAGACCGGTGCCCGGGCCGACGTCGCCGTCGTCAACACGTGCTGCGTCACCCACGAGGCGGTCGCGAAGTCCCGCAAGGCAGCGGCGCGTGCCGCACGCACGTATGGGCGCGTCTACGTGACCGGGTGCGGCGCCAACCTCTCGGCTGACGCGTTCGCCGGGCTCCCGGAGAGCGTCGTCGTGGTGGCGCGGCGCAGCGAGGAGACGCCGGCCTTCGTGGCCGGCGACGTCGGCGCGGTCGGCTGCGTTCAGGCCGATGCTCGCCTCGACCGGGTGCGAGCCTTTGTCAAGATCCAGGACGGCTGCAGCTTCTCGTGCGCGTTCTGCGTGATTCCGCTCGTGCGCGGCGGCACCCGCTCGCGCCGCGCCGAGGCCGTGCTGGCCGAGATCCGCAGGCGCGTCGCCCAGGGCCACCGCGAGGTCGTCCTCACCGGCGTCAACCTCGGCTGCTTCCATGACCGCGAGAGCGGCTACGACCTGCCGCGGCTGATCCGCGAGGCGGGGGAGGCACCGGGCCTGAAGCGGCTGCGGCTCTCCTCGATCGAGGTCAACCACCTCACGCCGGCCCTCGTCGCGGCGCTGCGCGAGACGCCGGTGGTCTCCCCGCACCTGCACGTCCCGCTCCAGTCGGGGGACGACGGGATCCTGCGGGCGATGGCCCGCCGGTACGGGGCGGCGCAGTACCTCGCCAGGGTGGAGCCGCTCGAGGACTTCAACGTGACGACCGACGCGATCGTCGGCTTCCCGGGCGAGGACGAGGCGGCGTTCCGGCGCACGCTCGACGTCGTGCGGCGCGCGCGGATCACGAAGGTGCACGTGTTCCCGTACTCGCCGCGTCCCGGCACGGCGACGGCCGCGGCGGACACGGTGCCGCCGGCTGTGAAGCGGGACCGGTCGGCGCGGCTGCGTGCCGCGTCGCGCGAGGAGTGCCTGGCCCGCTGGCGCGCCAAGGTCGGCTGCGATGACCTCGTCCTGGTCGACCGGCCCGGCCGCGGCTACGGCGGCGACTACTCGCCGTGGCTCGTCGAGGCACCGGTCGGCGAGCTCGTGCGCGTGCGCGGCGCCGCCGTCACGGAGAAGGGGATCCTCGCTGCCTGAGGGCTGCCTCTTCTGCCGGCTCGCCGTCGATGGCGACCACGTCCACGCCGCCGACGGCTTCGTCGCGATCCGCGACATCGCCCCCAAGGCCGAGACGCACCTGCTCGTGCTCCCCGTGCGCCACGTCGACACCTTCCGCGACGTCGGCGCCTTTCCGCCCGACGAGGCGAAGCGGATGCTCGAGTTCGTGGCCGAGACGGCGCGCGCCGCCGGGCTCGAGGACTACCGCGTGCTCGTCAATGTCGGCCCGGGCGGCGGCCAGACGATCTACCATCTCCACTGGCACGTGCTTGGAGGCAGGATCGAGGGGATGCCCGAATGACGGTGGTGGCACGGATCGAAGCGGATCTGAAGGAGGCGCGGCTCGCGCACGACGAGGCGCGCCGTGACGCGCTCTCGCTTCTGCTCTCCAGTCTCAGGGGGGCCGAGAAGGACCTGCAGCGGCCGCTCAAGGACGACGAGGCGCTGCAGGTGCTCCAGCGCGAGCGCAAGCGCCGCGTCGAGGCGGCCGAGGCGTTTCGCGCCGGCGGGCGTGAGGAGCAGGCGGCGAAGGAGGACTACGAGCTCGGCGTGATCGAGGAGTTCACGCCGCCGCAGCTCTCCGAGGAGGAGCTCGAGGAGATCATCGACGACGTGATCGCGGAGGTCGGCGCGACGAGCCTGAACCAGCTCGGGCGCGTGATGGCCGACGTGATGCCGCAGGTCTCCGGGCGCGCCGACGGGTCGCTCGTCAGCCAGGTCGTGCGCGAGAAGCTCGCCTGACCGGAACTCGACTCTCGACCTGAGCTGTAGGTCGCGGCGTTCCCAGCCGTCCCGAGCCGCCATGGCCCGAAGGTGCTGAACCTACTCGAATCTGGCCAACCCTCCGAAGGGGGTCTGACCCCTTTAGGAGACTTGAGACTTGCCCTCGCGTCGTGGACTACCTAGATCCGCCGGGCGCCGACGTAGCTCGCGGCGTAGCCGCCCGTCGCCAGGGTCGAGACCTTGACCACGTCGCCCGTGTGCGGGGAGTGGATGAACTGGCCCGCGCCGATGTAGATCCCCATGTGCCCGAGCGCCTCGAAGAAGACGAGGTCGCCGGGCTGGAGCCGGTCGCGCGGGACCGGCACGCCGAGCGCGTAGAGCGCCCCGGTGTAGTGCGGCAGCCCGATTCCGATCTGGGCGTAGACCCAGACCACCAGCCCGGAGCAGTCGAAGCCGGCCGGGGTGGCTCCGCTCCAGCGGTAGGGCACGCCGAGGTAGCGCGCGGCGATCGACGCCGCCTCGGGATGGCCGGCCGGGAGCGAGACCGCGGGCGTGTCGGGGATCGGCGGCGTGTCGGTCGTCGCCGGCGTGGTGGGCGTCGTCGCGGGGGCGGCCGCGTCGGGCGGTGGAGCCGCGACGGGGGTGGGCTGCTGCGCCTGGTGCGCCCGGGCTCTCGCCGCTGCCGCCGCCTGGGCCTGCTCGCGGGCGAGCCGGGCCCGCGCCTGCGCCGCGAGCCGCGCCTCCTCGGCCCGCTGGGCCGCCTGGATGTGCGCGATCTGGCCCTTGATCGAGGAGAGGAGCGCTCGGCGCGTCGCGAGCGAGCTCTCGATCTGGGCCCGCTTCGCCGCGAGCTCGGCGAGCGTTGCGCGCTGCTCGGCCCGGGCCCGGACGAGCCGGCGCTGCCGCGCGTCGAGCTGCGCCTTCAGCGCCGCCGCCCGGGCGGCGATCCTGCGGTCCTGCGCGGTCACCTTCGAGATCGCGTCGAACCCGTCCAACAGATCGCGGACGCTCGAGGCGCCGAGGACGACGTCGATCGCGTCGGGCTCGCCCGCGATGTAGATCGCGACGACCCGCTCGGCGAGATGCCGCTGGGCGAGGCGGTAGGAAGCCCGCGCCGCCGTGAGCTCGGCGGTGTTCGCCTTCAGGCCGCGCTCGATCGAGGTGAGGTGGAGGGTGGCGCCGTTCCAGGCCTCGACGGTGTGGCCGAGCCGCGAGTCGATCAGGTCGATCTCCGCCAGCACCCGCGCCGCCTGCGCCTGCTTCGACCGCACGCCGGGCGGGGCGGCGCTCCCCGCGGCGGCCGCGCTCAGGGCGACCACGACCAGGGTGACGATGAGGGCGCGCACTCGCATCCGTACTGGATTCGCCGCCGCCGACCCTCCCCCTACACTTGGACCGCAATGCAGGAAGTGCTGACGATCACGAACGACGTCGCCGCCGAGCTCGCCGGGGTGGGCGACGCGGTGCTCGACGAGCTGCGCGACCGGCTCGCCTGCACGATCCTCCTGCGCGGCAACCGGCTCACGATCGAGGGCGAGGAGGTCCAGGTCGCCGAGGCGCGCGCGGTCGTCGACGAGCTCGTCGAGCTCGTCGAGGCGGGACACGACATCGACCCCACGACCGTGGACACCGTGATCGGCGCGATCGACCAGGCCGGTGCGATCCGGGACGCGCTCGAGGACGTCGTCTGGCGCCATCGCGGGAAGCGGATCGCTCCGAAGACCGTGACGCAGAAGAAGTACGTGGACGCGATCCGCGGCCAGACGGTCACCTTCGGGATCGGTCCCGCCGGCACCGGCAAGACGTATCTGGCGATGGCGCTCGCCGTCGCCGCGCTGCAGGAGCGCCAGGTCGGCCGGATCATCCTCACGCGCCCCGCCGTAGAGGCGGGCGAGCGGCTCGGCTTCCTGCCGGGCGACATCCTTGCGAAGGTCGACCCGTACCTGCGCCCGCTCTTCGACGCGCTCTACGACATGCTCGACGCCGACCGCCTCGCCGCCTTCATGGAGCGCGGCACGATCGAGGTGGCGCCGCTCGCCTTCATGCGCGGCCGCACGCTGAACGACTCCTTCATCATCCTCGACGAGGCCCAGAACACGAGCCCGGAGCAGATGCAGATGTTCCTGACGCGGCTCGGCTTCGGCTCGAAGGTCGTGATCACGGGCGACATCACGCAGATCGACCTGCCGCGCGAGCAGGCCTCGGGGCTGATCCAGGTGCAGGACATCCTCGGCTCGATCGAGGGGATCGCCTTCGTCCACTTCACGCACCAGGACGTCGTCCGGCACAAGCTCGTGCAGCGGATCGTCGAGGCCTACCGACTGCACACGGAGGAGACGGGGACGCAACGGCAGCGGTGATCGAGGTCGAGGTCGTGAACAGGAGCGGCCGGGAGGTCGACGAGGCGGCCGCGGTCGCGCTCGCGCGATCCGTGCTCGCGGGCGAGGGGGTGGAGTCGGGCGACCTCGGGCTCGCGTTCGTCGGCCCCGAGGAGATCCGCGGGCTCAAACGGGAGCACCTCGGCGTGGACGAGGAGACCGACGCGCTCGCGTTCCCGATCGACGGGCTCGAGCCGCTGCCCGCTGGCGTGCCGCGGCAGCTCGGCGACGTCGTGATCTGCCCGCAGGTCGTCGGGAAGGACTGGCGCGCGCCGCTCGTGCACGCCGTGCTGCACCTCGTCGGCTACGACCACGGCGAGGCGATGGAGGCGCGGGAGACCGCGCACCGGACGTGAACGCGCCGCGCAAAGCGCCCTCGATCCTCGAGAGCTTCAACTACGCCTTCGAGGGGATCATCCACGTGCTCCGCACGCAGCGGAACATGCGGATCCACCTCGCCGTCGCGGCGGTCGTGCTCGTGGTCGCCTTCGCGGTCGGCGTCTCCAAGCTCGAGCTGATCGCGCTGCTGCTCGCAATCGCGTTCGTGCTGATCGCCGAGATGGTCAACACGGCGCTCGAGCACGCGATCGACGTCGCCACCACCTCGTTCGACCCGATGGCGAAGCTCGCGAAGGACATCGCGGCCGGCGCCGTGCTGATCGCCACCGCGATCGCCGTTGCGATCGGCTACGTCGTCTTCGCGAGCCGGCTCGCCGACCCGAGCGGGCGCCTGCTCGACCGCGTGCGCGACGCACCCGTGGACTTGACGATGATCGCGCTGCTCTTGACGATCATCGTCGTGATCGCGACCAAGGCGCTGACGGGGCGGGGGACGCCGCTGCGGGGCGGGCTCCCGTCCGGCCACGCTGCGATCGCGTTCGCGGCCTGGATGGCGGTCACGTTCATCGTCGTCGACTCGCCCCACCGCTTCCTGATCTCGTCGCTCGCGCTCCTGATGGCGCTGCTCGTCGCCCACAGCCGGGTCGAGTCGGGCGTCCACTCGGTGCTCGAGGTCGCCTACGGCGGCCTGCTCGGCGCCCTCGTCACGCTCGTGCTCTTCCAGGTGCTCGCATGAGCGATGCGGAGCTGTACGAGCGGGCCGTCGCGGCCGCCGAGCGCGCCTACGCGCCGTACTCGAACTACCTCGTCGGCGCCGCTGCGCTCATGCGCGACGGGACCGTGCTCGAGGGCGTCAACGTCGAGAACGCCGCCTACCCGCTCGGCGCCTGCGCCGAGCGCACCGCCCTCTCCGGCGCGGTCGTCGCGGGCTACCGCCCCGGAGACGTCGAGGCCGTGGCGATCACCGCGTCCCCCTGCGGCGGCTGCCGGCAGTGGCTGTACGAGTTCAAGGTCGACCGGGTCGTCTACCCGAGCGGCGGCGCCCTCGTCGCCCGCACGCCGGCCGAGCTCCTGCCCGACACCTGGGACGAGCTGTGAAGTCCGGCTTCATCGCCGTCGCGGGCCGTCCGAACGTGGGCAAGTCCACGCTCGTGAACGCGCTCTGCGGCGGCAAGGTGGCGATCGTCTCGGCCGTGCCGCACACGACGAGGCGGAGGATCTTCGGGATCGCCAACGGCGAGGACCACCAGCTCGTGCTCGTCGACCTGCCCGGCTTCCAGCGCCCGTTCGATCCGCTCACCGAGCGGATGCAGAAGACCGTGGACTCGTCCTTCGAGGACATCGACGCCGTGCTCTTCGTCCTCTCGGCCCGCGAGCGGATCGGCGCCGGCGACAACTTCATCGCCAAGCGCGTGTTCGGGCTCGACCTCCCCGTGATCATCGCGCTGAACAAGGTCGACCGGCTCAAGCCGAGCCACGTCGTCTCGCAGATCCAGACCGCGGCCAGGCTCGGGGGCTTCCACGCGCTCCATCCCGTCAGCGCCAAGACGCGTGACGGGATCGACGAGCTGCGCTCCGACCTCGTCGAGCTGCTGCCGGAGGGGCCGGCCTACTTCCCGCGCGACACGAACACGGATCTCTCGCACGAGCAGCAGATCGCCGAGCTGATCCGCGAGAAGGCGCTCCAGCTCACGAAGGAGGAGGTGCCGCACGCGGTCACGGCCGAGGTCCAGGAGGTGACCGACAAGGTGGTGCGGGCACTCGTCGTCGTCGAGACCGAGTCGCAGAAGCAGATCCTCGTCGGCAAGCGCGGCGCGATGGTGAAGGAGATCGGCGTGCGGGCCCGGCCCGAGATCGAGCACCTCCTCGGCCACCGGGTCTTCCTCGAGCTGAAGGTCAAGGTGCGCCCGAAGTGGCGCCGTGACGCGGCGACGCTGGAGCGGCTCGGCCTCTAGGTGACCCCGGTAGACGCACACATCGAGCTGGAGCCCGAGGAGGAGCTTCCCGCCTGGAGCCTTCCGGCCGCCGAGGTCGAGGCGGTCGCGCTGCCAGGGCACTGGCCGGCCGAGCTGTCGCGCGAGTGGGCCTGGGGCGGCTCGACCGGGGCCGGCGTCCGCGTCTGCATCCTCGACAGCGGCGTCGAGCGGGACCACCCGCTCGTCGGCCCGGTGCAGAGCGCCGTCCACATCCTGGTCGGCGAGGACGGGCAGGCGGTCGTGGAAGAGGACGAGGCGGGTGACCTCTGCGGCCACGGGACGGCCTGCGCCGGCATCGTCCGCGCGCTCGCGCCGGACTGCGAGCTGCACAGCGTCCGCGTGCTCGGCGAGGGGTTCACCGGCAGCGGGCCCGTGCTGCTCGAGGGCCTGCGCTGGGCTGTCGCGCAGGGCTTCGACGTGATCAACATGAGCCTCTCGACGACGAAGAGCGGCTTCGCTGCCGGCCTGCACGAGCTGGCGGACTCGGCCTACTTCCGGCGCACGATCCTCGTCGCCTCGGCGCACAACATGCCCGTCGAGAGCTTCCCGTGGCGGTTCTCGTCGGTCGTCTCGGTGGCGAGCCACGAGGAGCGAGATCCGTTCGTCTTCTACTCGAACCCGCGCCCGCCGGTCGAGCTCTTCGCGCGCGGGCTCGACCTCGAGGTCGCCTGGCTCGGCGGCGGCCGCCTGCGCGTGACGGGGAACAGCTTCGCGACCCCGCACATCGCCGGGATCTGCGCCCTCGTGCTCGGCAAGCACGCCGGGCTGACGCCCTTCCAGCTCAAGACGGTGCTGATGACGACGGCCTCGAACGTCGGCGGCGGGCGATGACCGACCGCGATCTGCGGGCGGCGGTGGCGGCCGGGATCCTTCCGGCGGAGCAGCAGTTCGCCGTGCTCCTGCAGTCGATCGCCGACGTCGGCCGGGCGATCTTCGGCGCGCGGGCCGCGTCGATCCTCCTCCTCGACGAGGCTGCGGACGAGCTCGTGTTCGCGGCGGTCTCCGGGGAGGGGCAGGAGTCGCTGATCGGGCGCCGCCTCCCGTCCGGGACCGGCGTCGCAGGCTGGGTGCTCGTGACGCGGCAGCCGCTCGTGATCGAAGACGTCGGCGAGGACGAGCGCTTCTCGCTCGACGCCGCGGAGTCGACCGGCTACGTGCCGCGCGGGCTGATGGCGGTGCCGCTGCTGCACGAGGAGCAGGTGCTCGGCGTGCTCGAGATCCTCGACCGGCCCCAGCGCGCCCGCTTCTCGCTCGGCGAGATGGATCTGCTGTCGCTCTTCGCCGGCCAGGCGGCGATCGCGCTGGCCCTGCTGCAGCGGGTGCGCGAGGCGAGAGCGGCACTCGAGGGGCGCGGCGAGCTCGAGCCCGTCGCGGCGCTCGCCGCCGCGCTCGAGGGCCTCGAAGGGCCGAAGCGCGAAGCTGCCGGGCGCCTGCTCGAGGCGCTCCGCGAGCTGCTCGCCCAGGCGCCTGGTCTCTGAGGGGCGGCGGCTCGGCGCCGCCGCCCCTCGAGCTCCGCCGAGGACTTACTACCTGGTCTTGGCGTGGCCTTCGACGTCTGGGCTGTCGCCCTCGTCTGCGGCCCCACGGATCTTCGAGTGGGCCTCGACGTCGGCCTCGTCCTCGCCGCCCTCGTCGACGGCCTCGCGGCTCCTGCGGTGAGCCTCGACGTCCTCGTCGGTGATCGGAGTGTTCTGCTCGTCCTCCAAAGCAGGATCCTTTCTGGAGTGGTCCGCGGGATCGCGGCTCATGCACAAGACGTGGATCGGTCGCTCGATCTTCCCACCGCGGCTTTGAAAACGCAACGAATGTTGCAATGGTTCGGGCCTGCCCGCGCTGCCCGACCGGATCGCCGACTCTGCGGCCGCCTTTCGCGCGCTGTTCGCGAATCCGGGCCTGCGGCGGCTCCAGCTGGCCTGGGCCGGGTCGACGCTCGGCGGCTGGACGTACTTCGTCGCGATCGCGGTGTTCGCGTTCCGGGCGGGAGGAGCCTCGGCGGTCGGGCTCGCGACGCTGATCCGCTTCGTGCCGGCCGCGGTCGCGGCGCCGTTCACCTCTCTGCTCGGCGACCGGCTGTCGCGGCGCAGCGTGATGCTCGGCGCCGACCTGATCCGGGTCGTGCTGCTCTCGGCGATGGCGGCCGCCGCGTTCGGGGGCGCGTCCGCAGGGCTCGTCTACGGGCTCGCCGCCTGCTCGGCGGTCGTGTCCACGGCGTTCGGCCCGGCGCAGGCGGCCCTTCTTCCGTCGCTGGCGCGCACGCCTGACGAGCTGACGGCGGCAAACGTCGTCTCGAGCACGATCGAGAGCGTCGGCATCTTCGCGGGCCCCGCGCTCGGCGGGCTGATCCTCGCCGTCGCCGATCCGGGAGCTGCGTTCGCGGTCACCGCGGCGACCTTCCTCTGGTCGGCGCTCCTCGTCGCGCGGCTCCCGGCCGACCGGCCCGCCGAGGCGTCTGACCGACGCGGGCTCGGCCACGAGCTGCTCGCGGGGTTCCGGACGATCGCGGTCGACCGCCGAGTGCGTGTCTTCGTCGGGCTCTTCGCCACCCAGACGCTCGTCGACGGCGCCCTCGGCGTGATGGTGGTCGTCCTCGCCTACGACCGGCTCGGTCTCGGCGCCTCGGGCGTCGGGCTCCTGAACGCGGTCGGCGGAATCGGCGGCGTCGCGGGCGCGGTCGTCGCGGCGGCGCTCGTGGGGCGGCGGCGGCTGGCCGGCGACTTCGAGCTCGGGATCCTCCTCTGGGGCCTGCCGATCGCGCTGATCGGGGTCTGGCCGAGCGAGGCGGCGGCGCTGATCCTCCTCGCCGTGGTCGGGATCGGGAACACGCTCGTCGACGTGATGGGCTACACGCTGCTCCAGCGCACCGTCCCCGACGACGTGCTGGCCCGCGTCTTCGGCGTGCTCCACTCGCTCTTCTTCGTCACCGCCGGCCTCGGCGCAGTGCTCGCGCCCGTGGCGATCTCGTCGCTCGGGCTGCGCGGGGCGCTCGTCGTGACGGGGCTGGTCCTGCCGGCGCTCGCCGCGCTCACGTGGCCGCGGCTGCGCGGCTTCGACGCGGCCGCAATCGTCCCGGAGCGCGAGCTCGAGCTCCTGCGCGGCGTGCCGATCTTCGCTCCGCTGCCCGAGCTCGTGCTCGAGCACCTGGCGCGCGGCGCGACGCGCCTGCACGTCCCGGCCGGGGCCGAGATCGTCCGCGTCGGCGAGCTCGGCGACCGCTTCTACGTCGTCGACTCGGGGGAGGTGGAGATCGACATCGGCCCGGGCCGGCCCAAGGTGCAGGGAGCGGGCAGCTTCTTCGGGGAGATCGCGCTGCTGCGCGAGGTCCCGCGCACGGCGACCGTTCGCGCGCGAGTCGAGACCGACCTGCTCGCCGTCGAGCGTGACGACTTCGTCGGCGCCGTCACCGGCCACGCACCGAGCGCCGCAGCGGCCGAGGCGGTCGTCACGGCCCGCATCGGCGGCGCGAGCGCCGCTCTGAGCGAGCTCTAGCTAGGGCTAGACTCCGTGCATGGCCCAGGCCCCGGCTCTCCCGCGCGGGTTCGAGCTTCCGCTCGAGCCGCGGCTGCCCCGGATCGGCGCGGTGGACGCGGTCGCGCTCGAGGAGCGCGCCGCCTCGCTTGCGAAGCGGTCGATCAAGCAGGAGGCGAAGCTTCAGGCGCTCGAGCTTGCCGTCCGCTGCATCGACCTGACGACGCTCGAGGGCGCCGACACGCCCGGCAAGGTCGCGGCGCTCGCGTCGAAGGCGATCCGCCCCGATCCCGCCGACCCGAGCGTGCCCTCCTGCGCCGCGGTCTGCGTCTACCCGAACCTCGTGCCGGCGGTCGTCGAGCGCACGCGGGGCACCGGCGTGCGGGTCGCCGCCGTCGCGACCGCCTTCCCCTCCGGCCAGAGCCCGCTCGACGTGAAGCTGCGCGAGGTCGAGGAGGTCGTCGCGGCCGGCGCCGACGAGGTGGACATGGTGATCGACCGGGGCTCGTTCCTCTCGGGCCGCTACGCGAAGGTCTACGACGAGATCGTGCGCGTGAAGGAGGCCTGCGGGGCGGCGCACCTGAAGGTGATCCTCGAGACGGGCGAGCTCGGCACCTACGACAACGTCCGCCGTGCGTCGATCCTGGCCATGGCCGCCGGAGCCGACTTCATCAAGACCTCGACCGGGAAGATCGGCACCTCGGCGACGCTGCCCGTGCTGCTGTGCATGCTCGAGGCGATCCGCGACGTCCACGACGAGACGGGCCGCGCGGTCGGGATGAAGGCGGCGGGTGGGATCCGCGTTGCGAAGCAGGCGATCCAGAACCTCGTGATCGTGAACGAGACGCTCGGCCCCGAGTGGCTGACGCCGGAGCGCTTCCGCCTCGGCGCCTCGACCCTCCTGAACGACGTGCTGATGCAGATCCGCAAGCAAAAGACGGGCCGCTACCAGTCGCCGGAGTACTTCACCCGTGACTGAGCTCGAGCACCTGGGGGAGCGGTGGGACTACGCGCCCGCGCCGGAGTCGCGCGAGCTCGTGCGGCTTCAAGAGCGCTACGGCCACTACGTCGGCGGCGAGTGGCTCGAGCCGACCGAGACCTATACGACGATCTCGCCCTCCACCGAGGAGCCGCTCGCCGAGGTGGGCCTGGGCACCGCGGCCGACGTCGACGCCGCCGTCGCCGCTGCGCGGGAGGCGTTCCCCGTCTGGGGAGCGCTGCGGCCGGCCGAGCGTGCGAAGTACCTGTTCCGGATCGCGCGGATCCTCCAGGAGCGCTCGCGCGAGTTCGCCGTGCTCGAGTCGCTGAACGGCGGCAAGCCGATCAAGGAGTCGCGCGACGTGGACCTGCCGCTCGCCGCCGCCCACTTCTTCTACTACGCGGGCTGGGCCGACAAGCTCGAGTACGCCTTCCCGAACGCCCGCCCGCGCCCGCTCGGTGTCGCGGGGCAGATCATCCCGTGGAACTTCCCGCTGCTGATGCTGTCCTGGAAGATCGCGCCGGCACTCGCGGCCGGCAACACGGTCGTGCTCAAGCCGGCCCACACGACGCCGCTGACGGCGTTGCTCTTCTGCGACGTGCTGCGCCAGGCGGGGCTGCCGCCGGGCGTCGTCAACATCGTCAACGGCGACTCCCGCACGGGCGCCGCGATCGTCCACCACCCCGGGGTCGACAAGATCGCCTTCACCGGGTCGACCGAGGTCGGGAAGTGGATCCAGCGCGAGCTCGCGGGCACGGGCAAGCGGCTCACGCTCGAGCTCGGCGGCAAGGCGGCGAACGTGATCTTCGACGACTGCGCGCTCGACCAGGCCGTGGAGGGGATCGTCAACGGCATCTACTTCAATCAGGGCGAGGTCTGCTGCGCCGGCTCCCGCCTGCTCGTGCAGGAGTCGATCTACGAGCAGACGATCTCCAAGCTCAAGCGCCGCCTCGAGACGCTCCGCGTCGGCGACCCGCTCGACAAGAACACCGACGTCGGCGCGATCAACTCGGCGGAGCAGCTCGCGAAGATCCGCGAGCTCGTCGCGGCCGGCGAGGCGGAGGGCGCCGAGATCTTCCAGCCGGAGTGCCGCCTTCCCGAGCGGGGCTTCTGGTTCGTGCCGACGGTGTTCACGAACGTCGCCCAGAGCTACCGGATCGCGCAGGAGGAGATCTTCGGCCCGGTGCTCTCGGTGCTCACCTTCCGCACGCCGGAGGAGGCGGTCGAGAAGGCCAACAACACCGCCTACGGGCTCTCGGCGGGCGTGTGGACGGAGAAGGGCTCCCGCATCCTCTGGATGGCCGAGCGGCTGCGGGCGGGCGTCGTGTGGGCGAACACGTTCAATCGCTTCGACCCGGCCTCGCCGTTCGGCGGCTACAAGGAGTCCGGCTTCGGCCGCGAGGGCGGCCTGCACGGGCTCGCAGGCTACCTGGAGCTGGAATGAGCAGTTCGAGTCCGAGAAGAGCTTCCGCGTTCCTCGGGCGCCGCTGGCGGTGCGGGGCCGGAGGGAACAGTGTGAGCAACACGGGCCCGGAGAGCACCGTGCCGCCAGCGGCGCCAGGCGGCGGCAGAGCCGGGCTCTGCCCGGCGGGAGCCGACGCCGGCGAGGGGCGCGGATGACGCGCCTGCCCGTCCGCAAGACGTACAAGCTGTTCATCGGCGGCGGGTTCCCGCGCTCCGAGTCGGGCCGCACCTACGAGGCGGAGGGGCAGAACGTCGCCCGCGCCTCGCGGAAGGACCTCCGCGACGCGGTCGTCGCCGCGCGCGCGGCGCTGCCGGGGTGGGCCGGCGCGACCGCGTACAACCGCGGCCAGGTGCTCTACCGGGTCGCCGAGATGGTGGAGGCGCGCCTCGAGGAGTTCGCCGCGCTCTGCACCGGCGAGGAGGAGGCGGCCCGCGCGGTGGACCGCCTCGTCTGGTACGCCGGCTGGGCCGACAAGCTCGCGCAGGTCGCCGGCGCCGCGAACCCCGTCGCGGGGCCGTACTTCAACTTCACGATTCCCGAGCCGACCGGGGTCGTCGGCATCCTCGCACCCGCCGAGCCGCCCCTCGCCGGGCTGGTCTCGCGGCTCGCGCCCGCCCTCGTCGGCGGCAACACCGTGGTCGTCGTCGCGTCCGAGCCGCATCCCCTCGCCGCGGTCGAGCTCGCCGAGGCGCTCGCGACCGCCGACGTCCCCGGCGGCGTCGTCAACATCCTCACCGGCTTCCACGAGGAGCTCGCGCCGCAGCTCGCCGGGCATCTCGACGTCAACGCGCTCGACCTCTCCGGGTCGGCGAACGGCGCAGAGCTCGAGCGGCTCGCGGCGGACAACGTCAAGCGCCTCGTGCACGGCCAGGCGGACGGGCAGAGCCTGCGCGAGATCACCGGGTTCCTCGAGTTCAAGACCGTCTGGCACCCGATCGGGCAGTAGCTCAGCGCACGGTCGAGACGTAGATCGCCTCGTCGAGCGTTCCGTCCCTCGGCAGGCCCGCGATCGGGATCACCGGCAGCGGGCGCCCCTGGACGAACGAGACCGCGACGTAGTCGCCGAGGAAGGCGCCCCCCGCGACCGCGAGCCAGTCGAGCCCGATCGGCCGCGTGTCGAGCCGCTGCGGCGCGCTCCAGGTCGTGCCACCGTCCGCGGACGTCTTCAGGAACGGGTCGACCGTGCGCCCCGGCCCGGTGTAGAAGACGAGCGCGAGCCGCCCCGGGGTCGCCGGATCCGCCGCCAGCGCGGGCAGCACGTGTCCCGCCGCGGAGACGGTCGCCCGGCGCGGCGCGCTCCAGGTGACGCCGTCCGGCGAGTCGGCGACCAGGATGTCGTCGGCGTCGCAGAGCGCGCGCAGTTCGCAGCCCGCCCAGGCCACGGAGACGCGGCCGTCCGGCCCCACCGTCGCCGAGGGCAGCGCCGGTGCGCGGAACCTCTGGGGCCAGAACCAGAACGCGTCGCGCGTCTCGCTCACCGTGGCGGGGGCGTCGAAGCCCACGCCGCCGTCGATCGAGCGGACGGCCTGGAGCCTCGCCCCGCTGAGGAAGAGGACGACGAGGGCGCCGTCCGGCCGCACGACCGGCTGCGCGGCGAAGCCCTGCAGGCTCGGCGCGGTCACGGTCGCCGGCGCCGACCAGGTCAGTCCGCCGTCGTGCGTCGCGATCGCTGCGAGCCGGCCCAAGACCTCGTCCGTGTAGACGAGGTAGCAGGACCCGCGGAACGGGCTCGCGCTGCCGCTGTCGCACGCGAGCCACTCCTTGTCGTAGGCGTTCCCGGTCCCCGAGGCGGCCGTGACGGGCGCCTCCCAGTGCACCCCGTCGGGCGAGCGGCTGACCGCCAGGCTCGACGGGCCGTTCGTGATCCCGAGCGTTGCGATCAGCCAGACGCCGTGCACGGCGTCGTAGACGACGGTCGGGTCGCTCGAGCGTCCGATCCCCGGCAGCAGCCCCGAGATCCACGTGCGCCCTGCGTCCGTGGTGGTCGCGAAGCCGGTCGCCGCGGCGCCGCCGTCCGGGTAGCGGCCGACCTGGAACGCGGACACGAGCGTCGCCCCGAACGCGGCGCTGCCGGGCTCCACCTCGGTGCGATGCTGGGCGCCGGGCGCCGTCGTCGTGTCCTGCGAGACCCGCCGCGAGACGACCTCGCAGTCGGCGGCGACGCGGTCTGCCAGGTCGGCGGTGACGATGTCGCGCCCGCCGAGGCAGGCGATCGTGTCGCGGCGCCCGTCCGCGGCCGAGATCAGGTCGTTCCGCGCGGTCCCCCGGATCGTTGCCGCGCCGGCGGCGGGAACGAGGATCAGCGCGAGCAGGGCGGCTGCGACGAGGGCCCGCACGGGCGGCACGGTACCAGCGGCCGGTTCGCGCAGTTACGATCAGCGGCGGATGACCGGAGCCCGTCGCTTCAGCCAGGCCATCTCCGAGGGAGACGGCATCTCCGTGATCGTGGACGTGCGCGACGCAGACGGCGCCCGCACGGCCCTGGCGCAGGGCGCCGAGGCGCTCGTCGTCCGCAGCGCGCCGGCCGGGGTGAGCGAGGCGACCGAGTTGCCCGTCCTCTGGTACGCGGCCGGCGGGCCCCGTGAGGCGGTCGCGGCGGGGGCCGACGCGCTCGTGCTCATGTGGGACGACGACGAGGACCGGCTCGTCGAGTTGCACGACGAGGCCGTGCTGCTGGGGCTGGACTGCGTGATCGAGGTGCGCACCGAGGAGGAGCTCGAGACGGCGCTCGAGCTGTTCGACCCGGAGATCTTCCTGCTCTCGGCGCGCGGCTCGGACGAGGAGGACGGCTTCGAGCGGGCGCTCGAGCTGCTTCCCGACGTTCCGGCCGGCAAGCTTGCGATCGCCGAGGCACACGTGACGGGGCGCGCGCAGGTGGCCGAGCTCGAGCGCGCCGGCGTCGACGCCGTCATCGTCGGGGCGCGGGACGTGGCCGAGCTCGTCGGCGCGGCGCCGCCGCAGGTCTAGCCGGGACGTGGCCGGGCGCAGCTGGTCCCGGTGGGGGCCGCAGTGGCTCGCGCTCGCCGCGGTCGTCGCGCTCGCCGCGGCGCTCCGGCTCGTCGGGATCCGCCACGGCCTGCCCTTCCCTCTGCTCGATCCCGACGAGGCCTCGATCGTGCCGCGCGCCTGGCGGATGGTGCACGGCGGCGGGCTCGACCCGCGCTGGTTCGACTACCCGACCGGGCTGATGTACGCGCTCGCCCCGTTCCAGGCATGGCAGCACGAGCCCTCGTACCTGGCCGCGCGGCTCGTCGTCGCCGCGTTCGGCGTCGGCGCGGTCGCCGGCTCGTGGTGGCTGGGCCGGGTCGCGTACGGCCGGACGGCGGGGCTCGTCGCCGCGGCGGCGGTCGCCGTCTGCTCGACGCACGTCGCCTACTCGCACGCGGCCGTCACCGACGTGCCGCTGACCGCGGCAATCGCGGTCTCGCTCGCGCTCGCGGTCACCGGACGTCTCGAGTGGGCCGGCCTGGCCGCCGGGGTCGCGGCCGGCTTCAAATATCCGGGCGCGCTGCTCGCGGTGCCGCTCGTGATCGTCGGCTTCGGGCAGTGGCGCCGCCTCGCCGTCTCGCTCGGGCTTCTCGTGGCCGGGTTCGCGCTCACGAGCCCGTTCGTCCTGCTCCATCCGCACGCGGCCTGGGCGGACGCGTCGCGGGTGAACCGGCTGGCGCGGGCGGGCTGGCTCGGCTTCGAGCACGACGGCTCGGCCCCCGTCGCCTTCGCGCACCGGCTCTGGGGCGGGCTCGGGCCGGTGCTCCTGATCGCGGCGGCCGGGCTCGCAGTCGCACTGTGGCGCCGCCGCCGCGCAGACGTCGTGCTCGCCTCCTTCGTGCTCGCCTACGCGCTGACCCTCATGCCGCTGCACGCGCACTTCGACCGCTACGTGCTGCCGCTCGTCCCACCGCTCGGAGCGCTCGCCGGCCGCGTGCGCGTGCTCGTGCCGCTGACGCTGGCGCTGCTCGTCGTGCCGCTTCTCTGGTCGATCAGGGCTGACCGGAACCTCACCATGCGGGACACCCGTGTCGCCGCCCACGCCTGGGTCGAGCGCAATCTCGCGCAGGGGGCGGCGGTCGCCGCCGACTCCTCGACGCCGCCGCTCGCGGGCTTCCGGGTGCTGCCGCTCCAGCTCCCCGGCCCCGGCCGCGCCTCCGACCGGAACCGCGACGTCGCGCGGCTGCGCCGGCAGGGGATCCGCTACGTGCTCGTCACCGGGGCGGTCGAGGACCGCGTGCTCGCGGCGGCGGCCGACTACCCGCGCGAGACGGGCTTCCTCCACTCGCTCGAGCGCGAGCGGCTCGTCTACCGGGTCGGGCCGGGGAACGGGCTGGTTGGCCCGTGGGTGCGGATCTATCGGCTGTACCCTTCAGGGCCATGAAGCGGCTCGCGCTCCCCGTCCTGGCCGTCGCGCTCGCGCTCGCGGCGGGCGGCGTCTCGGCGGCCGCGCCCTCGAAGGGGCCGCTCTGCCCCGATCGGTCGGGCTGGCAGAAGCTTGCGAACCGGGTCAAGGCGCCGGTCTACTGCCCGGCCTGGCTGCCCGACCCGCTCGTCGGCTCGATCGGCAACCGCTGGAACAACATCAACTCGGTCAGCCCTGACCGCAGCTACCTCGAGGGCTTCGTCTGGCAGGAGACCGGAGGCGGCGCCGCAGGCGGTGAGCTGCACGTGAACCTGCGCGGCTATCCCGGCCAGACGGTGATCCCGACCTGCACCACGGTCGACACCGTCAAGGGGAAGACGCGCCGCGGGAAGGTGCCGTGCTTCGCCGACCCGCACGGGACCGTGCGCGCGCCCGGGATCACGGCGACGATGTACACCGTGAACCAGGACGCCGACCAGTGGCACGTGCTCCTCGCGTGGCGCCATGCGGGCGGGCTCTACACCCTGAGCGAGCACGTCGCCGCGCCGCTCAGCTTCGCGAAGGTCGTCGCGTACCTGAAGCGGGAGCTGAACGCCCTCGTCCTGATCAACCCCTCTGCGTGAGGTTCACGCGCAGACAGGTCGTCGTCGGCGCCGCCGCGGCCGGAGTGCTCGGAGCGGCCGGGATCTACGAGGCCGTCGACCAGCTCGCATCGTCGCCGCAGCGGCCGCCCGCTGCGGCGCCCGGGCCCGAGCAGCACCTGCTCGGCGGCCAGCGCATCGTGCACGACAACGGCGCCGAGGTGATCGTGCCGCCGCTCCACCACGAGCTCGTCACCGCCACGGTCGACACCGGCGACCTGCGCGACGCGCAGCGCCGGCTCGAAGCAGCGCTGGCCGGCCTCGACGCGCGCTATCCGGCGACTCCCGCGGGGCTCGGCGTCACCGTCGCCTGGGGCCTGCCCTACTTCCGCCGCTACGTGCCGGGCCCGGCAAGGCGCTACCTGCCCCGCGACCGGCGCGCCGCGAAGCCGGCGCTGCTCGACGCGATCCGCTTCCCGAGCGACCCGTCCGGGACGATCCTCGAGCAGAACGACGTCGCGGTGCTGCTGCGGAGCGACCGGCTCGACCACATCGCCGATGCGGAGGAGGCGCTGTTCCACGACACCGGCTTCCTGCGGATGACGAGCGTCCGCAAGGGCTTCGCGGGCGGCGGCTTCGACGGCGGCGTCGGCCTGCCGAAGCAGATGGCGGTCGCCGCCGGGGTGCCCGGGGCGGACCTGATCCCCGAGACGGCTGAGCTCTTCATGGGCTTCACCTCGACGCTCGCGGCCAACCTCGGCCCGGACCGGATCGCGAACCTCGAGACGCTAGGGCTCGCGCTGATCCCGGACGGCTACTTCCGCGGCGGCACGCACATGCACCTCTCGCACATCACAGAAGACCTGGAGGCGTGGTACCTCAACTTCGCCTACGACGAGCGCGTGGACACGACCTTCCATCCCGGCCTGAAGGTGAAGCCGGGCACGCAGACCGTCCCGCAGGGGCCGAGCGAGGTCGCGACCACGGCGGACGTCGTCCGCGACTACCGCCGCCTCGGGACGATCGGCCACAGCCAGTCGATGCAGCCCTCCTCGCGCCTGCAGGACGACTACCTCGGCGAGGACGGCACGCTCTACAAGAAGGGCACGGCGATCCCGCAGCGGGCAGACTTCAACACGCTCGACAGTCCGTTCTTCTGGAGCGCCGATCCGAAGCGCGACGGCATGAGCGAGACGCCGGCCGCGGGGGTGCACTTCGTCGTCTTCAACCCGACGAGCGACGACTTCCACCGCAACCGCCTTGCCATGGACGGCGTGCTCCCCGACGGGACGAAGCTGGCGTTCGAGCCGCACTCGCGCGGCCAGGGCTTCAACGCGGTGCTCACCACCACGCACCGGCAGAACTTCCTCGTGCCGCCGCGCCGGCACCGCTCGTTCCCGCTCGCCGAGCGGCTCTAGCGGCCGCGGACGAGCTGCAGCCGGCGTGCGCCGTCGTACGAGCCGAATCGGGTGCTGAGCCGCATCGTGCTGACCACCTGGCCGGCGCGCGGCGAGTGCACGAACAGGCCGTGGCCGACGTAGATCCCGACGTGGCCGAGGCTGTCGAAGAACACGAGGTCGCCCGGCTTGAGCGCCCGCCTCGGCACCTGCCGGCCGTACGAGAACTGCGCGCCGGACTGGTGGGGGAGGTCGATGCCGACGTGCGCGAACACCCAGCGCGTGAAGCCCGAGCAATCGAAGCCGCTGCCCGGCGAGGCGCCGCCCCAGCGGTAGTGGACGCCGCGCTGCGAGAGCGCGATCCGCACGATCCGCCGCGCCCTGAGCGTCGTCAGCCGGCGCAGGTGCGCCTGCCGCGCCGCGAGCTGGTGGGCGCGGGTCGTCACGGCCTTGCGCGCCCTGGTGCTCGACGCGCGGGCCGCGTGGCGGGCCGTCTGCGCCTTCGCAGGCAAGAGGCCGGCAAGCGCGAGCGCAAGCAGGACGGGGAGTGTGAGGAGTCGGTGCCGCATAGGAGGTCGCAGCGGTCTGAAGGGGGACGTGCCGGCGCGAGAGTTCGCGCGTGGCGCCGCTGCTGGTTGATGCGTGGCGTCGGACTGTAGCAGCTTTGTTAACGATTTGTGACGAAAGAGGTCACAAACGGTTAGCAAGCAGCCGTTCGAGGGAGAGCGCGACGCCGTCCAGGTCGTTCGAGGCCGTCACCTCGTCGGCCGCGGCGAGCACGTCTCGATGGGCGTTTGCGACCGCGACGCCGTGGCCCGCCCACGCGAGCATCTCCGCGTCGTTCGGCATGTCGCCGAACGCGACCACCTCCTCCGCGGCGACGCCGAGCTCCTCGCAGACGCGCCGGAGCGCGAACGCCTTCGTGACGCCGGCGGCCGAGATCTCGACGAGGCGCTCGCCCGAGAAGGTCGCGGTCGCCTCCTCGCCGCACGCCTCGAGCGCGAGCGCGTGCAGCTCGCCCTGCTCCACGCGCGGATGCTGGACGACGAGCTTCGACACCGGCTGCTGGACGAAGACGAGCGCGTCGGTGCGCGGGCGCAGGTCCGGGGTCGGCCAGAGCGGCACGTAGGCCGGCTCGCGGATCGCCACCGCCTCCCGCTCGCACGCGAACGCGACACCGGGCGCGGCGGTGCGCAGCGCGCGCACGATCCGCTCGCCGGCCGCCGCGGGCAGCGCGAAGTGGTGGCGTGTGCGCCGAGCGCGCAGGTCGTGAACGACGGCGCCGTTGCAGCAGATCGCGACGTCACCCGCGCCCAGGTCGGCGGCGAGCTCGGCGAGCCAGTGCGGCGGGCGCGCGGAGGCGAGCACGAGCTCGAGCCCGGCGGCGCGCACCGCGGCGAGCGCCGTTCGCGTCCGCGCGGAGACGCCGCCGTCCGAGCGCAGGAGCGTGCCGTCGAGATCGGAGGCGACTAGTCGAAGAATGCCTGGGCCACCGCGTACCACTCCGGCGTCACGCGCTTCAGCTCCGCGGTCGCCTCCTCGAGGGAGACGTCGACGATCGTGTCGCCCTGGAGCGCCGCCATGCGGCCGAACCTGCCCTCGTGGACTAGATCGGCCGCCTTGAGGCCGAACTGCGTCGCGAGGACGCGGTCGCGCGAGGTCGGGGAGCCGCCGCGCTGGACGTGTCCGAGCACCGTGACGCGGGTCTCGAAGCCGGTCCGCTCCTCGATCTCCCGGGCGAGCGCCTCGCCGATCCCGCCGAGCCGCTTGTGGCCGAACGCGTCCTCCTCGCCCATGTGCACGGCGCGCTGCTCGCCGGACGCGAAGGTCAGCTCGTAGCCCTCGCTCACGACCACGATCGAGAAGTCCTTGCCGAGGCTGTGGCGCTTCTGGATCTGCGCGCAGGTCTCCTCGATCGTGACCGGGTGCTCGGGGATCAGCACGACGTCGGCGCCGCCGGCGATCCCGGACATGACCGCGATCCAGCCGGTGTGCCGGCCCATCACCTCGACCACCATCACGCGGTTGTGCGACTCGGCGGTCGTGTGCAGCCGGTCGATCGCCTCGGTGCAGATCGAGACCGCGGTGTCGAAGCCGAAGGTGTAGTCGGTGGCGGAGAGGTCGTTGTCGATCGTCTTGGGCACGCCGACGACGGGCAGGCCGTGCTCGGCGTAGAGCTTCTGCGCGACGCCGAGCGTGTCCTCGCCGCCGACCGCCACGAGCGCGTCGAGCCCCTGGCGGCCGAAGTTCTTCAGCAGGCGCTCGACACCGTCCTCCAGCTTGTAGGGGTTCGTGCGCGAGGTGCCGATGATCGTGCCGCCGCGCGGGAGCAGGCCCGAGACCTCGCGCCGGCCGAGCGCCTGGAAGCGGCCCTCGACGAGGCCGCGCCAGCCCTCGCGCACCGCGATCACCTCCCAGCCGCGCGCCAGCGACCGCCGCGAGACCGCGCGGATCACCGCGTTCAGGCCCGGACAGTCGCCCCCGCCGGTGAGAATGCCGACCTGCTTCGCCACAGCCGGAGTCTTGCACAGGCACGAGGGCCCGGCACGAGGACGAATGCCGAAGGTGGGAATCGAACCCACACTCCCCGAGGGGAACCGGATTTTGAGTCCGGCGCGTCTGCCAATTCCGCCACTTCGGCCCTTTCCAACTATAGGACGATCGTTCCGAAACCTTGCAATCTC
>Ga0315273_10000197_pt1 | contig 56957 bp, 52 predicted proteins | sample YL17G02_0_MG_FD_205753 | JGI IMG/M metagenome (GOLD analysis project Ga0315273, IMG submission 205753) | Sediment microbial communities from Yellowstone Lake, YNP, Wyoming, USA - YL17G02_0 | ecosystem: Environmental > Aquatic > Freshwater > Lake > Sediment | place: USA: Wyoming | collected... | reverse complement strand
AATGTTAGCAGAAAGTTTCCATGGATGGATTACAGGCGTAATTAATGCAGTTGAACCTTGGATATCTTCTAACGATATAAACCCCGGAACCCGTTGGGGTCTTGAATTAGCTGGTGAATTAGAAAAAACAAGATATGGGATAATATGTGTTACTGCCGATAATATAAATTCACCATGGCTGATGTTTGAAGCTGGGGCATTATCAAAGCAAGTCGAAAAATCTCGTGTAGTCCCCTTATTACTAGATATTAAACCATCTGATATTAAAGGCCCACTTGCCCAATTCCAATCAATCCCAACAACAGAAGAGGGAATAAAAAAACTGATAACTGGCATTAATTTGACAGTGCTTGAAGCGAAAGAAAGGGGATTAGATGAGGCCGTACTCGTTCAATCTTTCGATCTTTGGTGGCCCAAACTTGACGAGTTAATTAAGAAAATTCATCCAACATTATCCGCAAATGACAAAAAAGAAGAAGAACGAAGCGAAAGAGATATTGTAGAGGAAACATTAATACTTGTTCGGGATATTAAACGACGAATTGCATCAATCTCAACTCCCAAAAAATCTTCGTCTTATGATGAATTACCTCCCTCACCTGAAAATTTCCCTGATGGTTGGGAAAATGAATGGCAACCAGCTTTTGACAATGCTGCTGTGGCGGCTAGGCCAATAAATTTGGATAAAAAGAAATAATGATAAAAGCTATTATCAATATTGTATAAATACCCACCGAGAATAATGAGTAATTATCGAAAAAATTAGCAGTATTATATAGCTGCCGTCCATAAAGCAGGTAGGCAAATACCGATTATGACATACTACTGTTTTCTATGTAATGACAACCACAATGATACTTCAACAGAAGAACACTTTATTCCCAGATCAATATATGGTCCCAGAGACCAATGGTTACCAGTTTGTGAAGCTAGCAACGCTCGATCTAACTCAATATTCGATAATGTCGTCAGAGATTTATTGTATATGGAAAGATTTCGAAGCACCCATATTCTTAAACGAACAGGAGATGCCCTCTTAGGTGATGGTTCAATAAGAAGCTACAAATTCGCGTTCGATGAGCCTCGAGCAATCAAAGGCGGGGAAGCTTTCCATTATTTTTTCGATAAGAAATCCAATAAGAAAATACCAAGTAATAGCATTTGTGCAATTAAGTTCTTTGTTGGTCTAAACAAGAAAGAACAAGAGACTTTTTGCAGAGGAATTGCTAAAATTTCGATTGGTGCGTTGGCCTACCTTTTAGGAAAAGAAGGTGTTGATAACAAGGCGATTAAGAATTTGTTCTCCCAAACATCAATTGACTCGATACGGCATTTTGCGTTAAAGTTACCTTGGCTTGGCAATCAAGTTTTTCACAGATTCTCACTTGGACGGTCTGACATATTATCACGCTTGCAATCATCTTGCGATAATCCCCAGATTAGTAATCACGTAATCGAGATCATCGTTCAAGATAAAAAAACAATTCTCATAGAAGGAATGTTATTTAGCAAATATAGCTGGCAACTAAATTTGCTAAATAATCTTTCGATTGATTCAGGCTTTTTTCGTTTAGAAAACGCTATCTCTAAAATACTTGCGCCTAAAAATTTGCGAGATTTGACCTTATCACCCGATTCGATTTGTATAATAAATCCAAATTACAAAGGGCGAAAGCCAACCATTCCACTGAGTTGGAGAAATAATAAGTGACAAATGTCTACTCAACAAAGCGTGTAGCAATTGTATTGAAATTCAAGAATAAAATCTAGCACCGTAAAATGTATCTCAATAGGAATTGAACTGAACTCCGCTAGGTTCACAACTGCTCTCTAAATCAGGGTAGAATTGTACCCGAACTGGATTTGAACAAGAACCCGCCAGTCAAGTCCTAGTCGATGAGCTGGAGATCCCACATGGGGTCTTTTTGTTTTATACTCGGCGGCATTCGATTTACGAATTTACCTTATGCCGTAGGGGCGACCCTTCATGGTGATCGGAGGAGCTGGCTCGCGCCAAGCGGGTCGCCCCTACGGGTATATTCAACCAAGTTGCATAAGGTGAGTTACGAGCAAAATTCGACGACGGGAGTCGTCGGACTCCACAAGGAACATAAATGAATAATCTTGAATCTATCGCGCGCAAAATAACAGCGGTTCTCTTCACGCAGCAATCCCTCGCCTCGGCAGGATTTATCGCCGCCGCGACTTTGAATTCCATCGTCGGCAAGGAACTTAGTCAACATGCAAATTGGGCGGGTGTGCCATCGGCTGTGTATCTTTTAGCCGGGGCCTTCGCGGCCTTTATCTGGGGCTATGTCTTCGATGCGATTGGGCGGCGCGGCGGCCTGGTGGCGGGTTTGATTATCGGCACGCTTGGCTCAGGGATTGCATTTCTCGCAATTGCCAGATCATCGTTTGCTATTTTTTTGGCGGGCATGGTCCTGATGGGGATTGCAAATGCGGCGGTGCAACTCGGCCGCTTCGCAGCAGCGGAAGTCAATCGCCCTGAACATCGCGGGCGCGCCATTTCAAACGTAGTCATTGGCGGCACGATCGGTTCGGTCGTTGGGCCATTTGTGGCGGGGCCGGCCGGCGCATTTGTCAAACCGTTTGCGGGCAATGAATTGGCGGGCGCGTATCTCGTCAGCCTTGTCTTCTTTGCAATTGCGGCAGTCGTCGTGTTTATTGGTTTGCGTCCCGACCCGCGCGAAATCGGCCGCGAGGTGGCGGAAAAATTCCTTGAAACGGTGGCAGGCTCGGGTACGGCGCGAGGCGTGCTTGAGATCCTCCGTCAGCCAGCTGCAATGGTTGCAGTTCTCAGCATGGTCCTGGGTCAAATGGTGATGGTGCTGGTCATGGTCATCACTTCTTTGCACATGCGCGATCATAATCACATGCTCGGCGATATTTCCATTGTGATCTCGGCGCACACGTTTGGCATGTACGCGTTCTCGATTGTTTCAGGCCAGCTTTTGGATCGTTGGGGGCGCGGCCCGGTTATCATCGTTGGCTCGGCCACGCTTGTGCTTGCATGTCTCGCCGCCACGACCTCGCCGGATGTCCTGCCGCTTGGTGTTGCATTATTTTTACTTGGGCTTGGATGGAACTTCTGTTATGTCGGCGGCTCTACTTTGCTTGCCGATCAGCTCACACCTGTCGAGCGCGCTCGCACGCAAGGTTTCAATGACCTGCTGGTTGGGCTTGCTTCTGCAGTTGGAAGTTTGGGAAGTGGATTCATCTTCGCCGCGCTTGGATACAACATGATGGCTTATGTGGCCGCCGCGACCGCGCTCCTACCCCTCATCGCCGCCTCCTTCTGGACCTCAAAGCAGGCGCGTGTTTCTCAAGCCGCATCCTAACGCCGATAAAAACAATCGCCATCCATAAAAAGGGTGGCGATTGTTCTTATATGGCGCAAGGGGTTATCTTGCGTTACGTCATTACCGTTTTCTTTACGAACGTTTGATTGGTTTGCCAGGTTTGACCGCGGATCTTGTTCCAACTTTGCCGCCCGTGGACGCGGGCTTTGCAACTGTTTTAAATGACGCACCTGGTTTTGATGCGCTCATCTTCATAAGGCCTGTGGCGCTTTTGCCAACCAGGCTAAAGCCAAGTTCCAAGCTCCTTGTGGCAGTCGCTTCATCAAGGCCGGTCTTGGTCGCCAGCTCTTTTACCATGCCGCTGGACCGTAACATGTTCTGGTCAATTTTGCCTGAGCTCATTTGCTGGAACATATCCTCAAAGTTGAAAGAGGTGGAGTCGCGGCCGGATGTGGGGTGATGAGCAAGAAGTTTATGCACCACAAATGAAACCACGATGCTCGCGATCTCGGGTGAGATGTTGGCTTTCTTGGCTAGGGGCGCAATGAAAGGTTGCAATAATCTCATGATCGGATCATTTGCGCCCGTTGAGCCGCCTCCCATGACATTTTCTAGCAATCCCATCATGCCGCCAAGGCCGCCTGTCGGTTGTTGATTTCCACCAGCTTGGGGCTGGCCTCCACCCAAAAGGCTTCCGACTAATGAGCCCATAAGGTCTTGATTGCCAGATGCGCCTTGCGGCGACTGAAGTCCACCCAAAAGGCTTCCGACCAATGCGCCCATGGGGTTTTGGTTGTCAGATGAATTACTCGATCCGCCTTGCTGGCGTGAATTCACGAGCACTTTAAGAATATCTTCCATTGACATAGTCCCTTCTCCTGATTTTTTAATTGGACTTATCTAATTTGACAATGTCACATTAAATATCTGTTCTATGAATTCGGCTCGGCATCTCTACCATATGCAGCCTTCCTGCATGAATTTAGGCCATATTACCCAAATATGGTGATGCCAACGATGTGCCATATATGGCGGTATACGGACAAAGTGACCTGCATATACCGAATGTGACATTGTCAAACTAATCAAAAAGGCGGTGCAGAAGACGCACCGCTCTTTTGACTGTTTATTTAGATGAGCTTTCGCTGGTTGCGCTGCTGCTTTCTGTCTTGTTTTCCGTATTGCTTTCTGTCTTGGCTTCCGGCTTGGCATCTTCCGTCTTTTCGGTTTTTTTTACAGGCCCAGCTCCAGAGGGGGACTTGTGATCTGTTGCGTAGAAGCCCGAGCCTTTGAAGATGATCCTGGTTGGGGTAATAACCTTCTTCAGGGCTTTCTTGCGGCATTCAGGGCAGGCCTTAAGCGGTGTGTCGTCGAATGATTGTTGGCGTTCAAATTGCACTCCACAATTTTCGCAACGATAAGTATAAATTGGCATTTTTTCTCCTTACTTGTTTCTCGAAATAGCTATAATATTATAGCGCGTATAAAGGGTGGTGGCAACCCTTGGACGCCGCGTGTTATAATTTTCTAACATTTGGCGGAGGTATACCCATGCTGAAAATCGAGATCGTTTATTGCGCGGTTTGACACTATACCAGCCGGGCCGTGAGCCTGGCGACGGAACTATTTGAGCATTATGAGCACGTGATCGAAGCGTTGACGTTAATCCCCTCGGACGGGGGCAGGTTTGAAGTCAGCGTGAACGGGCAGTTGATCTATTCCAAATTGGAAACCCATCGTCATGCCGAAACTGGCGAAGTGGTTAAAATCATCACAAAAATCGTTGAAGGGTAGGACGAAATTAATTTCGTCCTACAAAAAAGAAATTAATTTCGCCCTACAAAAAAGAGGAAGAATGGCAAAAAAGGGACGTGTATTTTCGGGCGCCCGCCCAACGGGACGCCAGCATCTGGGAAATTATCTGGGTGCCATCAAGAACTATGTCGCGTTGCAGGATGACTATGAATGCGTCTACTGTATCGTGGATGTCCACGCACTGACGACGATTGATACCACCGAGAATTTAATAGAGAACACCTTTGAAATGGCCATTGACTGGCTGGCGGCGGGCATCCGTCCTGAAGAGACGATCATGTTCGTGCAATCTCATGTTCCGCAGGTGATGGAGTTGCACACGTATCTTTCGATGGTCACACAACTCGGCAAGTTGACTGACCTGCCGACATTCAAGGATATGGTGCGCCAACACCCTGATAACGTGAATTATGGTTTATTGGGTTATCCTGTGTTGCAGGCCGCGGATATCGTGCTCTACAAGTCGGATATTGTGCCAGTTGGCATTGACCAGGCGCCTCATATTGAATTTGCGCGTGAAATCGTGCGTTCCTTCAATTATCGCTACAACACAAAAGTGTTGGTCGAGCCGCAAGTGAAGCATACTGAAGTACTAAAAGTTCTTGGCATTGATGGCAAGGAAAAGATGAGCAAGAGCTTGAACAATCATATTGAGCTTGCCTCCACACCCGAAGAGACGGTCAAGCGTGTAAGGGAAATGGTCACGGATCCCGCGCGCATGAGGCGCACGGACCCAGGTAACCCCGATGTGTGCAATGTCTTCTCCATGCACAAGCTTTTCTCGGCGCAGGAAGAAGTGAACATGATCGATATCGAATGCCGCAAGGCAGGCATTGGTTGTGTGGACTGTAAATTGCGCCTTGCGAATAACTTGAACAAAGATCTCGAACCGTTCCGTGCCAGACGCGCCGAACTTGTTTCCAGATCGGGCTATGTGTCTGATGTGCTGAATGATGGAGCCAAACGCGCCCGGATCATCGCTGAAAAGACGATGGTGGAAGTGCGCGCGGCGATGAAACTCCCGTAGCTTGTATTGTTTTGTAATACTGCGTAATGCGTAATCCGTAAATTGCGAATCACGGATTACGCATTACGAATTACTGTGTGCTGCGCAAAGATGTGAACCCAAGTTGCTGTCGTTCAAAGTTCACGTATTTATGCAAGAAGCAGTAAAACCATGCGCGTATTAATTCAAAGAGTCTCTCATGCCAGCGTCGCCATTAAAGGCCAGACCATTTCCAAAATCGGAAAGGGTCTGTTGATTTTATTGGGAGTCGGTCATGGAGATGGGGAGGAACAGGTTTCCTTTCTCGCGGAGAAAGTCGCGAATTTACGCATCTTTGAAGATGAGCTGGGCAGGACAAACCTTTCGGTTCTGGATGTAAAAGGCGAAGCAATCGTCGTATCGCAATTCACGCTCTATGCCGATGCGCGCAAGGGACGGCGTCCGTCTTTCACCGATGCAGCCCTGCCCGAGATCGCCGCGCCGCTCGTAGATTGCTTCATTGAGTTGTTGCGCGGGCACGGCGTCCCAACCCAGGGCGGAAAATTTGGCGAGCATATGCAAGTTGAGATCCACAATGATGGGCCGGTAACAATTTGGCTGGAATAATGAACAAACGACCAAACGCCTTTCAACGGTTTGTTCATCGCTTCCTCATGCTAAGGCCCGTCTCAGCTTTTATGGCACGCGTACTGCATCATCTCGACACTTTTGTGTTGCGTCTCACGCGTGGCAAATATACGGTTACGCAAATCGTCGGTCTACCTATCGTCCAGCTCTCCACCATGGGCGCAAAGTCAGGCCAGACGCGCACTCTACCCTTGGTCGGCTTGATTGATGGCAAAAAGATCGCGCTGATCGGCACTAATTTTGGTCAGAAACATAATCCCAGTTGGTATTACAACTTGAAGGCGTATCCCGAATGTGAGGTTCGTTTCAGTGGATGCGCAGATAAATACATTGCGCGGGAAACCGAAGGTGACGAACGCGAGAAATACTGGCAGATGGCTGTTTCCTATTACAAAGGTTATTATGTCTATAAGATTCGCGCTGCCCCCCGCAAAATCCCTGTAATGGTTTTAGAGCCGCGTAAAATATTGTCTTAATAAAAAATTTGTGGTAAAGTTGGCTTGTAGGATGCAAGTAGGTTTTCGTTGTGGAAGTAGTAATACGACGGCTCAAAGCAACACCTTTGGGCCGTTTTGTGTTGACCGCCCGATGGAAGACATACTGCGTCACCAATTTTCATTTGCTGGAGGCAAAAAATGTCTGAACGTGTAATCGGTACGGTCAAGTGGTTCAATGGTTCCAAAGGTTATGGTTTCCTCGCACGCGAAGGCGGCCCTGACGTCTTTGTCCATTTCTCCGCCATTCAAGGCGAAGGCTTCAAGAACTTGCAGGAAGGCCAGAAGGTGGAATTTACCATCGAACAGGGCCCCAAAGGTCTGCAGGCCGCCAACGTCGTAATTCTCTAATTACAGACTTGACTTGACCCAAAAATAAACCCGCCGCAAGGCGGGTTTATTTTTTTCAATTCACTTCGGGACCCATAAGCTGGTGTCCATTTGAACGGCCATCGCCCCGACTGACAGCATATCCGTTACATTTTTATCCACCCACACACCGCCTGCGCCGATGATGGGAAGCCCGATCTGCGCGGCAGAATGGACGATCTCTAATGAATGCGGAAACAGGGATTGACCATGAAGCCTGCCTGTGGTCAATTTCCCGGCGTCTGTTGTCAGGGCGCCGCGTGGTGATGAATTGCTGATCGCTGATGCGCCGCCTTGGATTAAGCGCGGGCCAAGCGATAGGATTTGCTCGGCAGGTAGTGAGAAGATCAAAGGCAATTCCCCCAAACACATTTCCAAAGTTAATAACAGAATATCGTTTGCAAGCAAAGGCGCGAAGCCGAGCTCGACCGCCATTACGTTCTCAATACCCTCAAGCATTTGCACCATGCGTGAAGTTTCTTCCGGTCTATCTGCCATGAGGTGGACAATGATCGGCAAGTCTGCGCGTTCCCAGCGCGAGGTTTGGGCTTTGATCACAGCTGATAGTCCGGGATTCGGCAGGCCCGTGTGCAGCAGGAATCCGCCCGGGTATTCGATCAAGGCCGGTTGACGAGTAGGCAGGCGCGGGTGTAGTGAGATCGGATTGGTCACGAACGCGCCGAATGAATCCACTGGAATCCCCATACGCGGGTCTGGCGCGAATCCAAGAGTCCCTGCCGCGTTCATTAGTGGTTTGCCAAAATACAGGTCACGTTTCATAAGAGGTTGCAATTGTACGCTGGTTCCCGGCGTTTGGGCGTGGACATGATCAAGTCGAAGTATATAACAAAAGGGCGGCTGGTCGCCGTCCTTCGTCTTACTGCTATTCTGCTTACTGTTCGCGGATCTTCCCAGCCTTGCTCCTTAGGCGGAGAGGGGTGTAACCAACTGTCATGATCGCATCGAGCATTTCCTCGTTGGTACTGAACTTAAAGCCTTCTATGCCGCGTTTGGCGCCCTCGTACTGTTCGATCACCGACAGGCTGCTGACATCTTCCTGTGTAACAATGGGTTTGCCAAGTTCATCCAGGCGGGCTTCCATGCAGGATATATCCACTTTCTTTGGTTGAAGTGTCTGGAGATATTGCAAAACCGCTTTCGCGCCATTGGTGCCGTCCTTGCGGGCATAACCGACGAGGCCGGTGCTGGCCTGGCGCGACCATCCGGCGACGAATATGTCGCTGATCTCGGCGTTTGAATCTGGATCGAATACTTCGTAGCAAATGCCATCAACAGGAAAGCGCGGGGCCGGGTTCTTGATAAACTCATTCCGCTTTACGGGCAGCCCGATCGTATCATCCACCGTGTCGCCGATGGCAAAAACAACTGACTCTACGCCAAGCGTACGCTTATGACTTGTCCCGCGTACGACAACCTGGCCATCTGTAAGCGACAGGCTGTTGTCTTCAACTTCCAGGCCGGAGACATAATCGTTTTCATCGCTCTGGATTTGCGATGGCGAAATAAGGAATTCAAAGCGGAAACGAGTCTTTGAATTTGTCGGCTGAGCCTTGGGCAGGGCTTCAAGGATCATGGCCTTGGCCGCCGCCGGATTCTGACCGATGGCAATCATTTGTGGAGCTACACGATTGATCTCATTATCGAGCGCTTCCAGGTCAAGGTTCTTGATGACGTATTCCATTTCCTTTTTATCAAATTTGATCTCGGCTGGGCCGCGTCGCACAATCGCAACGACTTCATCCACCTGAACCTTGTGTACCAGGTAACGGGTGATATCAAGCATAACATTGCCTGCCCCAACGACAGCCGCGCGCTTACCAAAATGGAAAGGTGTTTGACTGAAATCCGGCTGCCTATTATAGTGAGCAACCAGACCTTTGGCATGATAGACACCGGTCAGGTGTTCGCCGGGCATACTGAGCCACTTGGTGCCCTGCGCCCCGGCGGTAACCAATATCGCTTGAAAGCCGCAGGCGCGCAGATTGTCAAGCGTTAGATCGCCCTGTTTGCCAATTGACATGTTCCCGTAATACTTGATTTCGGGAGTATCGAGCACCTGGCGGAATTGAGACCGCAGGGCATCTTTCATGGAAAATTTATCCGGGTAAATGCCGTATTCGGCCAGGCCGCCCGGCTTAATATCACGGTTAAACAGCACCACTTTCACGCCGGCACGCGCCAGTTCGCGCGCGGCAAACAGCCCCGCCGGCCCGGCTCCGATTACGGCCACATAATATTGATCGGACATACTACCTCCTTGTTGAGATAAAATATTATAGTCAAAGACCCCATACCAGACAAGTCAGAATATTGTCATGACAGCGCATTAGTCAGGTGGTCGTTGATATTTCAGTAATGTTACCGGATGAGCGTTAGATTTTTATGAGAAAATTTGATTTCATTCTATGCTAAGATAGGGTATTGCTTTTGCGAGGAGGCCTTATGACCGACGAACCCAACAAAGATAGCCGCAGTCGTTTTCGCAGTTTGATCTTGAGCGGGCAGGAGAAAGCACCCGCGCCTGAAGCGGAGAGTTCACCGCTTGCGCGTTTGCCAAAAGGGCGCGCAAAACCTGCTCAGGTGGAAACTCCACCCGTCGACTCTTCTCCCGTTCCCCCGGATTCGACTCAAACTCCGCCCGGGCCTGTAGCGCGTTTAAGAAGCCTTAAATTTGGCCCCGCCTTTTGGACTATCGCAAGCATATTGTCACTCACCATCAACGTGGTTTTGATTATCGCTGTGCTTCTTGTCGCGTTGAACGTACGCCATTTGAACATAGATCTCAAAAACTTAACAAAAATACCTATTGAACTGTTGGGCGGACTTTACACCAATTTTGAAAAAATGGACCGCGCCAGCATTGTTACCAATATTCCCGTAAACGCGCAGATTCCGCTTAGTATAAACGTCCCGGTGCAAAAAACAACCGAGATCACGCTCGTACAGGATGCAGTTATTTCCGGCGCGCATGTCCGCATCAACACAAGCTCTCTTGACATTGATGCACCCGCCAATGTCACTCTGCCGGCGGGCACAAAATTGATCGTTGGCTTAAATTTCGATTTGCAAGTGCAGGATGCCATTCCCATTCATGTGGATGTGCCGGTGAACATCCCGCTCGTTCAAACAGATTTGCATGTGCCTTTTGCAGGCTTACAGGATGTGGTCCGCCCCTTATACTGCCTTGTAGAGCCAAATGCATTGAATTTGTCAGGCGCGCCGGTTTGCCCGTAGGGTATAACGAGGGCAATCGTAGAGCGAGATGTTATCTCGCTGTACACTTTAATGGAGACGAATGACTGACCAAAAATTTACGAAAAACATACTTTCAAATGGACTGACAGTATTTCTAAAAGAGATCCACACTGCGCCACTTATCTCTTCGTGGATGTGGTATCGCGTCGGCTCGCGCGATGAAGTGACGGGTAAGACCGGCGTATCCCATTGGACGGAACACATGCAGTTCAAGGGTACGCCACAGTTCCCCGCATCTTTATTGGATAAGGCCATCTCGCGCGAGGGCGGTACCTGGAACGCGTTTACTTTCCTCGATTGGACAACCTACTTCGAGACCATGCCAGCCGATAAAATTGATCTGGCCCTGCGCCTTGAAGCAGACCGCATGACTAAAAGCATCTTTGATAAAAAGGAAGTGGCATCTGAGCGTACCGTCATTATCTCGGAACGTGAGGGCAGTGAAAGTGAGCCGCTCTTCATGCTCGGCGAAGCCATACAACAGACATCTTTCCGCGTACATTCATATCATCACGAAGTCATCGGTGATAAAGCCGACCTTGAAACCATGACGCGCGATGACCTCTATAATCATTACCGGTCATACTATGTTCCAAATAACGCGGTTATGGCTGTGGCTGGTGACTTTGATACCAGGACCATGTTGAAGCACATCAAGGAACTCTATGGGCGAATCCCGAAAGGTCCACCACCGCCGCGTTTGGTGCGGCCTGAGCCGGCTCAGCTCGGCGAAGTGCGTTTATCGTTGGAAGGCCCCGGCGAGACAACGTACATTCAAATCTCTTACCGTTTCCCGGCTGCCTCCAATACCGATTTCTTTGCACTAAGTGTGTTGGATAGTCTGTTGGCTGGCCCAACCAACTTGAATATGTTCGGAGGTGGTATTTCCAACAAGACATCGCGTCTCTACCGTGCCCTTGTGGATAAAGAATATGTGGTTAGTATCTCCGGCGGCTCAGCCGCGACGATTGACCCGTTCCTTTACACATTTACACTGACAGTTCATCCCAGACGCAAACCGGAAGAAGCTCTCGCCGCTCTTGACGCGGAAATAAAAAAAGTGCAGGATAAATTAGTATCCAAGGAAGAAGTGGCTCGTGCCATCAAGCAGGCGCGGGCTTTGTTCGCTTACGGCAGCGAGAATATCACCAATCAGGCCTTTTGGATGGGCTACGCCGAGATGTTTGCATCCTATGATTGGTTCCTGACTTACCTGGATAAGTTGTCAAAGGTCAAACCCAAAGACGTGCACCGTGTGGCGCGTGAATATTTCCAACCGCAGAGCCGCGTGATCGGCACATATATTCCGAAAGACACAAAGGCTTAACATGGCAAAGAAATCCGTTACACAGCGATCTCTGCCCGGAGCCGATGATATTTATCGCGTAATATTGCCCAATGGAATTACGATTTTGGCGCGGTCCAACTTTAATAGCCCTTCCGTTGCCATTAGTGGTTATCTTTGGGCTGGCGCGTTGACCGAGACCGATGACAAACTTGGGCTTTCGGATTTTGTTGCATCTTCACTTGCGCGCGGTACGCGGAAACGCAGTTTCGACCAGATCTATAATGAGCTGGAAGCTGTGGGCGCAAGCATGGGCTTTAACTCAGGCACGCATACCACCAGTTTCGGCGGGCGCGCTCTGGTTGAAGACCTGCCTCTGGTGCTTACTCTTTTATCTGAATCATTGCGTCAGCCGACCTTCCCCAAGGCTGAAGTTGAAAAACTGCGCACCCAACTCTTAACCGGCCTGTCCATTCGTGCTCAGGATACATCTGACATGGCGGATATGACCTTCGACCAGATCCTGTTTAAGGGACATCCTTACAGCAGGCCCGGTGATGGATATCCTGAGACGATCAAGGCGATCACGCTCGGCGATCTAGTTAAATTCCATCGTTCCTTTTTTGGCCCTCGCGGGCTGGTCATCGCTATCGTGGGCGCGATCGAACCGAAAAAAGCCGTAGACCACGTTCAACGCGTGTTAGGCGGGTGGCAGGTTGAGGATCAGAAAGAAGCGCCGGCTCTGCCTCCGCATAAAGGATTGGATAAGACTGTCAGGCGCCATCATACGATCGCGGGCAAGTCGCAATCTGATATCGTGATTGGAACGATCGGACCGCGCCGTAAAGACCCTGAGTATATGGCCGCCTCGTTGGGCAATTCGGTGCTGGGGCAGTTTGGCATGATGGGACGTATCGGCGATGTGGTGCGCGAGAAATCGGGGCTGGCTTATTATGCCTCTTCGAGCCTGAGCGCGGGGTTTGGCCCGGGTTCGTGGGATGTAAGCGCGGGGGTAAACCCGCAGAATGTGAACAAGGCCATTGATTTGATCATTAAGGAGTTGAAGCGCTTCGTGAAAAATGGTGTGACCGCGCAAGAGCTGGCGGATGCTCAGGCGAATTACATCGGTCGCCTGCCGCTCTCGCTTGAGTCGAATGGCGGTGTGGCGGGTGCGTTGTTGAATATCGAACGGCAGCAACTTGGGCTTGATTACTATCTCGGTTACGCGGACTTAGTACGCGCAGTAAAGCGTGAGCATGTGCTTGATGCGGCGCGCAAGTATATTGACCCTGACCGATTGGCAATTGTGACGGCAGGTCCTTAAGGTTCAAATGTCATGATCTTACGAACCGGCGTTGACCTGATCGAAATTGACCGCGTGGCGGAAGTGATCGCGCGTCATGGCAAACGCTATCTTGAGCGCATCTATACGCCTGCTGAACTGGAACAATGCGGCCAGCAGACAGAATCGCTGGCGGGCCGTTTTGCCGCGAAGGAAGCTGTCGCGAAAGCCTTAGGTTGCGGGATCGGTGACGTGGGTTGGAAAGAGATCGAAATACTTGGTGATGAACAAAACGCGCCTGTGCTTACCTTGCACGGCGCGGCGGAGTTGAAGGCAAGTGAGCTTGGGCTGACGATCTGGTCGGTGAGTTTGAGCCACAGCATGAGTCATGTAGTGGCGATGGCGGTGGCAATTGGTGCATAAATAAAACCCTCTCAGGGGCCAGTTCCCCGAGAGGGTTTGCGAAGGACTAATTCTGGTCCTCAACGCCAATCCACAGGTGACCCGGCATCACGGGTCGATAGGAACGTATCGTCAGTTTCCCCAATTCCAATTTCTTTTGGTCTTTCTCCAACATACTCGGATTTACAAGGCATAAATCGGGCACGCGCCCGAATTTTTTACGATAGTAATCCGCCGCTTTTTGGATTTTGACAGACAATGTAGTTGCGGGGTCATTATCAAACCATAACATTCCAGTGTGCATAACTTTCTCCTTTCATTTCATGTCATTGCGAGGAGGGTTGAGTAGGCCGAGGGCCGTACCGAAACCCGACGAAGCAATCCCAGCTAATTGAGAAATTGCTCACCTGCGCTTGTAGTGCCGGTGCTGCCTCCTTTGGGCGCTCGCAATAACGTTACTCCAGACTCGGAAGCCAAAACTTCAGCCACTCATTTCCTTCGCGCATCGCGAATTGGACGCCGGCCATCAAGTCATCCAGCTTCGCGTCACTGCCGGTTAGGGCTTTCGCCTCGAGCGGATTATCCATATGACCAAATAGCCGCGTGCGGAAGAATCCCAGCCATTGATTGACATGTACCGCGCGTGTCGAATTCAACGTGACGATCGGCCACATGTGGCGCGCAGGTCCGCGCGATAACAGCCAGCTCAGATTTTGCTGTGCTTCTCTTGCACTTGAAATGGTTTCAAGATCGTCAATCAACATCAAGATAAAACCACCCTGGCCTTTGTTCGAATGTGTCCATTCTGAAAGCGATTCTAAAAAGCTCTGCGCAGATTTATCGTTGATATCATGAATACCAACGCAATGTCCTGGGTTGTCAAAGCCACCCCATTCCTGTGGGTGAGGAGTAATGACGCCATACTGCACATCTTGCGGATTGTGTATATTTTGCACAGCACGGGTAATGACATGTAATAAATTTGTCTTGCCGCTGCCCGCATCGCCAATGACCAGCAACGGTCCGGGCACCGCGTCATTAAGATTCAGAAGCACGGGTAAACCGTCCGAAGCAATGCCTAGGAACAGGGCTTCGCGGGGCAGGGCTGAAAATTCAGCCAGAACCTCGCTCAATTGGGGCAGGGCAGGTTGAGGGTCCGCCTGAGCCGCTTGGATTTCCGGAGCAAGCTCAGTCAGCGCTTCCAGTATGAGGGCGAACTGATTAGTCATTTTTAGAACACCTGTTCTAAATAATATCTGCTTTGTCTTGAAATGTCAAGAGGTCAAAGTAGTGTAAAATCCATTTATGTTCAAACGGTTCGCCGCGTTCGTTTCACCCTTTGCATTCCCCATTATTCTTTTCATCATTGCTGTGCTCGCCTACGGCTTGCTCATCCCACAACTGGGGTTCTACTGGGACGACCTGGGCATGTCATGGATCCGCTATCAGCTTGGGCCAGAAGCCATGACAAAATATTTCTCCACCAATCGGCCGGTGTGGGCCTTGCTTTATCAAGTGACCACGCGTGTCTTTCCATACCAACCCATTTACTGGCAGATCTTCGCGCTCGTTTTACGCTGGCTGACCGCTGTGCTAGTGTGGGTGAACGTGCGCCGCGTTTGGCCTCGCTTTGCATTTGCCACCGCTTTGCTTTTCCTGGTTTATCCAGGCTTTAACGGTCAATGGGCGTCTTATCTCTTTAGTCATTTCTTTATTGTGTTTTGTTTCTTTTTTCTTTCCTTTTATCTCACGCTTCGGAAACGTTGGGTTTGGACAGCCCTTGCCATGCTGTTTTCCGCGCTCAATCTTTGGATGATGGAATATTTCTTCGTGCTGGAGCTGACGCGTATCTTTTGGATCTGGATCCTGCTCAGCGACGAATACCCTGATTTTCGTCAACGCCTCCGCGTGGGACTGTGGGCCTGGCTCCCTTATCTGATCGTTTTCGCGTCTGCGGTCTTGTCGCGTTTATTTATCTTCAATAATCAAATCTATGATCCGTTTAGTTTACGGGAAGAGTTTGCCAAAGCGGCCTCAGAAACAATTTTTAACCTGGCTAGGAATGTTCTCTCCAGCTTTTGGACAACTACCGCCGCGGCATGGGGACAGGTCTTCCAATTTCCAAATCCCGCCACTGATGGTCCGCGCACGATTTTGATTTATCTTGTTGTGTTGATAACTGCGGCGCTCGTTACGTATTACGCATTACGCATTAATCATGAAGATAAAGTATCCAACCCCCTCCACGCCATTGCTCTCGGTTTATTGATATTGCCTTTTGCAGGCGCGCCGTTTTACTTGACGAATGTCCCGGTGTCGCTTGCATTCCCTGCCAGCCGCGCGGTTTTGCCATTTATGTTAGGCGCGAGTCTGATCGTCGTTGGTTTATTGCAGTATGTCCCTTCAAAAGCGCGCGTATTTATCTTAGCCGCGTTGATCGGTCTCGCCGCGGGACGGCAATTCCTATGGTCAAATGACTTCCGCCGCGATTGGGAATCGCAGAAGAATCTCTTCTGGCAAATGACATGGCGCGCTCCCGCGCTTGAACCCGGCACGATCGTGATGACAAACGAGGAATTGGATTTTTATGCCGATAATTCTTTGGGCGCGCCGTTGAATTTGATCTACGCTCCCGATAATCACACCAGCCGCGTGGATTATGTTTTCTTTTATCCAACCAACCGTCTGGGCGGCGCGTTGACTTCTCTCGAACCAAACCAGCCTGTGACGTATGATTATCTGGCGGGGCAGTTTACCGGCAACACATCGCAGGTTGTGGCATTCTATTATTCCCCGCCTAAATGTTTACGTTTGCTTGATCCTGAGATCGACCCTGAGAATCGTTTGATCCCCGATGAAACTTATCTGCGTGAGGCGGCTAAACTTTCATCAACCGGACCGATATTGAATCAAGTGACCGCGCGCATGCCAGAGATTTATTATCCCGAACCTACCCATGCGTGGTGCTATTATTTTGAAAAAGCGGATCTTGCGCGTCAATTGAAAAATTGGAATCAAGTAGTAAAATTAGGAGACAAGGCGTTTGGGTTGGATGATTATCCCAACGATCCGGTGGAGCGTTTTGTTTTTATAGAAGGTTATGCTCATGATGGTCAATGGGATAAGGCTATGGAGTTATCAATGGTCTCTTACAAGGTTTCAAAAGATTATGTCGGACCGTTGTTATGTAAGTTATGGGATCGGATCGAACGGGATATGCCTGAAAGCCCTGAAAAGAGACCTGCTTTAACTGAAATAAGGATAAAAATCTCTTGTTCAAGGTGACATCGCATCTTGCATTTCTAAAAATCTTGTTCTACAATGGATATGATTGTGTGGTCTTCGTATTGAGGGTTGTAAACTCGCCCTGTTTGTTCAGATAAGCTGGTCAGGAAAGGAGGCATCCAAAATAATTGAGTGTCTTTCAAGTCAAGTTTGTGTCTATTAATCATACATATAAGGAGAAGAAGATAATGAAAAAGAATATAATGCGCCTCGCGTTTCTCGCGATGGCATTCGTGCTAGTCCTTGCCGCTTGCGGACCGAAACCCGAGGAAGTCGGTGGTTTCCAGATCCCTGAGGTAAAAGACGGTAAATTCAACATCGCCATGGTCCTGATTGGACCGCATGAAGATGGCGGGTGGTCACAAGCGCACTATGAAGGCCTGGTTTATGTTGAGAAGAACGTGCCGAATGTGAGTGTTGCTTACATTGAGAATGTTCCAGAAGGTGCTGACTCTGAACAGGTGTTCCGCAGTCTGGCGCGCAAAGGCTTTGACATGATCATCGGTACTTCCTTTGGTTTCGGTGATCCAATGGAAGTTGTGGCAGGCGAATTTCCTGAGTCTATGTTCATCCATTTAACCGGCATCAAATCCAATTTCAAAAATTTTGGCAACCTAATGGGTGCCATGGAAGATATGAAATATTTGGCTGGTATGCTGGCTGGTGCACGCGCCAAGCAGGATGGCGAGACCAAACTCGGCTATATGGCGACCTTCCCGATCCCCGAAGAAATTCGTTTGGGGAATGCCATTGCTTTGGGCATGCGCAAGACCTGCCCTGAATGCACATTGGATGTCCGCTGGATTAACACCTGGCATGACCCCATCATTGAAAAGGAAGCCGCCGCCTCATTGTTTGACGCTGGCGCTTACGTGGTCTTCACCGGCGCGGATACTCCGGCGAACGCCGATGTAGCCCAGGAAAAAGGCAAATGGGGCGTGACCTATGACTGGTACGGCTCCTGCAAGGTTGAGCGCTGTTTGACGGCTCCCTACTGGCTCTGGGGTGTTGAATACGCCCGTATTACAAAAGGCGTCATCGCTGGCACTTATGTTCCAGGTTACGATTACTTCGATGCTGAGACTGGAGCGCTGGGCTTGTATGGTTTCATGGAAGGACAAGAGTTGACTCCCGGTCTTAAGGATCTTGATCCTGAGGTTATTGCGATGGTAAAGGATATCCTTGCCAAGATGCTTGCTGGCGAATTTACCCGCTTTGATGTATTCTCTGGTCCGATCAATGATAACAAAGGCAACGTAGTGCTGCCTGCTGGCCAAAGCCTTGAGCAGGTTGACCTTGATGCATTCCCCGAATTTAAATTACCTTGTACAGTCAAAGTCTGCATGAAGTGGTGGGCCGAAGGCATCACCGCTGAACTGCCGAAATAATAGTCAACTGATAAATGGGCCAGGACTCTCAAGGGTTCTGGCCATCTTTGCATATTACCTTTATGACCATCCCGCAGGTTTGGCGAGAAAAATTGCAGGGTTCGTCAGAAACCTGCGGGATATTTCCAATATAATGACTTTATCGCAGGAGTAATCCGGTGACCAATCAAACCTCCTCAACGTCCAGCTTATCTTCACAAGCGCCGCTAGTTGTCGAAATGCGCGGAATTGTCAAACGCTTCCCCGGCGTACTGGCGAACGACCACGTGGATTTTGAACTGCGACACGGCGAGATCCACGGCTTGCTTGGAGAGAATGGCGCGGGGAAAAGCACCTTAATGAATGTATTGGCTGGTCTCTATCGCCAGGAGGGCGGCACCATTCTGGTCAATGGAGAACCGAAAGTTTTCTCCTCGCCGCGTGATGCCATTAAATCGGGCATTGGTATGGTGCACCAGCATTTTATGTTGGTCCCATCCCAAACTGTCACTGAGAACATTTTGCTTGGCCTTGACGATCCGCATTTCTTTTTACGTTTGCCTGATTACGATGCGAAGATCGCAGAATTGGGCGAACGCTTTGGCTTAAAAGTGGATCCGCGCGCGAAGGTCTGGCAGTTATCGGTGGGGGAACAACAGCGCGTTGAAATTCTCAAGATGCTCTATCGAGGTGTGGATGTGCTCATTATGGATGAGCCGACGGCGGTGCTCGCGCCACAGGAGATTGAAGGCTTATTTGTAACCTTGCGGGCCATGATCGCCCAGGGGAAGTCTGTCATCTTTATTAGCCATAAACTACAAGAGGTCAGTGTCATCGCGGACCGTGTTAGCGTATTACGGCGTGGTGTTGCTACGGCTTCTGGCGTGCCTTCGAAAGGCGTTTCACGTCAGGAGTTGGCGCGCTTGATGGTGGGACGCGATATTATTTTTGCGCTTGATAAAAAGCCCAGTCAACCTGGGGATGTGGTTTTGGAAGTCTGTGATATTTACGCAGAGAATGATAAGGGCTTGCCGGCTCTGCGCGGACTCTCGCTTAACGTACGCGCGGGTGAGATCGTGGGTGTGGCGGGTGTGGCGGGCAATGGCCAGAGCGAACTCTCACAGGTTATTTCGGGCATGCGCAAATGTATGCAGGGACAAATTCTGCTTGGCGGAGATATTGTTAGCAACCGCGATACACTATTTGGTATTCAACACGGTATGGCATATGTTCCTGAAGATCGCACGCATGTGGGCAGCGCGCCCAACCTGAGTGTGACGGATAATGTCATCATGAAGAATTACCGCAAGCCGCCTGTTTTGAAACGCGGCTGGCTGGATATGACAGCCGCTGCCAAACTTGCCAATGAACTCAAGCAGGTTTACGACATTATTGTCCCCACCGTTTCAACGCCTGTACGATTACTATCTGGCGGGAATCTTCAGCGTGTGATCCTTGCGCGTGAGATTTCGGGATTGCCATCCTTCATGGTCGCGGTTCAACCGACGCGCGGTCTGGATGTCGGCGCGATCGAAGGAGTCCACCGTTTATTGCTAACTCAGCGCGAAGCCGGGGCGGCGGTTCTGCTGGTCTCTGAAGAGTTGGAAGAATTGCTATCACTGTGTGACCGCGTCTATGTAATTTATGAAGGGAAAATCATGGGGGAGGTAAAGGTCGGGGGCCAGGAGCCAGATGAAAGTTTGGTTGATATGATCGGCCAAATGATGACAGGCACCCCGCTCGCTCAAATCCAAAAAGAAGGAGTCACCGCACATGGCTGAGTCGACATCTTTACAGAAACGACGCATACCCTTCCGCATTCGCATTGAGCCGCATTTAAGTGAACCTCCGGCATGGTACCCTGCGGCTGTATCTTTTGGCGCGCTTGTGATTGCCTTGATCCTGGGCGGTACCCTGATCTTATTCGCGGGCGGCGATCCTATTCGTTCCTATCAGCATATTGCCAAAGCTTCGTTCGGTAATATTGGTGTACTCTCGGATACGATTGTGAAGGCTACGCCGATCATATTGGCCGCGCTGGCTTGCTCGGTGGCATTCCGTATGAAGTTATGGAATATCGGCGCCGAGGGACAGTTCATCATGGGCGCGTTCGGTGCGAGCGCAATTGTGCTTGCTCCCGTATTACCGGCTGAGACTTCACGCTGGATCTTTATTCCAGTGATGATGCTGGCTGGCATGGCCGCGGGCGCCGTGTGGGGATTCATCCCCGGCTATCTTAAAGCAAAGTTTAATGTAAATGAGATCATTAGCACCTTGATGTTGAACTATGTTGCTGTGGCCTGGGTCAACTTTTGGATCTTCGCGGTTTGGACCGAAGGTGGTTTTCAGATGTCTCCGGTATTTCCAGATAATGCATGGTTGCCGCGTTTGCTGGATTATGCCGGGACGTTTCCGATGGTACGCGGACTTACAACTCACTTTGGCCTGGTGATCGGCATTCTGGCCGCGATCGTTTTGTGGCTGATTATTTATCGCAGTCGTTGGGGTTATGAAATTCGTCTCATTGGCGATAATCCTCGTGCGGCGCAATATGCCGGAATAAACATTATGCAGAACACGGTTTGGGTGATGATGCTCTCCGGCGCGCTGGCAGGCCTGGGTGGCATGTCTGAAGTTATGGGAGTTGTCCACCGTTTACAGACTGCACCTGTTGCCGCAGGATATGGTTTTACAGGCATTATCGTAGCATGGCTGGCAAAGTTGAATCCGTTGGTGATCATCATTGTTTCGATATTGTTTGGGGCATTGATCCTCGCCGGGCGTGAAATTCAGCCTTCAGGCGTGCCTAAGATGATACAAGGTATTATTCTGGTCTGCTTGATCGCCAGTGATTTCCTGCTGCGTTACCGCATCATTATTGTGCGCGGGGAGGAATAATCATGGACTTTATCATCATTCTGCAGGCAGGCGTTGCCAGTGGCACTGTGTTGTTGTTTGCCACGATTGGTGAATTATTTGCCGAACGTTCGGGTGTACTCAATCTTGGTGTTGAAGGCATGATGCTGATCGGTGCGATGAGCGCCTTTAGCACCACGATCGCAACTGGGAATCCATGGTTGGGTGTGCTGGTGGCGATGTTGGTGGCAGGTCTCATTAGTCAGATCCATGCTTTCATTGTTATTACTTTGCAGGCAGATCAAGTTGTAAGCGGCCTCTCGCTCACTTTCCTGGGAGCAGGTATCAGTCTGGTATTAGGCGAGGGCTTGAGCAAGGCTGGGACAATTTCCCTCCTGCCCAACTTCTCGATCCCATTGCTGACCCTGATCCCAATTCTTGGAAAAATCTTTTTCACCAATCAAAGCATACTGGTGTATATAGGCTATCTATTCGTTCCATTTTCGTGGTATTACATAAATCGCACGCGGCCGGGCTTACACCTGCGTGCAGTCGGTGAATATCCATCTGCCGCAGATGCGTTGGGGATCAATGTTTTCCGCATGCGATATTTCTATGTCTTTGTTGGCGGTATGCTGGCCGGGCTGGCGGGCGCAACGATCAGTCTCGCTGTTTCGCCGGGTTGGTTCAGCGAACTGACCACTGGTGGGCAGGGTTGGATTGCCATCGGTTTGGTCATCTTCGCTCAATGGGATCCATTCCGTGCGGCCATCGGCGCGTACGCTTTCGGCGCTCTCCGCCGCCTCATCCTGGATATTCAAGGGCCACTCATTTTATTCGGCTTTGACAATCCCTTTTATTACAATCCCTACCTCGGATTTTTCCTGCAAATGCTGCCGTATCTCTTCACCGTTGTGGTGCTGGTGATCGGCTCGCGCGAAGCCATACGCAAGCGCATCGGCGCGCCCGCCGCGTTGGGTAACCCATACATCCGCGGCGAACGCGGTAAATAAATTCTTGTAAAGCGGGATAATATCTCGCTTTACGTTTTAAATTATGACTCTCTGGGAACAATACCTCCAACCCAAAACATTAGCAGAAGCAATGGACGCATTCATCAACGCGCCCAAGCCGCTCGCACCCATCGCGGGCGGCACTGATTTAATGCTTGATCTCGAACAAGGCAGGCATGTCCCCGTCCACACTTTAATAGATGTGACTGGGATTAAGGAAATGCTCGCGCTTGAAATACGGGATGACCGACTCTTCATCGGCGCAGGAATTTCAGTCAATCGCATCGTGACCACGCCGATAGTTGCCGCGCATGCCCAAGCCTTGGTCGAAGCTGGGAGTTTGATCGCGGGTCCCCAAGTCCGCAATGTGGCGACTCTCGGAGGCAACGTCGCGCATGCCCTCCCCGCTGCTGACGGGACAATCGCCCTCACAGCTCTCAACGCCGAAGCCGAAATCGCAGGCATTGTCGGCACCCGCCGCGTTCCATTCAACGAATTATTCCTCGGTCCCGGAAAATCTTCCTTGAAACATGGCGAAGAATTACTGGTCGGCTTTTATTTGCCATTGAGACAAAGTAATCAAGCCTCCTGTTTCAAACGCATCATGCGTCCGCAAGGTGTGGCCTTGCCCATCTTGAATTGCGCGGTTTGGCTCGAACGCGCGAATGATGTTGTTAAACAAATTCGCATCGCCGTAGGTCCCGGCGCGCCGACTCCGTGGCGCGCGACCGAAGCTGAAAAAGTTATGGCGGGCAAACCTATGAATGACGAAACCATCAACGCCGCATTGGAAGCATTGCTGTCTCAAGTTGGATTCCGCTCCAGCCCCCGCCGCGCCAGCGCGGATTATCGCCGTCACATCGTTGTCAGTCTGTTTAAGGATACACTCGAAACTGCGTGGGAAAGAGCAAGTATCGGATAGGGCGTAAAATGGTCTATCCGATACACTGATACGAGTTACACCCAGCCTTCGAAGCTTTTGATTATGTTGTAAGGTGACAAAATGCCTATTTATGAAATAACAAAAGATAAATTGCGAGAAATAGAAGCGACTTCGTTCAGCGCCGCAGGAAAACGTGAGCGTGCCGATTTACAGCGTTTGTTGCGTAGCCAAATCGAAATAATTTCTCCCGACACTTTGATTATCGCAGAAGAATTTAGCCAATGGGAAGATAGCCGTCGGCGCATTGATTTGTTGGGTATTGATAAAGATGCCAATTTAGTTGTTTTTGAATTGAAGAGAACCGAAGATGGCGGGCACATGGAGTTACAAGCTTTACGTTATGCCGCGATGGTTTCCACGATGACATTTGATAAAGCAGTTGAAGTTTATGGCGAATACTTGGGTAAAAACAATAATGACAAAGACGCAGAACGAAGTTTGTTGGAATTTCTTGAGTGGGATGAAAACGATGGTGAGGGTTTTGCGCAAGACGTTCGTATTGTGCTAGTTTCGGCTGAGTTCTCTAAAGAAATAACAACAACTGTATTGTGGTTAAACAATAATTATGAGGTTGGTATAAAGTGTATTCGAATTAAACCATATAACGATAATGGACGTACTCTTGTTGATGTTGAGCAAGTCATTCCTCTGCCCGAGGCAATTGATTATACAACTCAGCTTACCACTAAGGATAAACAGGAGAGGGGGCTACGGATTCAGAACAGGGATATGACAAAATATGATGTGACTGTTCTTGGTAATTCCGAGAAACATTTGGCAAAGCGAAGTGCTATATTCTTTGTAGTTAAGAACTTGTGTAGTTCTGGTATATCGCCTGAAAAAATAAATGAATTAATTTATTGGAAGGGTGACTTGTTTCTACAAGTAGATGGAACACAGAATTCCGATGATTTTATTCGAATTATTGTTGCACAACGGGAAGCAGAAGGAAGGACAGTTGATTATCCTCGTTGGTATTGTGAAGATGATGAATTGATTTATTTTGAAGGAAGGACATTTGCTTTTCACAAAATGTGGGGGAGTCGGTTTGGCACAGCCATGAATCTGCTAAAAGATAATTTCCCTGATGCAAAAATAAATTTTTGGGCAAGTAAAGAACAATAAGCGATTCGGTTTAAATCTTTTGAGGAAAACTAATGACCAACCCAATTTCCCTTACCGTTAACGGACAATCCCATACCCTCGCTCCCGTCGCGGGTGAAACCCTCTCCACCCTCCTCCGCCAGCGACTTCACCTCACAGGCACAAAGATCGGATGTGAAGAAGCCGAGTGCGGCGCGTGCACCGTTCTCGTAGACGGCGAGCCGATTATGTCCTGTGTCTATCCTGCCGAGCGCGCCGACGGTAGGACCATTGTCACGATCGAGGGACTGGCTCAGCGTGTGCACGAAGAAATGAAACTGCACCCGCTGCAAGAAGCCTTCGTTGAGCATGGAGCAGTTCAATGCGGATTTTGCATCCCCGGCCAGATCATGACCGCGTACGCGCTGCTCAAGAGCAACCCAAATCCGAACAGTGATGAAATCCGTTTTGCGTTGAAAGATACGCTCTGCCGCTGCGCGGGTTATCCCTCCATCGAGAATGCCATCCTCGCCGCGGCTCAAGCTTTGCGTATAGGCGAACCTGTCAAGAAGCCGAGCATTCCCGATTCGATTCATTTACATAAAACGGTGGGACATTCCCATCTGCGCCCCGACGCGATCGAGAAGGTCACAGGCAAGGCGATTTACACCGATGACCTTCACTTTGACGGCATGTTGTATGCCAAAGCAAAACGCGCGATGATTCCGCATGGCTTTTTGAAGAAACTCGACATCTCCAAAGCAAAAGCCCTCCCAGGTGTAGTGGCGGTTTTAACCGCTGAAGACATCCCTGGCGAACACAATCATGGACTGGTCATTTACGACTGGCCTGTTATGGTCGGTATCGGCGAACGCGTCCGCTATGTGGGCGACGCAATTGCCATCGTTGCCGCGGAGACTCAGGGGATCGCCGAACAGGCGTCGGCGTTGATTGAAGCGGAGTTCGATCTCCAGCCCGTGATTACGAATCCAGTGCAAGCGCGTCACGCGGCAGCGGGCCAGCCGCAGCTTCATCCAAATGGAAATTTGCTCAAGCATATTAAAGTCCGCAAGGGCGATATGGATGCGGGCTTTGCCGAGGCCGATGTCATCCTTGAACACACCTTCCACACGGCGATTACCGATCATGCCTTCATGGAACCTGAATGCAGTATTGCAGTGCCCGAAGTACCTGTCACTAGGATGAACATTTATGTTGGCTCGCAAATCCCGTATCAGGATCGCACGCAGGTGGCGCGCGCCTTGGGTTGGGATGAGTCCCGCGTCCGCATCGTTGGTCAATTGATAGGTGGCGGTTTTGGCGGCAAGGAAGATATCGTGGGGCAGATCCACTCCGCGCTGTTGGCGAATGCCACAGGTAAGCCTGTCAAACTTTTATTTGACCGCCATGAGAGTCTGGTGGTGCATCCCAAACGTCACGCGACCCAGATCCGCGTCAAGATTGGTGCGAAGAAGGATGGCCGTCTCGTCGCGGTGGAGACCGAACTGTATGGCGATACGGGCGCGTACGCGTCGCTCGGCGAGAAGGTTATGACCCGTGCCACAACTCACTCTGCTGGGCCGTATGACATCCCGCACGTCCGCGCGGATTGTTACGCCATGTACACCAACAATCCGCCCGCAGGCGCGTTCCGCGGTTTCGGTGTTACGCAATCAGCTTTTGCAGTTGAATCACTGATGGACATGCTTGCAGAAAAATTGAACATGGATCGCATCGAACTGCGACGCATGAACGCCCTGCACGTCGGGAGCATCACCAACACAGGACAGGAACTGCGCGAATCGGTTGGTTTGATGGAATGTATTGACCGCGTGTACGCGGAGATGCAGAAACACAACCCGCGTCCTTTCACACCGGTGGTTGATCCCACCAACCCAAATTTGATTCGTGTCTGGGGCTTTGCCTCTGCCTACAAGAACACTGGACTTGGAGGTGGCGCACCCGATAAAGCAGGTGCGGAAGTGGAACTCTACGAGGACGGCACATTTGAAGTCCGTAGTTCCTCCGCCGAAATGGGACAGGGACTCGTCACCGTCATGCGCATGATCGTTGCCGAAGAAATGTCAGTTGCACCTGAACAAGTAAAAGTGTTGGTGATGGATACCGACCTAACTCCCAATGGTGGACCCACCACCGCCTCACGCCAAACCTATGTCACGGGTAATGCTTCGCGCTATGCTGCGAAAACTTTACGTGATGCCATCACTGCCACAATGGCTGAGAAGTATGATGTGAAGCCTGAACAAATTCGATTTGAAAATGGCATCGTCCACGCCAACGGACATTCGATGACCTACGCTGAAGTCGCCAAAGAGATGAAGCAGGCTGGTCAACAACCGCGTGCGATGTACGAATACGAAGCGCCGAAGACCCAACCGCTTGGATCAGGCGGCGACATGCACTTCGCCTTTTCATTCGGAGTCCAAGCCGCTGAAGTGGAAGTCAACAAACTGACAGGTGAAGTACGCGTGCTGAAAGTCATCTCTGCCAACGATGTGGGCATGGCGGTCAATCCGCTTGGCTTGCAGGGACAGGTCGAAGGCGGCGTGATGATGGGACTCGGCAATGCCCTCACCGAAGAATTCATCATGGACAACGGCTACGTGGTCACGGACCATCTCGCGCGTTATCGCATCCCTGGCATTATGCTCACGCCAGAGATTACCTCCATTATCGTTGAGCATCCCACCGCGGAAGGTCCCTATGGCGCGAAGGGCGTGGGGGAGATATGCAGTATCCCCACCACGCCCGCGATCACGAACGCGATCTACAACGCGGTCGGTGTGAGGATTTTTAAGACGCCTGTGGATCAGGAGATGATTGCGCGGGAGATTTGGGAGAGGGAAGAAAATAAGGATTTAAGATAAGTATCAAAAAAACTTATTGAGCGCATGAGGCTTTTAATGTAAAATTGGCTCAAACAGCTTGCAAGGAAACGATTGTGGATCATCTCCTGATCGCCTACGATATTCTGGTCATCATCATCGGTTTCGCCGCCCTGTCCAACGCGGTCATTTGGGCTTTAAGGACGGGGCGAAACGATTTGGGCAATTTCAGCATTGTGTACGCCTTATATACGCTGATGTTGGTCATCCTTGTCTTGAAAAAATATTTGTTCATCAACGTCACCGCATATTCCGCCCAGGCCTGGTATTATGTTTCGGGGATGTACCAGGTTCTTAATTTTGCTGTTGTCATAGCGACCCTGAATTATTTTCTCGACGCGCACCAGTTCCGCTTTGGAAGAAGGGTGTCCGCGGTGTTTCTAGTGTTGATGCTCGTCGGCGACGGGTTGATCTTCTCCCCGTTCGGGGTAACCTTCGATGCAAGTAAAAATATCATACACCTTGGGACGGGATTTTGGATTGCCGCCGGGTGGCGTATCCTCTCGTTTACCTGCGCCATTGTGCTGGGATATTGGTTATTGAGCCGCGTTTGGAAGACAGAAAAAAGGCTCTTCACCCTCGGCTTGCTGGGCTTCGCTTCAGTCGGCTATGTGGAATCTGTCTTCGGCTTTTTTCGCGGCTTCTCCAAAACAACTGCTGTCTTGAAAGCCGAAAGCGGTTTCCTCTATAGTTCCGTCCCCTATCTCATTTATGGAATCTTCCTGATCGTTTACTTCCTGCGATATCCCCTTTCTGCGCCGCTGGGGAGCGAAGAAATTTCACAGGAGTTCCTCTCGAAATACGGGGTCACCGAACGGGAGAAGGAACTGATCGTTAAGGTCATGCAGGGGAAAAGCAACGCGGACATTGCAAGGGAGTTGTTCATTTCGCTGGCAACGGTCAAGACTCACCTCCACAACATTTACCGGAAACTCGGCGTGGACAGCCGTTATGACCTCCTGGCGAAGGTACGATCAAGCCAATAGCGGGTTGGCAGGCTAAAGTTCGGGGGCGAATCGGCGCTCTACATCCAAAGTCGTAGGCAATTTTCCCAAAATACAACTGAAGTTCGACTCTCAAATCTTCGAATTACATCCGAAGATCGATTCTCATCTCTGCGGAAAGGGCGGACAATGGCGACACCGAACTCTTGAATGGGATACGCCCGTCGGGAGAAACCCGTTGCCAAAGAAAAGGAGAAAATCTAATGTCTACCCAAAATGCACATCTCATGGTCAAGCGCTCGCTGGTGAAATTCGCGGCGACGATGATGACCTTGGCGCTTCTAGTGACGGTGGTCGCGCCAGCCCTAGCGCAGAAGAACGAGGTCGCGGCGGGGAAGAATTGGCCCATTGCTGCCGCGCCGCAACAGGGGCCGATCGACCCCGCTGAAATGGAAGCATTCTTGGATGGTTTGCTGAAAAAGGAGATGGAAGAGTACCACATCGTCGGAGCAGCCGTCTCTGTCGTCAAAGATGGCGAGTTGTTTTTTGCCAAAGGCTATGGCTACGCCGATCTTGAGAACGGCATCCCTGTCAACCCCGAACAGACGGTTTTTCGCATTGGTTCAGTCACGAAGTTGTTCACCTGGACGGCAGTGATGCAACTCGTCGAGCAGGGAAAGTTGGATCTGGACGCGGATATCAACACCTATCTCGACTTTCGTATCCCGGATACCTATCCACAACCGATCACCCTCAAGCACCTATTGACCCATACATCAGGGTTCGAAGACCTGCTTTTCGAGGTCTTGGTCTCGGATGCCGATGACCTGACGCCTGCGCGTGAATGGCTGGTCTCACATATGCATGCGCGAGTGCGTCCGCCTGGTGATTGTGCGGCTTACTCGAACTACAATGCAATGCTCGCGGGGTACATCGTGGCGCGGATGTCAGGCCTGCCCTATGAACAGTACATCCAGCAAAATATCCTGAACCCGCTCGGCATGGCGTATACGACAGCCCAATCGCCGATGCCCTCGGACATGCGCGTACATGCATCCGTGGGATACACGTATGAAGATGGCGTCTTCCAGGCAACCCCCGATTACATAGGTCAGTTGGGGATGGTATCGGGCGGCGCAATGCAAGCCAGCGTCACGGACATGGCACGCTTCATGATCGCGCACCTGCAAGACGGCCGCTACAGTGATACAAACATCCCTGATGTGCGCATCCTGGAAGAAACCACAGCGCAGCAAATGCATACCACCCTGTATACTCCCGATCCGCGCCTCCTGGGCACCGCTTACGGCTTTTTTGATTTCAGCGACAACGGCCAGCGAACGCTTGGGCATGACGGTGATGCGCCCCCCATGAATAGTCTGCTGCTACTTTTACCTGATCAAAACATGGGTGTGTTTGTGGTCTACAACAGCGAGGGTGGTGGGGAACTTACTACTCAGCATCTCGGGTTCCAAAGAGCGTTTTTCGATCACTACTATCCCGCGCCTGCGGCCGAGCCAATACAACCTCCAGCAGATTTCGTGGAGCGGGCCGGTCGGTTCGTGGGCAGCTATAGAATGACCCGGGGTTCATATACCACCCTCGAAAAGGTCACTGGACTCTTTGGCGGCACAGTTCAAATCAACAATCCTGGTGACGGAACGCTGCTCCTTACGACACCGTGGGGCGAGTTGCGATTTGTCGAAGTGGAGCCGTTCTACTTCCGCCAGGTAGACGGTCAGTTCGCCCTTGTCTTTCGTGAGGACGACCGTGGACGGATCACCCACATGTTTACCAGCGTCACACCCCAACTTGCTTTTGAAAAGTTGAAGTGGTACGAAACGCCGGGTTTCAACATGGCATTGGTCCTGGGCTGCGTCTTGATATTCCTGTCCATGATCCCCGTAGCAACGATCCGCTTTATTCGGAACCGCCGCCTGAACGGTGACCAGAAACCTGCCCCTCGTCGCGCTCGCGTTGCCTACCAACTCATTGTTGGAATCAGCATTCTTAACCTGCTGTTCGTGGCCGGTACAGTGCAGTGGGGTAATCCGGTGCCCCTGTTCGGAGTCTCCATGATCTACAAAATCGTGCTTGGGCTGGGCGTTTTGTCTGCCGCGCTGACAATCGGCGCTCTGGTCTATGCTGTGCTAGCCTGGAAGGAAGGCTATTGGGGCGTCGCCTTCTGCGTTTATTACACGCTGACAACGGTCGCGGCAGTCGCTTTTGTCTGGTTCTTGAATTACTGGAATCTGCTAGGTTGGCGGTTCTAGTTGGCAAACGTTTCGAGGCTGGCTGGGATATCATCCGTCCCCGCCAGCCGAATAAAAAGGAGAAAAAATGAACTCAAACTTAATTACCAGATACATGATCTTTGGCTTGTTGATATTTGCAACAGCCTGCTCGCCGCTTGTTGTTGTAGTACAGCCGACAAGCAGTGCGTCCTCACCGACAGCCCTGCCGACTATCGCACTGACCTCAACACTTGAACCAACAGCACTTCCATCTGTTCCGCCAACAGAGATCCCTACATTCTCACCGACCACAACATCTGTACCTGTTGTAACGGAATGTCATGATTCCGCTCAATATATAGGCGATGATGGACTTGACGGAACCACTTACGCTCCCAATACGCCTTTCACCAAAACATGGACAGTGAAAAATACCGGCTCCTGCACCTGGAACAGCAGCTATTTGGTGTTCCAGATATCTGGCACGCTAATGACTCAGCAACCCGGCTATTGGATGGTTCAACAAGGACAAACCGTTGCGCCGGGTCAGACCGTGAATATCAGCGTTGGTATGACATCTCCTGTTGAGAACGGAAATTATGCATCCTATTGGGGTTTGAAGCAAGAGAATGGACAGCTCATGCCAATTCAAGGCGGTGCCAAGGGGAATTCGTTCTACGTCAAGATCAAGGTCAATAACGGCGCGGCTGTTGGAAATATCACGGCTGTATCCATCAGCATTGAACTCGAACAAGGCTCAGGAGCAGTATGCACTGCCAATTCGACATATTTTGTCCATGTCTCCATTACCGCTGATGGAGCGACGACAGCCACATATGAAATCGGTTCCACTGCCGGGCAAATCCCCGCTGGCTATTTTCAGAACTTGGATAACAGTGGCTTATCTCCCTACGTCACTGACGCGGTCACATTCAATCAGGCAGGGACAAAGACGATCAATTATCGCTTTGTCGGTCCATATCCTTACCCGAGTGACATCACCGTGAATCTTCGAGTCAATGGTGAAGAATGGTATAACACCAAACTCTCATGCCAGTGAGAGCGAGACACCATTCCACTTCTTCTCTTAGCATTGTTTGGCATCCAAATCGAATGCATACCTGGAGAAGTCATGATTGAAAAACATTTCAGGGCTGGTGGGGCTGGACATCATCCCGCTAGCCAATGTTAAAAAAAGGAGAAATCTCATGTCAACTCAAGAAAAAACATCAACGAATAGTCTTTCAAAAAAGGAGAACCTACAAATGATTTCCATGAACTACAAGAAAGATCATCCGCTCACAATCTACTTCATCATACTCGTCGTTCTTTGCGGCGCTGTCATTGGTGGAGCAAAAGCATTGGGTCAGCAGGGCGCTTACCTGGCGCAGGCATACATGTTGACGCCGGCGATTGCCGCCATCATTACACGACTGTTTTTCTACGAGCCGGGATTCCGTGATGCGAATTTGCGCATTGGCAAAATCAAAGACTACTTCAAATTCTGGTTAATCTCGATTGGGATAACCGCGCTGTCCTACGTGTTCTTCACGGCATTTGGCAGTATTTCATGGGATTTCACGGGACAAGCCTTTCTGGAAAGACTGGCTCAACAATTCGAAGCGGCAGGTCAGGATATGTACGCGGCGTTGCCGCCCGGCTTTACCCCGCAAATGATGTTGACCATCTATTTCATCGGCGGACTGACGATATTCAACATACTGCCAGGGATCATCACCGGCTTTGGAGAGGAATTCGGTCACCGCGGATTCATGTTCCCGCTGTTGTATCAGATCAAGCCCTGGGTTGGGATACTGGTCGGCGGCTTGATCTGGTTTGCATGGCACCTACCTTTGGCTTTGGTCATCCCACAGTCTTTTGAATATTCAATCGGGCAAACGGTGTTGAATTACTTCACTCTGGGGATCGGGTCAATCTGCACGTTTGTTTATCTTTCCTATATCTACGTCAAGAGTCGAAGCGTTTGGGTTACCTCCCTTGCGCATATTGCCATGAACAATGCCGCGTCATCCTTTTCGTATTTTGCCGTGCTTCAAAACCAATTTCTTGCCAATCTCGGGCTGACGCTGACCTTGATGATCGTGGTTGCAGTCCTCTATTACAAAAAAGAATTGAAGGTGTTCAATGAATACTTTGAAGCAGAAAGCATCTCGAAAGGAATCGCCTGACATGTCCCTTACCCCTTCAGACTCGCTCGTGAAAGATATTTAGGCTGCCTTCGACGGTTCGTAAAAGAATCTAACTGAAACAGGACTTTCGCTTATGGTTCTCATTTTGGTGTCACCCTGAGCGACAGCGAAGGGTCTCTGAGATGGTCGTAGAGATTCTTCGCTCCGCTCAGAATGACAAGCGAAAGTCCTATGAAAAACAAAAAGGAGAAATCTCATGTCAACTCAAGAAGTAATATCAACAAATAATCTCTCAAAAAAGGAGAACCTGCAAATGTCTTCAAAAAATCAGTACACACTTTGGCAAGTCCTGGGAATCTGGCTGGCTGGCAGCGCGCCCATGTGGCTGTTGAGTTGGGTGGTTTACCCGGCTATGAGCGTTAGTCTCTCCCAGGTGGACGCTGGCCTACTACGCATGAAGTTGTTGGCAGTTGGGTTGATTTGGCAGTTTGTGCTGGCGATGATCATCCTCTATCGCGAAGAGGGCAATATCCGGCTGGGCACAATCAGCCGCCGCTTCTGGCTTAACCATCCGGTTTCCGCTAAAACCGGAGAGACAAAGAAATCCTTATGGTGGTGGATCATTCCTTTGATCCTGCTGGTTGCCCTCGTGGATGTAGGCTTGAATTCTGCGCTCGTCAATCTGACAGTGGCGATCTTTCCTTTCTTTGCCGAGCCAAAGGGCTACGATATGTCAACAATTTTCGCGCCCGAATTACATGCCCAGTGGGTTGGGGCCTGGGACCTGCTTGGATTGTTTTTTACAATGTCGCTATTCAGCAACTTCCTGGGCGAGGAATTCTTATTCCGCGGCGTGCTATTACCCAAGATGGAAGGCGTGTTTGGCAAATGGGATTGGGTGGCGAATGGCGTGATGTTTGGGCTCTACCATCTTCACCAGCCCTGGACCCTTTTGGGAAATATCCTGTTTGGTTGGATAGTAGCCTTCTCTGGTAAACGTTTCCACAGTAACTGGTTCCCCATCATTTTGCATAACGGGCAGGCGGTATTCTTCCTGCCCCTGATCCTGGGACTCGTTCTCGGCCTGGCGTGATTCACTTGAAGGAATAAATATGTCACACCCTATCAGCCTAAATTCACAATGCTGTTATGAGATCAAAGTCCATGGTCAACTGAACCCATCCTGGCTGGATTGGTTTGGAGAAGCAAAAGTCCATGTTGAAACATTGACCGATAACAGCCAGGTGACCACGATCTCCAATGTCCTCATGGATCAGTCCGGATTGGTTGGCTTGATCCGGCGATTGCATGGACGTGGAATTGTGTTGATATCCATTCGGCTGGTTTAGCAAGAATCCGTCGCCTCACCGTGGATGCCCAATGATGAAAAGAAAAAAATTCCCATTGGCAGGAATTTGTAACATTGAATTGCCACCCATAAATTGTTTTCGCGATGTTTAATGCAGAACAAAACGGCATCCCTAAACCAATTTGTAGTCGTTTTTAAAAAGGAGAAAAAAATGAACACAAAATCTTTCGTTAGAATCCCCAAATATCTGATCTTCGGCTTGTTAATTTTCGCAACAGCCTGCTCGCCGCTTGTTGTTATTGTACAACCAACCGGTGTAGCCCCCTCATTAACCGCCCTGCCAACGATCGCATTGACCTCAACGTTTGAGGCAACGGCGATTCCAGCATCTTCGCCGACTGCGATTCCGACTATTCCTCCAACATCAACGTTCACGCCCGTTGTAACAGGATGTCAGGATTCGGCTCAATACATCAGCGATGACGGTCTTGACGGGACTACCTACGCTCCCAATACAGCCTTCACCAAAACGTGGACGGTGAAAAATACCGGCACCTGCACCTGGGACAGTAGCTATTTGGTGTTCCAGATATCCGGAACCTATATGACCCAACAACCGGGCTATTGGATCGTTCCACAGGGACAAACTATTGCTCCCGGCCAGACCGTGAATATCAGCGTTGGCATGACCTCGCCTGTTGAGAATGGAAATTACAATTCCTATTGGGGTTTGAAGAAAGAGAATGGACAACTCATGCCCATTCAGGGCGGCGCAAATGGGAATTCGTTCTACGTCAAGATCAAGGTAAACGATGGCAGTGTTGCTATCGGAAAAGTCACCTCGGCATCCATTACTATTGAACTCGAACAAGGCTCAGGCGCAGTGTGTAGCACCAATTCAACATATTTTATCCATGCAACCATCACCGCCGATGGAGCGACGACAGCCTCCTATGAAATCGGCTCGACCGCCGGACAAATTCCCGCTGGAAATTTTCAGGATGCAAATAACGGCTTGTCTCTATACGTGACTGGCTCGGTAACATTCGATCAGGCTGGCACCAAGACAATCAATTTGCGCTTTGTCGGTCCTTATTCCTATCCAGGCGACATCACCGTAAACCTGAGAGTCAACGGCGGAGAGTGGCATAACGCCAAACTCTCATGCCAGTGAGAGCATGATGAAAAACATTTCAGGGCTGGCGGGGGCTGGACATCGTCTCGCCGGCCAATGACAAAAAAGAGAAATTTCATGCCAACGCAAGAAATGAATTCAAAGAACAACAATCAAGAACTTCCAATCCCTGTGAAAGGTCAATATGTGCTATGGCAGATCATCGGAATCTGGCTGGCGGGCGGCGCGCCCATGTGGTTGTTGGGCTGGATTGTTTACCCGGCGACGAGCATTGGTCTATCACTGGTTGATGCCGGTTTGCTGCGAATTAAGTTATTGACGGCCGGACTGGTTTGGGAGTTCGTGTTGGCAATGACCATCCTCTATTACGAAGAGGGCAATTTCCGATTGAGCACAATCAGTCGCCGTTTCTGGCTGAACCATCCGGTGTCAGTGCGAACAGGAGAGACAAAGAAATCTCTATGGTGGTGGATCGTTCCTTTGATCGTGCTGGTTGCCTTCGTGGAAATAGGTTTCAGGCCAACGCTCGTCAACCTGTGGACAACGATCTATCCCCTCTTCGCTGAACCAAAGGGCTACGATATGTCCTCAATGTTCACGCCCGAACTGCGCGCGCAGATGGTTGGGGCTTGGGGCGTGCTGGGATTGTTCTTTGTCTTGGCGCTGTTCAACACGTTCCTAGGTGAGGAATTCCTGTTCCGTGGCGTGTTGTTGCCTAAAATGGAAGGCGTGTTCGGCAAATGGGATTGGGTCGTCAATGGCGTGATTTTTGGCTTCTATCATCTCCACCAACCCTGGAGCATCCCCTCGTCCATTCTGACGGGTTTGATCTATGCCTTCTCCGCGAAACGATTTCGCAGTAACTGGTTCTCCATCATTTTGCATTCCGGGCAAAGCGTATTCTTCCTGTTTCTGATCTTGGGACTCGTCCTTGGTCTGGCGTGACGCAAGGAACCATTATGCAACTATCCATCAGTTTGATTTCGCAAAATAGATACGAGATCAAAGTTCACGGTCAACTGAATGATTCCTGGCTGGGTTGATTTGGAGGCGCGAAGGCTCATATCGAAATATCAGCTGATAACAACGAGGTGACCATGTTCTCGGATGTAGTCATGGATCAGGCCGGGCTGGTCGGCTTGATCCGGCAATTACACGGACGAGGGATAGTGTTGCTGTCTGTCATTGTCTGCGGGCCTGATAATTCGAATGAAACAATGGAAGAAACAAAATGACTGAAAGGATAATTCGCTCATGTAAAACGGACTCTCAAGGTTTCAAGCCTGAGAGGCCCTTTTCAATCGCGAGCCATTATGGGGTGCAAGGCAGGGTAAAATTACATGAATGGGTACTTGGAATATCAATCAAAACGGAATTTGAGCGTCACCGTCATTTCACGCGCGGTGACATTGCTCATGGTCAATCTGGGGATTTTGACCATTTTCACACATCTGGCGCAGATCGCTTCAATCCCGTTCGTTTATTACGCGTATCTGATGTTTGGGCTTTTGATGATTATTTCATTCGGCATGGCGCGCACGATCTGGCGGGATGTGTCAAGAGCCCAGACCAAAGACTGGTCATCCTTGGCGCTTGTAATGGCAACAGGGATACTGGCTGGCTTTCTCGTTATTCGCCTGCAACCCATCAATTCATTCGGCGGCGCAATTTACGATTATTACTTTCTTGCCAACGCGGTTTATTATTATTACAACCCATCCCAGCCATTCAACTTTATCGTCCATTCGCTTTACAGCGGCGGCGGCGCGCCGTTCGTTAGCGCCTCGTACCTGACGACGGGCGCGTTCCAATATATGCAGGCGGCGATGGCGTACGTTCTGCGCATGGACTATATAACATTTGCGTATCTGATTGTCTCCCCCATCAGCGGGTTGATGTTCCCCTTTTCCCTGTACCTCCTTTTGACCCGTTTTACCGACGACTCCTTCAGCGCCGCCTTCGGCACTTTTACGGCGCTTTTGATCATCATGTGGCTTGGGGAAAGAAGCATCGCGCCCGGCGTGTGGATATTCTCGCGGGTCTTTCAGGGGAAGTCCATCGTCGTCTCGACGGGCGTTTGCCTGTTCACGCATTATTTCCTCAATTATTTTGACCGCCGTGCGTGGAACGATTGGCTCCGCCTGGCGTTGTTCGCGACGGCTCTGCTTGGGATGAGTAGTGTCGCGATCATGATCCTGCCGGTAGCCGCCGCAATCATCTTCATGTCTTATTTTATCGCGTACATCGAGAGACCGTTTCAAAACCTGCTCGTCATTACGAAACTCGGCGTGGTATACGTCGCGGCTTTGTTTTATATATTTCTGTCAGCGGCATCTATCGCATCCATGGATTCAGCGGAAGCGGCGACATACATCAATCGCGAATATCCGTCTTCGTTCGGCGGCTACGTTTACATGTTCATGAATTCGGAAGCGCCCACGACACCCGTCCTGATAGCGATTTGTTCCATCATATCCATTTTCCTTACTGCAAAAAACGCGCGGCGGTTTGTCATCGCCCAAGTCTTCCTGCCCTTTTTTATCCTTAACCCCTGGGTATCGAACTTATTGATAAAACTCTATCGCGGCGTTTATTTCCGCATGTTCTACTTCCTGCCGCTTTTTTTCGTAATCGGTTTGACTGTCTCGCTTCTATTCGACAAAACCAAAACGCTCTCGCGGAACATCCGCGCCGCCGCATGGATAGCCGCGCTCGTCGGGATCGTCGGCGTGACGCTTCTACTGCCAACGTCCATCATGTGGAGATTAAAAAGTTTTGATTCTAAATTCTCCGGTCAAAATTACGATGTGGCAATGAAAGCGATCGAAATGCTTCCGCCGGGAGTTGTCCTTGCGCCTGACGCAATCTCGTCAACGATGTTCACGTTCAACCCCGCTTATCCGCAAATTATCATCAAAAGGGAAAACACGGATTATTTTCTCTGGGCGCAGAACCGAGGGGAGGAAGGCAAAATGCGCGCAGCAACGCAAATCTTTCTGCTGGGCGACCCGGGCAAATCAAACAAAAATTATGAGGCGTTCATGGAATTGACGCGAAAATATCCCGAAATCCAAGCCGTTGTTTTCAACGGCGAGTTGTCATCCAAACTGCCAGACCTGCGGAAGTTCCTACGCTCGCGCGGCTTCGTGAATTCAATCAACCAAAGCGGATACGTTATCGCTTGGAAATAAATCCAAAATCAATTCGAAAGAGGGAAACCATGATGGAAATTTTGAATTACATATAGTCTGCCTGTGGATCAAGAAAAGATAGCCAAAGCCTTGTGGGAGCACACATCAGGGTAAAATAGTCAGATATGGCTTCTGATTGGCAAATCCGCCGAAACGACAATTCACTCAGTGTAAGATTCTTCTGGCTCGTCGTACAACTTTGGGCAGGAAATCTGGCCTGCCTGTCGATATTCACGCACCTTGCCCAGATCATCGGATTACGTTTTGAATCCTATGCATGGCTGTGCGCTACGCTTTTTGTTTTTACCACCCTGGGCATTTTGTGGACGAACAGAAATAAATTCGCCGAAATAAAGAAGAAAGATTTCGGTGTAACATTCCTTTTGCTCGCGCTTGCTTTATTGACCGCCGTTCTTTCCGTCTCATTGCATGAGTTCCGCCGCGTCGGCCCCGACGAATATTTTTACGCGGTCAATCCTGTTTATTATCTCAATCATCCCGCTGAACCAATGAATTACACTCTGCGCTTGTTTTATAGCGCGCAACCGCCGTTGAAGATGGTGGCGTTTCAGACCGCGAACGCTTATGAGTATATTCAGGCATTACTTGCATATTGGACGGGGTTAAGTTTTGCCACTATATTCTATGTGGTGTTTGCCGCGCTGGGCGGGCTCCTGATAACGATTGGGATCTTTCTCGCGCTTTCCTGTTTTTCTAACGATACCGTTGGAAGTTTGATCGGGACATGCGTTTCTGTTTCCACGCTCACCATGCTTGCAGAAGCGAATTGGACACCAGGCGCGCTTTCGTTTGTGCGAGTCTTCGAGGGTAAATCGGTGATGATGTTTGCGGGGCTTCCGCTCTTTGCCGCATTTTCATTGAGATACCTGACGCAAAGAAATCCATCGAATTGGCTGGGTTTGTTTGCGCTCACTGTTGCGTTGACTGGCATTAGCACATCCGCCATTATGCTCCTGCCGTTTTTGGGGACGTTTTTCTTTTTCATCCATTGGTTCTTATTTGAGTCGCGAAAAACGGTCAAAACATTTTTTATCCATGCTGTTACATTTTATTCGACGTATATTTATCTCGTCTTATTTGGTGTCTATGTCGCTTGGATGGACCGCGTCTCCACGGCGAGCGCCATCACCAAACCTTACGCAACGACGTTTGACGGTTATATCGGAAGTTTTGTCTCATCCACGTTGCCTCTCACGCCGATTGTGCTGTTTATATTTTCCATTATCGCGCTTGCCCTCACGCGCGGCAAATTGCGCAAGTTTTTATTTATGTGGATTTTAGCCGTTCCATTATTTGTTTATAATTCGCTTGCGGCAAAACTCTTGCTGGTCTTCTTTCGCGGCGTATATTTTCGCTTTGCCTATCTTTATCCATTTCCGCTTATCGTGGGGATTTCCTGCGCGGCAATGTATTCATGGACTGCCCGCTCGAAATATCGCCCGTTGATTCTGTTTGTCTTTGTGCTCATGGTTTTGGCGACATTCATGTTGCCCACATCCATCTTTCGCTCGAATCGTTTCGCGTGGATGCCATGGTATGAATACAAAGAGCAAGTCGTTGCGCGCGAACTTGTGAAGGTCGCTCCCAAAGGCGTGATGCTTGCCCCGTTCCCCATCTCTGGCGCGGTCACAATGCTTGATCCCGATTATCCGCAAATGCTCTCGCGCTTCGATGTCATCGAACCGTTTCTCGATTTGCAGGGGTTACAGCAGGAAAGTCGGCTGCGTATCGCGGTGGATTCGTTCTTGCAAAACAACAACGACTCGCTGGCGGTGTTCCTTGAACTCCTGCGCATCTACCCTGAAATTCATTCCATTGTCATGCGCAACGAAGTTTATGTAAAATATGGCACGGCGATCAACGAACTGGATTTTCGTAACACGCGACAGCTTGGCGGCTGGCGCGTCCTTTGGAAATGATCCATGGACTGGAACATTAATCAAAACGACAGAACCTTCAGTGTCATCATGCTTTCCAGCGCGGTGACATTGCTCATGGTGATCTTTGGGACTTTGACCATCTTCACGCATCTCGCGCAGACTTTTGGCCTGGTCTTCAGTCAATATGCTTTGCTCTCCCTTTTGCTGACTGTGCTCACTGCCGCATTCTTTGCATGGTTCAACCGCCAGCAATTTCGTGCCATCGAAACAAAAGACTTTGCAATTTTTATCGCGATCATGCTCATTGCATTCCTTGGCGCGTTCGTTTCCATTTCCTTGCGCCGCATTGGACGCTTCATTCCCGATGAATATTATTATGGCGCGAACCCCGCTTACTACATACAACATCCTGATTCAAAGATGGGCTTTGAATTATTCTTTTTTTACAGCGGAGGCGAACCGTTTTACAGCGTTGCCTATCTGACCGCCACCGCCTTCGACTATATTCTCGGAACAATCTCGTATCTCATGAACATCCCATTCATCAAAATCTATTACATCCTTGGCGGCGGGCTGGGCGGATTTCTTATTCCGATTTCCATCTTCCTCGCACTCTCGCGCTTCACGCGCAACACCACCAGTGCTGCGCTGGGGACTTTTTTCACCACCCTGAGCATCTTCTTACTCGCCGAAACCGTGTGGACACCTGGCGGTTATTCCTTTATCCGCGCCTTTGAAGGCAAGGTCATCATGCTCTTCGCGGGGATACCACTGTTTATCCATTACTCCCTCAAATATTTTGCTGAATATGTCACCGCGAGGAACGAAGCAGTCTTCAACTTTCAGCAAGGCTTCTCTTTACGTCTCACGCCAATCATCCCTCTCTTTTTCCTCCTCACAGCCCTCATAGGTATGAGCACCTCTGCCTTTATGGTTTTCCCCATCCTCGCCGCGATAATCTTTGTCTCTTATTGGCTGACATTCAGGGAGACCTTCTCCTCATTTCGCAATGTCATGGAGTGCGGTATCACCTATCTTTTATCCTTTTTATATCTTTTCTACTTTGCCATCTTTGTGACCCAGCACGATAAAGTGGATACCGCTCTCGCTATCAACATCAGTAATGGGTACACCGACTCAGTTCGCGAGTATCTTGCCGGGTATTACAATCCGTCCATTCCACTTACGCCAATTCTATTGGTGATTTTCTCGCTCGCCGTTCCCTTTATAACAAGAGGCAAACTTCGCACCTTCCTATCTTTGTGGATGGGCCTCGTCCTTTTGACAGTTCCCAACCCAATTGTCGCGAAACTCCTGCTGAGCCTCTTTCGCGGAATCTATTTTCGCCTGATGTATATTTACCCGTTTCCACTTATGATCGGCATTTTCACTGCAACTTTGTATGAGATGACAAGTCAAACCGTGCGCAGGAAGATTGTTTGGGTGGCGACCCCTTTTATTTTTTGTGCATTTCTTTTTATTTCGCCCTCCTCACTCTTTGTCAGTGACCGTTATTCTTGGGGCAAGTGGTCCTCGTATAAAGAGAATGCATCTGCCCTGGAAATTGTGACCATCGCACCGCATGGGCTGATGGTAGCGCCTTATCCCACCTCGGGTGCGGTGCGAATGATGGACACGGGCTTCGACCAGCTTATCACACGCGATGACCACCTTGACGTGTATCTTAACCTGCAAGGCCGGAGCGATGAAGCAGACCTCCGTATGCGTGCCAGCGATTTTCTGGATGGTAAGATCCAGGAATATGATTCGTTTGTTCGCTTAATGGATATGTATCCTGAAGTACAATCGATTGTGTTCTATCGTAAAATCTTCTACAGACAGGAATATGCAGGAACCGCAAAGCAACTTGCCAGCCTTATGCAAACTTTGGGATTTACCAACCGTAAAGATTTGGATGATACGGTGATCTTCTGGAAATAGGAAAAACTTATGAAAAATTTCGTCGGATACAAATGCTCGCAGTGTGGTACGGAATATCTGCAAGGTCAGGTCACCTACACCTGCCCAAAAGATGGCGGCAACCTGGATATCGTCCTTGATTATGACTCCATCAAAAGGAAATTCCACCCCGAAGACGTTACTTCTCGAACTGAATCTTCGCTTTGGAGATATCTGCCTCTTTTACCTGTCAACGAACCCGCAGGCGATTCCACACCTCTCCACGCCGCGGGTTGGACTCCTGTTTTCCATTTGCCGCGGCTTGCTAAAAAGCTGGGATTGGAGCATGTCTGGCTCAAGGATGAGGCGCGTAATCCCACCGGTTCCTTCAAAGACCGTGCCAGCGCCATCGTAGTGGCGCGTGCGCAGGAAATTAAGGCCGATGTTATCGTAGCCGCATCTACGGGAAATGCTGGCGCGGCGTTGGCAGGCATGTCTGCCGCGATTGGGCAAAAGGCAATTATTTTTGCTCCCAAATCTGCGCCGCCCGCCAAAGTGGCTCAACTGCTTATCTTTGGGGCAAGAGTATTTCTTGTCAATGGTACTTATGACGATGCCTTCGATCTGGCGGTTAAAGCCTCGAACGAATTCGGCTGGTATTGCAGAAATACAGGCTATAACCCATTTACCGCTGAAGGGAAAAAGACAGCCGCATTCGAAATCTGGGAATGGTGGCAGGAGACACACCGAGCCTGGCATGATGAGATCGGCGAAAATGCAGACCATGCGCCTCTTACCGTCTTTGTCTCGGTTGGCGATGGGAATATCATCTCCGGCATCCATAAAGGATTCAAGGATCTGCTCGCACTTGGCTGGATTACTCGTATGCCGCGCATCATTGGCGTTCAGGCCAAAGGTTCCGCCGCCATTGCAAATGCCTTCCATGCCAACACGGAAGTTATTACTCCCGTCTCTGCCACCACGATCGCGGATAGCATCTCCGTTGATCTGCCACGTGACGGTATTCGAGCCGTGCGGGCTGCAGCACAGACAGGTGGCACTTACATTACGGTTTCAGATGATGAAATCCTCAAGGCAATTGCGGAACTCGGTCGGGTGGGTGTGTTCGCTGAACCGGCTGGGGCTGCCGCGTATGCCGGCTTGGTACGCGCGGCAGGCTCGGGCCACGTAAGAAGCGCTGATCCGATCCTGGTATTGAGTACCGGAAGCGGACTCAAAGATGTCCGCGCGGCGATGCAGGCTGTATCCGCAGCGCCTGTCATCGAACCAACTTTGGAGGCAGTAAAGAAACTAATATGAGCAGTCAAACCAAAACCTGGAGCCTGCCGTTTCGATATATCGTTGGCGTCCTTATTTTCATTGGATTCGTGGCGTTGTTGACCTATGCGCGCGAAGCAATAAGGGCACTGATTATTGCCGCGTTCGTCGCATATTTGATCAGTCCCGCCGTGACCTTATTGATGCAAAATACAAAACTCTCGCGCATGGCCGCAGTGAACATTGTATATTTCTCATCTTTGGTCGTGTTGGTGGGCGTGCCCGCCACATTGACGCCGATCTTTTTCGATGAAATAAAAATTGTCGCCCAAGACTTGTTGGATCTGTCAAAAGAGGTCAGCGGTACGCTTTCGCATCCTGTACAATTTGGCGGAATGATTTTTCATTTTGAACAAGTTGGAGAGAGCTTGTCTCATTTGCAGGACGCGGTTCTCACGCCGATACCTGAAGAAGCACTGGCTTTACTTGAGACAACCTCTTTAAGCGTCTTATGGTTTTTAGTGATCATTGTGAGCGTGCATTTGTTCATGACCGAGTGGCCGCGCATACGCAACTGGCTGATCGAACTTGCTCCGCCTGCATACCATCATGACATGCGCGAGCTATACAAACGCCTGCGCCTCGTATGGATGGCCTACCTGCGCGGACAAATTGTGTTGATGATCATCGTTGGCATTGTTTTCACAATTGCATGGCTTATTATCGGTATTCCCGGTGCGCTTGTATTGGGAATGCTCGCGGGTCTCTTCACGCTCGTTCCAGATGTAGGCCCGTTCATAGCGGTTGTTCTTGCGGCAGGCGTGGCATTGCTGGAAGGATCAAGTTGGATCCCGCTTCCAAATGCCTGGGTGGCAGGTATTGTGTTGATCGTCTATCTGGTGTTGATCAATTTTAAAAACTTTTGGCTGCGCCCGTATATCATGGGACGTAGTGTGCACATGAATGAAGCATTGATATTCATCGCCATCATGATCGCGACGATTTTGGAAGGCATTATGGGTGCACTGCTGATTGTGCCCGTGCTGGCTTCGGTGGTTGTGATCTTTGAATACCTGCGTCGCCGCGTGCTGGGACTGCCTCCATTTATAGGTGATGGCAGCAAGCAGTTCGTTGCCCCGCCGCAAAAGGTCAAACCGCCCCGGCGCATTGGCATCCCCGCCCGGGAGAAACGGAAAAAAGCTTCATGAAAGTTACTTATTCGATCATCGCGCCCATCTATAACGAAATAGATAACATCGCCGAGTTATATCGCCGCGTCAAGGAAGTGATGGATTCATCCAAAGAGTCATGGGAGCTCATTCTTGTGGATGACGGTTCAACGGACGGCTCGACCGATAGGATCCGCGAACTGGCTCAGAATGATAAGACCGTGCGTCCCGTTATTTTTGCGCGCAACTTTGGACATCAGGTTGCCATCACCGCAGGCTGGGACTATGCGCGTGGCGACGCGGTCGTCATTATAGATGCAGATTTGCAGGATCCTCCTGAAGTCATCCTTGAACTGGCGAAGAAGTGGAAGGAAGGCTACGAAATCGTTTATGCCGTGCGCGGCGAACGTGAAGGTGAATCGTGGTTCAAAAAATTCACAGCCGCCATGTTCTATAGAATTATCTACAGTATCACAGATGTAAAAATCCCTGTGGATACAGGCGACTTTCGGTTAATGGATCGTAAAATAGTGGATGTGCTCAAGCAGATGAAGGAGCGTCATCGTTTCCCGCGCGGCATGTCTGCCTGGGTGGGCTTCAGACAGGTCGGCGTGAAATACAAACGTGCTGCGCGTGTTGCAGGTGTGACGAAATATCCCTTCCGCAAGATGCTCAAATTGGCGTTGAATGCCATCACAGGCTTTTCATATTTTCCCTTGCAGGTGGCAACTTATTTTGGTTTCTTCTCTGCAGGAGTTTCCATTCTTGCTATTCCGGTTGTCGTCTACATGCGTATGATGGGATCCGGCGCATTCTTCGGTCAGGCTACTACGTTGATTGCGGTGCTGTTTCTCGGTGGTGTGCAATTAATTTCACTGGGTATTCTTGGTGAATATATCGGTCGCTTGTACGATGAAGCCAAAGGCAGGCCGCTTTATATTGTCCGCGAGGCGCCTGAAGAATAGGCCATCCGAATACTCAACTCTGCTGACTCTCTCAAAGCAAACGGTATCAGTTCCAAGGTCGGATTGATATCGCTTTCCAGGAAAAGTCGTCAGCTTCCCGCAAACCCACTATCTGCCGTTGATGGGACACAAGGACTCAAAGAGCGCCTGCCTGAGGTCGCCGCCAAATTGGGCAAAGACCTGATGTGGACGAATGAGGCTGAAGAAGTTTTTAATGAAAAAATGTGGGAAAAACCCGAATGATTTACACACTGACTCTCAACCCTGCTGTTGACCGCGAACTGACTGTGCCCGCGATGGAATTTGATTCTGTCCTACGAGCGAGCGAGTCACGTGTGGATTTTGGCGGCAAAGGATTTAACGTCTCGCGCCTGCTCAAAGGAATGGGAGTTAGGAGCACCGCCGTTGGTTTTCTGGGTGGACGTGCTGGTGAGTTGTTGCAGGATGGTTTGCAAAATTTGGGCATCAGCACGGATTTCGTCTGGGTCTCTGGCGAAACGCGCACGAATGTCAGTATCGTGACTCAGTCGCACAACCGCTACATCAAGGTCAACGAGAAGGGGCCGTTGGTGGATGTGGCCAAACAAAAGGAATTGCTCGATAAGATTGACTTGCTGGCGAAGCGCGGCGATTGGTGGGTGCTGGCGGGCAGCATGCCGCCTGGTATTGCCGATGACTTCTACGCTCGCATCCTGAATGTGCTCAACAAACATGAAGCCCAGGCAATTCTCGATACCATGGCCGAATCCCTGCGACTTGGTTGTGCGGAGAAGCCGTATCTCGTAAAACCCAACGCAGAGGAAGCCCATTCTCTCACTGGCCTGCCAATAGGAACGCCCGCCGAGATTGCCGTGGCCGCTGCTGAAATCCGCAAGATGGGCGCGCAGAATACGGTCGTTTCGATGGGCAAGGCGGGTGCATTGTTGCAAACTCCCGAAGGGACATGGCTGACTCACAGCCCGAAGATAAAAGAGAAGAACCCCATTGGTGCGGGCGACTCAATGGTCGGCGGGCTAGTCTGGGCACTGACCCAGGGAATCGCGTTGAAAGAATCCCTGGGATGGGGCGTTGCCAGCGGAGCCGCCACCGCCAGTTTGAGTGGAACGGAAGTCGGTTCAAGATCGCTCATCGAGGAACTTTTCTCGCAAGTCCACTACGAAAGACTATAAACTGCATAAACATATAACCTCCTGAAAGTGATGGTCACGTATACCACTCGAACAACAGCAGGAAAAGAATTACCCTAAAACAACTATCCTTGGCCTCAAAATTCCTGGAGCCTTTTGATACAATACGCTTCCCATGAACCTTTCCTTCCTGCGCGACCGTTCCTTTCTGCGTGAATTGCTGGTGATTGCGATTCCTCTTTCATTTCAACAACTCATCAACGCCTCGCTCAACATGATAGATGTCATCATGGTGGGGCAGTTGGGTGAAACTGCCATCGCCGCGATGGGTTTATCGAATCAAGTTTTCTTTGTGCTGATTCTGATTCTCTTCGGCGCAACCAGCGGCATGGCAATCTTCACCGCGCAATTTTGGGGCAAACAGGAGATCGAGCCAATTCGCAAAGTGTTGGGCATGAGTATCATCACAGCCGTTTCAGTTGCGTTCATCTTTACCCTCGCGGCTACACTCATGCCTGAAACCATTCTGGGCTTTTATACAACCGACACTGAAGTCATCAAACTTGGGAGCAGCTATCTTCGCATCGTGGGCTTCACCTATATTCCCGTCGCCATCGCCACGTCATACATTGCCGTATTGCGAAGCATTCAACTGATTCGCATCACTGTCATCGCAACCGTCTCTGCTTTAGTCTTCAAGACGATTTTGGGATACGCCTTGATCTTCGGGATAGGAGGATTGCCTGCACTGGGAGTACGAGGCGCGGCGATAGGCACCGCTTCAGGCTGGACCCTTGAGCTGATCCTGCTTCTCATCCTTATCTACACCCGGAAGACTCCTCTTGCCGCCAACCCGCTGACATTTTTCTCCTTCGACCTGCCTTTCTTTGGCCGCGTCATTAAAACAGTACTGCCAGCCGTTGTCAATGAGCTTTTCTGGTCGCTAGGTATTACAACGTACAATGCCATCTACGCTCATATTGGTACGGATTCGATTGCCGCGATCAATGTCAACGCGACGATAGAAGAACTTGGTTTTGTCGTCTTTATGGGATTAGGCAGCGCCTGTGCAGTCATAGTAGGTAACCGTATCGGTGCGGGGAAGAAGGATGAAGCCTATGAAACGGTTCGCCGTGTGACCATCATGGGCGTGGCACTTGCAATTGGCGTTGGCATCATTATTTTTTCCCTGCGCGATGCCGTTGTTGGACTTTATGACCTTTCCCCAAGCGGTGTGAACAATGTCCGCTGGCTGTTGTTGATGATGGCTTGCACGTTATGGATCCGCATGTTCAACTTCTCAGTCTTCATCGGAGCATTACGCGCAGGTGGAGACACGCGTTTCGCGTTGATCATGGAGATATGTTCCATCTGGCTCATTGGCGTCCCCGCCGCGTATGTGGGTGCATTCGTGTTTCACCTGCCGGTCTATTGGGTCTATCTCATGGTGGTTTTGGAAGAGGTCGCCAAAGCCTTTGTCTGCGGGTGGAGGTTTAGGTCGCGCAGATGGATACATGATCTGGTGAATGTGTAGAGCGGAATATTATCTTGCCCTGCTATACAAGGCTTATTTTCAGCGCCGCTTTCTTTGCGTTTTTTCCTCCCAAGGCGCGGAAGAACATGAACAAAAGACCATATTTTTTCTTCATCAAACTTTCAGTGTGTTGAATATCGTCGGGGGAATCATCCACCACTGCCTGCGCGCTGACCCATTCTCCACGCGGCTCACCAGTTGCTGTGCATGGAACGACGTGCACAGAGCCATCCCTGCGAATCCGCTTCACTTTGCCAGACCCAGCATAGGTCCAGACGCGAAGCGTTTCTCCATCCTGAACAAACCAAACGGGGGTTTTGACTCCCTGTCCATTTTTGCGAAAGGTTTCGATGTTCAAATAATTTTGTTTTTCAAATTGTTTGAGTTTCATGGGAGTCCTTTGATGTTTTTGGTTCAATGATATAACAACCCGCGTTGGTAGGATGATCTTCAACGAGGGTGTTTGGTTTGATGTTTCGTAGAATCCACAAGATGAGAAAATCCCCACATGCGGCAGTCGTATATAACAAACCATAGAAGAAGAGCAGAATATCCCCTGTAAACAGACTGAAAAGCCACGGCAGAATACCGAGTAGCAGCCCAGGTGCGAAAGAACCAATGCGATAGGGCTGAATATCCATTGGTTCTTTGCAATGTGCGTAAGGCGCGAGGGATTCCCATTGAAAGCCAAGCCTGAAAGCCTTCAAGGATTTTTTTGCGAAGAGCGCCCAGGCAAACATATGGATCAATTCATGGACAAGGATTCCGAACAGTAAAAGAAATCCATACACGATTATGTTTGCATCGGTGGATATCGCAGGACGCCCATGTGCCAAAAAGAATGGGACAATCTGAATGACCGCAATTGCCACGGCAATAAGCAAGGACTTGTTCGCGGCTTCGCTCATTGGAATTGACATATCTCTTTTGATGTCGTTCATGTCTCAGATATTCGCTTTTGGCAAATTATAAGCGTTCATTGTTCTTTCTTTGACGATGCTGCGATCCACGAATATTCCATTGGATCAGCTTGGAGTTGCTTTCCATTAATTTCAAGTTTGATTTTGTTGTTACGATCCAGAGCCAACTTACCTACGTTGCCTGCGTTATCGTTGAAGTTTAGGAAACCATAGGCACGGATGCGAGTTCGTCCAATGAGCGAAAGCGCAAGTTCGCTGGTGAGGATGCCCGCCAGTTCGGCACTGTAATTCCCTGACTTGAAATTGAATTTTGATGGAGCGGGCATGCCGAGTCCGCGCAGGCCGACGGTGGTGCCAGTGATCTCTTCGCGACCCGAGAAAATGTCTCCGTTCGGCAGGGTGGCTGAGTAGGAAATCAGATAGTTGGGTGAACCGGCTTCGAGTTTTGCTTTGACGACTGCGCCTGTCAGTGGATCTTCTTCGGAAACCTCCGCGCCGACGGAGTTGAATTGCGGCTGGTAGTAGGCGCGGCCAAAGGATGTTGAAGATGTCACGGCATACATGGCTACTTGTGCGAGGGCTTCGTCAGTTTTGCCTGCGGCAATCAAGGCGGGGACAGACATCAGCCATTGCGTTTTGTGCATACGTCGCACCACGTAGCCGAGCAGAGTTATCCCTGTTGTAGGCAACTCATAACGGGTAACATTGTCGGACATGATCAACTCCTTGTAAGAAACCCTAAAGGTCTTTTTCACAAGCCGAGATTTGAAAACCGCGAGGGAGACCTTTAGGGTTTTCTCTACTTAATCCAAAGTGGGGGCAGGCGCAGATTTATTCTGTTTCAGTGTGGCAACGATTGGGTGGTTGTAAATCATGATGAACACATAAATGCTAATGCCAATCATCACGACCGCGCCAAATACGCCAGGTGCCCATGTACCGATCTGTTGAAGCAGAACGCCGCCAAGGATTGGGGCAATGATGCGGGTTGAGCTTTCCACTGCGGCGGAGAGGCCGAGGATGCCGCCGATCTCCTGAGGGGCTACAGCTTTGGTCAATGTGCTGGATAGCAATGTGTTGAGCAAGCCGCCTGACATGGCAGTGGGAGTCATGATGATGTAGAGCCAGAGCAACGATGGAGCCAGCGCCCAACCGAGCAGGGAGACGCCCATCAAGACAACGGAAGCGGTGATGAGTATGTCTTCGCGGAAGCGATTGGTGAGGCGGCCGACGAGGAAGCCTTGCACGATGACGGAGAGCACGCCAACGTAGGTCAGTACGAAGCCGGTGTCGCGGGCGGTGAGATTAAATTTTGCGAGCGCATACAACGAAAAGATGGTTTGGAAGATCGCAAAGGCTAAACCAAAGAAGAAACGCGTGATCAAGATCGAGCCAGTGAACGGACGTTGAAATGCGACCAACAAGGCGTTCAAAGTAATGGCTGGTCTCTTTTCGGTCATTTGACTGCGCTTTTCTTCGGTGAGCGATTCAGGAAGCCAGGTGTAGATTAGAATAAGATTGAGGAAGGAGATTGTTGCAGCGGCAAAGGCAGGAACAGCATAGCCCCATTGACTGAGTAATCCGCCCGTGACAGGGCCAATAATAAAACCGAGACCAAAAGCCGCGCCGATCATGCCCAGGCCTTTTGAGCGATTCTTTGCGTCGGTTACATCTGAGATATAGGCTTGTGCCACGCTCAAATTGCCGCCTGTCAGACCGTCAATAATGCGGCTGGCGAATAACATCCACAAGGCGTTGGCGAAGCCAAGCAATAAAAAGCCGAGGAAGGTGCCGAAGACACTAAGCAGCAAAATCGGGCGGCGACCGAAGCGGTCAGAGAGACGGCCGAGGATGGGCGCACCAATTAATTGCATCACCGCATAGGAGGCGATCAAGATACCTGTTACTGTTTGGTTGGCGTTGAAAGTTTTTGCGTAATACGGCAACAGCGGCAGGATCAAGCTGAAACCGAGCAAGTCGATAAATACCACTAAAATAATTGAGAAGAGACGTTTGTTATCCATTTTTTCCTTTTTGTAATAATCTTCGTCCTCCCGAAGGACATCGGGACGATGTGAGCGGAGCCGCTGGTGGTCGAGTAGCGTTCTTTGCGTATCGAGACCCAGCGGCGCAGTCGCCTGTGCCTGCGGCAAGGTGCAGGCAGCGCGGATGTGATTTTTTATTTCTTGAACTTTGGTTGATACGCTTCCTGATAGTGCAGTTCGAACTCAGGCATTTTGCCGGTTTTGGTCAGGTTCTCCCAGCCGACGCGTATCAGGCCGAGCAGGGGAGTCCACGGTTTGAACAATTTGATCTCAGAAAATTCCTTGCGATTGTTGGAGACTGTTTTCACCAACTCATCTGCGGCGTATTTGGCTGGCTGGCCAAGAAAGCGCAACACAAAGCCGAAGTTCTTCATCATTTCCCTGCCGCGCTCGCCAATTACCGTTGGGCTGGTGAGCATATCGGTTGTCATCATGCCCGGGCTGAAGCCAAGGATTTGCACGCCGCTTCCTTTGAGTTCTGTCGCGAGACTGCGCGTGAAGGATGTCATCCATGCCTTGGTTGCGCCGTAGAGTCCAGTGGGGGATGCGGGGCGTAGGAAACTGCCGTTGCCATAAATGTTGACCAGCAGTCCCTGCTTGTGCGGCAGCATGTAGTGCATGATCGCCTGTGTACATTGCAATACGCCAAGATCGTTCGAAAGAAACATATCCAAAGCATCCTGTGGATTCATATCCAACATCATGCCCGCGGCATTCGAGTAACCTGCGTTGTTGACCCAGATATCAATACGGCCAAATTCTTGGACGACATCCTCGACTAACTTGTAGACTTGTTCTTCTTCGCGGACATCCATCACGAATCCGCTCACGCGGCCTTTGGGCTGCAAGCCGTTTAACGCGCGTTCGACTGCCTCCTGACTTCTTCCCGTGATGGCAACAATTGCTCCCGCTTCCGCCATCGACTCTGCAATGGCATAGCCAAATCCGCGTGTGGAGCCTGTGATAACAACGACCTTGTCTTTAATGGCTGGCATGTAATTCCTCATTCATTGTTTCTATTTTAGATCACCAGAATGATGCCGAATACGATTTCAACGGCGAGGCTGATGAGGTTCGATGAGACGACGGATTTATCCATGAACATCGAAATGGCTCGCACCAGTCCAATTGCGAGGTAGGCGATTCCAAGCATCAGATACGCGATAGGCGAATTAAGTACCAATGGAACTGCGCCCAATGCGATAAATAGGCCGCCTAATATGGCGCGGATTTCGGTAATACCGCGTGCGCCTTCGGGGCGCAGGCCGGTGAAGCCTGTAATCGCTGTGGGTCTGAGAAGGGAATACACCCCCGTCAGGATGGTTGCAATTGCGGCGATGATTTGTAAAATTTGAACGATCATGTTTTTCTCCTAATTAGAATTCCGTCATTGCGAGGAGGGTGTAATTCCCGACGAAGCAATCTCCTCGCAATGTTGGGGATTGCTTCGGATTGAGTCTCGACACTTGCACTTGCGTGCTGGTGCAGGTGTACGCCCTTCGCAACGAACCACTTTGACAGGCTCCATGCCGCGGCTCAGGGCTACTCGACCACCAGCCCTCGCAATGACGATATCAAATCAAAACCCACGCCGTTGGCCTTGCCATGGCGGCAGCAAATTGTTACGGAATTCTTCCACACTGGGACCGCTTAACTTTGCAAGCCGCCATGTGCCGTAGAGATAGCTGAGGATCAGGAGGAGGACGGTGGCAGGCCAGCCTGTCAGTGCGTTGACCAATGCCAGTTGATTGATGTTCTGTCCTTGAAACAGTGTAACCTGCCACCACAAACGAAAAGCGAAGAAAAGTGTCCAGGCTAGCAGCTTGTCGGAGAAGTGTTTTTCGATGTTCAGAATCCGATTTTTACTGCCAAGATCACTGAAAACGCGGAGAAAAAGCTTCAAAACTTGGCGTTTCTGGCGTCTTGGCCGTTTAAAAAATCACTATCTGGACTTCTCCGACAGCCTGCTAGTGTGACTTCGGTATATGCAGGGCGTACTTGGGCATGCCAGTACCAGTCGAGCGGCCAGCGGCGGGCGAGATAACTTGTCCATGCCACCATTGGTTTGCGTATAAGCAAACTGACCAGCGCCAGCGCAACTGTGATGCCACCGTTAACGATGTCCGGGAGAAAATACCCTTCGGAGCGTCCAAACAGGTAGGCCAGTGCAATTGCCAGCCCGACACTTCCGATGCCAGCCAAAGCATATAGCAGTGACTGTCTGCGGAGTAAACGGACAAAGCCTATCAAGCCTGCTGTCCCCAAGGCTCCGACCATCGCAATCTGAAAACTTGCGAAGTTATTCAACAAAAGAAACAGTACTGGCGGTAGAATGGTATCAATCAGGCCGACCTTGCCTGTCACTGAGCGGAACTCTTCCAGAAGTTCGCGGCTTTTGTTTTTCGTTTCAGGCATGCTTTCCCAGCCAGAATTTGCGCCAGTCACCCCCACTGTTCTGCAGGGCGATGAAAGCATACAGACTGCCAGTGAAGAATCCCAATGTCATCATGGCAATTGTCCATAAGATGGCAACGGGCATGGATTTTTCGCGGTAGATGATCCAGGCCGAGAAGAGCGTGAAGCCGGTGTACAAGTCAACGAGTGAGACGATGCCCCACGGCATGGATGTCAACTTGCTGCCTTCAGCGGAGAAGTCACCGACTGTGAAGCCGTAGATCAACACGGCGGTCATGGCGAACATACCGAGAACGGAAATGATTTTTGCGATTTTCATGAATTTACTCCTTTGAGATACAGGCAAAGCCCAACGCGCCGATGCCAAGGTGTGCGCCTAATACTGGGGTAATTTGAACGATTGGAACATCGTTGTTTGGAAGGAAATCCCTGATTTTTTCGAGCATGGCTTTGGCTTCTTGTGGCACACCAGCATGGACAATTGCGAGGCGTTCATAGGGGGCATATTCCGCCACCCATTCCAGCAGGCGGGCAGTGGCTTTGCCCTGGGTGCGAGCGCGGTGGGGAATGGGATTGCCCTGATTCATGTGGAGCAGGGGTTTGATTTGCAATAGCTCTCCAAACCTTGCAAGCGCGAAGTGCATCCGTCCACTGCGGCGCAGGTATTCCAGGGTCTTGAGGGAGGCGAAAACGTAGGTGCGTTTCATCAGTTCCCTCAGGTTGGAGAGGATATCCTCCATTTTGTGACCGAGTTCGGCCAGCTGTGCGGCTTTCTCAACGATAAAGCCCAAGCCGAGGCTTAGTTGACTGGAATCCAGAACGGTGACAGGGATACGAGTAAATTGTTCGGCGGCAATACGAGCCGAATTGACCGTTGCGCTCAGACTCTCGGAGATGTGAATGGAGAGAATAGCCTGCCTGCCTTCATCAGCAAGACGGTCATAAGCTCGCTGAAAGACTTCAGGACCTGGCGCGGCCGTTTTCGGGGACGGGTTATAGCCTGGTAATTGTGTATAAAATTCCTCTCGCGAGAGATCAATCCCATCGAGAAAAGTTTTATCGCCAATATTGATATGTAGAGGGACGACTGTGATTTTGTACTGACTTACAATCTCTGCGGGCAGATCGCAAGTGCTGTCTGTGACTATGCCAATGTTCATATGTTTGTTTCCTTTTATAACCTTTGAAGGCGGCAATATTATTGCCAGGCGATTGAATGCATGGGGTCAGGTCTTTGGGACTTGATGTATTGTACTGCGTTCTCCGGCTAATTAGTGTGATGAGGCAGGCTGAAAGAATATTACCTGCCGCTCAAATTCGTCCACGCAAGAATGTCTCTGTGTGGTTTAATTAAACAGTGTGGAAATTACGATCCCCTGTCATTTTGGGCATTCTCTTTCTCATATCTTGCGGAGGCTCAGTGGGTACACCCGTTCCATTAAAACAGCCTGTCCGTTATCTTGCCTTGGGCGATTCATATACCATCGGTGAAAGTGTCGCGGAAAATGAACGCTGGCCAAATCAACTGGCAATGATGCTTGCCGGGAAAAGTATTCAAATCGAAGTAACCATCATTGCCCGCACAGGCTGGACGACGGATGAGCTTTGGCAGGGGATTCAAGCCAATCCGCCGCAAGGGACATATGATCTGGTTTCATTGTTGATCGGCGTGAATAATCAATATCGTGGATATGACATCAATGAATACCGCGAACAATTTCAATTTTTGCTGAGCAAATCCATTGAATATGCAGGAAATAACCCAAATCGTGTTATCGTTCTCTCAATCCCTGATTGGGGCGTGACACCTTTTGCTTCAGGCCGGGATCGTGAGCAGATCGCGAAAGACATCAATGCGTTTAATTTAGTGAATCGAGAAGAATCAGAGAAAGCAGGTGTTCATTTTGTGGCTGTGACTCCAATTTCACGCGAAGCCATAAATGATTTGTCGTTGATTGCTTCAGACGGTTTGCACCCATCGGGAAAGATGTATTTCGAGTGGGCAAAACTGGCCTTGCCTGAAGCCATGAAAGCCTTGGAAGCAAAGAAATAATTTTGGATCGTCTCGCTCGTGCCCTTACGCGACGGGATGATCATAGCCTATAAAAATAAAAGGAAACATCATGACCAACTTTGACTTTGTTCCCAATCGTCGTACTTCCAGCAACTCACTTAAGTGGACGAAGTATCCAAATGATGTGCTTCCCATGTGGGTGGCGGATATGGATTTCCCCGCGCCTAAACCGATCTTGAGTGCGCTTCAGAAGCAGGTGGAACATGGTGTGCTTGGGTATGAATCCCCATCCAGGTCATTGTATGAAATCATTGCGGCGCGCATGTACAAACTCTATAATTGGAATGTGGATGCGGATATGTTTATCGTCACGTCAGGGGTCAACAGCGGATATAACGTTGCGGCGCGGACCTTCTACGCGACGCGACGCGGATATTTGATCCAGACGCCTGTTTATAATGAATTCCATGAAACGCAAAAGAAGACTGGTGTGCCGCAGGTGGAAGCTCAGCTAGCGCAAAAGATCGAAGGAAACAGGATCAGATACGAGGTCGATTTTGATGCGTTTGCGAAAGCCGCACAGAACTCTAGTATATTCCTGCTTTGCAATCCGCATAATCCAATAGGGCATATTTATTCCCGCGCTGAACTAAAGCGCATGGCTGAAATTTGCATCGAGAACGATGTGGTAATTGTCTCGGATGAAATCCATAGTGAGTTGTTGCTGGGCACCGCGAAGTTTACGCCGATGGCGACCCTTTCGCGTGAAATTGCAAACCGTACGATTACTTTGATCGCTGCATCAAAGACGTTCAATATTCCGGGCTTGCATTGCGCGTTCGCGATTATTCCGAACAGGAAATTGCGCGAGCGATATCAGGCTACGGCGTTCAAGATGGGTATGGAGGTTGCCAGCCCGGGATTGGTTGCCGCGCGCGTTGCGTTTTCAGGGAAATGCGATTCATGGTTGAGAGACTTGCGCCATTATCTTACGAACAACCGAGATTTTATAGTGGATTATGTTACAGAATATATGCCCAGTATCCGCGCCACAATTCCCGACGCGACTTATCTTGCCTGGCTCGATATTACACAGACAGGGATAAAAGATTCCCCGCATGAATTCTTTTTGAAAAATGGGAAGGTGGCATTAAGCAATGGGGCGAACTTTGGCAAAGGCGGCGAAGGACATGTCCGCTTGAACTTTGGAACTTCGCGGAAATTGCTTGAGCAAGGTTTGGAACGGATGAGGAAGGCGCTTCGCTCGATATAAGTCAGAATAAGACCCTAATGAATTTTGAAAATCAAGGTTGGCAATCACCGTCCCGAAGGTTTATGAATTTCAATCATGCTTTGCAGGAAAACCTTCGGGACGTTTACCGAATTTGAATCTAAAAC
>Ga0315273_10000196_pt1 | contig 57050 bp, 99 predicted proteins | sample YL17G02_0_MG_FD_205753 | JGI IMG/M metagenome (GOLD analysis project Ga0315273, IMG submission 205753) | Sediment microbial communities from Yellowstone Lake, YNP, Wyoming, USA - YL17G02_0 | ecosystem: Environmental > Aquatic > Freshwater > Lake > Sediment | place: USA: Wyoming | collected... | reverse complement strand
CCAGCTATCTAAAGATAATATCGTCTCGTCTCTTTCGAGGACATACTCCGCGATATCCTCAAACGGAAAATCGTCCAGGATGTCTATCATCGAACGCTCCGGTCGTGTCTCGTCCTTTTCGTCGAATATCTTGTCTATATATGACATCAACCGTTTCTCAACATCCGATTCAATCAGACCGTTCTGTTTCTTAGCTGTCATAAGTTCACGTCCCCAATATCCGTTCGAGATTCGTCTTATTCGATATTTCGATATCCAAATGATAAAGATATTCGATTAGTTTACGTATCTTTTCAGCCGATGGTTCTATCAACCCGCAATTCTTGGAATCCGCACCGATATTAACCCACTCCGGGTCAGCCGTTTCGATTAAATCTACCAGTTGGACGACATCAAAATCCAGTACGGGTTCCACGGTCAGAAATGTTTGATACGGACGCATCTCTTTGCGGACAAGTTTCATTCCTTCAGCTCTCTGTAACGGTGACGGGGCTTTCGAATACTTATCGGTGAGTTCTTCCCGGTTCGTCTCAATCGTGGTCCCGACCGTGTAATGAGGCGGCATATATCTCGTGAATTTCAACATCCGTCCGGGGTTTCTCGTCTGAAACACATATAAATTGAGAGGGTATTCACGACAATGCATCAATATCTTTTTAATGTTATCGTCCGAAACACCGTACGCAAATAAATCCGCCATGTGTTCGATAAATATCGTCTTGTCCTTACCGTACTTAACGTTCAACTCTTCGCTTCTAAGATGTTGTGGCCCCGAATACACCTTAGATGCTCTGCAATGTATTGCGTAACAGTACGTGCATTCATGCGGGCACCTTCCCCGAAGGTGCGTATGCATGTGCGAAACCCAATGATACATGTTGGTCTTGCCGCTGTTTGTAATAAACGCCATTAAAACATTCCTTCCCATTCGTTTATAAAGGCCCCTGCAATATCATATAAATGAATATTTTTGCTAGATATGGCCGCACCCCCGAAGCCACAGAATAGGGGGGTTTTGATGTCGCCCGATATTTTGGCGATGCTCAACGGGTCGCAATACTTCTTAATCAGTTGCTCGATTTTATATTGTATGTCGTACAATTCGCTCTCCAACTTGAAGAGGTCTTCGTAGCATTCTCGTCCCGAAGGACTGTCAGTGTATTTAATCCGATAGTTTGTTACTACCGACGATTCCATTCGAACGAGCCGTCTCAAATCGCTCAACAATCTTTCGTGCGACATCTAATTACCTCATGTTCTTTCAAGTATTTAAACTTTGTGCTAAAAGAGTTTGCTCGCGCCGTGTCCGGGGTATTCAATCAGATAGTTGTCCATCAGGAGATTGAAGCCCGACATCACGGATGGGAATGTAGTGGTCCTTCTAAGGTACTCTATTTGGTCGGCATCGAACATCCCGCCGTTATCTACAACCCGGTACGTCCCTGTCTTATCGAAGCCCCTCGCAAGCTGGTGTCCGTGCCCACTTACGACATTGCACTGGACCTTCTCGCAGACGTTCTTACTGACCGTGAGTTCCTTATCGTTGTACTTCTCAGGGTGAATCAGGAGCCATGTCTTATCTCCCTGGTCGAGCACGATATGGTCGTCCAGCGACACCTTATAGTTACCCTTGACCTTGGTGATGGCGAATAGTTCATCCATCCCGACCATGCCCTTGTTCTGCTTAATCCAGCGCATCTCGTGATTGCCACGACAGAAATACACTTCCTTGAAGTGCACCAGCAAATCGGTTAACTGTTCGGCTACCATTCTCTTCTCGTCCTTGAAGGCTTCGAACCACATCAGATTCGTATATTTATCGGTGTTCTTGTAGAAGTCACAATCCCAGAAATCCCCAATGACCGCGAGCTTCTTAATTCCGTATTCGTCGGCCGCCCGATACATGCGTTCCACCAGGAGTCTGTCCTGGCACGGTGTATGAAAATCGTTCGTGAGCACGATATCATTCGCGGATATCCTCAGAGAACCGAATTCCCCCTTCAGGCGAGTCGCCCGCTTCTTATTCTCTTCCTGAGCATCGATTTCCTCATCAGACATTTTACTGTTCATTAACCCGTACATTCTCAATTCCGGGTCGTTTCTTCGGTCCTTAGATATCATATATTTATTTCCCCTTGTATATTCACATAAAGTTGTCTAAATCTAAAATTTCGGTGGTCCTCATTTTCAATAACCAATCTTCTATCTTCCCAGGAAACAGCGGTTGTTCCGGTAACGTAGATTCTACATATGCTTTTTCCAGGTCTGCGAACGCGGCGTAAACATCATCCGGTTTGGATTCATCCACCGACACGTAAAGCGGTTTACCGTGCCGCAATATGTTCTCACCAAATCTGAAGAACCGAACGGCTATGTTGCATCGGCGTTCGCTCGCGTCTTTCCCGCTCTCGATATACTTGATGTAATGCCCGATACCGTAGCCTTTAAAGGCCGGGTAACACGCCTTGGATATATTACCTTCCATCGCGGTTATCAATTTGAATCTATTGCCTGTGGTTCGGTTAGTATCTTCTACCGGCATATTGGAATACAGACCAATCAGGAAGTTGGGGTTGCCTTTTAGAAGTTGCTGTGCCACGGAACCCGCCTCGTGAAATGTGACATCCGCTTCAAGACCGTTATCCAGAACGGTACCCAATGTTTGATAACTCTTTCCTGTGTGCCCCAGAAGAACATCGTCTACGGGTGTGGTATAACATACGAATATATCCAGGTCGCTATCCGGGCGTTCGTTTCTCCACAGACGGGAACCCACTGTGGTGGCGAAACACACAACTCCGTTCTTTGGCTGTATCACATCACGCAGTTTCATCTCATTCACCGCACACCAATCGACTCGGCGTATTCAAACAACTCTTTGTTATAAATGACGTTGGCGAACCACTTTATTTTCGCGTCCGTTAATGTCTTAGGACGTTTATCAGCATCGCTTCTCAACTGTGTATAAATGCTATCGTATAGTTCTGCCAATGGGCCATAACAGGAGCAATGACTCAGAGAATGAATGAACCACTCCTTGTTCATACGGCACAGAAGCGCTCCGGAACCTTCATAATAACCGGTTACGTAATAATACAATATCAAATCAGCCGTTTTAATCGCTTCTGGAACGTCTCCCAATAGTTCTTCACTTGCAGGATGCTTGATGATTCTAGTATTGTCAACCAGTATGCCCATATCCTTCCATAAAGCTCTTTTGCCCATAAAATCACGACGCCCAATACACATAAGTCCGTTCTACTATATAAAGTTTTATGCTATTTTGTTTCCGATGTTCGACTTAACAGCTATTTTAACTTTTTCTAATAGCCAATACCAGTAACATTCCTTGCACCGATATGTCATCATGCCATGGTCGTGGTCATTGAGCACGACATCTTCTATCTCTTGAAGCAAATGGTTTATACGATATTCTTTGAATGGTTTTCCACAATCTTTGCAATGATAGTGCGTCATAATGTATCATACTCCGATTTACTATATTGATATTTCACTTCGATTATCTCTAGTACCAACAGATGTTCCATCGCGTCTTTGACTTCCTTCGGTGTCATGTTCAGATAATTAGCGACCGTCTCGGTTTTGTACGCGTGTACCGGATGTTCTCTAAAGAATTTATATACCTTTTTCTCTTGTTCTCTCCATTCGTCACTCATTTTCATTCGTCCTTCACTGGTTCGAAATCTTTCGGTTCGAGCGGCCTTTCTATGGATTGCTTGATGTTCTCTACGAACGACTTGGGTACATATGTAACGCCGAGATATTCTTCGGAAGAGAGGCATATTTTCAAATTAAATATGGACATCGGGTGTTCGTATTCACAATGTCTGCATACTGTTCGCCCGACAGTAAAATCCACGAGTAGTTCGGTTCCAGTATTTTCATGGGAATTCATCAATCGTCACCCCACACTTGCATGACCAATATGTCTCATAATAATCATCTGGAAGATTCCATTGTGGGCCGGAATCGTACACATACTTCATGAATCGACCACACGCGGGACAATGCTTTACTTCTTCGTTTCCCATTCCAAACACCCTACGACTCCATCGGTTTCAAATTGTTCTTCACACGCTCCGTCCCATCGACATGTGACACACCGCTTTTCGTCCTTCTCTTTATATTCTTTGTGTATCAACCGGCATCCATCATGAAAACCGACCATATACGCTTCCTTGAACACTGCCTCTATTAACGGCGAGAATTCGCTCCACCGTGCATCGCACACCTTGATACCCATCTATTCACCCGACCCGGTTCTTATTATCATCGGCCCGGTTATCCTTATGCCAGGAGTATGTCCGTTCTTGGCGAAGCAACCAGCACATTGCACCATATATTGTTCCGGTAGTTCCCTACCGCAGGTCCGGCATCGACCATGGCTATGAGGGGCGACCTTCTCTGGAAGCGGGCAGTCTTCGAGTATTTCGTCACAGTCACGGGCTTCTCTCCAGTCTAGGTACGGACATCCAGAAGGCATACCGTCTCTATCCGTTGTTTGAAGAGGGCAACCGTGGCAAGTCTCTATCTCCATTCGTATGACCGTCCCATCTATCTCCAGGATGCGCGTCATTGTTTCACATTCTCGAAATTCCGAATCCCCTTCTTCACGAATCTGTCCCGGCTGGTACTGTCGTCTGCGGAATCCTTATTCATAATCGGAGTCAAAGGGTGTTCCGCGTCGCACATTATCCAAATGAATCCGCGCTCTCCGGTTTGGTACCGCCAATGTTGTTCTAAATTTGTAAAATCTTCTTGCCAGCGCAGACCGCATTTCTGACAGACAAACGAATCCATCATCTGCCAATCGTGATAACAACCACGTATCTTTTCGCTTTCGCAATGAGGGCACCGTAATCCGAGTTCGACCAATTTAGATATCAACATTTTTACACTTCCTCTTCATAACCGCAATTTGGGCAATGCATCCGAAACCCGTTCTTGGGAGTCCCTAGCAACGACATTTCGTTTCTGCAATTGGGGCATTTGCGTGGTTCTTCATCCACGGGTTCTTCCTGGGCATCGTACATCTGTTGTGCGCGCTTGAATCCGTTATCGTAGTCGCTCATGGCTTCACCTTCTCCTTGAACGGGCAATCTGGGCATCCCAACGACCCGTCATCACACAGGTTTGCATCTGCTTTAGTATGACCACTGCGGAGGGCCGCGTCGTGGCACGCTCCTTCGGATTGTTCTTCACAATCGTTATAGTACCGTTGAGCGTCTGCCACTGGGTCGCCGCTGTAGTATCCCATCTACTTCACCTTCCCCTCGTGGCCGCGCTCGTCCTCCCATGATTTGTAACGGCACCCACCGAACGCGGCTGGGCAATACCAGCCACCGCCCACCTGCTCAATCATCTCGCTACCGCACTTGGGGCAGAGTTTCTTCGTCGAGTCCCGCTCCTTCTTATCGAGGTCTTCCCACATATCGCGCAATCCATCCGTCAGGTCTTTGTCGGGGCAATTCATGGTAACGCATCCCAGTTGATGCGTTTGGCAGTCACTAGGGACGCAAGTAGAGCCGCCACTTGCTCCCGGTACAGATAGACCATCTCGCCGTCCCCGTCGCCAACCAACGATATTGCTCCTGACGGGAATATATCCAGGTCCATACGGCCGGTGTCGTACTCCGGGTTGGTGCCGTCCCGGACGGGCATTCTCAAGTTCACGCGCACACGCTTTTCTTGTTTCTCACCCATGTTTGTCGGCCTCCTGCATCGACACGAAGACCGTGGTTGACTTGAGGACGGGCGCTTGATAGTGAAAAACACATGGTTCGGAGCCACATTTAAGGTGGCCCCAATATTCACACCAAATGTCTTTTTTCCAATCAAAACACTTCTCGTTGAGTTGGTAGAATTGCGGCTTCTCACCCATCGCGGTCAGCCTCCTTGAAAAAGTCGCCCATACTCAGTTTGATTTCTGACGCTTTCTTGGTACGCAATTCACAAGATGCACACGAGGCTTCGGCTTCTCTGATTATCCTCATCGTCGGACAGAACGGAACGCATTCTGGGAACTCGCCAATCGGCTTCGCCTTCCCCTTCTTTGTGCTCGTCAACTAATCACTTCCGTTCCTTGAAATACTTAGGATGCTGTTTGATTACCCAATCCAGATAGTCGCGCAGATGCTTTACTTCTAACAAATTAGGAATCACGAGACTCGGAGAGTAAGCGCTCGTCCTGTCCGTCCAGATATGCACTTCTATGTCGTCTGCACTGTAATATTTTCCATGCTCCCGCATCTGCCGGACGTACATCCCTCCGCCAATATCGTTGCTCATAACATCATCCTCTATGCATCATGTAGAATCTATTCCTTCAATTATAGCCAGTGTCACGGCCATCACTTGCACTAGTTCCTTTCGCAACTCAGTCATTGGACCGTCGAAGTGCGTATCTAGCCCCGCCTTACACGCTTCGCCATACTCTTCGCCGAGTATCGTCAACCATTCGGGAATGGTATGCCGCTGAACGCCCCACTTAATTACTTGATTCTGTCGTTCTTCTATCACAGCGGAGAATATCGATTCGTCAACGGACGGCTCAATGTTGTCCTCTAGTTTGCGGCCCACTTCATTCCTCCTGTTCCGGTCTTGTAACATTATGGTATTCGAGTTTGGTTTTTCCCATCCCGTTCATCGAGATTTTAGCACCACAGTTGGGGCATTCACAATTGATGTATATGCTGACACTTGCCTTTGCATGGTGTTTGTCCGTCCAGCCGCGGACACGCAATTTCCATTCGTCGAAAGTTTCGCTCACTTCACGCCCTCCTTCTGCCCCTCAAACGGGGAGATAGCCCCTCAAAGATACTGTCGGCGGTCTCCAGCATAGTTGCCCGTCCTTTGACCTATCAGCCAAGAGTGTCTGAGAATCATTTACCGCGCAATCGAAATGATTACAAAGATGCTCCATCTGAACCAGGATATGATACCGGCAGGTCAGACAACATTCCAATGGGATGTTTTCAAAGGGCAACTTCGCCTTCGCCATCTACCCACCGCCCTTGTCGTTGAGTACCCATTCTTTATGTTTGTCGCAATCACAACAGTCGGGAGTCTGGTCCGTGTATGTGCCCTCTTCCTGGTCGCAGATGTCTCCGTCAATTTCGCAATGGAAAGTGACCGAGGTTTCTGCATGGTAGTGGTCGGTATTTCGTCGCGCCCGTATCTCCTCCTCCGTCCTCATCTACTCACGCGACCTTTTTAATTCTGCCGTTTTCGATATTAACTTCGTGATGTCCGTTGTCGGAATTATCACCGTCGCTCGAATCCTTACCGAGGTATAAAAAGTCGTGTTCTCGCGCTTCCGTTGGAAACCACATGATGAAATCGACCATGACCGCATTCGGTTCTGTGTGAGATTCGCAGGTACGTTCCTTGAGATATTCTCGCACATGGCCGAGAAATTCTTTTCCGCCCCAATGCGAAAATAGAGACACGCTTTCAGGCTCGCGTCCATTCACAAAGCTTATACTAATCCGGTCGCCCATTTAAATCACCTTTTCTCGAATGTAAGTGAATCCCTAACGTTCGTAATTTTTGAATCGCCGGTATTCAATAATCTCTTTACAGTGTTCCAGTTGGTTTCATTAAGATAGTAAACAACCTTTATGCTCTTGTCATAATCTTCGACAAACACACGAATACATGCTGATTCAATACAGACGATTTTAGATTTCTTGCGCCAAAACATTACCGCACCTTCGGTTTGTCGGCCAATTGTTTTCGCGTCGGTCTAGGATTGCTTAGACATGCATCGCGCCATCCCCAGAATGTAGTTGTCATGATTTCCTTATCGGATTTAAACAAATACAGAAGTTCGTTATAGTTCATTCAAACCGCCTCCAGCATTTTGGCCCAATCGTTTTTTGTATATGTAAACAAAACATCTACCTGGAAGAAATCCTTGTCCTCGGTAAGTTTGTCCAATATCGTTTTATCCCATATATAATGAATACTGATTGAAGTGCCCGGCGCACCGTCACGCGCAATGGGGTTGAATAAGTCCATGAGAGTTCTCAATTCACTGTCTTGTAAAACATCGCATATGAAATTCGTCTCGACTATACCGCCATCGTATGTTTCAATATACGATATCGTCGTGCTTTCGGGCTTGGCACATATCATACTTTCGAGCATCTTTTTCATAGTGACGATAGCTATCTTGTCTTGCGTCTGCTTAGATAATGGGCAAGTCAAGTTCTTAATTTTCTTGTTTTTCATTGTCGTCGCCCTCACATATGTTTTTACTAGTATTTAACCTTTACGTGTTTGGAAATCCAGATTCGCCGTATGACACTTCTGGCAACCGTGTGCGACCGTTACTTTAATCTCTCCGTTGATGGGGGTGTTGAAACGACGCCAGAACATTTTCCCGCCGCAATCCGGGCATATATCCGAAGGCATGGTCAATCAAACCGTCTTTAATTCCATACTGACGCGGGTCTTCACCTTCACGGGCGTATATCTCGAATAATTTTCGGTTATGCACGGGACACATATGACACTTTCAATCTGTGCCTTACTCATTCTGTCACATCTGGAATCGTTTAATATCGCTTGCTTTTCACAGCTCACGCACTTCTTCAAACCCGCCATTCAAATCACCGTACCGAATTCGTTCATCAGATGTCCGTATATCTTCCCGGCGATTTTCTTATCGTACCGCTCCCCGAACCATCGCATACATGTTCTCTTATCGGCAACGATATCGAAATTGTTTTCTTTGTATTCGGAGAATATCTTCAGCTTGAGTATCTTCTCGAAACGCACTTCCGAAAGCATCTTAGCGATTGTATAGCGTCTCTTGCATATGTCCGATTCGTCGAATTCCTCCTTGAGAAGTTCATCAATCATCTGAGGCGTGGGATTGTCCGACAACTCGAACGCATTGAGGATAGTCGTGTATATCGCGTGATATGGTATTCCCTTTGCCGCCCAATGAATGTCCAGGACCGCATCCGGCTTCGCCTTTAGTTGCACACAGTAGCCGGACTTGCCGCAAACATAAACTACCGCTCCCTCTAGGCCGGACATGGATTCGACCTTTTCTTCGCCGTCCACCGTGGTCTTTACCACAATCAATTTCGAATTGAGTTCTTCCCTGAGTTTCGTATATTTGTTTTCGAAATCGTCTCCGCCGGAAAAGGAGTTCATCAATTCCGGCGTCTTAAATTTCGTAGTGTACGCTCCAAATATACTTGACGGAGACAATATCATTCCATCTTCGACCACTCCGAACAGTAGAACATAGTCCAGCGAAACGGGGTAATCAATAAGAATCTTGTTTCTCTTCCCGTATAACTCGAACGACAGATTCACGTTTGTTCTTACAAGTAATTCGAGCGTGTTCTTCAGGTCGTCCTTAGCAAGTATCTCGTCCCAGAGAGACTTGAAATCACCAAATTTGCTTTGTCCCAGGAACGGCTTCAGGCGCGTCTTATACGAGACATACTTATGTCCATCGCCATCATAGTAACCAAACGCGAAGATGTTGGTCCCATCGTATTTTTCATATACCAATATCTCGTCGTCCTTCGTGGTCCTGTAAAAGCCGGTGTCCGAATGAGGGTATCCCATCTTAGGGGTACAATATATCTCCTGATAGCAGTCCTTCCCGTTTACGCTGTTTATCCTAAGCATTCCGTATGTCTTACGGCCGGACCGCCTAATCTCTCCGTTGACCGTATTCTGGGGATTATACGGGTCCACTTCATTGAAGGTCTCCCAAGACGCACTATCGTTACTGTCTGCTTCTGACATGTTCATCAATCCTCGACGCAATCCCGTCCAGCTTCTTAACGTTCCTTTCAATATCGGCGCACCGCGAATGTATCAACGCGATTTCGGTCAACGCATCAGCCCGAAGTTCTTCTACGGTTCTCGGCGCATCAATCGTGTTCGTCATGTTCAATCTCCCATATGTCCTTTGTACTATTTAAAGTTACCGCCTCAATCATCCATCCAAATCGTCCCATAACGATGAAAGCGCTGTCAAAACCATCAACAACGCGATAAACACACCAGTCGCCGTCAAATAAAAGTCAGTGATGTTTCCGCAACCAATAATCCAAACCACGTCCAACAGAACCAATACGACGGCCAATTGCGCCAGCGTCAATGTCATAACGCGCAATAATCCCATTATTTGTTCGTCGTTCATCATCTATCTCCTAATCCGCTTTCACGAATCCGCATTCTTCGCACTTGAGTTCGTTTTCCTTTTTGCCCATCTTCCCGTTGCAATGCGGACATTCGGGTTTTCCGTTTTCTTCCTCGTTTTTGCCGGTAACAAACCTCTCAAGCGCCTTTGCGAATGCGTCCGAGCAAGAAGTAATCGTGACATTATCGGTACTGACCTGTGGCGCTGGACACCGGATTCCCTTCAGATGATGTATCAACTCGGTCGCTTCGACGCCGTTCTGTAACGCCACGGATATCAATCTGGATAGCCCCTCAATCTGGGACGCCACGCATCCGCCGGTTTTACCCATCCGGGCAAAGACCTCAATCGGTTTCTTATTCTCATCAGCATTGATAACTATATACAAAGAGCCGCAATCAGTACCTATCTTGTATGTGACTCCTGGCAATACTTTCGGTCGTGTTCCATTAGTAAACATTTTATCCCTCGAAATCGCTCAAATCTACCTTTCGTTTTGTTTGCGTCACAGTCGCGGCAACAGCGTCAACCGGAATATCCAGCAATCGCACCTTCGTATTCGTGAAGGGGTCGGTAAACGTGGGGTCCGAACAAAACCTATGGATATAATCATCGGCTATATCCGGCATCGCATCCTTGATTACCTTCTTAGTGCTTTCGATACATGCCGCCCAATCTATCCCGGTATCCAAATTGTGCGGCTTCGTTTTATAATACGAATCGGTATGGTATTCGTCCTTCTTCGCATAGTTGGCAGATTCCAACGCCCGGATTATCTGCTGAATCTGACTCTTCTTGCGCTCGATACCGAATTCCGCGAGCGCGTCTGTTATCTCGTTGGCGGTCAACGACTGACCATTTTCGCCGTCCTTCAATGGGAGAATGCTAAGTATCTCTCCGCCCAGGTCCGGCACGTTCATGCTCGCAAGTACGATTGAACCTCCACCGAGCTTCCACGCGATGTAATTATCTACGGGCGTGGAAATCAAATAGTTGGACGAACCTTCCCTGTTATATAATATCCTGTCCGGCTTATAAAATTTCGTGATTGCTTCGACCAAATCGAACCAGTAGTCAATCATCGAATTGGATATCACATAGTTATGCGGTATCGCGGTCGCCGTGTAAGTAGCCGACGGATTCTTAGTCTTAATGGTGGCCCTGGACAGTTCTCGTATGTGTAGTCTCAAGGATTCCTTTTCGGCGTCCGTCATGCGGATGATATCCTCGTCGCAATACGCCCGCGAATGCGCTTTAGATTCGTGTACTTCCTTATTCAGTTTCGAATTGGACACCGTTACGAACGGGAAGAACCGGCGTTCTAGCTCTTCGCCTAGTTTTTCCATATACTTATTCTCGGTCGCAATGGATGTCAGAATCGGTAACGGCTTAAGGACATATTCCCGCACATTCGTACCGCCGCCCGTGCTCCTGGTATATACATAGCTTTCGTTTTCGCACCATAGCTTTATGATGGCTTCTACCCGCTCGTTGGATATCGCATTCTGCAATTCGGGTATCACGCAATGCGTACATACATTCGAAATCCGTTGCGCGGTGTTGTCATTCAGAAACGCCTTGTCCGACGCCCCTCCGATATACAGAATCTCACGGACCTTATTCTGAAACAATTCCTCGCCCCATATCAGGCTTGCCGCCGCCTGGACGAGCGTGGATTTGCCGGAACCGGCCGAACCCTTGATAACGACGGAAACCTTCTGAAGAGGAAAGAGCAACGGGATAATCATTCTAGTTTCGTTGTTGCCAATCACCCGGCGAATCTTGCCCTTCAGCTTGTAGTTCTCGAAATACCTATGTATATCAAACAGGTTAGGCTTATAATCATCATCTATTACTTCAGAGACCGATATATGTAACACCCCGTATGTACTTGCATTCTGGATATCTCGAACACCGCCATGTTATCTGATGTTTGCGCAAGACCAAATCGTGTTCGTCAAATATCATAGTCATTTCCGCGCCACACTTCTCGCACACGGGTGATTCATATCTGTTCATTTGTAGAACCAGCCACAGTATGTGCAATGATATTTTTTGTATCTAAACAAGAGGCGGAATATTGCCCGACAGTACGTCTCCTTCGTATAGCACGTCGGGCAATATATCCTCAACCATTTTCCCCCATGAGATATCCGTTATCATCAAGTACCGTGCTGAATGCCAATTCAATCTTAGTGTCCGTCCAATGATACTTCTCCTGCAACGTTTTAATCACGGAACCACGGGGTTGCGCATACGCTTTGGTCTTAAGAATATTGTTTATCTTTTTTAGAATCAATATATCGTCGTCGGTCAGCTTCTCGAAGAATTCGTCCTTCTCCGAGATTATCTCCGGCATATATTCCGTCGCTATCCGGCACGTAAAACCGGGTTTTTCTCCTTTCTGTAAACGCTCAAGCATGAAAATAGTATTCGTGATATCAGTAGCCGTTCCGCCTCTATCCAGTATTCCCTGGACCTGGCCCAACACCGAATCGTGCGCCCACACAGATAGGTCCATCAGATATTCCCGTTCCATTGGTTCATTCGGAAACCCGATGATGCTGACTGGAAACTTCGTTTGCGGCTTGTTCTTGGTGGCGCAATACGGGCACCGATTCTCCCCGGCACATGGCTCCATCTTCCGTCCGTTTGCGAACGGCTTCGATGAAACATGTATCTTGATGGGGGACGCCAACCGTTCCACGCGTACGGAACCGCTGTCTCGGAGTATTTGATTGTCAACGTTCAATAGCTTGAAGCGTATGGATTCACCATACGAGAGATAGAAGAATTTACGATTTTTACTTTCGGGCATGTAATGTCACCGTAGATGGAATATTCTAAAGGGTTTAATGGTGTTTGAATAAGGTCGGCCATCCGCCGCTCAGTTCTTGCTAGGCCACGGATGGAATGTCCCGTCGTTGTAAGTGACACCCTTGCATGTGTAGCACGAATAATACGGGAAATTCTTACCATCCTTGTACTTCGGCGGCAATGCCTTTCCGCACTTCGCACACGCGCGATACTCGTCTATTGCACCTTCATTAGTTGGCGGTGCTTGGGTTGGTGCGGGCGTCTTCAACTTATCGGCGGTCCTGAAATCGGGCACCGGAGCGGTCTTATGGTATGTCGTGTTCCGCTGTTGGTTCCTACCGATGAACACCGAAACAGCCATCTTCTGGATATCCTCAGATGTCGGCTTTACAGCGGCGTCCTTGAGCGCCGCCGACATATCCAAATATATCTCGGCCATGTCGATGATATCCCCTGGAACGGGAAGCATGGTGTCGGTGCTCGGTTCGTCTATTAACTCGTCGTCTTCGAAATCTCCCATATCTATCTTCTTTTTTCCTGGACTCATTGTTTCACCTTCGTTTCCTTCATGTTATGTATCGTGTTCTTAAAAGAAATCAATTGTTTAAAGAGCGTAAAGTACTCTTCGTCGGTATAGCTTTCGGGATACGCTCTCATAAGTTCTTCTACCGTGCGTTGTAATTCTTCTATGTCCTCGATTAGCACATTGCAAATTCGGTTATCCATGTATTTACCTCATCGACGTACTACTATTTAATCTTTTGGTCGCATCTCATTCGGCGCTTTACCGAAGTATCTTTTCCATTTACATATATGACTGCCGCTAGAAAGACACACAACGGGAATGTCTCCGAACCTTCCCATCTTAAAGCACGGTCCTATTAACATACCCCGTGTATTACATTCGTCGCATATCCAACCCGTCGGTTCCATCTTTCTCACGACTTCCAGAACTATAACGTCCCCCTTCGGCTTTATCGAATAACCGCCATCGGCAAGCACATAGTCTATCCCATTCACGTGTATATGGTCCGTATCTTTCTCGGTGGATTTAAACGGCATTTATCTACCTCTTGTAAACGGCTTCGAATTTCGCGTTACTGCATCTTAGAGCGACCGGCGGATTCGGACCGTTCATTTTGCACTCACAGACATATTTGCAATTGAAACATATCCATCCTACCTGTATTTCCTTCGGAACGAATCTCCAATGATGTGTGCCGCTTCCCCTAACTTGCGATACGATTATGGCATCGGGAGAATCCGTATCGGAAAGTTCGTAATCTATTCCGTCAAGCCGCAAAGCATTCAATTCAGTCATTTCTTTCACCGTTTACTTCCAACCATTACATGAATATGTGTGCGTGTTTCTCCCGCCGACCAATCTACAACTTCCTTAGTCACGCGTTCTCCTTCCACGACAATTACGGCGTGTGGCGGTCCAAATTGTGTCCATTCTATCCTGATACTGGGAAGGGTGCATTTTGGCGGCTCGTCTTTAAGACGGATACAGGATGTTATCGGACATATGAAACCGCGTGGCGCGTTGCACCGTGGGCCATCCCCAGTTATCAATACCAGCGGCGTCCAATATTTACACACGCAGTACTTCACACCAGCCACAGTCAAATCAAGAGTTGATTCGTTCATTTAATCATCTCTGATGGGCAAAGAACGCTTCATGCAGACCGCTGAATATCATTTCCTTGCGTTCGATTTCAATCGGCCTGTGCCATGCCGCGTCCGTTACCGCATTGTAAACTTCCCATGCGGTGCGATTGAACCCGTCTTTCATTACAGCCGTCTTCCCGGATGTATCGATGTATTCAGGCAGATAGTTCTTAGGGACCGCCTTGCCTAGTGCCTTTATCGTGTTCGGGCGCACGTCCTCGACCATCCACTTGCCGTACACTTCCTTCATATCGAGCGTTCTAGTGGCGACCGCGCCCATAACTTCCTTCAGGCGAGCAAAGTCCATCTTAACGTTCTTCATGTGGCGCATCTTATACCCGCTGATTAGCCCGTGCTTCGCCATGTTAGACGCGGAATACATACTGACGTTGGTGCACATTGACCGGAACGAAAACCCTTCTACGGAGAGATTCGTGGAACCGTCTATCGAGTTCTTCACCAGGATTCCGAATTGCATCTTGTCCTTCGTGTCCATGTCATAGACCTTCGGAGTGACATACAGCGCCATCATCTTAGTCATTGTCGAATCCAGTATGGCGTGTGGCTCATTGATGAATTCCTGCACGAGCGTCTTGTTGTACTTCTTCATCTTAGTGGTGTCTATCTTGTTGGCGTTCGCCGACTTCCACTTTCTCCAAGACATGGTAGCCTCGCCAATGGTCTTGAAGGGGACCAGCCCCAATTCATCGGCGATTTGCTTAGACGCTTCAAGCACTACCTCATTCGGGAGAAGCTTGTACTTGTTTCCCCTGAACGCGATAATCTCGCCCGTCTTCGTATTCACGACTGCCTTGAAGTCCGTCTCGTTCCCCTTCAGGTCGCATACTCTTTTCACATCGAAACCGTATGTCGAATAGTCGGTCTCATAGTCGAAATCATACGGGCTCTCCTTCAGACTTATCTGCATTTCCATTTAATCATCTCTCTTTACAAATTCGCGGGTGAAGAAACCGAGCGAAATATATCTGGCGTCACATCTGCTTTTCTTGCACATGAGGCACAGACATCTGATACAATGTTCGTCGTATGTGCGACACTTGTTCTGGCACAGTATCTCATCGTCTTTGCTGAGACACACATTAGACTTATCATTGCACAAATGATTCAACTTTTCGATTTCTTCATCAGTCGGCATTGTTATCACATATGTTCTTTTTAGTATTTAAGTCTTTCTAGTTATCTTAACGCCCCGCCCCTCTATCGTGATATCGGGCAACTTAACAGCAAGGTCGAGCAACATATACGCTCCGTGCTTAGGGTTCTCGTACAATATCAGCGGCATCAAAAACGAGCGGCGTGTAGCGAATGTGAACACGGCTGTCTTAATAATCCATATCGGCGTGGGAATTCTCTTCGATACGTTTCCGCCCACCTGTAGCATGAAGATAGCGCGTTCGTTGTAGTCAGCCTTGAGTTCGGCCAATTGCGCTTGCGCCCGTTCTTTGCCGTCCTTATCCTTCTGGATGATTGAAGAATAACAATCGCCGAGCGTCTTGCGTTCGACGCCCCAATGATTGCCGTCCTTGTCAACTATGACGTAATCCGCACTACCGCCGCTCTTTGCGGATATCTCGACCTTCTTATACCTCTTATCTGTCTTTGTCATTACCAGCAGATGATTCATAATTGCGGATTCCTTTTCTTGCGTGTCCACAAGTATTTTGGGATTCAAGCAGATTCCTCGCTAAATGCATTGCGGATAGAAGCGTACGTTAAACGTGTCGTAAAGACAAGGGTATATGCAATCATCCGGTCGATTTCCTTTCTAGACATCAACAGTTCGATACTCCCTTCATCGGACAACACCGCCAATGCTTCGAAATACCCTATCAGATATTCGAGCGTCGTCAACACGAAATTGTAATCACCAAAGTTGCATTTAACAAACGCGATTTCTTCGTCGATGCTCGCGCCGTCGTCCGACAAAAACACGACGCCCGCCGGGGTAATCATCTTATCCCCCTTCTTGAACACTATCGAAGACACGAGTTCTCGTGTACTCAATGAGAGACAATTACGAATTCCTTCCCGAATCAGACAGTTTTGCGCGGATACCGCGTCCTTGGTGTCCATCAGGAACACGTTCATAGCGCCGTCTATGATATCGTCAATTGTCATTTCGCCGTCACTAGGCGTAGACAGAAAAATGTCCAACGCCTTTTTCTTTGCTTTACTTCTTACCGTAACACCGGTCATAATACTCACACTTCCATTCCTTACCTTTGCACTCCCAATAATCCTTACAATAGGTATCCTGAAATTCGGGAGCCGCCCCCTTGACGAGAGCGTCGTACAGTATCTTCGCATTCTGTTCGAACAGCTTCAAGTTTTCATTTATCTTTTCCTCGGACGCGTCCACTTCTACTTTGTGCCATTCTCCCATGCTCAAGTAATATAATCGCGCCTTTGTAGTAGCTTCGCAGAACGCATAAAAGAGCACCTGTTTAACATTCGAATCTTTAGCGCCGTCTCTCTTTATGAAGAACATCCCGTCGGTGGTCTTCAGGTCGGCCACCGCGCCGTCCTCGTCTATGAAGTCAATACGCCCCGCAATCACGATAGGAGTGCCCCTCACGCGATATGTAACACGCACCTGATTACGGGGGAAGAGAGCGGTCAATTCCCGGTCCATCAAGTTACCGCGCCAGAACGCAAATAGCGTTTTGAAGGGTCTCGGTGCCGGGTCGATTCTCTCGAACCACGCCTTTCGAAGACAACCGTTAAGCTCCGTCGCACTTAACTTATTGAGTTCTCTAATTCGGTCCTTCCCATTTTCGTTTCTAATGTATTTCATTATGGTTTTAGGCATGTCGTCGAAACTCAAATCAAATACCCCCTACCGCACTTCAGGCACACAAGCGTGTGGTCTGACGAAAACCCGTGCGGAGCCACTATCATAAAGTTTATGGCATTGCAGAACGAACATCGATATATGTTGTTTTCTATCGACGGTTGTGGGACTCCGTGTTCCGGGCGCGGAAAATCCTTCGTGTATTCGTCGCCGTACCGCATGTGTTTGCAGGACATGTTGTACTTGAAATCGCCGCATTCGCACATATACGAACGCCACTTCTTCTCCGCGATAGAGTATGATAAGGATACGTTATATACTGTCTTACCCGGAGCGGATTGTATTCCGATGCTCTTGTTATGCTCATTATGAGTCCATACGTAGTGAATTATCATGTTAACACCTATCTTCATTATTGTATTTAAAGCTTTCTGTCTAATGGCCTACATATAGTTTCTGTGGATGGACGCCCAATGTCCGTTCTCGTCCATGTAGAAAACCGTTTCTATACCCGCCAACTTAATCGCCTTGAGACATCTCTTGCACGGCTTAGATTTGCCGAATGTCCCGTCCCTCTTAAGACGGACCACTACCATCCTAAGACGGTCGCTATGATTTGAATGTTCCATCTTCCTAATGGCGTCTATCTCGGCGTGTACCGACCGGTAGCCGCGTCCGGCGAGTTCCCTGGTTACGAACGGGCGATTGTAGCCCATCCCTACTAACTTATCGTTTTTCAGGACTATCGCCGCCAGACGGAATTTCATTCGACTTTTCTCGGCTATCTTCGTGATATCTTCGATGTCAATCATTTATTCACCATTGAATTGGAGCGGGCCGCGCCGGATTCGAACCGGCGATAGCCAGGTTACTTCCCCGGTTAGACAACACATGCGAAGTATGCAAGGTCAGATTGACCCAAGGGGGTGCAATCCATAACGGGATAAAAGCCTGGTGCAGTAGTCCAACTTTGCTAGCGACCCATAAGAAAAAGTTTACGAATTCACCGTTTTCAATATCCCGTCCTTCATCACATAGGGCATGGACAGACACGAATCGTCCATCCAAACACCGATATCCTTGAAGTGCCCCTCGACCTGACGCTGTTCTATTGTCAACCGGTGTATCTCATTCTCGGATTTAATATCGATGTAATACACCGTAGGGCTCTTATATTTACCCGGTTCCTCTCGAACACGGATAATCGAAAATTTCATTTCGCCCGATTCATACAATGTCTTTGTTTTTGTTTCATCAGCCATATAATCACAACTCCGGCAGTATGCTGTCCTTTGTGTGCTTATTCACAACATCGATTTCGTCCATATCTTCAAGTATGCGCGGAGCAATCACAAACATGTGCTTACCGCCCAGGTCAACTATTCTCATCGGAAACGAATGCTTTGGTTCCGTTACGATTGCCACGTTCTCCACGCCCAATGAACGCAAGCATTCGAGACCAGCTATCAGACAATCCACATTCATGCATGTGGCGATACCCGTCGGACCGGTGAGGGATGCTGGCATCTTGACTTCCCGGCGAGAAATATCCATGGACACATCACTCACTATCAAATCCAGGTCGATAGCTGTCTTGAGCATATATGTGTGGCTCGCGTTGACTAAAACGCCGCTATCGACATCATATGTACCGTACTTGAACGCTTTCTTAAACGCCCGTTCCATTTTCATTTTCAACACCTATGTCGGATATGCAATCACGAGTATTTAAATCTTGCCCTCGAAGTCTCGCACCTTTATTTTCCACATCAAGGGGTCTCCGTTCTGCTTCAGAAGCACCCGTGGCGGTCGCATTACATAACCTTCGGGTCTAGTCATGCGACCGTTATCACGCGCCAGGTCGCTTGCGGTATTCGCGCTCCTTACAATTTCGAATATTTCCGAAATTGACATCGGTATAGTCATTTCCCGCACCATCGGTACGCCGAGAGTCTTCGAGATAGAGAGCACCCCATCACGATTTGTCCACAGACCGCACGGCTCCCGACCAGTAAAGAACCACACGTCAAACAATATGAATCCGTTTGTCTCGGAATACTTCCCGCCGTGCTGTATCTTAGGTCCGTACCCTTCTCCGAATAGGACTACTTCCTGACCAGGCTCCAGAAATTGGAATGCCGACACCAACAGTCGAACCGGAAACATCTCGTCCAGGACATCCATTAGAAACTTCGGGATATTTGCGTTGTCGGTCCGGCCAGCAATCGTCCTCGTAAAGAGCTTACCATCCAGACAATATACGTTGTGTGAATTCTCTAAATCGTATGTGCGCCCATCTTCTACGGTCAACCCTACGCGTATGTTCATCCCGTCTATCTTCTCCGAAACGTTCCAGAACATGACACAGCCGACTTCATCGTCGCTCAAATCGCCAGGAATGATTTTTCCATTTTCGTTTCTCTTCCAGATAGTGTTTATCTTAGGATATGTCCTCATATTACCGCCTCTTTTATGCTAATAGTTTATCTACTATTAAAGGATTTCTATGAAAAGGGTTTAGTCCCGTTTAGATAAACCCTTTTCCTTTACTGTCGTCTTACGGGGTAAGCACGATAGTGCCAGTTTAATTCACGACAGTAAGTACGATAGTACTTACTAGTTAATAACTACAATTGATATGATTGCTAGTATATAGTCGCCCCCGTCGATGCTAGTATACCGGCCACGTGTTTTAATCATATACATTTTCACCTGTCGAATTCCGCCCGTCGGTTGTTTCCGACATTTCCAAATGTCTCATTCAACATCATATCATCCACGAAATCTGTGCTGATATCCAGTTGAACCAAATTAATCAGCCCCATGCCGTAGAGGGATTCCAAATGGTCAATCAATTTGTTCATGAAATGCCGCTCCCTTACCTGTCGTCGCCGCACAAGTTGTCGCACACATATTCGACCGCATCGTCCTTCAGTATGTAGTCGAGCGAATCGGCCACGATATCGAAAGCTTCACCTACGCCGATGTACTTTTTTGCGTCAACCCAACGGGATGTGTCAATCGGTCCATCCAACAGAACCCCGTTAACCAGTATGATGACGCTGACACGCACTTTCTTTTGCTCGCAATTTTTGTTTCTTATTTGAATTCTCCTTACCGTATCGGAACACGGAACGACTGCCGCCATATATCCAGTTTCTTTTTCTATTTCCACGGCTGAATTCCGAGCGGTTTCCCTATGTGTAAATGGAACCACCACATTCCATCCGGGACTTTCATCATCCTCAAACGCCTTTTTTGTTTCATATGTTTTCATTTTTACACCTTCTTTTCTTTGTGCTTCTTGAATCGGTTGTATAGGAATGGGTTTCTCTTACAGTCGTAACATCTGGACATATGATGTCCGGCAATGTATTTCATCAGGTCGGAATCATCGAGTATGTTGTGCTCACACATTCGGCAATGCCGAAGCTTAATCCAGACGTTATATCTCATTCCAACGCCCACGGTGATGTAGTAGTACAGTCGCACGGCATTGTATCTGACCGTACAGCACAGTAGGAGAATGTGCAACTTCTCTACGCCGAGCCACTTCCTAAAGAGGAATAGCCTCCAGCCGACCGTGGCCCGTAGGATGTACGATACTTTACAGTATCGCGCATTTACGTACGACTGACGCATCTTCTGGAATGTGCGGTTCATCCGAACACCTTCGATATTTTCGTGTCCTTCCACTTTTTAGTTGCCTTTAGGAGCATGTGCGGTATATATACTTCCCACCCTGGATGCTCCGACTTCTTCCCGTACATGATATGAAGGTCCGTATCTGGATACGCCGCAATCAGCTTGAGCGCGTTCGTTCTGGATAGACCTTCAAATATGAATGTGCCGCCTGGTGCATCTCTTACGGTGGCTCGGATGCACTTGTTTGCCGATGCGTATCTGATAGCCGCGAGATATCTCCAGCCAGCGTATTCTCCGCATTGCGAATGATAGTGCCTCGAATTGATGGACTTGATTATAGGATTGTCCTGGTCCGTCAAATCCACAAAACGCTCGCATACGACACATTCGACTGTGCCATGATTTCTCATCTCAGTTTCCTTTATCGACATTTGTTATCATTCCTATATGTTTTTCCTAGTATATAAAACGATGCTTTGAAAACACGGGTATTTAAAGTTATCGAAAAACTATATAAAGCATGACCGGCACGTTTATATACAACCGTCGCAGAATACGTCGGTGGTGTCGATGCATGACCGATGAACGCCCTTTTGAATTTGCACAAATATATAATCAAACCCGAATAATAATCGCGATAAAAAATGGCGGCGACAAGTTCACCTGACCTGTCGCCACTTCAATGCACGACTTTCATCCTTTCTAAACATTTGGTAGCCGTCGTGCTTGGCGTTTGCCCGCTTATCCATAAAACAACCGAGCGTGTCGTTGCTCTTTTTTACTTCAATCTTGCGCGCCCGTGGATATGTCCTAGAGTACCCATCCTTCTCCATTTCCAGCGGCGGCAATCTAACCCACTGACTACTTAACCTATTGGCAACCAACGTTCTCATTTCGCCAGTAGATATACTGAGCATCGACATTATGCGCTCGACTTTGAGATTAAATTCCTTTTCTGTAAGGGCGACCGTGCTGGTCTTTTTCTGACAAGGCCAGTATCGGCGAATAGCGATTTGTAATTGCTTTTCAACTGTTAACATCTTAAATCCTCATGTCAGGGCCGGTTACGATTTCATCGTTTCCGCATCTGTGGCAATGAAAGGTCATAAATGTTTTTCCTTTCTCGACTACATCCGCGCTCCTTTCCATCGGATAATGTACTGTCGTAAATTCGTGATTCGGACACAATGCGTATTGAAATCCACACATTTCGCATGTAAAGACCAGTATGTTTTCGTTTCCGTCCTTACCATCTGTTAACATCCAACAGTGCCGTGCGTTATTGCCGCAAATCAAACATTCATTTGGTTTCAACATTGCTTCTCGGCCTCCGATATCGCATCTATCGTCGTAGTCTCGCCCTGGCATCTGTAGTGTGCCCTCGTAGTCGTCCTGGGTAGTCAGCTTCGGCTTGCCCCTGAGCCAGCTACCGTCGGTCATTTGATAGTCCGTGCTCTCTTTGCGCATCCCGCATATCGCGCACTTGTGATGATAGCAAAGCGCTATCCCATTGCCACCCCTGGTAGGATGCGTGGCGCGAATCTGTCCCACGCCTGGATTCTCGACGCACCCGCCTACTCCTTCCCAAATATGTCTGTGTTCGCTCATGTTATCACCCCTTCCATGCGCTCCGCTTGATAGGGCAATCGTCGCACGGTAAGAATTCTCCGCGTAATATGTCCATCCCCGCGCACTTTTTAACGGGAGCCGTTTTCGCGATGGGGCACCAAAATTCATTCGTCGGCATCTTCATCACCTTTATAAATACTTATAAATACCCAACACGATTGCCGCTCTCCGTGCATGCCTTGCGAAATGAATTCCCTGATAGTTTTCAGCATCGGTCAAATCGGCGTTCGAAATCTCGCCACCATATACTATTGCGCCGATAGCGAAACCCGCCGGTGTTCCACCGAACGCGGCATATCGAATTCGTGCAGTAGTGTGTTCTTTGACGAGTTCTTGCATGCCACTCACTTCGTCGGGACCGCGCAATGCCGTCAAGACCTCCCATAACGCATTAGCTTCCTGGCCTCTGAGGCCGCGTTCAATCACATCCAGCACTTCACGCATACTGTTTATCGGCTTACTTTTGGTTTCGATTTTCTTCATGTTTTAGCTCCTATCAGCAACTTCAATCCGTCAACCAATTGACTCATGTCGAATGTAAAGCTTTCAATCGACCGGTTGACTAGCCCAATGTGAAACCCTATCATCCTCTTATCCCGAAGGGTGATAGTCGTCAACATGTAATTGATACCCATTGATTCGGCGTACTCTAGCTTTCGCTTCCGCTGGTGCTTTCGTATGGTAGTCCCCACGATTCGCCCGTTCCGAAACCATAGGTCCTTGTTTTCTATCCCGACGATTGGTCTGTCGCCCAGATGGATTTCAACATCGAACGGAGCACCGTTATCTGTTGCCGACTTATGGACAACCTCGAAGGGGGTATCATCGAGCCAGTTTTCTAACTCCCTCACTAGATACTCTTCGCCTAGTCGCCCCCGCTCGATACATTCGAGAGCGGTCCGTCGGTTCATTTCCGTCATGTAGTACCTCCTATCGCGTATCTGCTATTTAAAGATTTGGGCGTCCGCGCAGGTATTTAAACCTTCGTCCTTAGACTAGGATTCACGGACATGGGTGGAGCAACGGACCGGATAATTAGAATTGGTGAGAAATTTCCGCGTTTATACCCGTTGCTCCTTTTTGGTTCAAATGTGCAATATTTGTTAAGTAGTATATATAACAGTTAACAAAAGTTACACATTTGGGTGGAACGGCGGGGCACACATATGCCCGACAAGTGCGAGCAATGTTTGTTACTCCCCACCGCGCCATGTTGATTCGCCGCCGGGGTATCAAAACCCCATTGTCTTAAAAAAGACGGCGGCGTTTATGGTGCGCCCGGAAGGACTTGAACCTTCAACCACCGCCTTATAAGAACGGTGCACCACCATTGTGCTACGAGCGCGCATATGGTTCAGGGGGGACGGTTTGAACATCCATCGTCCGGCGATTCCGCCGGTGCATTACTTCTGCCACCCCCGAATGTTGGTGCGGGGGGAAGGATTTACACCTTCTCCGGAAAACCGGCGTCGTTTATCGAGCCACCCCCGTTTATGGTGGGCGCGACAGGATTCGAACCTGTGAATCCCTTCGGAAACGGATTTTGAGTCCGTCGCCTTTGGCCTCTCAGCTACGCGCCCAGATATTTATTGACGCACAATCTTGACTGGATGCGTCTTGCCGTATTCGTCCTTGTACAGCGGGATATTAGCGCCACAGCCGCCCTTCGCGGGGTCGCATATGGCGACAGTCAACTTCGTCTTCTTATCGTGCGTTACCGTCGAATGACGGGTATTACACACGCCACAAAATAGCCGTGTTCTTCTCAGATTAATCACCTGTCTCACCGCCGCTTCCAAAGGCGGCTTAGGACCCAAAGGAACCAAGCGTTCGAGGATACAGCGGTGAGAGGAAAGTTTAAAAGGTTTAATCCAGTAGGAACGCAATTGCTTTTACCTCGTCCTCGAATAGCGTTTCGAAACATACAGGACAAATCCAAATGGGTTCGTCGTATGTCGGATTATCATACGATTCCTGGCGGATGTACTTTTTTCCGTCAAAAATGTATGCTTCGTCCACCCTACACAGATTGACTAGATGGCGTATCGTCGCCTTACATTCTGGACATTCGGGCATGATAGGAAAAAGAAAAAGTTTATATCTAAATAAGGCGCGTCAACATCTGTATTTCGTCGCCCGCCAGTTCTTCAGCGTCGGAGAGCGCGGTCTTGAAGTCCCGGTACGGTGTCTTGTGGCAAGCTTCGCCGTGATATTCGGCTATCGGACAGCTTCCGCAATCTTCCTTTTCGATATACATCTGGCACAGCGGGCAGTGATACTTCCCGGTAACGACATCCAATAGCTGGATGATTTTCTTCACCGCGACCCACTTTGCGGCACTTCGGGATACTAACTCGGCATCACCACCGGAGCGCGACGGCATCGGACTGAAGTATTTAAACTCGTCGTCGAGCGCGTCCGACAAATCTCTTATCGCCTTATTTGTCTTGATTACCTCAAAATTTTCGGTCATGAGAGGGATAAAGGAATTAAGGGGTTTATAGATTGGCCGCCCAATCTAATAGATTGGCTCAATCGTAACCTTTGCGCCCTTCGCGGTGGCCCACTCGGGGTACTTCTCCTTCGAGAGATATATCCCGCCAGTCTCGGTCGGCGTCTTCGCGTTCGGGTCGCTCTTGTCCTTCTGTGGGAGCTTCATCACGAAATAGTTCGTGCTCTCGTCCCGCTTCGCGTTCACGGTTACAGGCGTTCCGGTCTTAACCTCGGTCTTAGACATTTTTAAACACTCCGAGAGGGACATACTTGATTACATGCAGGTCCGGTAGCGGTTAGCAATTACCCTGCAACAGTTAATAACCGTCGCTTGCCGGGGTGAAGTCGCTTACGCTCGTATGTTCCTTCACATCAAACACGGACATCCTGGTAATCAAGTAATGGAATGGACTCAACCACAATTCGGCCCGCCGGTAGGGGATTTCATTCAGCGTTAAACACCCAATCGGGACTTTATCCATGCTGGATACCCGCTATCATGGTTGAGAGGAAAAATAAAAATGGTTTCATTCACCTTTCGGGGAACATCGATTCGATGTACGATTCCCGTGAAGATTGAAACAAGCAGTGTTTGACGCTCTCAAGAACGCCTACGACTTCCGCGTTCGTCATCACTCCGTGTTCCTCTTCGAATGTTGTGATGGCCGTGCTAATAGCCATCGCTAGTTCTATTGTCTTTTCTGCTGGATTCATTAATTCACCAAGAGGAAAAGGGAAAAGGTTTAATTTTTGGGCGGGACGACCTTCTTCCACAATTCGAGCGCATCGCCGAACGAATCCGCGACGATTTCACCGCATTCTGGGCACTCAAAAGTCCCATCGTCAATCAGATAGTCGTCCACTTCTTCAAACTCGTCCCCGTCAAATTCGTATATGACGGACTTTCTGCACACATTTACGATATGGTCTATCGACTTATCGCATTGCGGGCATATTATGTTTGTCATGAGAGGAAAAGAAAGGGTTTACTCCAACCGGCGGCAATCCATGAAAACCGTGATGTTTCCTTTTTCCTTGATGTCGATTTCCACGACGGTTCTCTTGCCGCAGTTGAACACTTCTACCAAAAGATACTCGTTTGGGGATTCCCGGACGATGAATCCCGTTGTCTTTGGTAGACCATTATAAACTATTTTTTCGTCGCCTAACATGCTATTACCTCATCGATAGGAAAAGGAAAGGGTTTTAATCTTCGTCGGCGGGCCACGAATCGATGATTGACCGATTGCCGTCTTTGTCTATTGCTACCTTATATTCGGTCGAATCATAGAGCCAAATCTCATAGTGCTCTATCAAGGCCCCGCCGTAGATTTGTTTGTATTCACCCTTTAATTTGCCACGGGTGAATATATTTATACAATCCACCTTTTCGGACATGAGAGGGAAATAAAAGAGGTTTAATAGTGGCCCTTCTCACAGTAGGTATTAAACTTCTCTCCGTCGAAGTTCGGGTTGTCCTTCTCGAAATCTGAAGCCAGATAGCCCTCGATGAAGTTAGCTCCCGCGCTGCAATTGCTCGAATGCTTCTTTGCTTCAAATATCGCCTTAGCCACCGCTTCGTAGTGTCTCTTGCTGAATGCTGGCATGAGTTGAAGGTTCTCGTCCGTTAAAACAGCTTTATAAGGTGCGGGCGAGATAGACCTGTCGATTCAGGCATCACCTATATAAAGGTTCGCATTGTGCGAGAGGAAAAGGAAAGGGTTTACCTTCTTATCAGGAGAAATATCTTGTGCTTTTTACATCTCAGGCGGCCGTCTTCCATGTCTTCCAGCGCATCTATGTCTATCCAGTGTGAATCATGGTCGTCTGTGCCGCCGGGACACCATATTTCTCCGTATTCCGTCGTATTCTCTTTGGTGGTAGTAACCACCAACTTACGGTTAGACATGAGAGGGAAACTATTAAGTGGTTTTCTTCTTTTCCAGTGCGATGCGGGCATCTTCCGCTCGACGGCACTTGTTACAGTTGCCGTTTCCGGTCAGCATTCCGCCGCACTTCGGACAGTTGTACTTACCCATTTGAATCACATTCGAACAGAAAGCGGTCCTTTTATATACCGGCGACCGCTACCGGTTGAGGGAAGCCCATGACACAACTGGTTGATATGAAATATTAAAAGGTTTATGCTTTTGGTGCGTGGCCTGGGGCATAGTCCGTTTTCGCGTTCTCATTGTGCGTCCATCCATTTGCCTTAGCCTCTTCCCTGGCCTCACTTACAATGGATGTTGCCGCCTCGTGGAATACGAAGCAACGCCCACAGTCGCACCATATGGTTACGCTTTTCGTTACCGACATTTGATTACCTCTTGAAAGGAAAAGGGAAAAGGTTTTCGGATTACTTACCTGGCGTGATATATGCCCCACATGCGCCACGGATTTTAAGCTCTCCGTCTAGCGAAGACTTAACCGTCAAGCCCAAATCCGACCGGACCGAAATCCAGTCGTCGGTTATCTCTATGGTTACTTCCTCGTCTAGCAACTTTGCTTTTATAACGGTGTTAGCCATGAGAATAAAGGGAAAAGGTTTACTTTGGAGCAAACAGCTTAGACGATATTTCGACAAATGCCGATGCGAGAAACCGTATCTCTTCTGGCGCAAAGCGCACCATAAAGTATCGGTGTTTGTCGCTATCGTCCTGACCTTCGATGAACCGCTCGCCATCGATGCGGTCCACTACCCGAAGCTCTAAGCCGATATCTCCGCGCATATCGTATATTGTCCCATGCTCATTTTCGCGTCGGTTCATGAGAGGAATCCGTTGATAGGAAAATTGAAAATGGTTTAAGTGTCGGACCGGCCGACACCTTTGGCATACAGTCCCGAATCGGTTTGATATTGGGAGCCTTCGATGCTATCTTCTCCGACCGCGACCTCAGAAATCAGGATTTCCCATTCGTATCCCCTGGGACAATCCGTTTCAAGTGCGAGCTTTTCAGCATCGGCACACTTTTCTGCTTCAAGGAGGTCCTCAAAGATAGGCTCGTCGTTGTCTATAGCTCCCTCTACCACAACCGAAACCATATAGCCAATTCCGTTGAATCCGCTATCGATTTCTGGCATGAGTGTGAAAGGTTAAAGGGTTTACCTGGGTTGGTTCAGAATCCCTCGAAACCAGTCAGGTATCCGAGCTTCAGGAGTCCGTCTAACTCCTGAAACTGGCTGTCTATCAGGTAAAGCTTTGCCTGTTGGACATATTGCCTAGTGGCCGGATTTGCGAGCATTTCGTCTATGCTTTCCTGGAGTTTGGACTCCACAACCGACCGCTTTATAACGGCGTCCACATCAGACGGAATCTTAGACCTGATTTCATCTATGGTTCTCATTTCATTCACCATATTTATGTTTGAGAGTGAATCTAAATAACAGTATTGAGCGCCTCGCGGTGTATCCCTCACGGGTCAGCCCTTCGGCCGTTTACAACGCCCTTCACTCCTTTTACGAAACCAGCAAGTTTGGACTGGACCTTACAAGGCTCTACACCTAGCGTCAGTCAGTCCGTGGAGCTATATGCATAACCAGTAGGTTATACATCATGGCTTATGGACGAAGGTTAAAGCGTAACCTTCTATGCTCAGGGAAAGTTGCTGGACAATCCCTTCATTGCTGTTATTGCCTTTCTCGGCACAGGTCTATTGTCGCCTGGGGTATATAAGCGTTTCGATGTATATATACTTTTGCGAAAAGCTTATATACTGGACGGTCCACTATAAATACATTTGCCAAAGGTATATATACTCGTTTCATATTTGCGCATCAATGTACAGATTTGTCTCGTACCGTCCGTACTATAAGCATGTTCATACTTAACAAGAGTTAACGCACTGATATATACATTAGCGCGGCAATGTACACTTTTGTACGGATACAGTGATACGATTATAATGTACTGATATGTACATCGAGAGATTTGAACCGTAAAAGGGCGCTTTACAAATGTAAAAAATGAAAAAGAAAATGGTTTACTTCCGGTTTCCATGAATTGCCATAGCGTCCCATGTGAAGGGAAAGAACCGTATCGGGTCCACGGTCCGGACTGGGTACCGGGCCTGTGGATTGTATCGCCCTTCCCTGGGCTGACCGCAAGCTGGGCACGGACGGACACGGACAACTATCCTCGTGGAGCCCTGTAGATGCACTGTCTTCGGGACATAGCGCTCTCCACAGCGGCACTGGACAGTCCTAGACTGGTCCGTCGGTGCTGGCATTCCTATGGGTTTTCTCTTGACGACTTCTGGCATTATGCCTGTTGGTGCTGTCATAGGTTCACTCTTCATTGGCCCGCTGTTGAAAGCAGGATAGCTAGGTGAATACAGTAGGAGCTTATATACTTTGCGAAAGCCTAACCGATGTACTTATCAGCGGGGCATTGTACATAAATGCGGTTACACTATACGGATAGTAGTACCGACGGAACCGTACAATAACAGCCTGATATGTTCGTTGTGCATTGATGTACATTCCTGTACTTGCGAAAACTAGCGACGGTATCGAGAACACCTTGAAATGCGATATCTCCGAGCTAAAATCTGTATAGCTCCGAGCTATATTTCAAAGTATATATACCATTTCTTGTAGATGGCCTAGACGGGCCGTCAAGGTGTCCACCCATACTAGGACCCGTTTTGATGGGGCGCGGCCCGTAAAACAAAATATAACGATTCACGATAATAATCGATATACGGTATCTGCCGATACGGACATCGGCACTAGCGGCCGATCCTCAGTTGACACAAAATAGCATGACAAGCGGTCCATATTCGATTGCCCAGTACACTAGCACTGTGCATAGCCATCCCACTGTCGCTCAGTGCATCGAGCTACAGGTTTAGGCATGCCTAAATTAAGTTAGGTACGCTAAATTCGACGGTTTCGTCGGAAAACAGCTAACAAAAGCTTGCTCGACGGCCCCCCTTAAGTCAATGGTTAGCACCCGGACATAATCCTCGGAATTTCAAAAGTCGAGTATTAATAGACGGGGGTGCTAGTAGTTAGTATGGTAACAAACATGGTAACATACCGGGTAAGCAAGGTTTCTGTGAGAACAGAAGTGAAAAAATATTTCCCACGGAATTATAAAACCTTGATTGGAATACACCGTATACTCCCTATGGATATCTTCAATGTGGTCGGCTTGGAATGGTTGTACTAGCATGAGGGGGCATTTTGGGTGTTAATACTAGGCACCCGTTTTGGAAAACAGCCCGATGCTCAAATAAGTACAATACTGTCACAAAAGGTACATTGGACCAGGGTTCGCTCGCCATCAGTCAGAATGTCAAATCCAAAATCCTCAGACGGGCCGACGACTTCATGTGTCCTGTTAACGCCGCAATGTGGGCAAACGATATCTACCATACAATACACATTTAGATGGCGCGATTAATTTATAAATGAATATTCAATTGCCGGTGTTAACGCCAACTAATCATTCTGATAGGTATGGTGTTCCTACCAACACAATCTACCCCGAAGACGCTAGTTATAACGGAACCGACAAGATATTATCCGACATATTCCGTGCCTCGGACCGTGACTATTAGCGCGCCAAACTACATCCCGTGTTATTCGAACGAAATACAAACAATAATAAAGAGGAAGAAGTAAATGACCGACTATAGCACAACCATGTCTTTTTACGGCCCAGCGAGTGGTTCGACAGGACAGACACTATCCTTCTATGGGTACCTATCCTGGATTAATGAAACGGGCGGTTTAGCACCGTTATCTAGCCGGTCAGTTGACTTCATGGTGAATGATGTCATTATCGACCACAAGACAACTAGCGCACTAGGAAGCTATAGTTTCCTCGAAGTATGGTCTAACGCCGGAACATATAGCGTAAAGACATATTACGACGGAAACTAGCCAAGCCAATGACGAGACGCATCTGTTTATTTTAATACATAAGTAATACATTAGTAACTACTTATGTGTCCTTATGCATTTACTTATACATTCTAATGTGTCCTTATACATCGCCATCTAATGTTTACGTTATTGGCGTGTCGCGGATTGTGAGGCGAATACCCATCCGACCGAAAGGCCGAATGGTCATTCTAAAAGGACTACACACTTAAATGCGATGCGCCAATTCTACTTTTTCTTTAGATGTCACCCTATTCCCTTGCTGTCGTTCTGGGACACTTGTGACACTAGGGACAGTTGTATGGTACACCCCCAACTACTTGCCCGTCGGCTCGGAGACCTTAACAAGCGCGACGCGGCCCTTCACTGTGCGCGGTTATACTAGTCGTTGATGTCTATTAGACTATTGATATACTATCGTATATATAATAAAGGATTTAACTACAGGTACTACGTACATAATAAAGGATTTAATAGAAAAGGATTTACTTACTACTAATAAAAGGATTTAATAACAAAGGGTTTAATCTAAATAGATAAATACTTTGTTATAGTATAAATCCTTTAGTTAAATCCTTTAGTTAACAGTAGTTATATAGACCGAAAAGTTTATATAGTAGCATCGCATATAGTATTTCGTGGCGAAAACAAAGAAAGCCAAAAAGACGGTTAAGAAGCCAACTAATAAAAATGACTTGACGCGAATGACTATAAATGTGCGTACTGTTGCAAAGGACAGTACAAAAATGTGCATAGGCAAAGACGCCCTGATAGAGATGCGGGCATATACCGAGGGGGTATTCATACCATTCTTGATGAGGTTGTCGGAACAATGCGCGAAACAGGAAAAGAAAAAGACGATACAGGAACGGGACATGATACGAGCACGGGACTATCTGAATGTAATGATATCGAGCCTTTGAAGATTTACGAAATAGAACCGATAGCTAAGAAGTGTCCGTATTGCGCTTGCAATATGTCGATATTTGCATTGAAACAAAAAATCAGCGGAGATATAACCTTTTATGACAGATGTGATTGCGGGGTTTCCAAAACACGTTCCAAGGAGGCAAGTTAATGAAAACACGTTTGTTCAAAGCTAGGGATATGATTCATAAGTTGAAGCATATGAGAGAAGGTTCTAAACAATTCGAAGACCAAATGGCGCGTATTGATTATTTCAAGGCGGCTGGTCATTTAGGAATGCCGAAGAAAAAGGTGATTGAAAATGGGGAATGAAGACGGAACGCTAAGAGACTATGGCGATAAGATGGATAAGTTTATCAAGGGAGACTATCCAGTAGATGAGAATATCGACGAAGAAGAAGCTCTAAAGAGATTGTCTAAAAAGAACATGGGCGTGATAGTAATTACAGTTACTCCCAAGTTCGGCAGTAGAAATCTAACAAAGGTCGAAGACACATTCAACATCAAATTCGAGATGGACGAGAAGAAAAGCAATGTAGATGTAATAAAATTACATTTAAAAAAACTTTACGATTCGAAGGTAATAGACAGGTTCGTAGAAAAAATCATGGAGGAAACCAAACATGCCTAGACCGTTTGACGAGAAGAGACTGACAGAAATCGGTAAGAAGATTATGGACGCAATGGAAGAAATCAATTTAGTGCTTCAGTACCCGGAGAACCTTCTCGATGTCGAGTTCTCGGATACTCCTGATGGAACGCCCGTGTTCGGAGAAGTCACCGAGAATGAAATCATCTTCAAGATAAGATATAACAACGACGATGAAATCAGAGACGCGCGAACAGAACACCTAGACGAAATCGAGAAAGAGGTCATGAAGACGCTTGAGGAAATCCGAAAGAAGAAAGGTGGTTAGTCCTTGGGATTAGATTGCTTGAAAGACATAGGGAAAGATATTGATACGACGGGAGTGGATGTTTTAACCGTCGGGTATGTCACTACCGAGATGTTCGAATCCACAATGAAACAGGTGGAACAGAATTTCAAGCAGATTCTCGATTTAATAGGAAAAATCAGCGTGCAGAGATACAACACATTCGAGACTCACTTCGGAGAGATTCGTTTCACGGTATCCGGGGACAAGGAGCAGTTTGACGACATGCAGAAGTATATGAACTCGATGAGTAGGATGATTTCGCGTCTAATCAAGGATAAAACCCTCGATTCGTGCCAAGAATGCGATACTAAAAAGGTCGTGAAATTTGATGAAAAAGGATATAATTAGTGCTGATAACAAGCTTAAAGACATCAAAGAACTCACGAAAAGCATAGAAAACTCGTCCAATTTCGTTAAGAAATTGATAGGAGACGACAAAAGACTATATGGAAACATAGTACAAAGGGTGCGAAATGACACGAACGGTGAGTTTACAGACACGGAATACGAGAGTATTAGCAAAATGATACTCTTTTGTGACCGTTTCGAAGAGTATTTCAATGCCGTTGGAGTATCTGAAGTCGAGACCGAAATGTTGGACCTGTACCGTAAGATGAAAACACAGATAACTATCTTCATGCAGAACTATAGGGACGGTAAGAAGGTCACACCCCCGTCCATACAGATGATTAAGATACAACTAAATAAGTTGACTGGTATAATCGACGAGATTGACGAATTCGATGTTGTTGACACAAAAGCAGTAGTTGTAGAAACAGAAGCCGTGATATTAGAGGACGAAACATCAAGTGACGAAAAGGTTGACAAGTAATGCCCACATTATTCAATGACGACCGGATAGAGAAGATTGCGCAGGTGATTAAATCATCCATCACTAAGACACAGCACAATTTCAGGAAGCAAACCGCGCAACGACTTGTCAAGTACATAGATACGTGTTCGACCGACGAGGAATTCTATGCGAAGGCATGGAATGATTTCCCGGTATGGTGCGCCGCATTCATCAATGATGATTCCGACAAACCGCTTTTCCCGTCCATATGGCAAGCGGAATACGCCGAACTGATGGCGACGAAGAAGTACGTGTGGGCCATGTGCAGTAGAAAGGTCGGCAAGTCAACGTTGCTTGCAGTCAAGAATCTCCATGATATGTGTGGGTTTACACCAAAGAGAATCGTTTGTTTCGCCCCGACTATGAAGCAGGATTACGTATTCGACAAGATGAATAAGTATCTAAGAAACTCTCCGTACTTGAATGAAGTGTTCATCGGCTCGAAGGGTTCGCTCACGAAGATGGAGATAGAATTACAAAACAGTTCTACATGTCAGAATAAGACAATCGGTCTACAGAACAAGGGCGAACTAGTCAGAGGGGAGTATGGCGACACAGTAACGGTCGATGAAATTCAAAAGATAGAAGAAGCTGTTATGAGGCAGATTATCTTCCCGATATTGGCGGATGCGTATTCCGAGAAGAAGATGCGTATGTTGGGAACACCGAATCTGTTTTCTAACCCGCATCTACAAAGAGACTGGTTATCTTGGGTACGAGATTCCGAGAAACCCGGTTCTGAATACGGATACATGAACGTCGATTGGAAGAGAGGCGTGATGGAAGGTTGTCTGGACGAAAACTATGTCATTGGCGAACGCGGCAGGATGACTCCCGACGAATTCGCAATGGAGTACGAAGGTAAATTCCCGGAACAAGGTTCGAGATTTTACGACAATATGCTCTTGAATGATTGTGTCCGGGGCGACCTTCTTTTTAAGGAAACGCCCGAACCGGAGTTTCTTTATTGCATGGCTGTCGATTGGGCAACGTTCGTCAACAGGACACAGATTCTGATTGGGGAATATAACCGCGCAAAGAAAACATTGCGATACGTATATTGGAAGGAAGTGGACCCCAAGGTTAATCGGATAGATTACGAGAACCAAGTGGGGATAGTCAAAGAACTGTTTCATAATTACAGATGTGAATGGATATGTCCGGACGCGACATCCAATCAGGATGCGCTTATCAGGATGTTGGTTTCAGGAGACAATCCAATACCGCCGGGACTTATGTATACGACAGGAGACAGGCTTGGATATTGCGCAAGTGATATATTGAACGACCAAATGTGGAGGAATCACAGACAGCAAATGGTCAAGAAGAGAATCATAGTCCCAAGGGGAGGCGCTACTGAGGAACGGTTCGCCGAGAAGTGGAGGCGTGAACATAACGAGTTGAGTGTGAAAGCCATTCGTGGTGGTAACATCATAAAGCTAGAAGAACCACGGAACGGATATAAGGACTTGGCAGTTACGTGCGGTATGCTTTCATTATTCATACAGAAATTCGAAGGTAGCAATCCCTATCTAGGATTAATAACGTGGTGAATATGAGCGAGATAGTAGAAACAATCAAATGTGAATCGTGTGGAGCGCCCGTAGGAGAAAACGATTACATATGCGCTTATTGCGGTTGCACTTTTAAAAATCGATTCCCGATTTTTAGTTCCTACGATTATAGTTCGTCCGACATGAGTCTTGGAAACACTTTTGGTCAAAGGAGAAATAAATATGAAACAGGCAACGACGACATGTGATATATGCGGAGAAGAAATAAAAGAAAGCACATATCTTTATTCAACTACTTATGTCTATGTGCAAGGAAGCAACGAGATGCACGATTGCGGTTACGAACGAGACAAAAGCAATCTGGGAATATTAAAAGGATTCGCAGAGAAACATGCTCGCAAGATTCTGACGGACAACTACGGCGATGTCTGTGATGAATGTATAAAGATATACGCTGGAAAACTTTTTAACGATATATTGAATATAAGAGAAGGACGTGGTGTGAAATGAAGATGAATTTCTACGGAAACATAGACGGGAATCTAGGATACAACGTACACGCGCAAGGGTTCATCGAGGGACTTACCGAGAATAAGGTCGATGTCAAGACGGTCCCGTATGACCATGGGACGATGGAAGGATTGAGCCACAAGATTATATCGTCCATCAAAAAGGAATACTACTATGATGCGCCATCGGTGTGTTTATCGTATGGAAACGACATGTTATCATTCACCGGGAAGAAGCGTGTAGGATATACTGTCTGGGAGACCACACATGCTCCCCTGACATGGGCAAAACAGCTTAATACCCTGGATGATGTATGGACAGTATCCAAACATTCACGAGACGCGTTAGCGGCGGCGGGCGTCGAAAAGGATATCAAGATTGTCCCGGAGGGAGTTGACACTACTACATTTACCAAGTTTGTCAAGCCACTTCAGAAGGACGACCATTTCCTGTTTCTATCAATCTTCAAGTGGGAAGCGAGAAAGTCGCCTGATATTCTTCTAGAGGCGTTCGCCGAGGAATTCAAACCCGGAGAGAAGGTGGCCCTTCTAATGCAATCGTACAACCCGTTCCTACAGGGACTGAACATGTACGCCAAGTTATTCGAAATGAATCTTCCTCCACACGCGCCCGTGAGAATCATACCGCCTGTAAAGACCAGGAGTGAAGTTGCGGCATACTACAGGACGGCGGATTGCTTCGTTCTACCTACCAAGGGAGAAGCATGGGGACTTCCGGTTATGGAATCACTAGCTTGTGGTACACCCGCTATAACAACCAACTGGGGCGGCGCACTAGAATTCATGAATAACGATATCGGCTGGTTGATTGATGTTGAGAAATTCGAAACGCCAGACGACGGAATGTTCTTCAGAAAAGAGAATTTCTCTCCTGAAAACAAGTGGGCGGTCCCATCCAAGAAGCATCTGAGAGAACTCATGAGGTACGCATTCGAGCACAAGGACGAATGCAAGAAGAAGGGCGAACTCGGTTACGAGAAGATGGACACCGAATTCAACTGGAAGAAGTCAACCGAGAAGGTTCCCGAATATCTACGGGCGTTGGAGTGATATGGGTAATGACAAGTAGTGAATGGACCAAATATCAATTAAGACAATTGGTCGAATATTCAAATCACTTAACAGTCTCTCCATTTTTATCCATAGAAATATATGAAGAAGCGCAATTGAAACAATTGGTTGTGTCCGAATCAATAAACGAAGAGGACAAGAGGTATCGGGATTGTTATATAGATTGGGAGGGATATGATGAAAGTATTGATAATGCCTAGTGTCCGATGCTACAGGTCATGCAGTTATTGTTATCTTCAGGCAAGTGGTACATCCAAGAGAATGGCCGAGTTGGTAAGTCTGGAGAGGTTCAACGAAGAAAAGGTACGAACCCCGGAAGAATGGATGGACGGTCTTAGTAGGATAAATAACATTGACAGTATAGATGTCAGCGGCGGAGAACCTTTCGTGTACCCGCACTTTGTCGAACTCCTTAAGTTGATAATAAAGAAATACGGAGTAGTGAGTATAACATCCAATCTAGACCTTTTACCCGAAGAATTCTTCGACCTCCCGAAAGACAAGATTTGGATTACGGTATCGTATCACATGGACGACGGGGAAGAAAACAAGAGTATCTTATATAAGATGGAAAGGCTTCGAGACGCAGGTTTTCATTTCGCAATCAACTTCGTGGCGTCCCCTGGGCAGATACTCTTCTACGACAAGATAAAGAAATTCGGCAAACTATTCGGAGTGCCGACACATCTTGAACCATACGTGGATTATAATCAGACGCCCATCTTTTTCGGAATCCCAAACAATCTAGAAGAGTACGAATATATGTTCGAGAATATCCGCAAGGACGAAACTGAAGCCATGAATCTCGCGCAGGAACGCGGAGTGGAAAATCCGAAGGTTATAAATTGTTCGGTCGCAAAAAGTTATTGCGTCGTTGCTGAAAACGGAGATATGTATCCGTGTCTAGGAATGATGTTCGAAAACGAAGAATGCATCGGTAATCTGTTCGCACCATTTGTTTTCATATTCGAGAAATCAATCGAATGCGACATATTCTGTCCATGCGCACAAAACTACCGGGACGGTTTCAAATGAATTGCCCTAATTGCGGCATCGGATTGTGGCCGTCTATAGGAACATATCAATTCGTTAGATTTAGATGTTTGCAATGCGATTACACGATAGATATTGGTAGGAGAACGACTATAACGGAAGAAGACTTGGTGAATATATGGAGTTTCATGAACGGAAACTGTAGTGACGCTTGTTTTCATGACTATCACAAACATCATCGAAAATGTTCAAAGTGCGGTCATTATGCAGGGCAACACGATTTCGTCGAAACATATATAGAACCTAATTCTCCATATAATAGTACATTATTCGGTAAGTGTCTGTCTCCTGGTTGTACTTGTGACGGGTGTGTTGAATGAAAATATTACTGGTAAATACTCCAATTTGGAAGGTGACGGGATTTCGGTCGGCGTATAATCCTGGGATGGGACTATTATACATAGGAGCAGTTTTGAGGGAGCAAGGAAACGATGTACGCATTATCGACGCTGAAGCAATGGGCTGGTGGTTTGAAGAAATCGTGCACGAATGCAAGTCAGGCGGTTTTACTCATGTTGGGATTGGTTCTCTTAGTAATGGGTTGCCTATTGCAATTGAGTTATGCGACCGCCTCAAGAAAGAAATCCCGAATCTATGGGTTGTTCTCGGCGGTGTGGGGCCGTCTGCGGAACCTGATAAGGCCAGGTTAAGCGCGGCTGATTCCATATGCATAGGGGAAGGAGAATTAATAGCTGGACGAGTATTCAAAGAACGCGGAGTCTTTTATGGCGAAACAGTCAAGGACATGGATTCGTTGCCATCACCCGCATACGACTTACTCGAACCATGCATTGGTTCTGAACGGTGGAGCGGTAATCTCCCGAGACCTCCTATAAATAACACGCACGAAACAGTTGTCATGTGGTCTCGCGGTTGTCCACATAATTGTTCGTTCTGCTCCAAGGCTACAATGAAGAGAGGCAAACCGAGAACGAGAAGTCCCAAAAAGATTTCCGAAGAACTGATTATGCTACATGAGGTATATGGAATAAATTCCGTATTCGTTTATGATGATGAATTAATAGGCATGGGCAACGAACACGAGAAATGGTTGACCGAAATATCCGACGAACTCGCAACATGGAATCTAGATGAACACTTTAATCCGTTGGTTTGGCTCAAGGGGCAAGGCCGTTGTAGCGAGAAATTCATCACGGAAGATACCGGCCGAATATTGAAGGATGCTGGATTCTTCGCCATGATGTTGGGTTGTGAATCCGGTTCGGAGAAGGTTAAAAATAGAATAAAGAAAGGAACCACGAATCAAGACATAAGGCACACATTAGACATCATTTCCAAGTGGGTTGACATCTACGGTTTCTGGATGGTGGGAATGCCGGAAGAAGTCGAAGATGATATCAGAGAGACCGAACGACTCATAATAGAAACGGCCAAATATATGAAGTGGCTCCAGGTCACGGTATTCAGTCCGTTACCCGGAAGTGATTTCTGGGACGAAGCAATAGAAAAGAAATGGCTGTCTGAGGATTTCAACGGGACCACGAATTTCCAGGTCGCCGGGATGTTGAACATGCCATGGTTGGATTCCGAGACAATCCAGAAATGGCAGACACGATTGAATATGGCATATGCGTGGAGCAAGAAAGGTGATGCAGTTGGTTAATATAAACAATGTTATGACATCTAAATATGTTTTAGCATCCGAAAATATCGAAGTCGATACTGAAAAAGTGGATGTATCCGATGTAATGAAATCTAAATATATCTTGGCATCTAAAATGGTCGAACAAGTTTTAAATGGGACAGATTTAGAAAAACTGGACGAATTCAAAAGAAACAACGATGGGATTCTCAAACTAGAAGTTGGTTCTGGAGTGAGACCGAAAGCTGGTTACTTGCATCTAGACATGGAATTCGGTGTTAAGAAACCGCAAGTTGATTTCTCGCGTGATTTCTCAGAGAACAATCTTCCTTCAGATGTTTTCGACGAGATATTATCTATTCATTTCTTAGAGCATATTTTCTGGATGAAATGTCCTTATGTAATGTCTGAATTCAATCGGTTATTGAAAACTGGTGGGAAATTGTTCATCGAGGTTCCAGATTACGAAGTCGCGTCTAAAAGAGACTACACCAAAGCGCATTTGTTTTTCGAAACTATATATATGAATAGTTCGGGTGATAACGATGCTGGAAACTTTGACGACTTCGCAACTGGTTTCAATCATGCGAGCACATGGAACGAAGATTTTCTAACGAGACTTGCAATCGCCACTGGGTTCTCGGTTGTTCGTCGTAAAGACCTAGAAGCGAAATCCGTCCATTCGTGGATTGGTGTTTTACATCTAGAATGCACAAAGGTTTCGAAACCAATGGCTAGTGGTAATTTCAATGCTGTTATAGGACTATTTTCTGGAGACAACAAATGGTTCACGAAATATAAGGAAGTGTATGGATAATGACATATCTAGTTACTGGCAACCGAGGATTCATAGGCGGGCATCTGATGGACGCATTGAAGAATAGAAGTGATACCGCAATAGGGTTTGACAAATTAACCGAGTACCCAACCGAAGAAGTGCTTGCGGATTTCATTCGAAAGAATCGGGTGGATGGAATCTATCATCTAGGAGCGCGTCCGTTCATCCCAGATTGTTACGGCAACTCTATAAACGCGGTTGTCGAATCCAATATATCCTTTACCGCGAGATTACTCACCGCCGCAAAGGAAGCCAATGTTAAGAAGTTCTTATATCTTTCCACGTCGGAAGTCTATGGTAATTCGGAGAGGATTCCAATAAACGAATATACCCCAACCAATCCGTTAAGTACATACGCGGTTTCCAAATATGCGGCAGAGGCACTTTGTAGGTCTTTTGGAACGGAGACCGGCCTGGATGTTCGCGCAATGAGGCAGTTTAACGTATACGGTCCTGGGGACACGCATCCGAGAATAATACCAATCTTGATGATGGCGGCCAAACACAATAAACATATAACAATCGGTCCGATTGATGTTACGAGAGATTTCTCATATGTTAAAGATGTCATATTGGCACTAACTAAGATGATGGGTATTAAAAAATCGGAACTCCCGGAAGATAAGATACTCGTTCATGGTTCCGGGGTGGAAACGCGTCTATCCGATTTAATAACCATCATAGAATGCACGTATGGTAGGAATATCAAATACGACAAATCATCTTCGAAGAACCGACCAGCAGAGGTATATCGTCTGTGTGCAGACCGAACAGAATTTGATATACTTTTCGGTTCGTATCCTCACGTATCCATCGAAGAAGGTATTCTTAGGACGAAAGAATGGTATGATAAAAACGACTGGAAATGGGAGGTCAAGAATGAATAGATTCTATATAAGTAATTACAGTCTAGATGATGTTACAGGCGGGGCAGAACTCTTAGGAGAAAACCTGTCAACAGCAATGAATCTAAAATATCTTTCCGGAAGGAGATTGGGAATAGACATTACCAACAAAGGACGCATGCAGATATCTCAAGAGATGGACGATGCTCTTTCCGGTTTCGAATCGGATATAACTGTTTTTAATTCTACTAACTGTTGGAGCAGACGCCCAAACACGAAGATGTCGGTAGCGGTATGCGCTGAGAATTTCGAGGAAGAAGCCAACTGCATGAAAGACGATAGATGGCGCGAAAGCAAAATGCACGAATCAACGTATCAAGTCCATTCTCTCGAAAACGCGGATAAGATAATAACTATAACCAACGGAGAAAGGACCGCTCTTAAAATGAATCACGATTTCGATAGTACTGTCATAGAACCTTACGTCGATTTAGATATCTTCAAACCAAATCACGAACTGAGCAAGAATGCGCATCTTATGGAATTCGGAGCACTATTCGTAGGGCGCATTCATAACAGAAAAGGATTTGACGCGGTTAAATCTGCGGCTGATAGTTTCCCGGATATAAACTTCCATTGCGTGGTCGGTAAGAATCACATTGACGATAATATCATAATGCACGATTATCTATCTCGTGAACAACTTGCGCAATTCTATAACATGGCTTCGTTTCTAATCATGCCGTCTAGGTATGAGAGTTTCGGTTACATATACGCGGAAGCGTTAGCTTGTAACACCCCTATAATAAGTACAAAGGTAGGTCTCTTTAAAGAAATAGATGATGAACTATCCAAAGTGAATGTCATTCTTATCGACACGCCCGAAGATGCAAATGAAGCGATACGCGAATTTCTAAATAAAAAGAATTATCCAGAAGTACGTGGTAATATGATGAATAGAAAGATAGCGGAACGAAGATTTTCAGAATCGCGTTTCGCTAAGGATTGCGGTGATTTTCTTGGGAAATCTTGAAAACGATTGTATCGCCATACTTGAATATTCGTGCAAGAGATGGCCGGAATGGGTATCTATTGTGGAATTGATTGAATACTTCAATCTACCTCCAAGTACGATTAGGACGATATTCATGGTGGCGAAGGACGGGATATTCGTCAAATACAATGAAAGGGGTTGTTTCGTCAAACAAGATGCTTTTGACAAGATAGCTAAAAAGTTCGGTTATTCATATAAGTTAATCAAGAAGAAAAACAATAACGGAAGTAAGTGTTGGCACATTTCGGCAGTAAAAACCAAACCCGAAGAATATTAATAAACATCGCCATATAATACTAAATGATATAATAACTTATGGAGTATTCTGAACATTATGTCTATTATTAGCAAGTTGCGTTTCTGGAAGGACAAGGATACTACCGCTGAACTAGTGACTCCGAACCCAGATAGGGCGCTCTCGATATATAAATATCCAAGTATCGACAGTCAACTAGTAACAGTAGATGGTTCCAATAAACTATCGGCGGCGAATATAACTCCAAAGGACATAGGTTCATACGAACTCGCGCCAACAGATTCGGAAGTGCAAGCAACCAGTCTGACAAGATTCTTCTCGAACGAGTTTAATCCATACGATTATACGCAATTCCGTGAACTTCAATATTACGACGAACCTTCTTTTTACAATGATTACGACGAGACGTATAAACAAAACCCATTCAGCCATATGGTAATCAACTATCCATTGAGTAGAATCTGGGGTACTGGTTTTCACGTAGAAGGTCCGGGCGCGAAGAATATAGACGCGTTCATGGAAATAGACGGGACGAAAAAGAAAATCAAGGCGCATCTGAAAGAGAGCATGAAGATGGGGAACGGATTTTTAGATTTCAAGGTTCGCGGTAAGAAACTGATATTGACCAGGAACCTAGTAACTAACACGATAACTGTCGAATTAGATAAGGATGGCAACCGTGTTTATAAACAAAATGGTGCCGCTCTTAAATCGGAATACATATGGCATTACACGATGCGCGATAATATAGGTTCGGCATATGGTATGTCCATGTATCGCCCGAATCTAATATTCTTAACGGCATTATACGATTGCGGCGGAGATATCATGGCCGCGCTCAAGAGGACCGCATATTCCCCGGTTGTGGCATATGTCGATTTGAATTCCGTAGCTGATGAAAAGACCAAGAAGGCTGTTCTGACAGATTGGCAGGGCAAATTGAATCAGACTAAAAGCGCCACGATGAACTACGCGATGGATAATAAGCACAAGTTAGAACTTCTCGGTCAGGGGGCGGCCGGAGCCAAACTACTTCCGACCAATGATTTAATCGAACCAATCATCGCAATCATACTGATGAATTTCGGTATCCCGCTAGGGATGTATCTTCAGACAGGTGCGAATAAGTCCATCATAGAAGAACAACGTTCCGCTATGAATACATTTTACGAAGAACAGCGGATGAATCTCAAAATGGATATCGAAGAAAAGATATTCCCGCTTATCACTAGCAAGGAAGCGCATGTCGTATTCAACAAACCGTCTCTGATAGACGACACGGCGCAATCCGAATTCAAGACATATCTCGAAGCTATAAAATTGAATGTCATATCTCCCGCATGGTTTAGAAACTATTGGGATATAACAGACGACGAGATTGAGAAGTTAGAGAAAGAGAAAATAAATAATCCTGATGGAACAGGAAATCCCGGTGAAATGAATGGTCCCGCCAAACAAGCAAACACCAATTAAAGTGGAACACTATGTTACGCTTCCTATGTTGTACGACAAGTTGGAAGACAGCGCCGAACAGAATAGGACCGAACATCAGGAAATCAGGCAGGAACTATCTAAGGGGTTAACCGCTTTGAAGGATACTACAAGCCAACTAAGTGAACGCCTTATTAAAATAGAAAACGTTCCGGCCCACGAGAAATTCCAACAGGTGTTTTGTCCAAACACGAAAACTATTCTCGAAACTGGAAACTGGGTGAATGAACATAAGATAGTGCATAAGGAACTCATTCAGAAAATAGAGGATTACGATAAGAAGATTGATAAATTCCTAGAGGTCATACGAGAAGACAGGGTGAATTTCGCCCAAGAACGTTTAACAATGCAGATAGAAGGAAACAAACGTTTGAAGTGGGCGATAATAGGTATGATTATAACGATAGTTACGGCGTTGATATTACGAGCATTTGGTATCTGAGGTATAAATATGCCAGCGGAATATATGGAATGTGTAGCGAATTACACAGAAAAGGGTATCTCGACAAAAACAGCAAAGGCCAGATGCGCGGCTTCTTATTTCAAGAGGCATGGAATAACAGTAGATAAAGCGCACAAGGAAGGTCTCGCTAGTGTACCCGAACTCTCCGCTGAAGATATTGATACGGAATTAGTTTCGTTGATAATGACCAATCTCGAAGATTTGGAAAATATGGCCGCTACAGTTGCCGCCACCGAGATAAAGAAAAACACCACAGATGCTATAACTAATAAACAATCAACCGTGATATCAACCAACTTCAACATGCTCGACGAATTCGATATTGTCGAGATAACGGCCACCATGGAAGGAGCCAAAGCATATACGAGTGATGGCCGAGCTGTTGTTTGGACGGACCGCTCTCTCAAACACGCGGAAAAGACGTGGGCGTTAACGAAGGCGTCCGTGAATCACGACAAGAAAACCAATTACGGTAGAGTGATAGCATCTTTCTTAGATGGACATCTTCTGAAGATGATTATCAAGGTCAATGCCGAGATGAAGGAATGGATTAACAAAGCCAGAGATAAGATTGGCGTTTCGATAGAAGCCGTCAATGTAAAGATAAACAAAAATTACGAAATCGTATCGGCGACTGGTTCGGGCGTAACATTCGTATTCCCGCCATTCACACCCGCATGTCCGATAAGTGAAGGTTGCGGAATAAATGGAACGGTCAATGTGGAAACCGTCGCACCTTCCGAAAATGTGGTCGTCGAAATCAAAGAACCGGGAGACATAGTAAATGTTGAAGGTAGCGTGACCAATCTCTATTTTCCGGAATATGGTTCACTACATCCCAGAGACATGGGTGATTTAATATATACATATACAACTAGCACAACCGGGGGCACAAACCCGCAACTAAATAAAGAAATATTTGTGCCGCCACATAATATTAATGAAGAAGTTAAAACCGTAGATACGGAAATTAACGATATAGGTGGTAAAATGTCAGACGAAGAAAAACCAAAGACCGTTTGCGCCAAAGAGCATGACAGAATCGTGCTTGAGAAGGATTCTCAGATTTTGGCAATCGGTAAGGAATTAGAAACGTTAAAGGCCACCGTAGCTAAATTCGAGACTGAAAAGAAAGATGCGCTTCTCAAGGCCCTCGCGGATGAGGGTGTCGATGCAACCGTTTACAAGGCAGAGTCCAATGAAACGGTTATCAAGGTCATTGAGGCCATCAAAGCTTATAAGGTCAAACTCGATACCGAGGAACCAGTCGATTCTGGGGCCAAGGTTGAAGTTACGGAAACTAAGACGAACGTTAATGGTACTGTTTTTACAGAGACCATGGACGCGGCTAAGAAAGCGGTTGAGGACGCCGCAAAGGCCGAAGAGGAAAAAATCAAGTTCCTGATGGAAGAAAAGAAAACTAGAGGTTTCTAGGTGATTTAAATGGCAAGAAAGACATCATATACATTCTGGGACTCCCCGGCCAAGGCGGCTATGACATGTTACGAGGGAACCTGGACGGACAACGATAAATACAAGGACGGCGGTTATTTTGCGACACCACTCGATGCGAACATGTGGGTTGCTCTCAGGACGGCTTCCGACTTTGCAGTTATGAAGGCTACCGCTTCTACGGATATCATAATCGGTAAACTAGAAAGCGAGCCACAGGGCGAACACACGACTAGCGGCCGTCAGGGCAATGTTCTTCTATTGGGAGATTTCGTTCTAGAAGTTGAACTAGCTACCAATTCGGGAGCAATCGTACCCGGCGACAAATTGATATTCACGGGTGCCGGTGGAAGTTACAGCGAGGGTTATTGGTCAAAGAATCAGGTAACGACTTCCTTCGCGGACTACGTTGGCCCGATTGCGTTAGCATCTAGCTCTGCTACAGGTTCGATTGCAAGCGGTTCAGTTATTCCCGCACTATTCGGCTTCAGGAGCTACGCTTAGGGTGATTTAAATGCCAGAACAAGTTTCTCAGAGAGCGGATTTCCTATACAAGAGCTTCGTTGATAAGAACATCCGTCAGTTAGTAGAAGAACAGACCATCTTGGAAAAGATGATGGTGCATCAGAGCGTCGGTGGCCTGAATATCAGATACTACCGTGAGCAGTATCTAGATATTGAGACTCCTAACGACACAGCCATGAGTAGCCCGATTGACGACTTTCTAAGGTCTCCTGGTTACAGAGCGCCCGGAGCGAACTTCCCTCACACGAGCTTCGGTGAGCCAAAGGAATACAACCTCGGTCTTTATCAGGTAGGTCTTGAGACTGATATTCCTGATGAGCAAACCAAGTATGTTGAGATGCAGAACACCCCACTCAAGGCGCAGACCAAGCTTTCTAATGCGTTTGCGTCAAAGATTAACACGATTCTGACCAACAAGGTAACGGACAACTGGGCAACAGCATCTAGCCTAATCCAGAATCAAACGGTTTCCAGCGGCAAGGAATGGTCACAGGACCCAACCACATCAGGACTCGACCCGATTGGGGATATTCTTGGTGCAGTTGAAAAGGTTGAAGACTTATCTGGATACAACTACAAGGCATCAGCGTTAATGGTCTCTAAACAGACAGCGTTCGACCTCAGACGGTACTTCGCGTATAAGAATTACGAAGTCAAGGAAATCCAGGTCGGAGCAGAAACCAAGGTTGAATCCATTGAAGGCGTCCCAATGATAGTGTCTAACATGATTAAGCGCGACTTCGCGGTTGTTGCTGACATGAAGGCGGCCGGTACATTGTTCGAAGCCGAACCGATGAACATCAATACGTACAGGACCGAGAATGACAGACAGACACATATCCAAATCAGCAGGACGTTCAACTTCGCTCTGACTGACCCGAAGGCGGTTTGTCTCATAGTCAATACGGTAGCTTAGATAAACTACCAAACCCTTTATCAAACTCTTTAAACCCCTTTTATATAACGGAGGAACAATTATGGACGTAGCATTAACAGATATGATTGCAAGCGTGTTGGTTGTATTATTGCCATTAGCCGTGGCTTATCTTAGGAAAACGACAGTTTCCAAGGGTGTCAGCGAAGACCAAAGTGAAATCATCTTCGATTTCGTAGGCGCGAAATTAGATGATATGGTCGCGGCGAAGCCTGATGATAAGAATCTAGTGACATTCAATAAGACATTCAGGAAACTGCATAAGATGTGGGACAAGGAAGCAATTACAACCGAAGAGATTTCAGATTTTTTAGAGGAACTAGACGAGTAAGATACCGAAAGTTAAAGGTGAAGTAGTTGAGTAAAACTATTGACGAGATGTTCTACGACCACGGCGGGTATGTTTCCGAATCGAATTATATAGGACAACCGAACTATATATCGCCCGATGATTGTACTGGGACATATGTGCCACAGGCCGTATTACGTCTAAACTCTTTATGCGCCACTACCGTAAGTGTGGATTATACCAGCATGTTAACTACTAACATGATGGATGATGTCATACTCGCGGAGTTGGCACTTTCTATTGCAGATTCGGAATATGACAAGTTGCATGTTGACCCGGAGACATATGCCATCGAAAACAAACATTGGATGACGGCATATGGATATATGGTTAACATGTATGGTATATCATTGAATGGGAAGATGAAATTACCAAGGGAAGTGGATGGGATGAAAGCATGTAATGAGATGTATGTATCGGACGTTATAATCTAGGTGTTTTTATGGACGACGCACAATTTAAACATAAATTAGTTTGGTGGGAAGAACAGGAGAAATGCTGTGCCGCATATGGCAATGATTACTGGATTGACACTTCAAGCGCGGTCCTTCATTTCGAGGGGCTCAAGGGTGAGATTCTGATACCCACGCGCATGATGAAATTCGTTCTTAAGTAAAGGGATGTATATGACGGGGAAGAGAAGAAAGGTGAAGTCGTTGAATGACAGGGTGAGCGAATTAGAGACGAAAATGGAAAGTCTCAAAACGATTATTAAAAACCACGAGCATAGATACGAGAAGAAATGGATAGATATGGATGTGTTGTGATGTCTGACGAGAAGAATGTATTATTGATTTCGCATGGAATAACGGGCGTGACGGGGTTCGCGAATCAGCTTTGGCTTCAGGCTAGGGCGTTGATTGAGGACAAGAAACATAAATATAATGTTTATGTCATACACAGGGATTATCGCGGAGAACCGTTTAGCATCCCGAAGGATAGTGGGATTAAACTCAATAGCGGCCGGTCGATTGAGGGACTGAATATCCTACCAGTCGGCAACCAGCAATGGTGCGAAGATGTCGGTCCGTACTATCTCGAAAAGTACAAGATTGATTATCTGCACACATTGGGGGATATATGGTGTTATCAATACTACCCACAGGTGCCTAAGAAGCGTCCGTGGAAGTGGCTTGGACATTACGTGTTCGATACTGAAAACATGGTATCCTTCTGGAATAACAGTATAAAGAATGCGGATATCTCTGTCGTCCCGTCCAAGAATTCATATGAACTAGTCAAGAGATATGGACATAAGAACATTCAATATGTCCCGCACGGGATAGATACGAACACATACAAACCGTGCACATACGAAGAGAAGTTAGAATTCAGGGAAAGCATAGGTCTGCCAAAGGATGGGTATATCATCGGCATGGTCGCGCACAACCAGCACAGGAAGAAGATATATAGACTTCTAGTGGCGTTCCAGAAATTCCTGGTTAAGAACCCGAATGCGTTCCTGGTGATGCACACCGCGCCCAAGGATTCCACTGGATGGGACTTACCCCTTATCATAAGTGATATGGGTATAAAGAACCATGTCCTATTCACGGATAAGGCGTCCAAGGGTTTCGGAGATTTGCATGTGCCAGAAAGCGAACTGCGGAAGCTTTATTGTTCGATGGACATACACGCGCTATCCACGGGAGGGGAAGGATTCGGGGTTCCAATCGTAGAAGCGATGGCTTGCGGTATTCCAAATGTCGCGCCCGCGTATACGACACCTAAAGAATTCCTTTGCGATGTGGACCCGTTGGATGCTACCAAACTGGTGAATGAGCGCGGAATCGCGGTCCCGTATGTGGATGTCGATATGCATCACACAGGTGGTCTATGGTGTATTGTAGATACAAATGCGATGGCGAATGCGTTCCAGTACCTGAAGGACAACCAGGGTGAAGCAAGTAAGATGGGTATGAAGGCTCGCAAATTCGCGGTGGAGAATTACGATAATGAAATCGTCAAGACGCAATGGCAAGAACTATACGCGAATTTCGATGCGCTTTCTGAAGCTGGCGAGGACAAAGATGAACTATTCAAGTTGAGGACTCTGAGGATGTAATGGTAAATCTAACATTGAGCGATGCGACCGATATCACGATTTCCGTTAATACGACAGTCGAAGATATCGTGTACGAAGGCGGTCGTTTAATCATACTTCCGAATGTAGCCTTATTCTATACCGGAGAGTTTTTATTCCGGCCGACAACCAGCGACGACCCAATAGGTAAGATATATGGGGCGTTCGTAGCTAGGACCGCCGCCGAGAGCGGATACAACGGTCTTTTTACTAACTTCAGAGTATATGATTTGTATCCAGAGACCGAAGGACTCTTCTTTCCGTGTATAGTTTACACACATGACGATGGGGAACAGAAGATAACGGACTACCATTTCGGCGGAAGCTGGATGGAAGAAGTCGAATTAGTATGCGACCTAGCCTTCAAGATGAACACATACTTGGTAGTCGATAATGACACGTTGAGCGGGAAACCGTTGGCCGAACACTATCTATGGTGTATGAGACAGGTAGTCAATGATATCGATTTCACAAACGATGTTATAAAGATAGGCGATTTCTCGGTTGAGGAATCCATACACGAACCAAAGAACAAGAACCAAACGCTATACGGATTTTCATTGTATATAGATACTGAGTACTTAAAGGATGATTGACGCCATCTAAGATATATGAGGCTTATTAATGAGCGAATACATGGATGGTCAATATCTTTTTGACCATGACGTTAATTATCTCGCAAAGGGTATAGCTGGAAATGGTAAGATTTATGGTTTATCAGCGAGTGGTTATGAATCCGTCGCGGCAGTAACGGTTAGTGCTGGAGCGGCCGTTATTAATAATTTCACTATCACAACATCATACGCATCTCTATCATTTACATCTGATGCAACATATCCAAAGAAAGCCATTATTTATTTAAGTTCGAGCGAAACCGTTGGAATAGTTTTTGGAACAGCATCATCTATTATACCGGCTGGTTTAACGGATAGATACACTAGAAATCCTGTTCCTCCAAATGTACCTTCAAATTGTATAATTATAGCAGAAGTATGGATACCAGCCGCGAGTACAATCGGAACTGCGTGTACCTTTTTCAATTATGAACCTGTAGCATGTCATATAATTTACGATTAAACGGTGTTTATTCATGACAAATCCTAATCTAAAGATAGCAAAAATACATGGTGTTCGTTATTTGGGAGCATATGGTTTCACATCATTGAGTGCGACACTAACAGACCAAGGAACGGGTGGTGGCGAAATCTTTGTACCGAAGGGTATACACACAGTTACAACAAGAGTCATGATTCCAAAAGATGGAACCACCCTGATTGCTGGTACTGGAGCACCTTCACAGGAACCAGATATGTACTCGGATGGTGGAAGCATCCTGAACAGTATAGATGCTAATGGTTTGCTATATGTCGAAACACCACCGACTACATCATTGACCACACAGATTCTTCTTCGCGATATAGAGTTCCGCCAGAATGTGCAACAGACCTCAAAGAGCACTATCTGTGTGAGTCTCGATGGTGCATACATTGGCGGAATCGAACGATGCAATGTGTTCAACATCAACGCGAAATCAGGAGTGGCCTACCCGATGAACGGGGTAGGGCTATCGATGAACAATGGTTCGCTCGGCGACAAATTGTGGGCGAGAGATGTCACCGTAGGAGGGTTCGGAGGTCCAGAAGCGGACCCTGCCTATGGCCTGATGACCGTCGGGAGCAACCACTTCGTCCTAGATGACCTGCACCTGAATGGGATGAACAAGAAAGTGGCGTGTGGCATCTACATTCATGCGGCTGGTGCGAGGTCTCGAATTTCAAGCGTGTCCTTCTTCCAGCTTGGCACGAGTGGCAACACAACGAATTTTGTGTTCTTGATGATGTCCGCGATTCAGTCCAGCGTACTAACGAGTACGAGTATCCTCATCAGCGACATCAACATAGAGTCGTATTATCCTCGCAACGACCAGAGATACGGATTCTATTCGGCGGACTCTAAGATGAAATATATCCTGGACCGCGCATATAATTCCAACTTTGCATCATGGAATGTATATCGTTCCAACCAGCCAGGCGGTCTAATGTTGCGCGAGAAAGTATGCGGAGGAACATCTGCATCATTGTGCCCAATAGGATTTGTGACTAACTTCGTGGACGAGACCAATTCATTATTCAGTCCATCACCTACCGGTGCGTCATTGGATTCCGTTCCTAACTCTGCTACCACATATACGTGTGAGGTCCGATGTTCTACACTTTACATGAGTGGCGGAACAGTTTCCGCATTGAGTGTGAATGGAGTCAGTTTGGTGTACGTGTCTGGGATGTCTGTTAGATTGCAACCTGGCGACACATTTGTTATTACCTATACAGTTGCTCCAACCTTTAGTTCTTATTGGGAGGTATGATTTGACTAGGACTAGCGAAGATGGGCGCAAGGCGCAATGCCCAGGTTGTAGTCATCCAATTAAACACTTGGAATCATCGCAAGTAGTGGATGATGGGGTAGACATATGGCATGCAGATTGTTTCAAGATGAAATACGGAGAACAATCGGCAATGACAGACAGAGAAATGCGCGAGATACGGGTTCGTAAATGGGCGAATTTCGATAAACTTCCAAAAAATCAATATGGAGCTAGAAGAATAGCATGAATAAGTGTCGCCATATAATAATAGTGACACACCTAGTCGAAAAGACTAATATGTGAAAAACATAGGACTGTGAGATAAAATGACAATTGCATCAAGCGAACTATATTTCTGCTTCTCAGGTGGAGCGGCAAATGGCACACCGGGCGCATCCCTTGGCGGAACGCGTTCAACTACCACGATTTCAGACGGTACATTGAATAACCTATTTGATGATGTTTCGGCCGCAGAGGCCAGCACCGGTGAATCTGAATATCGTGGAATCTTCCTATACATGGCTAATACCGCAGAAACGCTTTCTAGCGCGCGTGTCTGGATATCTGCTTCAACAACGGCCCCTGGCGATGAAATGTATATCACCACGGACTCAATCGGTCTCAGAACAGGCGCGAACCATACGATGTCCAGCGTGTCTACTGAAGATACTGCTCCTACGGCTACAGGCACTTGGGTTGCGTATGGTACGACAATCTCGCTCGGAAACATGACGCCTACATCTTCATGGCCTCTATGGATTAGGCGGTCTGTTTCAGTGGGTGCGGCATCATACGCCAATAACTCCGCTACGATTGCATGGGATGGAGAAACTGCTTAGATTGGTTTCTTCATACTGAAGTCCTTCATAATGAAGGCACAAACCATTTAAACCCCTTAATATCTATTCACAAGGGTGGCGCGGCACTTGACCGCTTTAATGTTCACTATTTCGGACCTGGAAAACACGTATTCTATAAGTGGAAGTTGTAATACTTGCGGATTCTGTTGTGATGAGGTCAAGGTAGATTACATGTTGGGAACTTCATCTAAGTGTCAGTTTTTCAGGATTGACGGTCTTTGCGATATTCAATACCGTGAAGAGCATACGGAAATCCCAACCGTCTCCGAAGAACAGTTTGTTTATTATTCGTCCAACTGCAAGACATATCCGTATATTTTCGTAGGGCAGGATGCGTCCCTTTTACTTGCGGATTTACAGATGCGCGGTTGGCCCCCGGAGAGTTGCGGTTACACGCTGACAGAATTAGGGTGATACCTTGGTAACTGTTGGCCCGTACAATTTTGCTTCTGCTGGTCCAGCTCCAGCTACACCATGGACAGACCCAACATATGCATATGACGCATCAACGACTACATACGCCACAACGGCCACGGCGACCGCTGGAATCAACGTGGATTACGCGACTTCGCCATTTTCAATTCCAACATCCTGTATAATAAAAGGGATAGTGGTAGAAGTATATACTTACGGTGACGGCGGAGATTATTTAACTGCTACTATAAAAACCGTCGCTTCGGGAAGGACTTCATCTGGCAAAACAATCACGCCTGGTACATCGGTAGCATGGAGTACCGCTGGAACATCGACTGACACATGGGGGTTATCTACATGGACGGCGGCGGATTTCAATACTGCTAACGAAGTTTACGTTTCATTAGTATATACGAATGTATCCAAAGCAAATACGATGTATGTCGGAATGGTCAGAATGACTTTGTATTATATTCTTCCCGTTAATAATACCAAAACGTTTCTATACAAAAACTGGATGAAAATAGGTTCGAACGACACGAAAACTGGTTGTATCGTGAATCTGGAGTTGGATGAAAACACCGGTTTAACAGCTACAGATACGAGTGGCAATAATAACAATGGTACTTTAACATTAGACACGTTTTGGACAACTGATAAAGCATTCGGAACTTCCGGGATAGATATATCTCTCGGTACTGGAAAATACGTCACGATTGCAAGCAACACAGAATTGGGAAAAATGGATTACAGAACTATTACATGTTGGTTCAAATTAACTTCTGTTACATACGGATGTATGTTTAGTAAGAGGCTAATCAACAACGGATATTCAATTGATATATATGGTGGTAATACGTTCAGGGTGTTTTTCGGGGACGGTACCACGACAGAATTATTATATTCCTACAGTTTGAGTTTATCATTGAACGTTTGGTATTTCATGACATTCGAATTTGATTCTAACAATGCGTATTTCTTTATAGATGGTAATCCTTTAGGAATAAAAACTAGAAACGTGCCGGTTTTAGAAAATGACGGACCTATATTTCTAGGAGCAAATAATTCTACGTCGTCTCCTTTTCCTGGAAAATTGGACGAATTACGGATATACAACAGACTTCTCACACCTATGGAAATACGGTCTGTATATAACGACACATTCGGCAAACTGGGATTTCCAACCGCCGTTTACACTATAAGAAAACGCGTATCTCCGTCTAAAGTGAATATGATTTACGAAATACTAACTCAGGGCGTTATAGTTATTCTGAATAAAGTAAAGATGATATATCGTATCGACAAAATAATCAATACGATTGTGAAATATGTATATAATGTCAGGAGCGGTCTTCCTGCGTCCACAAAGACTTTGAAGTATCGCATTCGTCTGATAATAGGTACTACCGACTTATTAGCATATAGGATACGGAGTATAATAGGTACAACAGACAAGTATATGTACCGTATCAATTCGATAATAGTCGGCAACAAGAAGGTAGTCTATAATATCAGATTCACAATAGGTAATTTAAAATCTCTTAAATATCGTTTGCTTCTAAAGATAGCAACTGGAGATTTATATTCATATAGGATTTTAGGAAGAATCGAGACCACGGATAGATACATCTACAATGTACGTTCGTGGATTGTTTCATCTAAGAGATACATCTATAATCTACGCAAAACCATAGGTATAACCAAGAAACTCCTATTCGACATACTTCAGACGGTATCAATTTCAGAGACCGTTAAACTCGCATATATGGTCCGAACACCGATTGGCGTGTCGAAGAAGGTCGTTTACAGCGTCCACAAGCTCATAGGATTGCGATTACGGGCCGACTACCGTATTAGAACGCTACTAGGTGTTTCTGACATCCTCGCGCGTTATAGCATACGTGCGACGCTTTTAAATGCATTACGAATAAAATACTTGGTGTACGGATATCGTACTTCAACTAAGAAATTAATATATAATAATTATCAGTTTGCCCGTTCGACGAAGAAATTAGTATATCTAATAGGAGGCACATGCAGAAATTCGGTCTCCTTGAAATATCGTATCCTGGTGAAGATAACGTCGCCGGAGAGACTGAAGTATAACATACGGTTCTCAATAGGTGTCTCTAAGAAGGCATTATATAACATCAGAAAGACGATGGGTTCATCTAAGAAAGGTATATATCATATAAGGACAGCAATAGGCACGACGGACAAATACATCTATAGGATACGAGGAATAATAGTATCTTACGACAGATATATTTATAGAATATGCGGAATAATAACTAGTTACGACAGATATGTTTATCATATACGAACTACTATCAGCAGACCGAAAACGGTCGTATATAGGATTCGGTCAATCATAGAGGCGACAGACAGATATCTATATAATGTAAGAAACATAATAATCTCGTCCGATAAATATATATATGGTGTTCGGAATAAGATTACGACAACAGATATCGTGATATATCATATACGAAAGGAGACGGTCGCAACTAAGAAAGTACTATTCAATATCTTCAATAGAAGCGTCCGAACAGTCAAGATAATATACACCATGATTCCGGTTCTCGGCGTGGTGCAGAAGAATCTCATAACATCGTACAGTATCAGGTCTATTATCTCGTCTAAGAAAATGGTTATATATGGAATTAGAACTGGAATCTTCAAGACAAAGACAATGATTTACATATTAAGAAAAACAATCGGAACGACCGACAGATATATCTTCAATATACGGTTCTTACGTTCAGCAACAAAGAAAACTGTTTACAACATAATAAAGAAGATTGGGACATATGATAGGTATCAGTACAACATCATTGGCAAAATCGCCGCGACCAGGAAATTCGTATATCCAATCAGAGGCGCAATCAATTCGAAGAAACAATTCGAATATAGATTGCTCAATAAGATAACGGCTCCTAAATCGTTTAAATATAACCTACGAAAAATAATAGGTACGACAGACTTACTTAGATATGCAATTAGTCTGGGGTCAATATTATCTTCACTAAGAATTCCTTACAGAATAAGAACGAAAATAGTAAAGGACAAGAGATTCGTATATTTGATACGCGTGTCTATCACGGCATCCAATAAGAGATTACTATATCGTATCAGGAATATAATAGGAACATCAGATAAGTACATATTCAATATCAGGGGATACGCCCGTTCCGGTAAGAGATTGGTCTATTCCATCGGTGGCAGGATTTCATCCAGGAAAACATATATATACAGCATACGGTCTGTCTTAGGAAGAAGTGTCCGCACGGTCTATTTCGTAAGAAAAGCAATAGGAACATATGATAAATATATCTACAATGTACGGTCGAGGATAATATCTCCGAAACTATTCAGATACAACTTAAGAGGAGCATTGATACGTTCATTATCAATCAGATACACAATACGAAAACTGATAATGGAAACGGATATTATACGGTATAACATCCGTTCCTTATTAAGTAA
>Ga0315273_10000194_pt1 | contig 57265 bp, 47 predicted proteins | sample YL17G02_0_MG_FD_205753 | JGI IMG/M metagenome (GOLD analysis project Ga0315273, IMG submission 205753) | Sediment microbial communities from Yellowstone Lake, YNP, Wyoming, USA - YL17G02_0 | ecosystem: Environmental > Aquatic > Freshwater > Lake > Sediment | place: USA: Wyoming | collected... | reverse complement strand
GCGTACTGCTCCAGCAGATCCTGGAATACCTTGCGCAGGGTGCTTTCGTTGCGCGTCCCGCTGTAGCGGATCATCTTCTCCACTTTGGCGTAATACTGCTGGATGAGTTGGATGGACATGGGCGGTTCTCCCTGGATGGATGCCATAATTGTACAACGAAACCTGGTCATCCAAGAGATGTATAAGTAGAGAGTTTCACAAAACGTCTGTTCTGTGTTCCCCTAAATCGCACCCAGGACATCCTTCGATAGCCAAGAAAAGTAGAGTATTCGATTTGTTCCACCTGCGGGTGTATTTGTTGTACAATGTGGAGGATGGGATAACAGGAGGGTTCGGCAATCTGTTGGGCCTTTGGTACAAGATATATTAACGTTCGGTACAAAAAGCCGGGTACATCTCAATACCGATTAACCTTTAGCGTAATTGATATTATTTAGGAGGATAAACAAAAACTATGAATGCAACTTTTTCTTTGATTATTGGTTTTTTAGTTGGTACATTGAGTACTTGGTTGATCTCTCGTCATTATTACAATAAGTCAAATAACGATCTCATAAGAAATAATGAAATTAATCAATCCAATCACAAGAAAATAATGGATACCCTAGCCAAGGAGGGATATGGTGTAGAGAGTTCTACTGACGCATTTGGCAAAATAATCAATGTAAGTATTATCCCCGCTGATGCGAAAATGAAAATGGGGTCAGATGAGATAGTATTTAAGAATTATCTTCCATAAAGTGAGTAAAATATTTTTATATACCCTCTCAAGAAATGAACCCATTTTCAAAAGGCGACTGGAAGAAAGTAGCATGGAAGGCGATTGACAACCCCGAAAAAGCCGGTCCGGGCTGGGCGATAGGCGGTGCGATTTTTGTGTCAAGCCAGGCTGCTGGGTTTACTGCCTCCGGACTCAGGCAGCCGGCGGGCTGTAGTGGATCGGAAACAGAAAAACGGCTTTCGCAGGTCGGGCTTCTACCCGGCAAGCTTTGCCTGTGCCGAAGCCTGGAGCTTCTAGGAGCGGGATAAGTCCCACCTGGGGCATAAATGATGCCGCAGCACCGGAGAGCGCACCACACCGCCTGCAGCGTGCGAAAAGATTGACAAAAGGCAATATTCAGGCTTATATCCAGAAAACCTTGTTTGTACCTATTTGATAAGCAAAATGGGGAGGAAGGGGAAATGGGTAACCCGGGTGGAAGCGAGGTTATAATGCCTTTGGGAGATGGGCTGGTCCTCGCCCTGGTGAAAGAATGAAACCAGAATATGGTTACAGTAAATATAAGTGGGTCGGATGGGTCATAGCTTCCATTGTTCTTTATTTTGTGTGGCAATCGCTCAGCCCAAATGGTTTCCATGTCTCAATAGTGGAACTTCTGGGGGTCGGGATTTGTGCCTTCATTGGCAACGCCATCATTTCGGCGCTTGTGCGCGCTGGTGTTCCTCCAATATTGATTCGGGTTTTATTTTGGCCTGCTATATGTATAGGTGGAATAATAGTGTTTGGGTTATTTAATGACTCGACCGCGCCAGCACCCGGCCCAACGCGCCAGCGGTCAACCTCATTGAACCCGATTTCAACAGTCCATCCAACTTCAGTACTCCGCCAAGCACCAACGATTGCTTACCCCCCTGTGACATGGATGGAACTGGTCAGGTTTTTAGAAGTCGATCGCACCAACATCAACTCTTACAACAAGTACGATCCTATTATTTACAATTGTCTTGATTTTGCGGTGGATCTGGTTGAGAACGCCAGTAAACAGAATATCAAAGCCTGGGTTGTTGCGGTAATGTATTACAACCAAGAGTTCGGTCATGCTTTTACGGCCTTCGAAACATCTGACCTAGGGGCTGTTTATATTGAACCACAGTTAGATATTCGCTATATGAATCCGATTATTGGCGAACCTTTATGCGACGCGTCAACAGGAACTTTTTGCTTAGGAACAATATTGTCAATCGAATCCTTACAATGCGACCAATCTCTGAATTGCACACCTTACTTTCCATGATCCGATGGAGTTTCTGATAAACAGTAAAGGAACACTAAAGCCCCCACCAGATTTCCCGACGGGGGCTTGACTTTACAATCGTTTGGTATATACTTATGAAATTAGAACAAGTGTACCATGAACCAAGTCTGACGGGTTTCCCCATAACCCATCAGACCTGGAGCATTCTTTCCTGCTATTCTTCCCGGTCTGGTTTTGGTAGCGCCCGGAGAAGCGAATCCAGCATCAGACTGCCAATCGGTTGTTCCTTACTCTTTTCCCGCATAAAATCTTTGAGGTCCTTGGGTGTGATGGTCGGAAGAGGCGCTTCCTCAACCTTTAATTCCGCTTTGGGACTTGTGAAAAGCAATAAGGACTTGATGGCGGGGATTTGGCTACCCTCGGGCAGGATGCGGGTTAAATAACGCCTGGTTGCCCCGATCCCGGTCTCAGAATCGATTTCTGGACGGCCAATGTTCTCCTGGCCAAACAGGCGAAGGTAAGACTGTAGAAATCCACCGCCTCTTGATTTCCAGCGTTTTTTCTCGTAGATAATTATGCCGCTCTGGTGGTAGGGCATCAGCGTCCAAACGCCGGCCGGGCCGACCAGTAGATGGGGGGCAGCTGTGACATAATGATAGATGGTGTACTCGCGCCCCAGTCCTTTCAGACTTTTATCGATCATTTCATCGGGGCGGGGACTGCGACCCCAGCGGTTGCCGTAGTACATCCCGATTTGAGACATGAAGAAACCGAGCAACAAAGCCCCGAGAGAGAATGCGAATTTGTCCGGAAGTTTGAAGGAAATGTACAGGCCGATTCCCAAAACAACCAGCGCTCCCAGGCTTGTATACTGTCCGATCTTGGCGTTTCGCTTAATCAGTTTTGTGTTGGTGACGACTTTCATGTTGCCTCTATTTCTTGAGAGAATGTTCGATGGCCGTGCGAATGGATTCCAGCACGTTTGCTTTAACCGCATTATTTGCCAAGCGGACGGCGTTCTTAATCGCGATGGCATCTGAACGGCCATGTCCGATGAAAACCAGGCCATTGACTCCCAACAAAGGGGCGGCGCCCTCTTCGGCAGGATCCATCAGTTTTTTAATTCCTTTGAGTGCCGGTCTGACCAAAAGGCCTCCGAGTTTGGCCCGCAGGCTGCCGGTCTGAATGGCTTCTTTAATCTTGTCCATGAGCAGTTTTGCAACCGCTTCAGATGATTTCAATAGAACGTTGCCAGTAAAACCATCAGTCACGGCTACATCCACTTTTCCGCCTATGAGTTCCTTGCCTTCGATGTTACCATAGAAGTTCAAGCCGGATCCTTTCAGCAGGGGATACGTGTGTTTTACTAAGTCGTTGCCTTTCCCAGCTTCTTCGCCGTTTGACAGCAAGCCGATTTTCGGATTTTCGACGCCACGCACTTTTTCGGCGTAAATGCCACCCATGATTGCAAACTGGAGCAGGTTTTCAGGCTTGCAGTCGGGATTGGCACCCACATCCAGCACGACGCAGGTGCCGCTAGCAGTTGGGAACACGGGTGCCAAGCCAGGGCGGTCTACGCCGGGGATGGTGCCCAACCGAAAGTAAGCGGTCACGGATGCAGCGCCGGTATTTCCGGCCGTAACGAACGCCTCCGCCTGGCCGTTTTTCACAAGGTCAATTCCAAGAGCCATTGAGTTCTTCGAGGTGGGGCGGCGCGCCTTCAATACGAGCGCCATGTCTTTATCCTCCATTGTCAGCATCTCAGGCGCATGGACAACGCGGATGGGGAGATCGCCGGGGTTTTGCGCGGCGAGCACAGGTCCAATTTTCGTTTCGTCTCCAACAAGGATAATTTCCACACCATACTCACGCGCGGCCAGGACTGCGCCGATAACATCGGGGGTTGGAAAGTCGTCGCTCCCCATCGCGTCTACTACGATACGAGCCATCCTTCGTCTCCTTTTTACATGTGGGTTCGGAGTGTGACCCCGCCCAATGCGAAAAATTCGCTTGACATTCAATGCAACCTGATTATAATACGACCTGCTCGCGCGCTGGTGCTGGAATTGGCAGACAGGCATGCTTGAGGGGCATGTGCCGCAAGGCGTGGGGGTTCAAGTCCCCCCCAGCGCACTAAAATAAAGGCCGCCTTTTGGCGGCTTTTATGAATTAATTACTCTTCGATCTTCATTCGATTTTCCAGCCAGCGGACAAGGGTGGAAAGAAGCAAGGTCATGGACAGGTAAAGGAAAGCAACCATGTTGTATGTTTCCATGGCGCGGAAGGTTGAGGCGGTACGCAAGCGACCCATCTGGGTCAATTCGTTGACTGCCACCACGCTGACCAGAGAAGAATCTTTCAGACAGGCGATGAAATCGTTACCCAGTGGAGGCAAAACACGACGGATGGCTTGTGGCAGGACAATAAAGCGCATGGACTGGAAGTAGGTCATTCCCAAGGACTTGGCAGCTTCCATCTGTCCCTTGCTGATAGACTGGATCCCAGCACGGAAGACTTCTGCCTCGAAAGCGCCATATCCGATACCGAGTGCGATGATGGCGCGTCCTTCCTGCGATACGTTCCTTATGGTGAAAGCAGACATTGATTGAAAAAATCCACTGACTGGCAGGATAATCAGTCCCCATTTCCCAATGCTGTTAATAAAACCAACAAAAATTGGAAACAAGGCATAGGCGATATAAATAATGAGAACTAATAGGGGAACACCGCGCGCAACTTCAATGTATAGTGTAGATATATTACGTAAAAATGCATTCTTTGAGATGCGTGCGAGCCCGGTTGGCAGTCCCAGCAGAGTAGCCAACAAAAATGAAAAGAACGTGATCCGCAAGGTTGTGATGATACCCTGGGTCAGGTAGAAGAAAGTATTTTGGTAATCAAGTGATCCAATAATTAGGAAGACGAGGGCTATACCTGCCAAGCCCAATACAATTGCCCACCACGGCCATTTTGAAACATTTAATCCGCCGGGAATAATTCCAGGAAGTTTGCGTTTCTCTGAAATTTCCATTTGCGGCCTCCGTCAGGAGCTCAACCTAGGATAAGAATTGGCAGGATGGGGTTTTCTCCCCATCCTGCTAGGATCAGAAACAGCCACCAACTATCCAATGTTAGTTGGTTTCTTCGGCGGGATCAGAAAGACCCCATTTTCGATTAAGTTGTTTAAGCGTTCCATCGGTATGCATGGCACGCAGGGCTGCATTTACCGGATTAACAAGTTCACTGTAGGGTGGGAAAACGAAAGCCAGAGCATCGCCGGTCTTGACAGCGCCGGCTGTCTTCAATTGCCCCGGATTTGCGGCCATGAAGCCTGCTGCTGCGGTATCGTCCAGGACGACGCCATCAATATCGCCAGCGAGTAAAGCCAGGGTGGCTGCGGGAAAATCTGAATATGATTGGACTTCTTTTCCGGGAAAGAATTCTGTGGCTGCGATGTAATTTGTGGTTCCAATTTGAGAACCGACTTTGAGGTTCGCATCCGCTACGAATTCATCCAGCGTGTGATTATCATCTACCCTTACCAGCAATTGTTGTGAAACAAGAGAATAAGGAATCGAGAAATCCACTGCCCAGTATCGGTACGGATAGGTTGTCACGCCATCAGCAAGGACATCATATTCACCGGCGGTCATGGCGGGGAAGATGCCATCCCAGGCGGCCTGTTTGAAATCCGCTACACAATTCAAACGACGGCAGATCTCAGTGAAAACATCATAATCCCAGCCCACACCTTTACCAGTGGCCTCGTCAATGCTGTTGAAAGGCGGATAAGCATTCTCCACTGCGACGGTGATGGTTTTTCCACCAAGATCGGTCATACCAGCTGCCGCGTTGCCGCCGGTTCCGCCGGTCGCTTTGGGAGTGCAGGCTGTCAGCAAAAGGCTGGCGAGAACCAGAATACTCAGTAAGAAAGTTAGTAATTTCATTTATTTCTCTCTCCTTTTGTAATTAGAAATGGCCGTTTCTGAATATGGAGTTCAGGATATATGCCTGTCTCCTTTGATGATACAAGCATAGACCAATTTACGGATTTAAGCAAGAGGAAAAGGGGGTTCTTTTGTGACTCTTTCAACGATGCCAAAGGTGGAATGATATAATATTATTATGACTTTACCAAAGGAGGCAGATTATGGCTTCAATATTTCCAAGCACCGAATGGTTGCAAACCCTTTTCGATAAATTAAATTCCGATGAGCGATATGAAAAAATCGCAAGGAATTGGGAAGGCGATATGTGCGTTGTGATAGAACCGAGCGGCCCTCTTACTGAGCCCCTGTTCTATTATCTGGATCTGTGGCATGGCAAGTGCCGCAAAATAGAAATACTAAAAGACTTTTCAGCAGTCCAGCCAAAGTTTGTCCTGTCGGCGACCTACGAGAACATTTCCCGTATCATGAAAGGGGAACTTGATGCGATGAACGCCATGATGACCCGCAAATTGCACGTCCAGGGCAACATGGCTTATTTGATGCGCAATGTTCCGACCGTGCTGGATTTTGTCCGCTGTGCACGTGAAGTCACCACTGAAATCCAAAGCTGATATCCCCCCATGCAGCCCATCCTTAAAATCAACCTGACTACCAACGAAACATCTGAGTATATTATCCCGGCGAAGTGGGAGAGAGATTATCTTGGCGGTGCCTCCCTGGCAGCGCGCTTGCTCTATCCAATCCTCACGCAAAACCTCGATCCTGTTTCACCAGAGTCGCCTCTCCTCTTCCTGAATGGACCACTCTCAGGCACGGTTGGTCCGGCGGTGGGGCGTTTCGTTGTCTGCGGGAAATCCCCGGCAACAGCACTCTGGGCCGAGTCAAACTGTGGCGGGTTCTGGGGACCCGAACTTCGTTTTTGCGGCTATGACGGGGTGTGGATAACCGGAAAAGCCGCTAAGCCGGTCTATCTCTGGATAAACGATGGCAAGATCGAGGTTCGGCAAGCAACTCATTTGTGGGGACTGGACACCTATGAGATCCAAGCAAGAATAAAAAATGAACTTGGTCAAACAGGGGCACATATCCTGGGCATCGGTATCGCTGGCGAGAACGGTGTCCTTTTTGCCAATATCATGTGCGACCACGGCCGCGCCGCCGGTCGAACCGGTTTGGGGGCAGTGATGGGCGCAAAAAACCTCAAGGCGATCGCTGTCCTAGGAACAAAGAAGATCCCTTTGGCCCGACCTGAATTGTTTGCCCCCCTACGTTCAGCGGCAAACCGTGCTCTTAAGGAAGATAATCTCAGTCATGTGTTCCACGACTTGGGGACAGCCAGTGTAGCGGATTACGCCGATTACCTGGGTGCCATGCCGAAAAAGTATTTTCACAGTGGCACATTCGATGGCGCAGGGAAGGTTTCCGGTTCAACCATGACCGAAACCATCCTTGCGGGTATTAGTGCCTGTCATGCCTGTGTGATTGCCTGTGGCCGGGTGGTGCGCCTGGAAGATGGAACAAAGCGCAAAGGCCCGGAATACGAAACGATCGTCAGTTTTGGTCCAAACCTGCTTATTGACGATTTGGCGGCGATAACGCGTCTTGGCGAGGCATGTGACCGTTATGGTATGGATACCATCAGCGCGGGCGGTACACTTGGGCTTGCTTTTCATCTTTTCGAGAAGGGTAGCATCACCGAAATGGATACGGGCGGACAGGCTCTGCATTGGGGTGATGTGAAAACAATCGAAAAAATGCTCCATTTAATTGCTACCCGGAAAGGGATTGGCGAATATCTTTCTCAAGGTTCCAGACGCTTAGGACGGCACTTTGGTGAGGAAGATGAGGCTGTACAAGTCAATGGTCTGGAAGTGGCCTACCATGACCCACGCGCCTTCTCCGGTATGGCGCTTGTATATGCCACTTCGCCGCGCGGCGCATGTCACAATCAATCCGAGTATTTTCAAGTGGATTTGGGCCAGGCCGATTCCAGCCTGGGGTTGGAATTCTATGATCGTCACGCCGGCGTGGAGAAAGCCGCAAATGTAGCCCGTCACCAGGATTGGCAGACCGTGTTCAATGCGCTGGTGATGTGCCTATTCGCAAATATCCCGGCGGAGACGGTGTCGTCGTTAATCAACATGGCCTGCGGCATGGATTATAGTGTAGACTACCTTTTCTATATTGGCGAGCGAGCCTGGAATCTTAAGCGGGCGATCAATAACCGGCTGGGTCTGACCCGGGTGAATGACAAATTACCTAAAACTCTGCTTGAACCCTATCAAGAGGGGGGATCAGCGGGATACGTACCGCCTTTTTCTAAAATGCTCGAAGCTTATTATACGGCTCGCGGCTGGGACCCGGAGACGGGCAAACCGAAACCTGAAAGGCTTGCCAGATTGGGCTTGGAGTGGGTGGTGCAGGATATCTGGAAATGAAAAATTGAAATGTGTATTGGAGATACGTACTATGAACCTGGTTTCGATATTTGAAATGCATTCCATCGAAAAAGAGGCAGATGAGAGCGGTCTGACCTACGCAATTATGATGGAAAATGCCGGGCATAACCTGTCACGTGAAGTTTTGCAGTTAGCCTATGCCCAGGATGACGAAGAAGACCTACAAGTACTCGGATTTGTCGGCCCTGGCAATAATGGCGGCGATACGCTTGTAGCGCTGAGGCATCTGGCTGAGAAAGGCTGGAAGGCGCGTGCTTACCTCATCAAGCGCAAAGTCGCCAGCGACCCACTTGCGAAGCAGTTAGAAGACGCAGATGGAGAGATTTACCTTGCCGAAAAAGATTCGAATTTCCAACAACTTACCGCCTTTCTGGAAACCGCCGATGTTGTTCTGGATGGTGTTCTGGGCACGGGTTTCAAACTGCCTTTGAAGCCCGATGTTTGCAAGGTGCTCGGCGCGATAAAATCCATCCTTGAATCGATTGAATGGCAGCCTCTTATCGTGGCCGTGGACTGCCCATCTGGTGTGGATTGCGATTCCGGCGAGGTTGCCGAGGAATGTATCCCAGCTGACGCTACAGTAACGCTGGCGGCAGTGAAACAAGGCATGCTAAAACTCCCGGCATTTGATTTTATTGGCGAATTACGCGTCGTGGATATTGGTCAGCTCAACGAGTCGAAGTCCTGGCAGGCTATAAAAAATGTAGTGGCAAATGAAACTCTGGCTGCCTCCCTTCTTCCTGACCGTCCGTCGGATGCCCATAAAGGAACATTCGGAACGGCGCTGGTTGTGGCAGGGTCGGTCAACTATACCGGCGCGGCCCTATTGGCAGGCAAGGCAGCTTATCGCATCGGTGCTGGCCTGGTGACTTTGGCCGTCCCTGCGCAACTGCACACTGCCCTGGCCGGTCACTTTCCGGAAGCGATCTGGCTGCTCTTGCCACATGAAATGGGGTCCATCGCTTCAGGTGCGGTTGATGTGCTGATAGATAACCTGGAACGCGCCACTGCCTTATTAGTTGGTCCTGGTTTGGGATTGGATGATACAACCGGGGAATTCATTCGAAAGTTGCTGGATGGAGCACCTGCAAAAGCCTCGCATTCAAGGATGGGATTTATCAAGAGTTCTGGATCGAAAATTGACCATACACCTGCTGCGTTACCCCCGTTCGTTTTTGATGCTGACGGCTTGAAACTTCTGGCAAAATTATCCGATTGGTTCAGACTGCTCCCAGCACCGGCCATATTGACCCCGCACCCCGGGGAAATGTCCTTGCTAACGGGGCTCACGGTCGAGGAAATCCAAAAGAACCGGCTGGTGATTGCGGGTGAGTATGCCGAAAAGTGGGGACATGTGGTTGTGTTGAAGGGTGCTTTTACGGTCATCGCCGATCCGGATGGACGTACCACGACAATACCGGTGGCCACTCCCGCTCTTGCGCATGCCGGCACCGGGGATGTGCTGGCCGGGCTGATAACTGGTCTGCGCGCCCAAGGCCTGGGGGCCTACGACGCGGCCCGGCTTGGAGCCTGGGTGCATGCCCAAGCAGGATTGATCGCCGCCATGGTCCAGGGGAATACTTCTTCGGTATTGGCCGGGGATGTGTTGGAAGCGGTGGCCGACGTGCTGGCTGAGTTGGAATAAAGCTCGGAAATCAGAAGATATGAATCAATAGGAGTCCGGCAGCACCGGGCTCCTATAATATCTTGCGCTATTGTCAGCCCTTCAAAAACTCTTCCAGCGATCCTTTGCTGATACGGTAAGCCTTACCGAGTTTCTTTGCTTTCAGGCTGCCATCCTTGATAGCTGCCAGCACGTCTTCCTCTGAGACTTTCAGGAAGTTGGCTGCTTCACCGGGGGTCATCACGTCGGGCATGGCCCCGCCTGCGGGAGCCGAGCCGGAAGGAGCCTGTTGCTGGCCAGACTGCATCCCACCCTGAAGGGCCTGCCCCATCAGATTACCGATGCCCATACCTGCCCCGATACCGGCCGTCAGGCCAGCGCCACCGCTTGGGTTGGATGCAGCATCACGCATAGCATCTGCTGCCTGCAACTGGGTGTAAGTGGCCATATCGAGCATGCCCATCGCCCGCAGTTCCTCAGCGGATTTCTCAGACGGTTTCAGGTTGCCGACATAGAAAGATTTGAGCGTCAGGCCAACCGCATTGAAATCCTCTTCTCCAATCGAACGGACGAATCCGCCCAATTCGATTGTCTTGCCGATCATTTCTGGGACCGCGTACTTAGCGGCCCATTCGCCGAGCGTATCCTGGAGTTTCGAGAGCAGGATGCCGCGCAAACGCTCTTCGATCTCGTCAATCTTGAAGACGGCCTGCTTTCCGACGATCTGGATAATGAACTGCTGCGGGTCCTTAACCTGGAAGCTGTAGGTGCCGAAGCCCTGCAGGAGCGCCACACCCAGCCCCATACCAGGGTTGCGGACGATAATCGGTTGCGGCGTGCCCCACTTGCGGTTTGCAAATTCTTTCATCGATACGAAGTAGACTTCACAGGGGAAGGGGGTGCGGTCGTTGAAGGCCTTGCCGATGAAATCAATCAATTTCGGAATATTTGCGGTGGCGATGACGTGCCGTCCGGGGCCGAACATATCCAGGGCCTGACCATCGCGGAAGAAAACTGCGTTCTGCCCGTCACGCACGATGACATTCGAGCCGATACGGTAATCGCCGACGGTGGTGTTATCCGGGAAACGATGGACGATTTCATCCGTCATTTCGTTTGCATATTCAATAACATCAAAGATTCGAGCCATTTTGTCTCTCCTTTATGATGAGCTAATTGATTATATTATAAGCGGGTTATTGATACAAGCTTTTTAACCTGTTTAATCTACGCTGCCATCCACTAAAAGTTCCATTTAATTTTCAAAAATCTTTTCACTCTTCCCTTTCCACCAGGCGAGTCATACAGATCTGGCAGAACAAGGCAATGGAGGTTCAGTCACGTTGGAAATTTGGGTCGACCCTTAGCAAGTCTGGAGGGAACGCAGTCCCGCAAAGGTCACATTTCTCCAGTTCCGGATCGGTAGACAAACCTTCGTATTGGTAAATTCATAGTATATCTGGGGCATTTTCCTCCCCGCCACAATGGAATCGACCGCCCGGATGAGAAAGTCGCCTTTGCGCCTATCGGCGACCAAGATGGCAGATATTATTGCCTGTGTTGAATGTCTCCGGGGTAATGTACTTCGAACTAATCTGCAAGGGAAAGGTCGCATTCTGGACCTGTGCGCTGAGGCGGTGTTTGCCGGTTGTTGAAATGCTCGAATTGTCGGACGTGGAACAGATGCCGCAGTGGAACTAGCGCTGGTCGAGTTGGAGGGTCAGCGCTGTTCCTGCATCTGCTTCCCGGATCCGCCGGCGCGCAACATGAGCACTTCGGCCATGATGCTAACAGCGATCTCCTCCGGCGATTCGGCCCCGATCCCCAGCCCGATCGGCGAGTGAACGCGTTTCAACTGCTCGTCGGATATCCCGGCTTCGTTGAGACGTTTCACTGTTTCCGACCAGCGTTTGCGCGAGCCGATAACACCGATGTACCTCGCTTGACTTTCGAGCAGGGCGGGCAAACCGGCAATATCAACGTTGTTGCCGCGCGTGGTCAGGATCAGAACCGTCTGCGGGGTGATGTTCAGGTGGAGAGGCAGTTCGGACATAGAGACCGGGTAGAACTCGTCGGCATCCGGGTTGGACTCAGGGTTACAGAATTCGGGTCGGTCGTCTGAGACAGCCACTCGATAGCCGAGCCATTTGGAGAGATGTGCCACGGCCTTGCCGACGTGCCCGCCGCCGAGCACTACAATCATTGGGGCTGGCAGAAGAGGTTCCACAAATACCTCCACCTGACCGCCGCACACGCCTGCGTCGCCGCGCGAAGGGTCGGTCATGCTATAGGAAAGAAGGCGCGGCTGGCCGTCTGCCATGCAGGCCTGCGCCTCCTTGCGAACGCGGTTTTCCAGTTCCCCCCCGCCGACCGTGCCGAGAATATGCCCGTCCCGATAGACCAACATCTTGCTGGTGCTGTGGCGCGGCGCCGAGCCGCTGGTTTTGACGATTGTACATAGGGCGGCGGATTGGCGGGTGGTTTCGAGTTCAGAGAGGGCATAGAAAATTGATTTCATAGGCGATCGAAAATATGAGATCATGACGCTGGTAATTCTAAAAACATCTCAAGCCAGTTCTCTCGCGCGTACACGCACGCGGATAGCTTCGACCAGGGCATGCACATACAACAGTCCGGCCTTGCTCGGGTTTTTATTCAAACGCTTCCAACGCCGGGCTTCAAAAAACAAGCAGGTACGAAGGTCGGTCAGGGACTGGGTCAGATCCTGTTTCGCTTTGTGAAGGGCAACGCCTTGTTTGGCGACTTCGCGACATTTTTGGACTGTGCCCCAGTGTTCATAGCCATTAAAGGATTGGGCGAAGGGGATGATATTCTTCCACGCCGAGCGGCTGGACGGGAGGTCGTCGTTGATCAATAGCGAATTGGGAATTATATTCATGATTTTACCTTTCAAGGAGTCCGAGAACAACCGGGAATAGCATGGCAAAATTCAGGACGTGCTTGACACGCAGGACGATCAGGGCGTCCTTCAGGCTGCCAACATGAGCGGCCGCTGCACCAGGTCAGTGAATTCGGCCTGGGCGATGGCGAAGGGGTAGCTGCCCGCCTCGATAAGTTTCATGTCGGCGCTGACCATTTCCTTCACAGTGCGCGTTGACATCCCGGCAATGACAGCCTACACATGCTTGCTGTAAGATCGCACAGTCTCCACGCAGGGAGGCATCCAATCCAACCTTTTTCAGCGCCCAGACCGTCTTCGGATTGACAGCACCTGTGCGGGCAGCGACCGAAACTGAGCCGTCGCGCTCCCGCAAAAGCCAGGCGCAGCCCATGTCTGCCGCGACGGTGTCTGAATCAGGGGTCACATGTCCAATGAGATTGATTCGATTCGTCATTCATATTTTCTCTTAATAGCCTTCCAAATCTTTTCCGGAGTGATCGGAATCTCGTCAATATTCAATCCAATAGCATCGAGAACAGCATTTCCTACGGCCGGCGCAACCCCATCCATTGGGATCTCAGCTACCGCCTTGACCCCGAATGGGTGGCTCGGCTCGAACGTCTCGACGAAGATGGTTGTGAGTTCAGGCATTTCATTTGCTCGGAAGATATGGTAATTGGCAAAGTCGCGTTCACGGGCGCGGCCTTTTTCATCATACACCATTTCCTCGCAGACGGCGTAACCAAGAGCTTGAGCCATGCCGCCTTCGATCTGACCGGAGGCGGTCAGCGGGTTGACGATCACACCGCCATCCACAGCCATGATCAGTCTGTCCACATTGATCGCTCCGGTTTCGGTGTCTACTGTCACCTCGGCGAACTGGGCAGCGAAGGGTGGCGGAGAGGATGGTGAGACGTAAGAAGCCACGCCCATAATCTGCTCCTGCTCGCTGTGGTGGAGCGTGTCCAGGGCGATGTCGGTTAATGAAACAGACTGGCCATCAGGGCCGAAGGCGTATTTATCCTGCAATCGAATATCCTCCGGTCGAAGGTTTACACCTTCAGAGATGCGATCAGTCCTTGCGTATAACATTTTAAACGCGCGCAGCTTGACCCGGGTGGCGGCCATCTGTGCGGCGCGGGTTACGGCCGTTCCGGAAACATAAGTCGTCGATGAGGCGTAGGCACCTTTGTCAAAAGGCGTGAAATCGGTGTCGGAAGAGGTGACCAGGATATCCTCGGTGGGGATACCTAGAACTTCGGCGGCCATCTGCGCCAACACCGTGTCGGAACCGGTTCCAAGATCTGTAGCGCCGACTAACAGGTTGAAAGAACCATCATCGTTCATCTTGATGGAGGCTCCTCCCATATCGAGGTAAGGGATGGCGGTCCCTTGCATGACGAGTGCCACTCCAATTCCCTTTCGGATGGAGGAAGCAGGCTTAACCCCTCTACGCCATTTTTCGTCCCCAAATTTATCATCCCATCCAATCGCGGCCCGGCCTTGCTGTACGCATTGGTCCAACCCGACAGTGTGGATGACCTCTGGGCGTGGCTCGCGGCCTTCGTTCCAGGCAGTACTGAACGGGTGGAATTCACCCGGGCGGATGGTATTCTTCAGTCGGAACTCCAGCGGATCCAACCCCAGTTTCCGGGCAATCTTTTCCATATGACGTTCCACTGGCCAATAGCCCTGCGGCACGCCATAACCGCGGTAGGCCCCTGCAGGCGGCGTGTTGGTATAGACAACGTCGGCGTAGAAGCGGATGTTGGGCGACTTGCGGTACTCGCCGTCGCCGACATAAAGAGCCATGGACTTGTGTCCCGTGTTGCCGGTCACGGTCAGGGCGTGGCAGCCGTACGCGCCGGTATCGGATAGAACCCGCATCTCGTTGGCGGTGATGGTGCCGTCTTTCTTCACACCGGTCTTCATCCAAACGTGCATCGGATGACGGGAACGGGATGCGATGAATTCCTCCTCGCGGCTGTATTCATAAATGACCGGGCGTTTTGTGGCGATGGTAAGGTGGGCGGGCACATCCTCGATCAGGACCTCCTGTTTGCCACCGAACCCGCCGCCGATGCGCGGCTTGATTACTCTGATCCGTTTCACGGGCAACCCGAGCACCGGGGCCAATATCCGCCGGACGTGGAATGGAACCTGGGTGCTGGTGCGGATAACCAAACGGTCGTCCTCATCCCAGTAGGTTACCGTGACGTGAGGTTCGATGTGCGCCTGCTGGACCTTGGGAACGGTATATTCGGCTTCAAAGATTTCGTCTGCTTCGGCGAAACCTTCTTCGACGTTGCCGATGTTTATCTTGATTTCGGCGGCCAGGTTTTTCTCCGCTTTAGAATCAGCGAAGTTGACAAACTCCGGCTCATCATGGATGCGAACCGCTTCCGGTTTCATGGAGATTGCCGGGTCGAGGAGGACCGGCAGGATCTGGTAATCCACGTCGATCAGTTTGAGGGCTTGTTCGGCAATCTCGGGTGTTTCGGCAGCAACGAAGGCCACACGGTCGCCCACGAAGCGGACCTTATTATCCAGCGAGAACGTATCCAGAGGGCCGGGGATCGGGTCCGATTGCCCGGCAGTGGAGTAGACCACGCGTGGGATGTCCTGCCATGTCAACACGGCAGCGACACCGGGCAGGGCTCTGGCTTTACAGGCGTCAATCTTTTGTATGCGGGCATGGGCGTATGGTGAGTGCAGGACTTTGGCATGCAACATGTTGCGCTGTTCAAGGTCGGCAGTAAAAGCAGGTTTGCCTTGGGCGAGTTTAATGGCGTCCACTTTAGGGTCCGGCTTTCCAACCCGCTGGAACGATTCTGTTCCCGGTGTGGATTGGCTCTTAACCTTTTCCAGTTGTCCGACAGCCTCGCCGCGCATGACTGCCGCAGCGCGCAGGATGGCCTGAACAGGTTTATGATATCCTGTGCACCGGCAGAGTACACCCGCAATTGCTTCCCGAACCTCGGCTTCGGTCGGGTGTGAGTTTTTATCGAGTAGCGCCTTGGCAGCCAGGATTTGTGCGGGGGTGCAGTAACCACACTGGATGGCGCCGGTTTCGATAAATGCCAATTGAAGCGGGTGCAGGCCACGGGTCTTCTTCCAGCCCTGGTCGGGATGCTCTCCCATTCCTTCAATCGTAATGAGAATGTGACCCTCGGCCTGGGCGGCAAGAAGCGACCCAGAATTGACCGGTCTACCATCCAGTAAAACTGTGTCTGCACCGCTCAAACCTTGCTCGTCACCGAACTTGACACCGAAATAGCCGAGACGGCGCAGGGCAGAGAATAAAGTTTCGGATGGCGTGGTTTCAAGGGTGTGTTGAGTGGCGTTGATGGCCACATTGATATTCATAGATATGTTCCTTCCGGATATCTTCCCTTCCAATACAGGGAAGGGGCCGGGCGTTAGGTTCTCCTGCTAATCAGCCAGGCGATTCCAGCGGCCACCCCGATCAACACCAATCCAAGCGCGGCGACAACCAACGACTGGATAAGTGAAAGTAAACCAATGAACAGAGTGTAAAACTCAGGCAATGTCCAGGTGACAGTAAAGCCATTGATGGCAAAGCTAAGCAGGATGGGCAGCGAAAGAAAGTATATAGAAAACCAGATGTAGCAAGTTGTGGTTTCAGCAGCCTTCCGTGGACCTGCCATGAAAGCACGCAGGCCAAACATCGGAATCAGCCAGCCGAGAATAACTGCAACCGCCGCAGTCGTGGCGCCGTAGATGATGAGCCAGGTGGCGCCTTCGATGGATGCAAGCGAGTAGGTACGTCCATCAATAACGGCGTAGCGCAGATTGAAAAGCAGAACATAGAGTAATGCACCCGCCATCAACCACAGGAATTTCTTGTCCTTGCGAAGGAACAACAGATAGCCGGGCAGGATTGCCAGAAAGGCAGCCAGCATATTACGCCAGATACGTTCGCGCCCCAGACGGGCCAAGCGAGCCTGGTTTAGAGCGGTCTGCGTTGCAGAGACGACTTCACCATTTCCTACGCTGGTTGTCGAACCAATGGCTGATGTATAGGCGGAAAATAGTTGGGATTGCTGTTTATTAAGTGCAACCTGGATTACCACATCCTGTTCGGATGTGAGGGTGAGCATATTCGCCAGAACGTGACCCTGGTTGCTGGTGGGGATATTTGTCCCGAGCAAGGCAGCAAGCGTGGGTGCGATATCCACCATGTTCATGTCGCCATAATTGCCAGGGACAACTCCAGCCCCAGCCAGCACAAACGGTTCGATCAGTGTGACGGGCTCCGGTCCGCCGTGACCGCCGCGATCTATCTGTCCGTGGTCAGAGGTCACGAGTACGGTGTCCTGGGTCAGATCCAGTTCACCAACGATTTCACCTAACATGTTGTCGGCGCGCGTGGCAGCCTCATTCCAGAACGGTCCGCGCGGTCCGCCTTCATGGTGTCCGGCATAATCCACCTGGTCAAGATGAATGAGGACCAGTTGATAGTTTCCGGTGAGCCAGGGCATCGCCGCATCCACCACTTCAATATCGGCGGCGTTGTCTTCACCGGGTGTATAGAAACCGGCATCCACGCCGCTGTTGGCGAGCATTCCCTCGAACCAAGAATAGCCGGAGACAGCAGTATTCAACCCGGCGCGCTGGGCGGCGGCGAAGATGTCATCCTGCGAAAAGGTGCGGGCGCTGAACTCATCGGGCGGATTGAAGAGCTGGCTGTCGTTGATATCCGGCCAGGCACCGGTCAGGATGGTCGTCCATGCAGGAGCGGAAAAAGAGGGCGGCTGGCTGCGCATAGTGGCCGATGCGCCCTGTGCGCGGAGTTCGTTCAGGAAGGGCATCACGGCGGAATTAGTAGAGGTATCGTAACGCAATGCATCAATCAAGACGACCACGACTTGGCGGGTGACGTCTGCGCCAAGAGCCGTACCTGGTGTGAGCCGCGTATTTGCCAGTGGGGAGCGGTAGGCCTGAGCCGAGTCCATCAGATTGGTGACCCAGAAGTAAGCACCAACTGCCAGCAAGACTAAACCAATTAAACCGAGCGCGAACCAGTTGATTTCTTTTGATTTATGCGGGGTTATCAATGTTGTTCTCCTTGGAGTGTGGATATGCCATTTCTCTCAATAATTTTCGGATTTCGTCTAAAACCACCAGTTCCCCGTTTTTATCTAGAAAATACCAATGCTCCCACCCATTGCAAGGAGCGTTTTGTATGGCGGTGCCTACTCTGTGAATAGAGCCTATTGTATTTTTATACTTTATATTGCCATCAGATAAGATAATTGCTGAAATTTCGCATTTCTGATCGAAAAAAAGGATTTGACCAACATCTAGCAACCCATTCTCAATAAGATTTGCAAAAGGAATTCGGGGTTCCTTTTTATTTCTGAAATCAACAAATACTTCGTCAGTATACATTGCAGGTTGAATGTAATCAATTCTTTCCTGAGCAACTTTTATATATGTTTCATCGCGTTCAATCCCAATCCATTTTCGATGCAATTTCTTCGCAACGGCTCCGGTTGTACCAGAGCCAAAAAAAGGATCCAAAACAATATCTCCCGGATTTGAGCTTGATGCAATCACACGGTAGAGAAGAGCTTCCGGTTTCTGAGTTGAATGGGCTTTTTCACCATTAGTTTTTATTCGTTCCGAACCGGAGCAAATGGGAATAATCCAATCACTTCTCATTTGCAGGTCGTCATTGAGAGATTTCATAGCATGATGGTTAAAGGTATATCTTGCACCTTTATCCTTTTGTGCCCATAACATAGTTTCATGCGCGTTGGTAAAACGCACACCGCGAAAATTTGGCATGGGGTTTGTCTTTACCCAAACGATGTCGTTTAAGAACCAATACCCCAAATCTTGTAGGATTGAACCGACTCGATATATGTTGTGATATGAACCAATAACCCAAATAGTTCCAGTGTTTTTAAGAACGCGGCGGCTAGCAGATAGCCAATCTCGGGTGAACTTATCATAATCGATGAAACTGGCGAATTTGTCCCATTTGTCATCTACTGCATCTACTTTTGTCATATTTGGTCGATACAGATCATTTTGTAACTGTAAGTTATATGGTGGATCAGCAAAAATTAAGTCAATTGAGTTCTCGGGGAGGGTGCCGAGAACTTCGATGCAGTTACCATGGAAAATGGTATCGACAGGTAAAGTAGTCACAGATAAATAAAGGTGAACACGGATTATATTATTTTGTCGCCCGATATTTTATCCAGACATCGCTTGGCCAACACAGCAGCAATGTCAATTCGATATTCCGAGCTTGCCCATTCGTCGGCCGCATCATGGGAGGCGTTGCGAGCAGCGGCCTGCACTGAGCTAAGGGAAACTTCCACAGTGGAAGTTTCATTCCCGTCCATCGCCAATGTAGGCAATTTTCCCCATCCGCCGATGACCAACCGTGATCGCCCAGATGACCACTGCGCAAGCGCCGCGCAGACGATGGGTTTGTCTGCAGGGCTGCGGGCAACGGATTCGTAGGCAAGTTTTGCGTTCAAGGGAATTTTGATGTTGGTGATCAATTTGCCTTGTACAAGTTCTTTGCGTAGAAGCAGGAGTTCACCAATGGATGATAGATCATGAATAACGGGCGAGGGATTTCTATTCAACGATCGCTTGACAAAAGTCACTTTCGCATCCAATGCCAGCAGCACCGCCGCGAAAGGTGATCGCCCATCACAGGTGACCAACGCGCCCGCCACGGTGCCCATGTTACGCAGATTGAGGGGTGCTTCAAGTTTGAGAGCGGTTTTTAATGCTGCGGGCGCAAGCGGGGATTCGAGCAAGGTTTGCAAGTTAACGGTCGCGCCGATCTCGAGGTGGTCCCCGGACTTGTGAAGTTTATCCAGCTCAAGGGCCTGAAGGTCCACGACAGCGAAGTATTCGTCAACGGGATGTGATAATACTGTCCCACCGCCGAGCGGGCGTGTATTTGGCATAGAAAGCAATTTCAGGGCTTCTTCCAGGGTTTGGGGGCGGTGGTAGGTTGTGATCATTTTTACTCTTCCATGATAGAGCGGTCAGCATGTTCCTATTATACAGGACAGCCGACCGTCTTGCGACCATGAAATTGTTCCAGACTTTATGAAAGACATAAGGAGGTTAAGCCATCCCCCCCGCCCCCTTGCCCCTTTCAACAAAGTGGGCTATGATTTACCGTTTTCCCGAAAGGCAGGAGTGTATGACCATCTCTTCATCTGACGTTCGAGACCCGGTCGCTTCGTTCAAGCGTGTTATCATCGGCAAGCCGTTGCCCTCGGACGAAGTGCCGCACCAGACCATCAGCAAGAAAGTCGGCCTGGCAGTCTTCGCATCCGATGCGCTGTCGTCCACGGCCTACGCCACTGAGGCCATTCTAGAGGTGCTGGCTTTAGCGGTCCCAGTGGCGGGACTGGCCGTGTTGGGCTACTCGGTGGGCATCTCGCTCGCAATTATCTTCCTACTCGCGGTGGTGACCATTTCCTATCAGCAGACCATCCACGCCTATCCGGGTGGCGGCGGGGCATATATCGTCGCCCGCGACAACCTGGGCGAACTCCCTGCCCAGGTTGCCGGTGCTGCCCTGCTGACCGATTACATCCTGACCGTCTCAGTGAGCATCTCCTCCGGTGTGGCGCAGTTAGCCTCTGGTTTTCCTGCGTTGCATCCATATCGCATTCCGATCGCCGCCAGCCTGGTCCTGCTGATGATGATCGTCAACCTGCGCGGGGTCAAGGAATCGGGCGTAACCTTTGCCATCCCAACCTATTTCTTTCTCGGTGTCACACTTATCACCATCGGCACCGGCTTTTTCAAATATCTTACCGGTGGACTGGATGTGGTGACCAGTGTGACCCCGGCGGTGGTGGAGGCAGCGCGCGGTGTGAGCCTGTTCCTAATCCTGCATGCCTTTTCCAGCGGCTGCACTGCCCTGACCGGGGTGGAGGCTATCTCCAATGGCATCACGGCTTTCAAGGAACCGAAGAGCCGCAATGCGGGCACCACGCTGATCTGGATGAGCATCATCCTCTCGGTCATGTTCTTCGGTATCACTTTCCTTTCGCACCAGATCGGTGCGCAGTTCTCATGGACAGAAACCGTCATCTCGCAACTGGGGCGCACAATCTGGGGCGCGGGCGTCATGTGGTACGTGCTGCTGGGCAGCACCACGTTGATCCTTATCATGGCAGCCAACACATCCTTTGCTGATTTTCCCCGCCTGGGTGCTCTGCATGCCGGGGATGGCTTTCTACCGCGCCAGCTGACATTTCGCGGAACCCGCCTGGTCTTTTCCAACGGTATCGCCGCGCTGGCAGGGTTCGCTATAGTACTGATCATTGCCTTTAAAGCCGAGACGACCGCCCTCATCCCGCTCTATGCCATCGGTGTGTTCCTTTCGTTTACCCTTTCGCAGACTGGCATGGCGGTGCGCTGGTGGAAATCCGGGCATCTCAAGCCGGCCGAGGAGTTTATCCAGCAAGGAGGAGTGGTACGTTATGACGCCCAGTGGAAACTGAAATTAACGATCAACGGCTTTGGTGCAATGCTAACCGCCATCGTCATGACCGTCTTCGCTGTTACCAAGTTCCTCGACGGGGCTTGGATCGTAATCGTGCTCGTCCCGTCGCTAGTGTTCATTTTCTTTCGCATACACCATCACTATAAAGATGTGGCCGCCAACCTCTCATTGGAGGATTATGGTGAAGCGCCACGCGTCCAGCGCAACCGCGTTCTGCTGCTCATCAGCGGCGTCCATCGCGGCGTGGTGCATGCCCTACGATATGCCCGTTCGTTTTCGAGCGATATTACTGCAGTCTATGTTTCTGCTGACTTACCGGAGGAAGAAATGCTTAAGAAGAAGTGGGCGGCCTGGGGTGACGGTGTACGTCTGCATATCATCCAATCACCCTATCGCACCCTGCTCGAGCCGCTCATTACCTATATAGACCAGATGGCTGACCAACTCGGTCCGTACGAAATGCTGACGGTGGTCGTGCCTCAATTCGTACCGGCACACTGGATCCACAGCGGCCTGCATATGAACACCGCATCCCTGCTGCGCAAGGCCCTATTAAAGCGTCAGGATATAGTCATCATGGAAGTTCCGTACCATCTTGGACAGGATGAGCATCTGGAGAAGGTGGTGTAGTTCGATAAAGAAAGGAACGAAGCTCCACAATGAATACAATACAGAGCGAAAGGCAAGCACCTCGTGCTCTGTTTTTTTTGTGTTAATCTGCGGTTTTCGATATCGAGCTTCCCGGCGGTGCAAGGAGTTCTGCCAAACGCCGGGCGCCATCCTGATCGGTAACGGCCAAGACTTCATCTCCCGATTCAAGGATGGTGTGCCCGTGTGGTATAACAACCTTGCCATGCCGGATGATCCCGGCTATGGAGCACTGATCCGGAAGGCCCAATTCCCTGATGGTAATGCCATCCGCCCTGGCACCGACAGGAATCTTCTCTTCGACCAGCGAAAAGCGCCCACGGCGAAGTTTGAGCAGGGTCATCATATCTCCAAGCGACATTTCCTCTTGAATAAGATGTGCCAGCACGTTGGCTTGATTAAGGGCCACATCCACATGGAAATTGTCATCGAAGAGCCAGGCGTTGCGCGGGTTGTTGACACGGGCGATGATGCGCGGCACATTGAACATTTCTCGTGCCATGTAGCATAGCACGAGATTGTTGGCGTCGGTATCCGTCGTCGCCGCCAGCACCTGCGCATCGCGGATGCCGACGCGTTCCAGCACCTGAGGGTCAATCGGCGAGCCTTCGTAAATGACCTCGGTGGGCAGTTCGCGGTGAAGGCGAGAGAGCAGTTCACGGCGGTGCTCGATGATGCGCACCTGGTAATTCTCGGATAACAGGACAGAAGCCAGTTGAGCGCCAGTCCGCCCGCCGCCGGCAATGATTACGAACATTTCATAGCTCCTTTCCAGCCAGGCAGGCGCGCAAGGCCGCGATTCCGTCCGCCGTGGCGCTGACGTTCAACAGATCGCCAGTTTTAAGCGCAGTATCCGAGGTCGGCAGGGATGAGCGTCCGTCGCGCGTCAGTGCCACCGGCAGATATTGCCCCGATCCGATGAGCAATTCGCCCAGTACATGTCGATCCCAGTTTTGAGATACAACCAGTTCATAAATTTCCACCTCGCCATTCCCGGCTGAAAAAACCGTGTGTTCCGGCGCGCCGACGAGCATTTCCTCGATGCGCTGTGCACCCCAGGCGGTGGAGCTGACAATTTGGAAGCTGAACGCTTCCAATACCGGACGCATGTTCGGGTCATAGTTGCGCACGATCACAAGGGGAACTTTGTAGATCGTTCGGGCAATATGAGCGACCACCGCGTTCAGAGTATCCGAATTGGTCACTGCCGCCAGACCTTCAGCCTTGTCAATACCAGCGCGTTCCAGCACTTCCTTCGAGAGTACTTCGCCGGTCACGGTACGCCCGCGAAAATCGGTCTTCAACCGCTCGAAGGACTGCTCGTTATTGTCCACAATGGTCACCTGATGACCTTCCTGAAACAGGCGGAAAGCCAATTCCGATCCCAGGCGTCCGCATCCAACAATAATTACATTCATTTCTAACTCCTTCTTTCAAACTCCAGTTTAGTACATAATACCACCGCGTGGAGGATTTTTGCCTCCGAGCATGCAGGCAATGATTTTCGTTTCTGAAGGGCACCCCGTTTCTGAGTAGATCCAGTTATGGCACCTGATACGGTACATCGGTAATGATGATGCCAGGTTTGGATAACAACTCGCTGCGCAGCAGGTTGGCTGTATTCGTGTGCAACAGGTTGTGCCAGGGTTTCGATGGTATGAATTGTGGCACAACAATTGTAATCGTTTCGTCAGGCTGGCGATTGGCAGCGATCTCCTCGATGTAATCAAGCAGCGGCTCAACGAACAACCTGTAGGGAGAATCTAGGATAACCAAACGCACACCCTCGCCCCAGGTTTCCCATTTTTGCCTTACTTTTTCTGTTTCGTCCGGGTCAACCGAGACATGGACAGCGGTAATGTCATCCGAGAGACGACGGGCGTAGCGCAGCGCGTCCAGGGTACCTTGATGTACACCACTTACTGGCATGACAACGCGGAGGCGCGTGGCACGAGGCGGGGCGCCGGCATATGAATCCAATGACAGGCGTGTCGACAGCGAATTGTAATGATGATGTATCATGGAAAACATCATGACCAGTAAAGGCAGCAGGATTAACACCACCCAAGCGCCGTCCCGGAACTTGGTCACTGCGAAAACCACTGCGACAACCCCTGTACAGATCGCGCCGAAACCGTTGATGATCATCTTGACTGGCCAATTCCTGGCGAAATGAAGAGTCGAGCCGCGCTCACGGCGCTCTTCGCCAAGTTTAAGCCTACCTATCTTTAGCCAGCGATGCGACATACCGGCTTGCGATAATGTAAAAGAAAGGAATACCCCGATAGCGTATAACGGAATAAGTCGGGTCACACTGGCCTGAAAAATCACGATCAATAAAGATGCGATCAAGGCAAGGGAAACGATGCCATAAGAGAAAACAAGTCGGCTGCCGCGAAATGTTAACTGGCGGGGCAGGAAACCATCTTTGGCAACCAGTGCGCTCAGACGTGGAAAGTCTGCAAAGGCGGTGTTTGCAGCCATTACCAGGATGACTGTTGTTCCCACAATCACCGCAAGATATGGCAAACCGCGCCCATTGAAGATTGTTCGCGCTAATTGAGAGATGACTGTCTCTGTTTCTGAGGGTATGGCCGAAGAAAAGTGAGCCAGGAAAAATATCCCCAGCATCAGGGTTGCCAATATTCCAGCCATCCAGATTAATGTGATACCGGCATTTCGGCTGCGAGGCTCCTTAAAGGCGGTAATCCCGTTGGAAAGAGCTTCTACACCCGTCAGAGTGGTTGTTCCGCTGGCAAAAGCACGCAATATTAGGAACATGGTTATGGGTTGCAAGACCTGTGGTGCTTCAAGGTGCGGAGGATCGACAACAAGACCTAAATTCCCTGCCAGATAGCGGAAGAAGCCAATGCCAACTGTGAGGAACATGATGACAAGAAAAAAATACGTAGGAAACGCAAATGCGATCCCAGATTCTTTGACCCCGCGCAAGTTGATGATCATAACCATCAGGACTAAGCCAACAGAAATTGGAACGCGAAAATCCGACGTTTCTGGAAACGCTGACACAATCTGCGCCACACCTGACGAAATCGACACGGATACTGTCAGAATATAATCTGTCAATAGCGCTGCGGCCGCGACCAGTGCAGGTAGTGCGCCGATATTATCCCGAGAAACGATATAAGCTCCGCCGCCATCAGGGTAGGCATGGATGGTTTGTTCATAGGAAAGGGTCAGTATTGCCAATAAAACAACAATCGCCAGCGAAATTGGCAAAGCATTGCTAAAAGCGCCTGTACCGGCCAGCGCCAGGATGATCAGAACCTCCTGCGGGCCATAAGCAACGGATGACAGCGCATCGGATGAAAAGACCGCCAAACCGATGAACTTGCTTATCGTCTGCTTTGGAGAGTCGGCGGTAGCCAGTGGACGGCCAAAGAGCCAGTTCCGCCAGTTGCGCGGCGGGACATAATCGGTCTTGCGCTGGATTATCTGTGTACCATTGTGTTCTTCAGGCAGCATAGGTCAACTCGTAAAATGAAACTCTCGCCTGGCGAGAGCGAATGCTATTATATTACGGATTTGGGTTCGTTATGAAAATGTGTCAATGAGCAGTTTCATGTTTCCCCCGGCTGAGTAGAGAATGGGGCTGGTGGCGCCGCTCTTGATGTACTCCTGTACCTTGGCGCTCGCCTCGTCCGGAGTCCCGGATGCGGTAATGCGCAGAACCAGTTCGTCCGGGACCAGGTGTTTGGCCTCATTGATCTGCGCTTTCGTGGCTGGCCAACCGAGTATGGACTGAATCTCCTCCACCACTTCCTGGGAGACACCACTCGCCCGGGCAATGTGCGACTGCTGGGCTAGATACTGGCAGAGCAACATTTTGCTGTCTTCGATCGCCCTGTCGTGGTCATGATCCACCGAACAGACGATCAACTGCGGCCGTTCGATATCATTCAGTTTGCGCCCGGATTTTTGAGCGCCTTTTTCGAGGAGTTCCATGGCATGGTCGTTGTGTTCCGGGGGGACGCAATAGTTCAACACAACCCCGTCAGCGATCTCGCCAGCCAGTTCCAGCATCTGATCACCAGTGGCGCCGATCATGATCGGGATGTGACGTGGCTCACGGCGGCCATGGACCACGTCCAGTTCGATCCCACTGACCTGGATGAACTCACCAGCGAAGGTGACGCGCTCCATGTTCAGCAGGCGGCGCAGGACAGTTACGGTCTCTTTCATCGCTGTGAGGGGTTTCTTTCGGTCGATGCCGACGTTCTTCGCCAGCGGATCCCACCAGGCGCCGATGCCGCAGATGATGCGATCCGGAGCCAGGTCGTCCAACGTCAGGAAGGTGGCTGCCAGCAAGCCGATGTTGCGCGACCAGTTATTGATAACGCCGGAGCCGACCTTGATACGTTCGGTCACCGCGGCGTAGGCGGCCATCGGGACAATGGCATCGCGTACCAGCCGCGATTCCGCCTGCCAGACAGCCTCGAAACCATGGCTTTCGGCATAGCGGACACAGTCCAGCCCGTCGCGGAGGTCGTGCGAATCTTGCAAGTAAAGTGCAACGCGTTCCATGGTATCCGTCCTTGTACCAATAAAATTCTCTGACTGAAGAAGCTTGCTTCTGGGTATCCGGATGGCAAGCCGAATGATTCCATGGTAAAGACTGTTAGACTCCAGCCGGTGAGAGGGTAAAAGTTACTGAAATTCCTGCAGCCGCTTCCACATCTTTGGGGCAAGTTCGCGCGATCGGGCGGCAACTCGCTCTTCGTCCATGCTCATGAATTTCCTGGCCTTCATCAGGATCTTACCTCTGCAGACCGTCGTGTCGACCGTGGCGTCCACCAGGCCGAAGATGAGATGCCCGAGGAAGTTGTCCGCGCTGAGCGGGGTGGGAGGCTGGTAGTCGAGGATGGCGAGGTCAGCTGGACGGCCTTCAGCGATCTCTCCAAATTGCAGGCCAAACTGGAGCTCGGCAATCCGGGTGTTATTCTGGAAAAGAAGTTGGGGTGCTTCCAAAAATGCCACGCGCGGATCGTGGTTTGCCAGGCGGTGAAGCAGGTAGGCGCAACGCATCTGGACGAGCATGTCCGAGCCCATACCGTCTGTACCAAGACCGACCAATACCCCTTTCTTCAACAGTTTGAGCAGCGGTGTGACCCCAACGGCGTTGTTCATATTGGACTCGGGGTTGTGGACAACTGCCGTCTTCGTCGAGGCGAGAATGTCCATTTCGGAATCATCAATGTGAACACAATGGACGAAAATCGATTTGTTGCCAGTCAGGCCAAGCTTGTCCAAGCGCTTGACAGGGGGCAGTTTGTATTTGGCAAGCGAGTCGGCGCGGTCGGCGATATCCTCGGCCACATGAATGTGGCAGCCGACACCGGCATCCCTCGCAATTCCGACACACTGCTCAATGGTCGCATCCGACAGGGTGAATGAGGCGTGCAGACCCATCATGGCCGCGATCTGGCCATCGCCTTTGCCGATCTTCTTGATAAAGCGCTCATTCTCGGCAATACCGCCTGCGGGGGTGTTGCGGTCGGAGACTTCGTAGCACAGCGAGGCGCGAATGCCCGCCTGCCGAACGGCTTTCTCGATCAGATCCAACGAACCATCCCGAAAAGATGGAGAAGCGTGGTGGTCGATGACCGTCGTCGTTCCGTTGCGGATGCAGTCGATGAGGGGCATTTGTGTAGAAAGGACGATGTCTTCCTCGAGCAGCGCACGGTCCACTTTCCACCAAAGCTGTTCGAGGACCTGCACGAAGTTGGCAGCTGGTTGACCGGGGATGAACATACCGCGCGCCATGGTGGAATAGAAATGGTGGTGGGTGCAGATGAATCCAGGGAGGACGATCTGTCCGGAACAATCGACGGAATTGGCCTCCGGGAAGCGCCGCTTCATTTCGGCGGAATCGCCTACTGCCGCAACCAATTCTCCATCTGTGACGACAGTCGCGTTCCACAGGACGCGATTCTTTTCTCCCAGGGTGACAACGATACCGTTCTCAAAACGAGTATTCATAATTCGTATCCTATTGTTCTATAAGAATAGAGAGTTCCTCGACGCTGCGGATGCGCATACCGATGGCACCGGTGAAGCATTTCTTGGCACAAATAGAGCACCCGATGCAGCGTGCCGGGTCGGTGTGCGGCAGACCTTTTTCGTCCAGTGTGATCGCAAGGTATGGGCAGCGGGCGCAATTGCCACACGAGACGCACAGAAACGGGCTGGCGTCCGAGATTTTCTTGACCGGCGTCAGCGCCATGAAGTCGGTGAAGGGGTGAGGCTGGGTAAGGCCGATCAGTTCTTTTATAGATCGGATACCGCGTTCCTGCATCAGGAAGGAAGTACCCGATTCCAGATCATGGATGATGCCGTAGCCCTGCTTCATAACTATGGTACAAAACTGGACGGTCTTGACACCCAAGGCCAGGAAGTCCATGGCCGCTTTGTAATTCATCGGGCCGCCGTTGCCGGAGATCTCGAGGCCCTCCGGGACGGCCTGTGCAAGTGTCAGGTAGGAAATGGGAGTGACACCCTCTCCGCTCATCCCAACGACAACACCCTCGTCCCAAGGAAGGTCTTCATTGGGGCGGAATGCCAGGGATGGGAAGGAATTTGCCAGCGTGATACCCGCCTTTTTAGCAGGGTACTTGTCAAGAGTCTTGCGGATAGCTCGCAGAATGGGCACAATGGACGTCACGGCAGCGGATAATTTGAACAGTTTGGGAATGTCAGGATCGCTGACCTGCATGATCCAATCGATGATCTTGGCAGTCAGAACCGCGTTTTGCGAGACAATAGCGCCTTCAGTCCCGTCGCCGCCCTGCGGGCAGGAGAGCGAATACTCGATACCCATGACTCCGGCAGCTTCCAGTTTTTTTGTATTGGATTGCCAGCCGGCAGCGTCGCTGTCGTCGTGACCGGACACCGGGCCGCCTGTGGAGGCCATCGTCAATCGGTCGGGCCATTCCCTAAGAAGTTGATCCACCTCTCTGCAGACACGGTCAAGCGGGTGGCCGGAGACGTTATCCGAGTTACCATACGTTAGAGAGTTGAATGCGAACATGTACTCGCCCGGGATGTGGATAGGGACATTGTCAAATGCAGTCTTCAGCACACCGCCGGCCCAGCCTGCTTGGTAAGCCCTAGTCATCTGTTCCAGACCATCTGTGGAAGGGGAGGCAGAAAGGAGATATGGGGAAATTATCTGGCGGCCAAAAAAATCGGTCTCCAAGGAGACGGGTAATGGATCGAAGCCGGGGAGGATATAGTAGGATTTGGTCGATTTCTCGATGATCGGATGCCTCCCGCCTTTAAGATAGGAGTCGATTTCGAGAGCGGCATTCTTGCCGGAGGCGACAGCCTGTACGACAGTCTTTGGGCCGGTCAGCATATCGCCGGCATAGAAAAGGCCATCGACTTGCTCGTGTGGTAGCTCCGAGCGCATTCCAATGGCGACAATGACAGCATCGATGCTGGTTCGCTTGCTCTCCGACCCAGGAATGCTGTGGACGTCCGTCAGGTTGAAGGTTTTCCCCGCTGTAAGTTCCACTTTAATGGCCTCTACGCCGGAAATATTCATCCCTTTCTTGACGATCTTACAGAGGCGAATGCGGCCAGTGACCTCGATGTCGAAATCCAGCAGATCCTTGCGTTCCTTTGCGGTCAGCGGCATCTCTGAGAACTTCTCAAGCATGAAGAGCTCGATATGCTTTGCGCCGCGTTGCCGGGCTGTAACGGCGCAGTCGACGGCTGTCGCCCCACCGCCGATGACCACCACGCGCCCATCGAATTGATACTCAGACGGATGCGCGAGCAGGTCGACCATCCTTACTGCGAGGTCCTCGTTCTCGATACCGAGTTCGATTGGCTTCCACAGGCCGGTTGTGACGCAGACTGCATCATATTCTTTTCTGAGAAGTGCTTTCGGATCGTCAACCCTGGTTCCAGTTATGGCCTTGATATTCCCAAGTGTCAGGATAAACTGGATATCCGTCTCGACAACATTCTTTTCAAGACGGTGGTCCGGGATCAGGTTCGCCATTCCCCCGAGCCTGTCTGCAGCTTCCAGGATCTCCACCAGATAACCCATCTGTGCTAGGGCGGCTCCGGCTCCCAGTCCGGCTGGTCCACCGCCGATGATAGCCACTTTCTTTCCATTCAGTTTCGGTCTGGAGAATTCCGAGACGCCTCCCAAATTCTTCGCCATAGCAACGATAGTTGCCTGGACGAGAGGGATATTTATCGGCCCATCGAATTTCCTTCGTGTGCAGGCTGCCATGCAAAGAGTATCCGGGCAGACCATCCCGCAGACTCCCCCCAACGGATTTGCTTGCATAATTTCTGCGGCTGAGCGGCGGAAATCAGAGTCATTTCCGACCCGTGCCGCCATGATGAAATCGGCTGGTGAGCAGTGGGCGGGGCAGGCCTCCTTGCAGGGTTTTTCCTCGCAAAACTCGCAGCGCAGTAATTCCGTCTGGAGTTGCGCAGGCGTCATGACAAGCGAGTTGACTTTTCCATTCTCCATGGAGCACCTCTGGATTGGTAATATTATGGAATTTGGTAAAAGAATTGTAAATGTCTGGCAAAAAAGCTTTCTTTTGCTAAATATATCGAAAAGAGCACGTCTGCGATTGCCAGTGGAAATGATTCAAATGGATCTATTAGACTAACCCGAGCGTTTCCATCCCGCCAAGGGCTTCCAAGTCCTCAGGCAGGTCCAGATCGAGGGCGATATTGGGACAATCAATTATTTCCAGCCGCGCCCCAGCCTCAGTTGCCCGATCCCTGTGACACTGGAACGACCCGGTCCCAAAGCCGTATTCGATCAGACCAGCAGGATTGACGAACAATCCGTTCGTACCATCCTGTCGTCGGTCAGGGGCAATGACGACTACCGGTGGATTATTGCCTCGTTTCAGAAGGGTCCTTAAGTCGGTTGGCTTGATAAGCGGCAGGTCGGCGGGCAGGACGAGCACCGCGTGTGCTCCTTGTGCCTTGGCGACAATCGTGGCACGCTTAATGGCGGTATTGAACTGCGGTGCACCATCCTCCAGAACGGTACGCCCGCCCATTTCGCGCGTTAGGGACAACGCCGCCGGATCGCGGCTGACAACAAGGGTGTGTTCGATTTCAGATATCTCTTTGAGGGTAGTCAGAACATGCTCGAGCAAATAACGATTCAGTCGGGTGCGCTGATCTTCGGTCAGCAAACCAGCCAGACGCGATTTTCCACACCGCAATGGTTTTACAGGGACGATGGCCCAGATAGTCATAAGGTTTGAATAAAGTTTAGCACATCTTGGGATAATCGAAGCCGGTCATCTTGATTTTCCATCAGGATGTTTGTAACCAATGTGGAAATTGAGATATTTTGGGCAAAATTTGCATCCACTCTATCAATAACGAAACCAGACAGGATTTTACCGTAATGACGAACGATTGCAAGGGCTGATGGCTGGATCCCCAACTCAGCGTACATTTTCGCCGCTGGACCCTTGATCGTTTTTCCACCGATAATGGGAGAGACAGCGATGACGAGTTTTTCGGAAAGGGCGGAAAGGATGCCCGCTACCGCTAATATCGGGTCAATGCTCACCCAAGGGTTGGAAGGGCAGATCACGATCCCGTCAGCTTGCTCAACTGCTTCCAGAACTCCCTTGGCAGGCCGGGCCGTAGCAATCCCGGCGAATCGAAATCCTTTCACCTTTGGTTTGCATTTCCGGTGAACGAAATATTCCTGAAAAGCCAGTTCGCCATCTTCCGTTGTATCCACAAGTGTGCGAACCGGCTCGTCACTCATCGGCAGGATGGAAGGTCGTACGCCCCAGGCGAGGCAGAAGTCATGCGTGATTCTGCTAAGCGACTGGCCTTCCCGCAAGCGCCGGGTGCGCTCGATATGAGTAGCAAGATCCTTATCCCCGAGGTGAAACCATTTCGGGCTGCCCAGTTTTTGGAGGTTCTCCATTGTGTGGAAAGTTTCCCCATGGAAGCCCCAACCGGTCTCCAGGTTGACTAATCCAGCCAGCGTATAGCAGACAGTGTCTAAATCTGGGGAAATGTACAAGCCGAGATGTTCGAAATCATCTCCGGTGTTGACGATGATCGTGAGGTTTTCGGGAGGCAGAAGTTGGGCCAGCCCATCGGCCAGTTTCGCCCCGCCTCCACCGCCAGCGAGGGCAACAAGTCTCATCCGTGGGCGTCCACTTTTTCAACCCGAATTTTGTACATGATACGCTGTTCGCCTGGCTGACGATATGGGTACTTGGGTACGCCGCGATATTTGAGCGCAAGTGCATCAATGTGGTCGTCCGCACCATCAGTAGTGAAATTCACCACCTTACCGCGGATTTGCAAGTAACGGTAGGGATTTGCCGGGTCCTGGATGCACAGAGTCACCTGCGGGCGGGCGCGCATATTGTGGTCTTTAACGCGACCTTTCGCCGAGTTGATGAGGAAATACTCGCCGTCAGTGTTGAACCAGACAGGCGTTACTTGCGGAGCTCCGTCGGACATTAGGGTTGCCAGAAAGAGAAAGGATTTATTTTCGTCTGTCAGAAGGTCTTGGTGGGTTTCAAGGATGTTCTTCATTCTAACTCTTTTGGTTTACAGTCAAATCGCCCGCTTGTCATTTTCGTTATGGAGTCCGAGAATGGTCAAGTTTTCAATACCGGGACAGCCAAGAAAGATTTTGATCCCGGTGTCACGTTAGTGCTTGAAAATTTATCGAAACAGGTCGTTTTCTTTTGATCGGATCATTTCATTTAGTGAGCATTCGCGCAGTGCATAGGGGAAGCCACGCACGTGGACAGCTGGAATCCCTTCGGCCGCCTCTCCCATGACAAGAGAGGCGGCCGCTGCCAGTTCATCGGCGGCTGCAACTATTGTAATTTTAAGTCGAAAGCCAAACAGATCCTGCCAGCCGCGCTCGTCTACCACACCGGGCAGACCGGAAATCCCAATCGCAGTCCCAATCGTACCCAACCGCCAGGGACGCCCATGAGAGTCGATGATCATCACGCCGATGCGGTTGCCCGTTGCGATTTTAATTTTGCGACGGATTTCGAGGGCAGAGCGATCAGGGTCTTCGGGAAGGAGTAATACCCAGTCTTCGGGATTGCCATCTTCTCCCCGAACATTGGAGTGGTCAATCCCGGCGCTAGCGCAGATGAAGCCCAGTCGGTGTTCCACAATGATCGTTCCCGGGCGGACCCGTAAGACCTCTTTACTTTCGCGTAAAATCAGTTCAGTTAGGCGAGAGTCTTTTTCGCTGCGCTGAGCCAATTCAATGGCTTCTTTCGAAGGGGTGACGGTTGCCAAATTTATCTGCCGTCCTTCGGCTTTGCTGACAATCTTCTGTGCTACGACTAGAATGTCGCCATCTTCCAGAATAATGCGGGCTGGTTGTAAAGATGCCAAAAGCAAATGCGCCAGGTTATCACCGGGGCAGATTAAAGGCATTTGCGGAAGGGGAGTGAAGGTCAGCGTCATTATTCGTGGGCTAGCGCCTGTACTCCAATAATGCGGATTCCTGCAGATTTGATTCCATATTGCTTATTTATGCCAATCAATACGCTCGTCATGCCTTCGACCACTACCGAATTCTCTATTGGACCGGCATCCCAGCCCGTGAGCCCGACCGCGGCGACCAGCTTCAGCGTTTCTGAACGCGCTTCCTTGCTTGTACCGGTCACCATCACGTCAGAGTCGACCTGCCCATCCAGCAGGAGATGTTCATGCGAAATATTCTGGAATGCTGAGGTCACTTGCACCTCTTCGCCCAGGATTTCGAGAGCTTCCTGTGCGGCGCTGCCGGCCGGTGGCATCTGCACCTTCGACACATTTGGCGGGACGAGAGGTACGGTCACATCAATCAGAATTTTCCCCTTTAGCGCATCCTTGATTGTCTCAAGCGTTTCGCGGTGGGCATGGTAGGGAACGGTCAATGCGACGATATCTGCACGCTGAGCAGCAGTCAGGTTGGAGGTTCCTTCGATGGCGACTTGCCCGCCGAGTAGACTGGCAAGCTCAACAGCGGTTGCCCTAGCTTTCTCAGGTGTGCGCGAACCGATCAATACCAAGTATCCCGCTTTGGCCCAACGAAAAGCAAGACCTTTGCCTTCTTTGCCGGTTCCGCCGAGCACAGCGATTGTCTTAAGAATGGGTGGATTACTCATTACAAAGCTCCCCAAGTGAAAAGTGTGGCAGGGTAATAAGCATCAGAAGCCTACTCCAAATTGAACTGGGTCCGGAACATCAACGCCGCGGGCGGCCATCTCGGAAAAAGTCAGGAAGACGGCTTCACGCAAGGTTGGCTCGCCGCTGTACATAGCCTGGTAGAGTGCACCAAAGACGCCTTCCGTCGGAAAAATACGAAGATAGGCTAGGGATGCCAGGCGTTCTTCTTCGGTGCCAGATTTGAGCGCCATCAGCAAAAGTTCGGTGGGTAGCGTGTCAGGCGAGACGCCTAATCCTAGTTTTCCAGCGAAAGTGATGAGCCAGGGCGCTTCGGTCGGAGATGGCAGACGTTGCGGGATGTGCGGGTTCGGACTCTGACGGTTTTCATTCACTTCCTGGGCAGCGTATCGGACAGCCCATTGATCGTCTTCGGTTTCCAAGCGGTTAATCAATTCTATGGCCCATGGGTCTGGAATGCGACCGAGACCATAGACGGCAGAACGACGAACCAATAGGTCTTCCTTCATTCCGGCGCCTTCTTTCAGCATGGCAAAGCCCTCCCCGGGATTGTTGGCCAACGCTTCGGCGGCGGCACGACGCAGGTTTTCGTCACCGTGCAGAAGTGCAGATGCAACAATATCCAGGGCGGAGGTCGTACCAATATTGACCAGGGCCAGACAGGCGGCGCGGCGAACATTGGGACTCGGATTACTCAACAACGAAGACAACAATGCGATGGCTTTTGTATCCTGGAGCGCTCCGGATCCGAGAGCAACGAGTTGCAGGAGTTCATTGTCGTCTTCACCGAGCAATTGCCTTAATAAAACTGCCGCGCTCGGATCTCCGCTACGGAGAAAGGCACAGAGTGCTTGCCCACGCAGACCGATCGGCTGACCGGTTTGCCGCAGGAGTTCTACAAGTTTTGCCATCACCACCCCGCGCCAAGCCATCTGACGAGGGGCATCCCGCAGCCAGCGGGCTGGGGTCAGCAGGTTGCGCGAGAGTGGGCGGTCCAGCATGGAAAATAATTTGTCAACAAGCGGGGTTGCATCGCCGTTTGCAGCCATAAAGTGCAACGCCAGGAATTTGCCAATCCAGGATGGCTGGTCGAGAAGGACTTCTGATTTGTAGTTTCCCAGAGCTTTACCGGTAAGGTAACCGCTAAAAATCGGGTGGATGAAGCGCATTCGATTATTACGATGCTGCGTCAGCAAGCCACTTTCTACCATTTTTGTGATCAGGCCAAGGGAGGGAGTCTGAACTTTTTCGGATTTCTTGACATTCGTTTCATCGAAAGTTTCAGATCCATTGGATATTTCGAGCGGTTCGAAAGACTTGATCCATTGTCGCGCTTTGCGTGGGTCGAAGATTGGCTCTGTGCTCAAGCTGACCTGTAAGGCCAACATTTCGAGAGCCTCTCGCGGGGCAATTTCGGGAGTCAGACGGCGCAAATGAGTTTCAATCGCATCGAGAGGGGTGGGACCGAGTAGATCTCCGGCGTAAGCCCCCCAAGTCTTGAGAGTCAGTTCCAGCGGTGTCAGGTTGTTATTTTCGAAATTCAGCCAGCTGTTGAGCAGCAATGGGTCCACGTGCTTGCTGGCCTGGGCCCAGACCTCGACGGCCACATAGTGGTTCCACAGATCGCCCCATTTTTCGATGAATTTACTGCACTGTTTAGCATTCCAGGCTGCGAGCGCAAAGGGGATGAAGTTGAGGGTTACCAAGCCGTCCAGGTATTCGCTTGATGCGGTTGTGACTATGCGGGTTTTGGGGTTCGAGCGCTTTACGGCTTTGATAAATTCAATCACGTTCTTCAGGCCGTCCGGGGTCAGTTCGTCCGTACCGTCCAGCAGGAGCAGTGCTCGACCTTCAGAAAAGGCTTTACGAACAAAATCGGGGATTCGGGCAAAGTCGAGGACGGGGGCTCTGCCAGCGATCAAGTCAATAACCGGTCCGAGAGGGCCATCTCCTTGGACTTGCAAGTCGAGGTCGGCAACGTGGATAAGGAATGGAACTGTTTCCTGCGGAAGACCCGGTTCCGGGTCCCTACGAGCGAGACGGGAGGCAAGATACGCCAAGGCTACGGTTTTTCCCATCCCAGTTTGCCCAGTCAGGACGATGTCGGAGTTTCCCGAAAGCGCCTGGGCGAGCGTCAGCGTGGGGGCGTGATAGATGGCTGCCAGTTCCGGCCAGGCAGGGATGTAGGGAACGGTGGCGGTAACAATGTCTTCGTGGACAAGAGGTCTGCCTGGCTCGACGCGTGGTGGCGGTGCCAGAAGAACTGGCGGTTCGAGGATTTCATCCAGAGAAAATAGTGGGGCAGCTAAATGCAAGCCTTGAGCCTGTTGTAAAACGCTCTGACGATAACGTTCCTCTACTCCACTGGAGGCGTGGATTTTATCTTTCTCTTCAACCCTCTTCAATTCGGCCATCTCGCGCAGATGTTGAAACGCGGGGCGAACCAAGGAGATTATCCTCAAAGCCAGAGTTGCAAGAATGAAGCCTAACCAAAAGGAGAAATTGTCAATGCTAGGGAAACGGAAGGGCATAAGTCACCTGCGACAGGAGTTAACTTCCGTAAAGAATCCGCCCGCAAGACGGACAGAGCCCCATTTGTTCGGAGGCACGGGATGATTGCATTTGTGCCGCGGATAAGCCAGAGCCGCAGGCGGAGCAAGAGTTTTCGGTGATGACGGCTACCGCGAGACCGTTCCGCTGCTGGCGAAGTTTGTCATAAAGGCCGAGCGGACCTGGTGGGACTGAACCGGCAACCGCGGCGCGTTCTGCGAAAAGTTTTTCCAGTTCTTTTTGGAGTGTGTTCTCTTCCTCGTGCAGACCCCAGTTTTGTCTTGTTGAACAGTTCTTGGCATCCAGGAAGTCTGCTTGAGCGGCTTGATTTGCCGACAAGGATTCTTCAACGCTTAGCATGGCTTCCAGTTGGATGTCTTCGAGTGTGACCAAGTGGCGTTTGAGTGCAGCCACTTCGTTCTGTAGATCCAGCAATTCCTTTGGACTGTGACCCTTGCCGCTGTAGAGACTTGCCTCAGTTTGTTCAATTTTAATACGCTGGCTCTGTGAATTGACCTCAGCTTGTTTCAAAGCCCGGTCAGCAGATTGGCTGATGGTTTTGGCTGAATCAGCCCGATCATTTGCCAGGCGTAGTTCGGCATCATCAGCCAGCTTATTTTGGATGGCTTGCAGGCGGGCCCTGGCGCGGTCTATCTGGCTATCGGCCTGCTGGAGGCGGTAGAGACTCAAGGTCTGGCTCATAATTTGATTATATACTGATTACCCTTCATGCTGCAATTAATAAAAACGAATATTTTGGAAATTTCAAGATGTAAGGAAAGAAAAGGGGATTTGATCGGGCTTATCCCGATCAAATCCCCCTAATATCTCTCCAAGCGATGCCCGGATAAATTTTGTTAAGTGCTCCGCCATCGATTTGATGGCGGAGTTGGTCTTTATTGTGATGGCAGGTTGAAATAATTGTAAACTGCCCGTGAGAGTTCAGCGTACAGCGGCGAGACAATATTCCAGAGGGCCTGCACAGGATGATAGACATAGATAGTCAGGATGTAATTTCCGCCTGGTGTATAGACGATGCCTGCGTCACTGAATTGGTTCATGTTAATATCCCAGCCATGCTTGTGAGCCACGATCGTCCCCTCCGGGACACCACCCTGGATCAAAGCCCCAAGTTTGTCTTCCTGCAGATATTGGATCATCCGCTGGCAAGCCGCCTGGTCAATTTGACCGGGGAAAGCAGCCACCAGAGTTCCACCCCCTGTCTGGGCGCACATGTATATATCTTCAAGCAGGACCCCCATCTCGGAAGGTGTAGTCTGACTGAAAGGATCAGGGTCGGTGCTAATATCCAGACGGGAATTCGCAGGAGTAGTGTAATGCTGCAAAGGGTAGGAGCCGGGAGCAAAATACATGGCGATGAAAGTGTTATCCAACCCTAGTTGGTGCATCGTCTCAGTGACAACCAAAGGCCCGCGCCCAATGTCTATGGCGGCCATCAAGCTGTCCGATGCAATGTTATCGGATCTGGCGATCATGTCTTTTAACCCGGCATCAATGGCAGTGCTTATCTCGCTATTGAAGTGACTGATCACTGAAACCATGATCGGAATTTTAATTGTACTGGCAGCCGTGAAAGCAATATCCGGGCCTATTGAAAAATCCTGTCCGGTCTGGTATGCGAAATGAATGTTTTCCTGCGTTTGGAGGTTTAGAAAATATAGGTCAATCAGGCCGTCGAAACCACTCTGGTCTATAAGCTGCTCGAGCAGAATCTGAAGGGTGACCAGGGATGGTCGTCCCGCGGCTGTACTCTGAGACGCGAGCAGGACTGTGCGTTTGCCCGGAGAACTCAGGGCGCTTTCGATCAGGGAAACCGCGCGGTCCATGTCCATAGTATGACCGGGCGTACCCGGGGAAAAGTTGGCTGTTCCGGGGATCGGCTGGGCAGGTGTAGGTGGTTCGTCATAACGAGCAGCGATTTCGTCTCGTAGGTATTCGCGAAGGCGGGATTCTGAATAAGATGAAACCAACGGTATTTGACGGGTGGGAGAACGGCGGTTCCAAATGTAGTCCCAGAATCCACCCCAGAAGGGTGCTCCGGTGCGCTGCAAGTCGGCAGCGGCTAGCATGCTTTCGTTAGTCAGTTGAAAACCAATCAAACTGGGATCCAAGTCAATTATCGCTTCGCCGTAATGGAGTTCGACTGGCTGGGCATAGACCTGCAACAGCCTTTGAGCAGCAGATTGAGGATCCAGTCCGCCGACGGGAACGTTACCGATGGTCATATCGGAGGGGTAATTGGCCCGTGAAATACTGTATTGCACAACCTGAATAACTGCCACAACGGCCGTGAAGAACAAAAAGACCAGGGAAACTCCACGCAATAAGAGGGAAGAACCACGTGATCTCACAATACCTCCACAAAATAAAATAAGGGATATTCATCATGCTATAAGGGTAAAAAGTATAACACACTCGCCGATGTCAGTTGTGCTACAATCGAACGGCAATAGTACATAAATCCACGAACGAGGAACTCATGCTCCGATCCATTTTGATCTTCCTTTCCAAGGCTGCCTGGGCGCAGCGATTGGTTGTCGGCTGGAAATTTGCATGGCAAGCGGCCCACCGGTTTGTAGCGGGAAACACGATTGCAGATGCAATCAAGGCTGTTCGTCAACTCAACACAAAGGGGATCAACGCTACTCTCGACCACCTTGGTGAAAGTACATCAACACGCGAAGAAGCCGTAAAGGCAGCTGATGAGGTCATAGAATTATTGGATCAGATCCATGTCAGCGGTGTAAACGCGAACGTGTCTGTTAAGTTGACGCAGATCGGGCTCGCTCTGGACGAAAGCCAGTGCGCGAAAAATCTGGAACGAATCCTCGTCCGCGCCAGTGAATACAAGAACTTCGTCCGCATTGACATGGAAGATACACCTTACACAGATCAGACAATAAACATGTATCGGGAGATGCGGCGTAAAGGCTTCGAGAACACCGGTGTGGTTGTCCAATCGTATCTGTATCGCACCGAGAAGGATACGCGGGAGCTGCTCGGAGAGGGAGCGATATTTCGTCTTGTTAAGGGCGCTTACAAAGAACCACCCGAATTGGCATTTCCCAAGAAAGCGGATGTGGATGCCAATTTTGACATGCTGACCCAGATCGTGATTGATGCCTCCAAAGTAGCCGGTTCGCCAACATTGAGTGCAGATGGTCGCATCCCACCCATACTGGCTGTCGGTTCGCACGACCCAAAGCGCCTTGACTTTGCCAGGACTTATTCCGAAAAAGTCAGCCTGCCAAAGCAGGCGATTGAGTTCCAGATGCTTTTTGGCATCCGGCGCGATCTGCAGGAACATTTCGTCAAGGAAGGTTACCCGGTGCGGATTTATGTACCGTATGGCACACACTGGTATCCGTATTTTATGCGTCGTCTGGCAGAGCGGCCGGCCAACATATGGTTCTTTGTTTCAAATTTCTTCCGTAAATAATCAAGGAACCCAGATTATCGAAGAAACCGGGTTCCTTAAATCTATGGTAAAACATAAGCATGGACAGACAGCCTCTTGCACTGGTCACTGGTGCAGCCCACCGCCTCGGTAAAACGTTCGCTCTGACCCTGGCGCGGCGTGGTTTTGCAATTCTCCTCCACCATTATCACTCAGTTGATGAAGCCACTGCCACAGCGGACGAAATCCGCGCAATTGGCGTAGCGGCCTATCTGGTGCAATCCAACTTGACAGAAGATACCGATCTGTTTTGCCTACTCGCAGCTCTCGATTCTCTTCCTTGTCAACTTAAAGTTCTGGTGAATTCCGCAGCTATCATGAAACGGACCGATATAAAAACCACCGGTCCTGATGACTGGGATGCCTCCTTCGCGCTTAACTTGCGCGTTCCGTTCCTGTTAACACAGCAAGCCATCGGGCGAATGCCGGGAGGTGGGCTTATTGTCAATGTTACTGATGCAGGCGCGCACAAGCTCTGGAATAGTTATCCGGCCTATGTGGTTAGCAAGGCTGCATTGGAAACGCTGACACGCTTGCAGGCTAAGGCCTACGCGCCGGACATTCGCGTCAATGCAATCGCGCCTGGATTGGTGCTACCCTCGGATGATCTATCGCTGGTAGAATGGGAAAAACTTGTGGAGCGCCTGCCGCTCAAACGTACTGCCTCGCAGGAGGATGTCGCCGGAGCTCTCGGATTCCTGCTCGATAACCCATCCGTCACCGGTCAGACAGTCGTAGTGGATGGCGGGTATTCTCTGATCTAAACCGGGATATACCGTTCCGCCGTATTCCTTAAATGACAATACCTTCTCCTATAAGATGTTTGTATGGTCAAATCGCTCCTGAAACTCTCACGTCCAATTTACCTGGTTTTTGCCTCACTGACCTACTCGCTCGGTGCGGGCATTGCTCACTACCTCGGTCAAACGGTCCACATCGCCTCATTCGGGCTGGCACTTCTGGCTGTCCTGGCACTGCTGGGTGCAGCACATCTCTTTACCGCGTATTTCCGGCTGCCGCTGTTACCGATGGCACAGGGGGAGAGTTTCCGTCAGCGTGAATGTTTCCGAGTAACGCTGCTGCAGGTCTCCTACGCAGCCTTGACCCTCTTCGCCGTAGCCATTCTGACCATGCTGATGACCCACTTGCTCACCTTATCCACTGAAATTCTGCTCTTGGTGGTATTCCTTCTCCTGGTAGCTTACGCTGTCCCACCTTTGCACCTATCCGGATCTGGTTATGGCGAACTGGTCATGGCTCTTTGTCTGGGCACTCTGATACCCGTGTTGGCGTTCCTGCTCCAAGTTAATCAGATCCATCGCCTATTATCATTCACCACCTTCCCGCTGACACTATTGGCTCTGGCCTATCTACTGGTCTGCAACTTCCCCACCTTTGCTTCCGACCAGAAACTGGGTCGCCACACTCTGCTTACTCGTCTCACCTGGCAGCGCGCTGTCCCGATCCATCAGTTTCTGGTTCTGACTGCTTTTCTGGTTTTTTCAGCTGCACCTTTTCTGGAATACCCCTGGGGTATGGTCTGGCCGGTCTTCCTTGCTCTACCTGTGGCTGCCATTCAAATGTTTTGGCTTCAGCACATCGCCAATGGCGGACGTTCACTATGGAACTTTATGACCGCCCTTGCGAGCGCCACTTTTAGCCTGACGGCATATCTGCTGGGATTGTCATTTTGGATCCGGTGACTCATGTCTGAATTCCTTCAGCTGTTACCTCCCACCGAAGCCCTGCAAACACTATTGTTTGCCTTACCAGATCGGGAACCACCCTCCGAGATTATTGATACTCCCAACTCCCTGAGCCGGGTGAGCGCATCGGACGTGCGTGCGGTGCACCCACTCCCGGAGTTCCCGCGTTCCACCATGGACGGATATGCTGTCCGGGCGCGTGACACCTTCGGCGCATCCGAGTCGCAGCCCGGATACCTGATCCTCGTCGGAGAAGTACCGATGGGCGACTCCCCATCTGTTTCACTGACACCTGGTACGTGCGCCATCATTCACACAGGGGGGATGTTGCCGGAGGGGGCGGACTCGGTTGTGATGGTGGAATATTCCCAGATCGTTGAAAGAGGCGATCTTCATGGCCGTCTTGGGGATGGGGCAAGCACAGACCCAAAATTTGAAATTGAAATTTCGCGCTCCGTTGCGGAGGGGGAGAATATCCTTCGCATCGGAGAAGACGTGGAAGCGGGCCAGGTAGTCCTTGCGACCGGGGTGTGCATACGCGAGGTAGAGATTGGCGGGTGCATGGCGCTAGGAATCATACAAATTCGCGTAGCCATTAAGCCTAAAATTGGTATTATTTCTTCCGGAAATGAAGTCGTACCGCCTGGACAGAATCCGCGCCCGGGACAGGTGCGCGATGTCAATTCCTATTCGTTGGCCGCGCTGGTTGAACGGGCGGGGGGGGAGCCTGTATTTTACGGAATCGTACCCGACGACCCAGAGGCGATGAAAAGTGCTGCCACGATAGCGTTGGCCGAGTGCGAGGCCGTTGTCATTACAGCGGGATCGTCTGCTAGTGCACGCGATACGACCGCAGAGGCGATTGTTGCGCTGGGTGCACCGGGAGTGCTGGTGCACGGTGTCAACGTGCGACCGGGAAAACCCACTATACTGGCTGTATGCGGCGGCAAAGCTGTGATCGGGCTACCAGGCAACCCGGTCAGTGCCCTGATTATAGCGGGATTGTTCGTTGTGCCGGTGATCGAAAAACTCCTGGGGCTGAAGGACCTAAGGCCGCGACCTTCAGTACTGGCAAAACTAATGGTGAACATTCCATCGCAGGCGGGACGTGAGGATTGGGTTGCCGTAAAGTTATTAGTGAATGGGAAATGGGAAATGGGAAATAGGGAGGTGCGCTATCTGGCTAAGCCAATATTCTGTAAATCCAATCTCATTATCTCCCTCACCTCCGCAGATGGAATGGTGCGCATCCCGCCGGATGCGACTGGTGTCAGCGCGGGAGAAATGGTGGAAGTTCTTCTTTAGAATAACAATATTGTATTTCGAAAAGTTTGAATCTCCTGGTTTTCACCCTAAATAAGTATATACTTCGACCTAGAATTATTAATTTCTGCTATCGCCCACCATTCTTCTCTATCTTGCGTATCACCCACAAAAGAACCACTGAAACCACCATCAGCAGGACGGACAGAGCCATTGCAACAACGAGACCGCGTTCAAGGCCAAGGTAAATAGCAAGCGGCATAGTCTGGGTCTTTCATTCCAGGTTCCCCGCGAACAGGATCGTTGCCCCGAATTCGCCCAAGGCGCGCGTCCAGGCGAGGATTACGCCCGTCAGAAGTCAACGCCCAGCAAGCGGCAACAATATATAACGAAATACTTGCCACTCATTCCCACCTTCCACCCAGGCGGCCTCCTCCAAACGCGGGTCTATTTCCGCGAAGCCGACGCGCGCTGAGCGAACGAAAAGAGGTGCAGAAACAAACGTCTGAGTAAAAATGACAGCCGTAGTGGTGAACGGAAGGCTGATGCCGACAAGAGACAATCCATTCCCGAATAGACCCGTTCGTCCGAAGGCCATCAGCAGTGCCAGTCCTGCCACGGATTGAGGAAGGACAACTAAAGTATGTTTCATAACAAGAATTCTCACACGTCCGTTATAATCAGGGTATGTCTGTCTACCTCCACGATATTCCCCTCCCCGAAGCCAAAGCCCGGCTCAAATCCGCTTTGGAACTGGCACACCTGTGGCGCGTACTCGACACGGAGAATATTCCACTCGACGAAAACGCGATTGGACGTATACTGGCAGAACCTGTCTGGGCGAAAATTTCCTCACCCCATTACCATGCTTCAGCTATGGACGGGTTCGCCGTCCTGGCTGATGATACGATGGGAGCTCAGCCTTCCAATCCAGTCACGCTGTTTGTCGGATCCTTCGACGACCCTCGGAGCAAACCCGGAGCCTGTTACCTTGATACTGGTGATGCCTTACCCCAAGGCTTTGATGCGGTAATTCCCATTGAAAATGTCGAATCGCTAGACGAGTGCGGCGTAATAACACAAGCAATCCGACGGCCGTTCAATATCCGCATCCGGTCCGCAGTGACGCCCTGGAGCCATGTCCGTCCGCTGGGGGAGGATATTGTCCAGACGCAGTTGGTGCTTCCTTCCGGTCAGGTCTTGCGTCCCGTGGACTTAGGTGCTGCGGCCGCTTCCGGGAATCAGTATGTGAAGGTGGCGCGCAAGCCGCGCATTGCCATACTACCGACTGGCACAGAACTGGTCCCGATTGGATCAGATCTGAAAGTGGGCGAAATCCTTGAATACAACTCGCTCGTCCTGGCAGCACAGGTCAAAGCCTGGGGAGGCGATCCTACCCGCTTCCCGATTACTCCAGATAACTTCGACACCATTTGTGCTAGGGTTCAGGATGCTGTACAAGAACATGACTTGATACTGCTAAACGCTGGATCCTCGGCTGGGTCGGAGGATTTCTCGGCACAAGTTGTGGAAAGACTTGGCACATTGTTGGTTCATGGTGTCGCGGTACGGCCGGGGCATCCGGTGATTCTTGGGATGATAGACCGTGGACCGTCTACTATGATCAATCGTCTATCGTCCAGCGTCCCAATTATTGGCGTTCCCGGTTATCCTGTCTCGGCTGCCCTGACGGGGGAGATCTTTGTAGAGCCACTAATAGCCCTTTGGACGGGCCGCCATCCACAGGAGTTGCCAGTTGAAAAGGCATATCTGACCCGCAAGATTACTTCCCCAGGGGGCGATGACGATTTTGTGCGTGTTTCGGTTGGGAAGGTGGGCGATAAGTTATTAGCCGCGCCATTGGCACGCGGCGCGGGGATCATTTCGTCACTGGTGCGTGCGGATGGACTGGTGCTTCTGCCGTGCGGTGTGCAAGGTGCAGATGCAGGGGATGAAGTGGATGTGCGACTCTATCGATCTCGCGCCGAACTCAACCAGACGGTTTTCTGTATCGGGTCCCATGATATGACCCTCGACCTTCTGGCGCAATTCCTATCTGGACGAAACAGAAGATTGGCCTCGGCCAACGTTGGCTCGCTGGGCGGACTTATCGCCTTGAAACGCGGCGAGGCGCATATGGCTGGGGCGCACCTTTTGGATCCGGCATCCGGTGAGTACAATCTCTCTTTCATCCTTCAATATCTGAGCGGGGTTTCAGTAAAGGTGTACGGGTTCGTGGGACGCGAACAAGGACTGATGGTAAAGCGGGGCAACCCCAAGGGTGTGAAAAACCTGATAGATCTCAGCAGGCCCGAGATCCACTATGTGAACCGCCAGCGCGGCGCTGGGACGCGCATGTTGTTGGATTTTCATTTGTCCAAAACCGGTATTCGCGTTGATTCCATTCAAGGCTACACACTGGAAGAATACACTCACTTGGGTGTTGCAGCGGCAATCGCTTCGGGGCGAGGTGATTGCGGTCTTGGAATTCCTGCTGCAGCGAAGTCCCTGAATTTGGAATTTATTCCACTCTTTCAGGAGACTTTTCAACTAATCATTCCGAAGATTTTCGCAGAAAGCGATCTGTTAGTTCCATTATTTGAAGTTCTTGACGATCACGTATTTCAACAGGCTATTGCGAAAATGCCAGGCTATGATGTAAGCCAGATGGGAAGGCTCAAAGCGGAAATGTAGGATTTTCTTTGCGCCGGTGATTGACGATACCAACAGACACCCGATTTACTGATCCATATGAGTAAATTCTGAGGACTTTGGCTCCGGTGGCTTTAAACCCAAGATGAGCGACGGCTTGCTACAGCAAAGATATCCAGCTTTTGTGTTTTGGAACAAAATGGTCCCATCGAGGATAGTTTTGATTTGGTGGGCTCCCTTCGCCTTGAACCCCGTCTCGAAAAGGCACTGGTGATATTTTGTACTTTTGATGAACAAGACAGCCACGATGGGCACCAAAGATGAAGGCGCCATTTTTATGATCAAGATACTGGTTACGACGGATATTTTTGAAAAAGTATTCAAGATAGTAGGAATTGTCTATCCGACCTGGTATTAGAGTTCTGTAATAGTTGCAACAGCACACTGGTCAATTACAGTAATATTATATATAATTGGTAAATATTATCCAAATAAGCAGGAGAATGCCATGCCGATTACTTCAGGGAATCAAGCACCGGATTTTGCTTTAGCTGACGAAAACAATACCACCCGTCGGCTATCTGATTATCGGGGCAGACCGGTGGTGGTTTATTTTTACCCGAAAGATGATACGCCCGGTTGCACCACAGAAGCATGTAATTTCCGTGATGACTACAGCGCGTATATCAATGCTGATGTGGTCATTCTGGGTGTCAGCCCGGACGACGCGAAATCACATGCCAAATTCAAGAATAAATTCACTCTCCAATTCCCGTTGCTTGCTGACGATGGTCATAAAGTCTGCAACCAGTATGATGTATGGGGACCGAAGAAATTTATGGGGCGTGAGTATGAGGGCGTTCTGCGTACGACTTTCCTGGTTGACGCCAATGGCAGGATCGCGAAAGTGTTTGAAAATGTTAAACCGGCCGAGCACAGCGCAGAGGTTCTGGCGGCGATTAAATTACTCTAGGAAAATATCCATATAAACATAATAATCGGTGGCTAGTCCGCTTTATAGTACACTATGATAATCCGCACTTTACGCGACAATGTTTACGTGACAGCCACACGCAAGAACCGACCTTTGACGATAATTACAAGGGATTTGCAGCTGTTTCCCGGGTCAAAGAGAACAAGCAGGTTTGGAAGAATTGGCTTCCTCACATATCCGCTCGTTCGCCTGATACACCAACATCAACGGGTGTACATTGAACATTTTAAGATGCAGGACAACTCCTGCCCATCGTTGATTTCTATACAAACATCGTAAAGGATACGATGTAAAAGAGCGACGCTGTTCCAGCGGTGAAGACAGAAATTACGTCACTCGCTTGGAGACTGCACGGTGTGAATGGTGACCGGGTATTTCATTCATAGGAGGCACAAATATGGATGAGACCGAAGGCTGTGTCTCCCAAGTAAGATCTTGACTTTCAACCCGATCCAGAGAATATTTATCGGATTTCCCAGAAGGCGAGAATTTTCACGCCATCAATTGATCAGGAAAGGGACTGATTGGGCAAAGCTGTGTTTGCTTCGAATTGTCTGAAATGGAAAAGCCCGTTATCATGCAGCCAGTATTTGATCAGTATTCCAAGTACGCCAAACCCATAAACCACACTGCGGCCAAAATCGATTGAAGAAGCTTCGGGAAAATAGCGGGTGACAATCGGAACTTCCTGAAAGGTCAGGTTGTTTGCCATCCCCTGGGCAATAATTTCTGTGTCAAATATGAAGTCGTCGCTATTATCTTCCAGACGGACGGTTTCCAAGTATTTACGCGTGTAAGCCCGGAAACCTGAATGAATTTCTGTGAGATAGCGACGGAAAATGATATTTGCCGTAGCAGTCAAGATAACGTTGGCAAAATATTTCCAAAATGGCATCCCTCCTTCCAGCGGCCGGCCTCCCAACATGCGCGAACCGAAGACCGCATCGACCTCATGGTTGAGCAGGGGACGCGTTAGGAGCGGGATCATGGAGGCATCATACTGGTGGTCTGGATGCAGCATCACCACGATGTCAGCGTCCAACTTTAGGGATTCCCGATAACATGTTTTCTGATTACCACCATAGCCGAGGTTGGTCGGATGCTCGAAGACGAGCAACCCGGAGGCCTTGGCGATTCCTACAGTATTATCTTTTGATGCATCGTCCACTAGGATAACGTGTTTTTGAAATTCTGACGGAATTTCAGCCAGCGTGCGATACAGGGTTTTGGCGGCATTGTAGGCCGGTAGAACGATTACAATTTTGGGTTCCATTTACTGTTACTCCCCGCGCACAAAAATGACTGCCGTTTCATCGCGATAGACTTCGCCCCAGCCGGCGTCAGTCAGGGCGGTGGCCAAATCCCATTCTTGAGGAACCAGCGCCCAGTCAACCTTATATTTTATCAGGATGTCCTGCCAGCCATCTCCAAGCGTGATGATTTGTTCGTATTCGCGGATGAATGCTTCTCCATACACATCACCCTGGCTGTCAATAAAAACATGTACCTCTGGCCACAACTCCAGGCTTAGGTAGCCACCCCAGTCGAAGGGATTGAACATATTTCCGTCCTGAGGATTGACTCTCAGCCATTCCGTGGCCTGGATCGGAAAATACGTTGGTGAAAATCGCTCGATTTTCCCGATAGGGGTGGTGGCCAGTAGGATTACCCCGACCAAAACCGTCAAGGCCGGCCAAGTGATCCCCTTTCGTTGGCGTTCGATTTGCTCGAACAGTGCTTCAAATCGCATAAGCTGCGGGCTCACCTGTATTTTTGTAAATATGCCAACCAGAACGAAGGGAGCGGCAACTCCGTACAAATGAACATTCCGGGCTGAGAGGAGAACCATGGCAGAAAGCCCTGCCAGTACTAAAGCCATCCGAGCGGGAAGTTTTTCGCGTTTAATAGCCAGCAAGAAAATTGAAAAGGCCAAAAACGCCAGGATTACCAAGAATTTTGATTCTGCAAAGTTGGGTGGAATTGTCTCGCTGGTATGCGACATAAGATATTCGTTCCCCATCCAACTTGTCACAGTCGACCAAGCCCGGAAACTGACCGGGTTTACCAGGGTCACACCGGTAATCGTTACCAGCACAATCCCAAGGCGTTTTCCCACCTTATTGTCTGCATTGGAATGGTCGAAAATAAATTCCCAAATCCACCCTGCCGCAGTTGCGCCTGTAACCAAGAACCCGGAGATAAATTCCCCATGAATGTTATTCCACAACAGCATCAGTGCTGCGAAATACCATAATGGAACCTTTCTTCCACTGGCTAGTCTCTCGTTCAAAATAAGCCAGAGCGCAAATAGCAGCATTGAAAATAGATGCGGCCTGGAAATCCAGTGCAGGGAGGATATCGCCGCGCCCCATGAGACCAAAAAGAAGATCGGGAGCCGGGTCCCGGTACGCTCAATGCCATCTGAATAAATCGAGGTGAAAGTAGCTGCCAGTAAAAGAGCGGACAGGATTGCAATCCCTCTTTCATCAAAAATGCAATATGCGATATAAAAAAACACCCCCGAAAGCCATTTGTGAGACGCAAAGGGAGCACCAATTCGTGTAAAAGAGAATATGTCATTGATCGGGGGTAGGTTACCTTGCAAAACATATTTGCCAATTGCAAGATGGCGAGGCAAATCCCCGTCGGTGTTGAGCATGCGCGGGCCAAGAAGGATGGCAGCAGCAAAAATGGAAAGGAACAAGATATCTCGTAAGCGCGGTATGGGGAAAGTTCTCATTTCAGTGATTCTATCACTTACGCCTCCGTGAAATCTCAATGTACGAATTCCTGAGAGGCTGGTATGCTATACTTACAAATAAAAGCCCGGAAAGTTATTCCGGGATTTGCGCATTTTCTTACTCCCCAAGATAATCGCGAAGTTTGCGTCGTATGGATGGGTGCCGCAGGCGACTCAACGCCTGGGCTTCGATTTGACGTACACGCTCGCGTGTGACTCCCATCTTACGTCCAACTTCTTCCAGTGTGTATGCCTGTCCGTCGAGGAGTCCGTAGCGTAATTGCAGGATACGAACCTCGCGCGGCGGAAGCCCATTCAGCACCTCGGTCAGGTGTTCGCGGAGCAGATTATATGTTGCGGTGTCATCAGGGGGAGCGGCTTCATCGTCTTCGATGAAATCACCGAGAACAGAATCCTCTTCATCGTCAGTTGGTGTTTCCAATGAGAGAGGACGGCGTGCCACTTGGATCATATTTTCAATCTTCTTTGGTGGTACTTCCAGAGCGGTGGCCAGTTCTTCCACCGACGGTTCCCTTCCCAATTGTTGTGTCAATTGGTGCTGGACGCGCAGTAGTTTGTTAATTTGGTCACCCATATGGACTGGGACTCGAATGGTTCGTCCCTGATCGGCAATAGCGCGCGTGACGGCCTGGCGGATCCACCAAGTGGCATAGGTGCTAAATTTGTGACCGCGGCGATAGTCGAATTTTTTAGTGGCGCGAATCAGGCCGATGTTGCCTTCTTGAATTAGATCAAGGAAGGGTACTCCGCGTCCCATATACTTCTTGGCAACGCTGATAACAAGACGCGAGTTGGCGGTGATTAAATGCTCGCGGGCGGCCCAGCCGTCCTCGATGAGTTTACGAAGTTCGATCCGCCGGCGCACACTGACGTTGCCACGCGCCAATTCTTCACGGGCCATTCGGCCGCGCTCGATACGTTGGGCAAGATCGACTTCTTCTGTGGCCGTAAGCAGGGGGACTCGACTGACCTCCTTCAGATATAACCCGATGGTGTCGTCAGTGTCAATGTTGGCGAGGTAATCGTCAAGAGATAGTTCAGGCTCTGCCTCAGCCTCGGGTTTCTCCACGGCGAGCAGTTCGTCGTCCGCTGGTTCCCCGGTTGGTGTATCTTCCACGAAAGCCACCCCCGCGCTCAAAAGAGCCGCGAAGGCTTCTTCCAGCTTTTCAACATCCTGTTCGGCTTCCGGAAAAAAATGAAGGATGTCGTCAATGGTGACATAAGATTTCTGCCGACCCAGTTCAATCAATCGGGCAATGGCAGAATATTCTTCGTCTTCTTCAAGCAATAAAGGGTTCTCCATTACACTTCCTCGCCAAACTATTCTTCAATCAGAATACTCTTTTTCTGACCAAAATACAATACCCCAAGCCAATCTGCCGGGGTGGTGAATGGGTCACATCCTGGTTTTCGATGATATCCAATGTTTGCCAAAAATAGCACACAAATTTTTCAACTGATTGCATGAGCCTCTGAACCAACAATTTCCAAATTGTTGAATTCATGGGACTGGTATTCAGATAATAATACAGGAACCTGTAGTTAGGGGGTAGGTGCGGCCACCTCAAGGGTGGGTGTGACCATCTCTTCGATAGACGGTGATGGTGTCTCGGTGGGGGCGAACGGCGGCGCGGTCAACAGGTTTTCCAATGCATCTATCCCTGACTGGCTGACAATATAAAGGCTGCCTGCATCGAAACTAATGTAATATCCACTTTTGGTGGGGGTCAGAGCCCCAACCTCGATAACATGTGTTAATCCACTCACAAAAGTAAGTTCTATAGTGTAAGAGGGAAAATCCAAACCAGCCTCTTCCAGGTTGAGTTGATCATCCAAGGTTGTCACGATTCGCAACGCAGCTATCTGGGTCTCGGCGGCCCCTGCCAGAGATTGGTCCGCTGCTCCAGGTGCTGGTAGAGTGAGAATCCACCTCCCGTTGAAATCCCGTTGTAACTGAACGATGCGGGTTTGATTGTCAGAGATTCGGAGGCTTTGTAGAATGCCATCTGCCTGTGTTATGAGGTAGTCGTTGCCAAGGCCAACCCGTGTTGGCTCGGTCGATGTTGCTGAGGCGCGATTTTTGACGACAAAATATGCAACAATAACCAGCATCAGGATGACCAGCAGAATCCATGTTGGGCGTTTGATCATAGGATTAGCCCTTGGAACGGCGGATCAACCAGGAGATGACACCGCCAGCGATAACCAGACCAGGAAGAATGCACAGGAAGGATAAGGCAATCATCAATAGCCAAAAGCTGCTTGGGAGATTCAAAGTGCGACTAATGGCCGATGGAGTCGTCAGGTTTATTAATTGTTCCTGTCCAGCTGCCCAGTCTATCGCATTGATGAATATGTCGCCGTTGGCGTATTGACTGAAGAACTTGTTGCTGGCGAAGTCCGAGTCGCCAAAGACGATAAGCCGACTTCCATTGGTAGAGTCTTCCGCAGCCATGGCCAGCGTGAGCGGACCGGCGAAGTCGATGTTTGGGTCAAAGCCGATCTGGCCATTCCCTTGCATGGCTTTTTCAAGTGCTGCAAAATCGGTTTCCCCCCAAGCCTGGGAAACAGTGGTAACAAGATTCACTGGTTGAATTGCTGCACCCGGAACAAGAGAAAGACTGCGCGCAGTTGGATAGAATGAAACCAGTTGCAGTTTTTCGGTGATCGAGTGGTTGCCATACGTTGCGGCTACAGCATAGAGCGGTTGGCTTGAATTGGTATCTATGACAATATCGTTATCGAAACCAATACCCCAGTGCGAGACAAGATAGCCTGCAAGAGGGTCGGAAGAATTTCCAAATTGTGTCAATGGAGCAGGGTCTTCCATAACGATGAGGGCGCCACCCTTTGAAATATAGTCTTGCAGTAAAGTCTGTTCAGCGGAAGAGATCGGTTGAATTATGCCGGCGATGACAAGGACGGTCGCATTGTCCGGAATTTGATTCTGTGCGATCAGGTTCAGGGGCTGAACGGTATAGTTCTTGGCCTCGAGCGCAGCCTTGGCGGTTGAATAGGATGTGTCAGCAGCATTCTGGATGTCACGTTCGCCTCCTCCGGTCAGGAAATAGATGGTCCTTTGTCCGGGGTTCATCATACGGATCAAGGCTGAGGTGAGGTCTTGTTCGGAGGCATAAGAAACAATTTCGTGCTGATCTCCCATTTGCAGATAAATTTTTCCATCACCGGTAATGCCTGCCTGGCGGGCCGCGAGAGGGTTTTGGTCTGGGTCAATGAACATATAGGTAAACTTACCGTTCGCATGATTCTTGTAATTCTCGAGCAACTTCTGTGCAGTGTCGCCGGGCGTTTGGGACGTGAAGTAAGCTGTAGCCTGGACCGAGGCTGGCAATACCTTCAGGGTATCCAAAGTTTCGGTAGCCAGACTATTCTGTTTGTCCTCAGTAAAGTCTAGAGGTTTTCCCGGGGTTTGAAGGACCAGTAGGTTGACGACGAAAAGAATACTGACAAAAGCCAGCAACATTATGGCGGCATTACTTCCATAACGTGCCTGCCTTCCGGTGAGAAGTTCGCGCAGACGTTGCGGATCAAGCAGAGCAAAGGAGGCCACGCCCAAAAAGACCAAAGCGGCAGCAATCCCCAAGGCCCAATTAAACAACTGGGAATTAGGTAGAGTATAGATTTTGGCTATAGACAGCAGCTTTACGACCAACAAGAGGATCGTTGCCGACAATGCGATTCCAGATATCCACAACCCGATGATTGCGAACTTTTTCACCCTGGTTTTCTTTTTGGTGTTCTTTGTCTTAGCCATTATCTCCACCTTCTTATTTCAACGGCGACCGCGCTTACAAACAAGCCCAGCGCGGTCAGACTGACGGGATAGATAATATCAGAGAGTGACATTGTGCCGGAGAGCATGGAATTAAAGCGACCATTTAAATCCAAATAGTTCAGAATATTGTTGAAGGAATCATTCTGAACGATATAGGTCGGTAAGCGTATGAGCCACCAGAAAGCCAGCAGTACTGCCAGTGTCGCGAAGAACGCTGCAAACTGGTTGTTGAAAAACGATGACATGGATGTTCCGATTGAAAGGAATACGGCAGTTAGCAGGATGAGGGCTATGTATGCTGATATCATGACCCCCTGATCAATGCCCGGATTGGTCAGCTTGTTGAGAACAATGGGGTACACCAGTGTTATTGAAATGATGGTCAGCATAAAAAGAAAAGCTCCGAACCATTTGCCTACCACCAATTCGCCATCCTTAAGTGGAGTGGTTAGAAGAAGTTCGAGCGTTCCCATACGTTGTTCGTCGGCCAGCAAACGCATCGTCACCGCCGGGGCAGCGAACAAGAACACAGTTGAGAGTGGGCCAATGATAATATTGATTCCAGGCGCTGTATTGCTTGAGTACGACTGATTCGTCATGTAATAGATGATGACGACGAAGTAGATACCCACCGTGAAAAGCGTCAAAAGCGCTGCGATGTACGCTATTGGACTGGAAAAATAATGCCGATATTCACGGCGAGCAATTGTCCATATATTGCGCATAGCTTACCTCCCTTTCCTGGCATTATCCTGCGTAAGTTGCAGGAAAATTTCTTCTAGGCTCATCCCGACAGGATGGAATTCAAGCAGGTCGTAACCGGCCTTGATAGTTGCTCTGGCGACTTCTGGACGAACATCCGCACCTGGGGCGAACTGAAACTCCAGAGTGCCATCCGACTGGAGCTTGGCGTTTTGTACACCTTCGATCAGTGAAATGATGGGAAGCAGTTCATCAGCTTCACCCTTGACACGTAGAACAACATGCTCTGCGCCGACTAAGCGGGATTGGAGGTTCTCGGGTGTGTCCTCGGCAACGATTCGCCCTTTATTGATAATCAAGACACGGTCGCAAAGTTGCTGAGCTTCAGAAAGAATATGGGTGGAGAGAAGGACTGTGCGCTCTTTACCGACATCACGGACTGTATTGCGAAATTCCACCACCTGGGCCGGGTCGAGGCCGATGGTAGGTTCATCCAGAATAAGCACCTCGGGTCTGTGCAAGAGGGCCTGAGCAAGTCCGACCCGTTGACGCATACCCTTCGATAGATTCGAGATATAGCCATCGGCGCGCTTTTCCATCTGGACCAAATCCAGCGCCGCGTCTACCATATCATTTGCATTTGGCAAGTGACGCAAGTCGGCCATGAATTTCAGGTATTCATAGACGGTCATTTCAGGATATAGCGGAACCGTTTCGGGCAGGTAGCCGACGCGACGCCGCACTTCGAGCGACTCGCTGATCACGTCAAAACCAGCTACCTGAGCTGTCCCATAGGTGGGGGGCATATACCCGGTCAGGATACGCATCGTTGTAGTTTTCCCAGCACCATTTGGGCCGAGGAAACCGACGACCTCACCCTGTTTGGCTTCAAAGGTCAGGTTTTCAATTGCCCTTCGTGAGCCGAAATCCTTAGTGAGACCAATAGCGCGGATCATAGGTTCTCCTTGAAAGAAACGAGGTTGATTGAGGGCGAAACAAACGGCACAGCAGCCAAGTGGCAGCGGTGCCGGAGGTGGCATCACTTTATCTTTTAGTACTATACAATTAATCGGGAGACAAAGTCAAGTGGTTTTATTTATTCTAATCAAACCCTAATCTGGCTTGGAGCCTTTGCTGATTGCCAGGTTCTCAGGGTCTGGTCATGGTAAAAGGAGAAACAAAAAGATATTCTGGATGAATTGACTAAATAAATTATGTTAGATAGAATAGGGCGACATGGAGACAGGAAATCTAGCGTCTCCTTGATTCTGTTTGAAATGGAGAGGATAGATGGACATTCTTTGGCTTGGCAGTCGTCATGGTCTTAATAATTTTGAGCAAGTTGCGGTTGTTTTTGTTCTCGTGGCCGCGTTTATTAGCCTGGCATATGCCTGGTGGTTGCGGGGCATCGTGCTCAAGAAGGATAAAGGCACGGCAAAGATGCAAGAAGTGTGGAACGCGATTCGTGTTGGCGCAAATTCATATCTGGGACGCCAACTGCGCACAATTCTGCCCCTTATCGGTATTCTAACATTGGTAATGTTCTTCAGCGTTTATGTCGTTCCGCCCAGTCTTGAAGCCCAGGAAGAATTCAAGGCTTTTGGTGACCAGGGCATTAAACTGATCATCGCCATTGGACGTACGATCGCCTTTATCATGGGTGCTTCTTTCTCATTAATGGTCGGACAGTGGGGGATGCGAATGGCCGTGCAGGCCAACATCCGCGTCGCAGCAGCCTCCCGGCGGGGGTTTAACGAAGCCCTCTCGATTGCATATTATGCCGGTACGATCACCGGTATGCTTACTGATGGCCTTGGCTTGCTCGGCGGAACACTGATATTCATTGTCTTTGGCAAGGCGGCTCCAGACGCCCTTTTGGGCTTTGGCTTTGGTGGAACACTATTGGCATTGTTCATGCGCGTGGGTGGTGGAATATTTACAAAAGCCGCAGATGTGGGTGCGGATTTGGTAGGCAAAGTGGAAAAAGACATTCCCGAAGATGACCCGCGCAACGCAGCTGTGATCGCAGATCTGGTTGGCGATAACGTGGGTGACTGTGCCGGAATGGCAGCCGATATTTTCGAATCATATGAGACTACGATCGTCTCCGGGCTGATTCTTGGCCTGGCACTGGTTGCCCTTACTGGAGACTTGAAGTGGATTGTCTATCCGTTAATCATTCGAGCTATCGGTGTGATTAGCTCAATGCTGGGTACCTTCACCGTTCCGATATGGGAAAAATTTCCCCTCAAGTTCCTGCGTTCACATGACGCGGAAGAGTCGATGTTCCGGTCATACGAGGTATCCAGTGTCTTTACGGTTACACTCTCGATCTTTTTGGCGTACTTCTATGCTCATGATTGGCGGCTGGCTGCATTGACCGCCGTCGGCGTTGGGTTGGCAGTGGCATTCAACCCGCTGACATCATATTTCACGTCGACGAAAAAAGCGCCCGTTAAAGAGATTGTTAAATCCACCGATACCGGTGCTGCGACCACAATTCTGTCAGGCCTGTCAGTTGGGATGGAATCAAGTGTCTGGGCGGTGGTTGTAATCGCGATCAGCTTCATCATCGGATTATTGCTTTACAATGGTGATGGTGCGAGTTATGTTCTATACGCGGTTGCCATGATCGGCATCGGTATGTTGAGTCACACTGGAAACAACGTGGCCATGGACTCTTATGGTCCTATCTCAGACAATGCCAACGGCATAGGCGAGATGGCCTGGCAGGGTATGGAAGATGAAGAGACCAAGACTGCTCGCCAGATCATGGCTGACCTCGATGCCGTAGGAAATACCACCAAAGCCATTACCAAGGGCGTTGCTATTGCGTCCGCTGTGATAGCGGCGGTCAGCTTGTTTGGTGCGTACATTGCTGATGTAGGGCGCGTGCAGCTGCAATTGGGACAAGTTGTGATGGATTCCATCCGTCTCTCGGATACCAAGGTGTTCGTTGGTTTGCTCCTTGGAGGTGCCTTGCCCTGGTTGTTCTCCTCACTTTCCATCCGGGCTGTCAGTCGTGCCGCAGGCAAGATTGTGGAGGAGGTCCGACGTCAATTCAAGATCCCTGGCATCATGGAAGGCACCCAGCAACCCGATTATGCGGAAG
>Ga0315273_10000193_pt1 | contig 57284 bp, 56 predicted proteins | sample YL17G02_0_MG_FD_205753 | JGI IMG/M metagenome (GOLD analysis project Ga0315273, IMG submission 205753) | Sediment microbial communities from Yellowstone Lake, YNP, Wyoming, USA - YL17G02_0 | ecosystem: Environmental > Aquatic > Freshwater > Lake > Sediment | place: USA: Wyoming | collected... | reverse complement strand
TCGCGCACGATGATCGCCTCGTCGCACATCGCCGGAACGTACGCGCCACCCGCCGTGCACGAACCCATGACCACGGCGAGCTGCGGAATCCCGCGCGCCGACATCTGCGCCTGGTTGTAGAAGATGCGGCCGAAGTGCTCGCGGTCGGGGAAGACGTCGTCCTGCCGCGGCAGGAACGCGCCACCCGAATCGACGAGATAGATGCAGGGCAGGCGATTCTCGAGCGCCACTTCCTGCGCGCGCAGGTGCTTGCGCACGGTGATCGGGTAATACGTGCCGCCCTTCACCGTCGCGTCGTTGCCGACGATGACGCACTCCAGGCCAGACACGCGGCCGACACCGGCCACGACACCGCCGCTCGGAATCCAGTCTTCGTACAGGTCGTGTCCCGCCAGCTGACCGATCTCGAGGAAGGGTGTGCCCGGGTCGAGCAGCCGGTCGATGCGGTCGCGCACCAACAGCTTGTCGCGGCTCTCGTGCTGGGCACGTGCCGCCGCGGAGCCGCCTGCGCGGACCTGCGCCGCGAGTTCACGGAGCTCGGCGGCCAGCGCACGGTTGACGGTCTCGTTGGCCGTGAACTCGGCGCCATGCCGGTCGATGCGGGTCTGCAGCACGCTCATGCTTCGAGTCTCCCCTGGCGCGGTGCGCGGATCAGCGGCGTTCGAGCGCAGCCAGGATGCGCTCGGCCTGCTTCAAGTGCGGTCGGTCGATCATGCGGCCGTCGAGCGCCACGGCGCCCTGCCCGCCCGCGGTGGACATCAGTTCGATGACGCGTCGCGCCCAGGCCACTTCGTCGCTGGTCGGCGTGAACGCGGCGTGAATCGGCGCGAGTTGCGCCGGATGGATCGCGAGCTTGCCGGTGAAACCGTCACGACGTGAGGCCTGCGCCCGTCGCTCGACGGCGGCGACATCGCGGAATTCGATGTCGGTCGTGTCGTAGGCCGCAATGCCGGCAGCTGCCGCCATCAGCAGACACGATGAGCGCGCCAGCCGGAACGTAAATTCGAATTCGCCGTCGGCGGCGCGGTTGGCCGAGGCCCCGACGTCGGCAGCGAGGTCTTCGGCTCCCCACGTGTAGCCGATGACTCGCGCCGGAGGTGCCGTGAAGGTCGAACCACTCAACACGGCATGTGCGGTCTCGGTGATCAGCGCGATCACCTTGATCGAACCGCGCGGGTAACCGTGCTGCGCCTCGAGTGCTTCGAGCCAGTGATCGAGCTGGTGCAGGTCAGCGCCGTTGCGCGCTTTCGGCAGCACGATGCCGTCAGGACGCGCTGCCACCACGGCGGCGAGGTCGGGGAGCGCATCGTCGGTCTGCACGGGGTTGATGCGCACCCAGAGTGGGATCGATCGACCGGCCGTGCGCAGCAGGTCTGCCACGTTGCGCCGGGCTTGCGGGCGCGTAACCGGCGTCACGGCGTCCTCGAGATCACCGATTACGGCGTCGGCACCGCTCGCCAGCGCCTTCGCAAAACGCTCCGGCCGGTCGCCCGGCACGAACAGCAGCGAACGCATCAGCTCACCCCCGTCGGCAGCTTCTTCATCAGCGCCATGCGCTTGCACACGGCCACTTCTTCGTTGCGCTGGTTGAAGCAACGATGAATGAACGTGACGATGCCCGCGCCGGGGCGCGACTTGCTCTCGCGCATCTCGTGCACGATCGATTCCGTGCGCAGGGTGTCGCCGATGAACACGGGTCTGGGAAAGCGGACCTCGTCCCAGCCGAGATTCGCGACGGTCGTTCCAAGCGTGGTGTCGGCGACGGAGACGCCGACCATCAGGCTCAGCGTGAAGCAGCTGTTCACGATGCGCGTGCCGAACTCGGAGGACTTCATGTATTCCTCATCGAGGTGCAGGGCCGCCGGGTTGTGCGTGAGCGCGCTGAAGATGAGGTTGTCGGCCTCGGTGACCGTGCGGCGCAGCACGTGCTCGAACCGCTGGCCCATGCTGAACTGCTCGTAGTAGAGCCCGCCCATCGGCATCGTCGTTCTCCCTGTGCGTCAGGCCGTTGCGGTGAACAGCTCGCGGCCGATCAGCATGCGGCGGATCTCGCTGGTGCCGGCACCGATCTCGTAGAGCTTCGCGTCGCGCAGGATACGCCCGGTCGGGTAGTCATTGACGTAGCCGTTGCCGCCGAGCGCCTGGATGCCATCCAGCGCCACCTGCGTGGCTTTTTCGGCGGCCAGCAGAATGCAGCCAGCCGCGTCCATGCGCGTCGTCTTGCCGGCGTCGCAGGCCTTGGCGACCGCGTAGACGTAGGCACAGCAGGAACTGAGCGTGGTGTACATGTCGGCCAGCTTGCCCTGCATCAGCTGGAACGAGCCGATGGGCGCGCCGAACTGCTTGCGCTCGTGCACGTAGGGGACGACGCAATCGAGTACGGCGCGCATCAGCCCGAGCGGACCGCCGGCCAGCACGACGCGTTCGTAATCGAGGCCGCTCATCAATACGCGGGCTCCCTGTCCCACCTGCCCCAGGACGCTCTCGGCGGGAATTTCGCAATCCCGGAACACGAGTTCGCAGGTATCCGATCCACGCATGCCGAGCTTGTCGAGCTTCGGTGCCGTCGAGAATCCCTTGCAGCCCTTCTCGACCAGGAACGCCGTGACACCTTTGGCGCCGGCACTGGGGTCAACCGTGGCGTACACGACCAGCGTGTCGGCGCTCGGGCCGTTGGTGATCCACATCTTGTTGCCGTTCAGCACGTAGCGGTCGCCCTGCGGTCGCGCGTGCAGGCGCATGCTCATGACATCGGAGCCCGAGCCGGGTTCGCTCATGGCCAGCGCGCCCACGTGTTCACCAGAAAGCAGTTGCGGCAGATACTTTTCCTTCTGCGTCTGCGTGCCCCAGCGGTGGATCTGGTTGACGCAGAGGTTCGAGTGCGCGCCGTACGACAGCCCCACGCTGCCCGAGGCTCGGCTGATCTCCTCCATGCAGATGACGTGCGCGAGGTAACCCATGCCGGTGCCGCCGAACTCCGGCGCGACCGTAATGCCGAGCAGGCCGAGGTCGCCGAACTTGCGCCACAGGTCCAGCGGAAATTCGTTGTTGCGATCGATGTCGGCCGCTCTGGGCAAAATCTCGATGGCGGCAAAGCTGCGCACCGTTTGCCGCAGGAGGTCGATGTCCTCGCCCAGGCCGAAGTCGAAATCGAACATGGCGGTCACCCCGGAGTTGCGTGGTCGTTCGAATCGCTCTATATTGTCCGACAATCGGACTATCCGTCAATAGAGACGCGCCATGACCGAGTCGACGCCCAACTACAAGGCCCCGCTGTTCGAGCCACTCGCCCGGCAGCCGGCCTCGCATCGCATCTCAACGGTCATCGAGCAGAAGATCCTGCGGCGCAGCCTGCGTCCGGGCGATTCCCTACCGACCGAAACCGAGCTGGCCGAGCAGTTCGCGGTCAATCGTTCCACCGTGCGCGAAGCGTTGCGGCGCCTGGAATCGGCCGGGCTCGTCGGTCGCGAAGGTGGCAGCAAGCGTCTCAAGGTCACCCGTCCCGGCCACGCGGAAACTGCGTCGCGCGTTGGACGCACGCTTGCCCTCGACGAGGTCACCTTCATTGAATTGTGGGAAGCGATGCGTGCGGTGGCGCCGCGCGTCGCAGCGCTGTCCGCCGAGCACGGCACCAGCGCCGACGTCGCCCAGCTCGAAGCAATCGTTGCGGCGGTTGAAGCCGCCCGCAGTGCCGACGGCGCCGTGAGCCAGGTCGTCGAGTTCTTCGGCAGGCTGGCCGAGCTGAGCGGCAACCGTGTGTTGCAGCTCGCCATGCAGCCCGTCACGCGACTGCTCGCCCCTTCGCTGCGTCGGATGATCGACCGCGTGCCACAGGGCCGCACCCGCATTCTCGTGGCACAGCGCTGCATCGTCGAAGCCATCCGCGAACGCAAGCCTGAAGAGGCCGAGTCGTGGATGACGCGGCACGTACAGGACTTCCGGCGCGGCTATGAACTCGCGGGGATCGCTCTCGACACCAAAGTCGGCACTGCACAGATGGCGATCTAGTCCGCGACCAGGGCCCAGGCCGGGCGCGACTAGATCGAACAGGCCCATCTCTGCCAGAAACGCGAAGGCTCCGCTTGGCGGAACGCGCCTGACAATCACTTTGCAGACTGCCGCACGTTTCTGAACTGCGAGGACTGCTAGCCTGACTTTGGATCAGCCCAGGCCAACGCCAGCATGACTTCATTCGGGCAAACGCGGATAGTCGGCTCGCTGAGACAGCCACTAGCCTGGCTGACTCTGCTGCTGGCAGCTGGTGCGGCACCGGCGGCCGTGAACGGTCCATCTCATGAATTCAACCCGCACCGGGCCGCAGACGAGACCTGCCCGGCTTGCCACACTCCGCGCCACGCGGGGGTCCGTGTGCCGGCCTGGGATCATGCTTCCGCCGACGGCACCTACCCGTTGTACGTTGCCGACGAAGCAGGCCTGGCACCCAACGCACCTGGCGCGGCATCCAAGGTGTGCTTCTCCTGTCACGATGGGACGGTGGCGAGCAGCGTCGCCAGCTCGCAATGGGCTGGGCCCGGCAGTGCGGGCGTTCTGACGATGGGCGCGAGAGGACTCCAGAGCCACGGCTCCGACGGGCATCCGGTCGGTATCGATTACGCCGTCGCGCGCTCGGGCGGTCGCAGCGCCCTCGCCGACCCGGCGGCGCGCGCCGTGACGATCGGCACGACGCATTCACGTTCCGGCAACCTGTCACAAACCATGCTGTCCAACGGACGCGTGGAGTGCACCTCGTGCCACGACGTGCACAACATCGACGCGTTCGGCGGCCGCGCCATGACCAAGGTCGACATGTCGACCGCGTGCCGGAACTGCCACGACATGTAGCGTCGGCCGGTCTGCCCGCGGCACGAGCCCCGACTCACTTGTCCAACGTAGCGTTCTCCACCAACACGTCGTACGTGTAGCCCGCGCCGAAGTCCTGGTCCGTGCGCACGGTGCCGCGCACCAGCACCAGGTCGCCCACCGCAACGGTCTGTTGCGTCGTCACCAGCAGGTCGTCATTCTTGCTGGCGGTGGAGCCGCTGCCATCGCGCACGTGCAGCCAGTTGCGATCCATGATGCCGGGCGAGAACTTGACCACCTTGCCGCGCACGGCCACGGTCTTGCCCGCGAGCTGCGCCCGCTGTCCGATCACCTCGGCGACCGTGCGGCCCTGTGGGCCGGTGGCCTTCAGCACCTGCCCGACCTCGACTTCGCCGCCCTTGGCCTGTGCTCCGCGATAAATTCCCCGAGATGGATGAACGCAGGCGTCTGATCGAGCGCGGGCTGGCCGACCTCACGGCCAAACCGTCGCGTGCAAGGCTTACCGGTCTCTGGCAGATCGTGCAGGGCCTGGAGGATCGGCTGCACGTCCTGTCCGAGTCGTTGATCGCGCAGCGCTCGTCCCTGAAGGACGAATACCTCAAGGCACATGCGCACGTTTCCCGGATCGCCTTGGCCCACGTGCTACTGGGAGCCATCCTGTTCGGCGTGATCATTTTTGGGTTCCTCACCCGGCTTACGCGCGACATCCGGGCTACCGAGGAGGTGGCCACGCAGGTGGCCTTGGGCTACCGCGGCCCGCTGCCACAGGTGACCCGCAGCGACGAGTTGGGCGGGTTGATGCAGTCAATCTCGGACATGCAGTCGGAACTCCGACAGCACGAGCAGAAGTCGGAGGTAGCGCGCGAGCTGCGCTTCCACCAGGAAAAAATGGCTGCGGTCGGCTGGATGGCCGCGGCCGTCGCGCACGAGATCAACAACCCGATCGCCGCCATCGCCGGCATTGCACGCGACATGATCGAGAACGGCACGGCGCGACACGGGCCGGGACCGGAACCGAATTTCGGCGGACCACGCATGATCCTCACCCAGACGGAGCGCATCGGGGCCATCTCGCGGCAAATCGCCGAGTTCACCAGCGCACCGGTGACGGAGCCGGCGTTGTTCGACCTCAACGCGGTTGTGCGCAACACCTGTACATTCGTGGGCTACGACCGCCGCCTGCGCGGCGTGAAGCTCGACCTCGAACTCGACCCGACCCTGCCGGCCGCCTTCGGCGTCGCCGACCACGTAACGCAGGTGCTGATCAACCTCGTGATCAACGCCGCGGACGCGCTTGAGGGCATCACCGAACGCGCGCCCGTGATCCGCGTCGTCACCCGGCACGAGGGGGACTGGGCCGTGCTCACGGTGGAAGACAACGGCTGCGGCATGGACGCCGAGGTACAGGCCCGCGCCTTCGAGGAGATGTTCACCACCAAGCCGGCGGGCCGGGGCCGCGGCCTCGGTCTCTTCATGTGCAAGTCACTGGTCGAGCGAGACGACGGCCGCATCGGGCTCACCTCCGAGCCCGGCGCCGGCACCACGGTGCGCGTGCACCTGCCGCTGCAGCCACCTGACGCCTGATCGCGGACCCATCCCATGCAAGTACTGGTCATCGACGACGAACCGGCAGTGCGACAGATCCTCGCCGCCGCCGTGGCCAAGGGCGGCCACACCGTGGACCAGGCGGCCACCGTCGCCGAAGCACGCGCCAAGCTCGCCAAGGGCGACGTGGACGTGGCCCTGTGCGACATCAAGCTCCCCGACGGCAGCGGACTCGACTTGCTGCGCGAGTCGCGCGCAGGCGGTCTGGAAACGCCATTCGTCATGATCACCGCCTTCGCCTCGGTAGACACGGCAGTCGAAGCGCTGCGCGCTGGCGCCGAGGACTTCATCACCAAACCCGTGCACACAGAGGAAATCCTGCACCGGCTCGAGCAGATCCGCACGCTCGGCGGGCTGCGCGAGGAGAACCGGGTGTTGCGCCAGACGGTGACTTACGGCGGGCGCCGCCTGTACCGCTACACCGCGCCGGTAATGCAGGAAGTCGACCGCCTCGTGCGGCGCGTGGCGCCGACCGACAGCACGGTGCTGATCACCGGCGAGAGCGGCACCGGCAAGGGCGTGCTGACGCGACGTCTGCACGAACAGAGCGCGCGCCGTGCCGCGCCATTCGTCTCGATCAATTGCAGCGCGATCCCGGAGCAGTTGCTCGAGAGCGAGCTGTTCGGCCACACCAAGGGTGCATTCACCAGCGCGGACCACGCCCACAAGGGACTTTTCGTGCAGGCCGAGGGCGGCACCCTGTTCCTCGATGAAATCGGCGACATGCCGTTGCACATGCAGAGCAAGTTGCTGCACGCGATCGAGGAAAAAGAGTTCCGGCCGCTTGGCAGCGAGCGCTCCCGCCGCGTCGACACACGCATCGTCGCCGCTACCAATCGCGACCTCGTCGAAATGGCGCGGCTCGGCAAATTCCGCGAAGACCTGTACTTCCGGCTGAGTATGTTCCAGATCCGCCTGCCGCCGCTGCGCGAGCTGCGTTCTGACCTGCCTGCCCTGGTCCGCTTTCTGTTGAGCGGGGATAGCAGTTCCGGCAGCGGGCACAGCTCGGTAGAGATCGACCCGTTGGCGGAGGAAATCCTGCTCGCCTACCCGTGGCCGGGAAACGTGCGCGAACTGGACAATGTGTTGAACCGGGCACGCATCCTCGCCGAGGACAACCGCATTGCAGTGGGCGACCTGCCATCGGACATCATCAGGTCGCAATTGCCTGTCGCGGACTTGTCTGCCACCGCGACCTTGGCGCTAGCGGGCGCACCGCCAGTGGGCCCGCTGCGTGAGTTGGTGCGTAACTTTGAGGCGGACTTGCTGGTGCGCACCGTGGAGCAATACGGCGGTGACCGGCGCCTGGCAGCCCACCACCTGGGCATCTCGCTGTCCACTCTGTACCGTAAGCTCGAGGAGTACGAGCGGACTTGAGGGTCTTCCCTCCGTACGGGGCGCGATCGCAGCGCCGCGTGTCGATGCTGATGTGATGGTGCCCCGGACAGGACTCGAACCTGTACGACCTCGCGGTCAGCGGATTTTAAGTCCGCAGCGTCTACCGGTTCCGCCACCGGGGCTCGTGCCCGCATTCTAGGTGGGACGCATCGCAACTGTAAGGCCGTTTTCGGTTATACGCGCGACAAACCGTGAGGGCTGGCGAATACCGCACACTCACCGAAGGCATGCGCTGAAAACAAGTCAATATTTGCCTGCCAGATCACGTCGGCAAGAGTACTCCAGTGTCCTGCAACTCCTGGCACTTCGGGCACGCATTGGCACCGCTGGTAGTTGTGCTCGTTCACGCGCGCACGTCTCGTGAATCGAGCCTTGAGGTTGTCGTCCTGGATGCTGACCAGAAGTGGCGCTCAACCGGCGGGCGGTAGAGCATCAGCGAGTCCACGAGGCAAGTCACACCGGCCTGACATGCGACAAGTGCACTGCTTCTCTGCAGCGCAATCGGACCAGTAGCGGTCGCGATGGAGTCCGGCGACAGCGCCGACCGCGAAGTGCGCGCCACACTATGGCCATATGATCCGGTACGGCTCAGCAAGGAGCGATGACGAGGCACGCATGTCCGTGATGGCGGCAAGCGCTGAAAGGTGCCGGTCCACGGTGCTCGACGATGCCCATGACCGCTCATAAGCGGCGCGGCTCACCCATGATAATTCGACGATCGCGTCGAATGCAGGTTCCCCGCTGGCGTACAACTCAGGAAGCGTCGTGCATTGAACGCAGCGAATCAGCTCGTGGGTGGCATCAATCGCCACTTCCGACAGCTTCGCGAGCCCGTCGCAAAAATCAGCCGGTGCAAGACCCGGCGCCCGCTTCAGCAGGAGCATTGCCTTGATTTCCGGACTATCGACGGCAAACTCTGGGCCGGCGAGCACGACGCGCTCTGCGCAAAACATGAATGCGAGCCTCGACTGATCGATGAAGTTCGGTTCATCGGCGCCGCAATAGTTGATGTAGTTCGGGTCGTTGCCCATCGCCGCCGCGATTTCCAGGCTGTCGAAATGCACTTCGGCGAGCCCCTGGTAGAGGGCCGGCGCGAAGCCGCTGACAAATCCCGCAACCGCATGACTCTGCGAGTACCGGCGGATGGTGGTGATGCGCCGTGCGAGTTCGCCATGGGGGTCGCGCCAATGCGCATGGAATTTCTCGTCCGTGACGTGGGGCAACTTGGGGATCAGGGCGAAGACTTTAATCACGGCTATTGCTCCTGTCTGCGCTTCAGCAGAGACACTGTCCGCGAATCAATTTCATCGTCAACCGGCCAGTTCACAGCACTCGACTTCATTCGTTCATGCCCCATAGGTCTGGGACGTCGTCGCTCCGCCGCGGCCAGACCAGTTGGTGTGGAAGTGTTCGCCGCGCGCTCGATCGACGCGTTCGTATGTGTGCGCACCGAAGTAGTCACGCTGCGCCTGCAGCAGGTTCGCGGGCAGGCGGCCCGATCGGTAACCATCGAAGTAGGCGAGCGCCGACCCCAGGCAGGGTACGGGGATGCCTATTGAAACGGCCGTGCCGACGACGCGCCGCCACGCGGCCTGGCGGCTCTCGACCGCTTCCTTGAAGTAGGGATCGAGCAGCAGGTTCACGAGCTGCGGATTGAGGTCGAACGCCTTCTTGATCTCACCCAGAAACACCGAGCGGATGATGCATCCACCGCGCCACACCAGGGCGATACCCCCAAAATTCAGGTTCCATTGGCGTGCGTTCGCGGCAGCGCGCAGCAACTGGTATCCCTGGGCATAGCTGACGATTTTCGAGGCGTAGAGTGCCTGCCGCAGGTCGTCGATGAACCCGCCCGTGTCGCCACGGAATGGCAGGACGTCGGGCTGGATGGCCGTTGCAGCCTGTACGCGCTCGTCCTTCGCCGCCGACAGACAACGTGCGAAAACGGCCTCGCCGATCAGCGTGAGCGGCATGCCTTCGTCCAATGCTGCGTTCACGGTCCATTTGCCGGTGCCCTTCTGCCCGGCCGCGTCGAGGATCAGGTCGATCACTTGCTCGCCGTCGGGGCTGCGAAAGCCAAGGATGTCTCGCGTGATCTCGATCAGGTAGCTGTCGAGTTCGCCGGCGTTCCAGTCGGCAAACACCTGGTGCATGCGCGCATTGTCCAGGCCGAGCCCGCGCTTCATCAGGTCATAGCTTTCGGCAATGAGCTGCATGTCGCCGTACTCGATGCCGTTGTGCACCATCTTGACGAAATGACCGGCGCCGTCCTCACCCATCCAATCGCAGCACGGCTCGCCCTCCGGCGTCCGCGCGCAGATCGCCTGGAAGATCGGCTGGATATGTGGCCACGCGGCCGCACTGCCTCCCGGCATGAGGGACGGACCGTGCAGCGCACCTTCCTCGCCTCCTGACACGCCGGACCCAACGTAGAGCAGGCCATTGGCTTCCGCCTGCCGTGTGCGCCGGATCGTATCCGTGTACAGGCTGTTGCCGCCGTCAATGAGGATGTCCCCCGGTTGCAACATCGGCTGGAGCCGCTCGATCAGCTCGTCCACGGCTGCACCCGCCTTGATCAGCAGGATGATCTTGCGTGGCCGGGAGAGGGCCGCCACGAACTCCTCGAGCGTCTGCGCACCGACAAAGCGCTTGCCCTTCGCCCGTCCCTGCAGGAATTCCGTAACCTTGGCTGGCGTGCGATTGTGCACGCAGACGGAAAAGCCACGGCTCTCGATGTTGAGCGCGAGATTCTCGCCCATCACGGCGAGGCCAATGAGGCCGATGTCGGCAAGATGGGTATTCATGAACGCCTGTCTGCTGAGTGGTGCAATTTGAATTCGTCCGCGGCCGCCAGCGCAACGCGGGCAAGTTGTTCGCGGTCTTCGAGCGTGGTCATCAGTGTGGGCGCGCTCACCAACGTCAACTCAGGAACTTCGGTGACGCCTGCATCAATGGTGTCGACGACGAACACGTCGATGAGGTCGGCGTAACGCCGCGCAACTTCGCTCGCGCTAGGCGTCAGCCCGAGCTCGGCCATCAACTTCGCGGTCGGTCCCTTGACCGCCTTCCCGCCGATGATCGGCGAAATCGCGACGATCGGCGCCTGGCACGCTTCCAGTGCCGCACGGAGTGCCGGAATCGCGAGCATGGGGTCAATGCTGAGGTACGGATTGGACGGGCAGATGACCACGGCACGCAGGCCTGGATCGCTGAGGACCGCAATCGCTTCAGGCAGCGCACGTGCTGTGCCGGCGCCGACGTAGGCCAGTTCGCGCACTGGCGGAGCGCACCGCTCGCGCACGAAATAGTCCTGGAAGTCCAGCCAACCCGCGTCCGTTCGTACTCGTGTGTGCACCGGGTCGTCTGTCATCGGCAGAATGCGCGTCGCGATGCCAAGTTTCCGGCAACACGCTTGAGTGACTTGCGACAACGACTCGTCGCGGTCTAGTCGTCGGGTTCGCGCGACGTGCATGGCTAGGTCGCGGTCGCCGAGCTGGAACCACGTTTCCTCGCCCAGCTGCGCGAGCGCCGCCATGAAGTGCCAGGTTTCATCGCGCCGGCCCCATCCCTGCACGGGATCCGCAAGACCGGCCAGTGTGTAGACCAGGGTGTCGATATCCGGCGAGATTGCCAGGCCGAAATGGCGGAAATCGTCGCCGGTGTTGGCGATGACGCTGAGCGAACCCTCGGGCAGGACGCGCGCCAGGCCCAGCACGAGCTTTGCGCCGCCGACGCCTCCCGACAGCGCGACCACGTTGCGGGTCATCGGAACAGGTCTTCGGCGGGAGGCCGGATCAGCGCGCTGGCCGGCAATTGCGGGTCGCGTCGTTGCAGACCGCGCACGACGACGACCGGACGACCCTCGTCTGCCTGACCCATCAGCAGCGACGCGGCAGCTGCAATCTCGTCCGCGTACGCAACCACAGTTACTCGCAATGTCCGGCCGAACAGGTCGGAGTCGCCGCGCTGGTCGAGCAGGGCGGGAAGGCCCGCGCAACCGATCGCGACGCCGACCGTGCCGACGCGCCAGGGGCGACCGAAGCTGTCGTTGATGACGACGCCGACGTCGCAGCCCGTCCTGCTCGCGAACGTGTCGCGGAGCCGTGCGGCGCTGGCGTCCGGGTCCTCCGGCAGGAGCAGGGCCATCTCGCTGCCACCGGGTTCGGCGACGTTCGATTGGTCCACACCGGCGTTCGCCATGATGAGGCCGAGTCGATGTTGGACGATCAGCACGTCCTTGGCGGTCCGCACGATGCGTCGCGATTCACGAAGCACGAGTTCGACCAGGCGAGGATCCTTCTGCACCTCCAGCGCGAGTTCCAGCGCGCGCGCGGACGGCGTGACGGTCGCGAGGTCCACCAGACGGCCCTCCGACTTCGACACGACCTTTTGGGCGAACACCACGATGTCTCGCGGCTGCAATTCGAGGCCGGCGCTCGATAGACCCGCAAGGACCATGCCCGCAAGATCGTCGCCAGGTTGCACCCTGGGGATGCCGGGCACAGCAATCACGTGCAGACTGGCCGGCGGATTCGTCACGTCAAGCGTCGATCCCGTCAGCCGAAGGCGGCACGGAGTCTTGGCAGCACATGCTCGCCGTAAAGCCGCAGGAAACGCGCCTGGTCGGGGCCAGGCGCGTGAAATACGAGATGTCGGAAGCCGAGTTCGACATACGGCCGGATCCGTTCGACGTGCTCGTCAGGATCCGTGGATACGATCCACCGCTTGGCTGCGCGCTCCACCGGCAGATTGTCCGACAGCCGCTCCATCTCGATCGGATCCTCGACGGACATCTTCTCCTCAGCCGACAGCGCCAGCGCGGCCCAGAAGCGCGTGTCTTCGAGTGCACGTTGCGCATCCTCGTCGAACGACACCTTCATCTCGATCATGCGATCGATCGAGTCCGGGGCGCGCGCCGCCGCCGCCAGACCGGCCGCGACGTTCGGCAGCAGGGTTTCGCGGTACAGCTCCGGTGCCTTGCCGCTGGTGCAGATGAAACCCTCAGCCGTCTGCCCGGCATACTTCGAGATCATCGGTCCAGCGCCTGCCACGTAGATCGGCGGCGGCACTTCCGAGCGGTCGTAGATCGTGGCCTTCTCGGTCCGGTAATACTGTCCCTCGAATGTGACGCGCTCCTCCGTCCACAGACGGCGGATCAGCGCCAGCGATTCTTTGAGGCGGGCCGTGCGTTCCTTTTGCTCTGGCCAAAGCATGCCCGTCGCCGGAACTTCGTTCAGCGACTCGCCGGTTCCTGCGCCGAGAATGATCCGGCCGGGGAACATCGCTGAGAGCGTGCCGAAGGCTTGCGCAACAATCGATGGGTGGTAACGCATGCCGGGCGTCAGCACGCTTGTGCCGATAGCGACGCGCGAGGTCCTTGCCCCGAGAGCCCCCATCCAGGCGAACGAGAATGGCGCATGCCCGCCCGTGTGCCGCCAGGGTTGGAAATGGTCGCTGATGAAGACGGAATCGAATCCCTGCTGCTCGGCAAGGATGGCGAATTCAAGCAGTTGGTTCGGCGCGAATTGTTCAGCCGACGCTTTGTAGCCGAGTCGAAGCACGGTTCACATCCCTGGTTTCAAGTCGTTGGTGAAACGCCGGCGGGCGACCGTACAGCGTCGTGCGCTGCAACGCCGGGCGCCCGATGCGGCGGCAGAGGTCATGCATGTCCTCTGCGTCCAGCAGCTGCCCGTTGACGCCGCCGGCGGCACGAGTGATCGATTCATTCATCAGCGTCCCGCCGAGATCGTTGGCGCCGGCGTCCAGGCACAGTGCCGCGCCCTCGGGACCCATCTTCACCCACGACGTCTGGATGTTCGGGATGAGCGGATGCAGCACGAGTCGGGCAATGGCGTGCATGAGCACCGCTTCGCGCAGTGTCGGGCCGGAGCGGGCGCGGCCCTTGCGCCACAGTGGGGCTTCCATGTGGACGAAGGGCAACGGCACGAACTCGGTGAAGCCATGTGTTTCGGCCTGCAGCGCGCGAATGCGCAACAGATGTCGCGCCCAGTGCAGCGGCTTCTCGACATGCCCGAACATGATGGTCGCAGTGGACCGCAGGCCGACCGCATGCGCCGCGCGCATCACCTCAAGCCATTCGTCGGTGCGCAATTTGTCAGCGCAAAGCACATCGCGAATTTCGTCATCGAGGATCTCTGCAGCCGTGCCTGGCAAGGTCGACAGGCCGGCGCGTTGCAGCTGCGTGAGGTAGTCGGTAAGCGACAAACCGAGTGTCTGCGCCCCGTGGCGAATCTCGAGCGGCGAGAACGCATGTACGTGCATGTCGGGTACGGCCGATTTCACGGCGTCTACGATGCCGAGATAGGTCTTACCGGTATACCGGGGGTGGATGCCCCCTTGCAGGCAGACCTCCGTTGCGCCGGCTTGTGCGGCTTCGACCGTGCGGCGAGCGATCTCCTCGAGGTCGAGGTCGTAGGCCGGACCTCGCAAGTCGCGCGAACCGCGGCCCTTGGCGAAGGCGCAGAAGCCGCAGTGATAGCCGCAGATGTTCGTGTAGTTGATGTTGCGATTCACTACGTAGGTGACAGTGTCACCGGCCGATTCCGCACGCAGACGGTCGGCCGCGTCGAGCACGGCGACCAGGTCGCGTCCGTCCGCGGCGAACAACGCCTCGATCGCGGACTCGGACAATCCCTCCCCCGCCCGCGCCACCGCCAGCGTCGACGCCGTCGACCGCGAAGCGTGCGTTACACGCGGTCGCGGTCGCACCCAACCGTCGGCGGCAGCCGGCAGCGCAGTCGCCGTACCCGCATACCATGCATCGGCCCGGGCCAGCCCCTGGCTGTCGGTGAGACGTAGAACTGCTGGGACCAACGCAGCATCCACCCAGCGCTCCGGAGAGCGGGCGTAGGCCGGTCCTATTGCGAGCCGCTCGGTGAGCTGACGGCCCGCTGCCGCGGTTTCGTCTGCAAGGGCAGCAAGCTGTGGCCAAGGCGCTTCGGGATTGACATGATCCGGCGTCACCGGCGACACGCCGCCCCAGTCATTGACGCCGGCACGAATCAGGTCATTGAGCGCGCCGGAGCGAAGATTCGGCGGGGCCTGCACCGACAGTGATGACCCGAACACCAGCCGCGCTACGGCGACGGTCCAGAGCTGCTCTTCGAGTGCCGGTTCCGGCGCGTCGTGCATCCTCGTGTCGGGCTTGGCGCGGAAGTTCTGGATGATGATTTCCTGCAAGTGGCCGTATTGGTCATGCAGGTCGCGCAACGCAAACAACGCTTCCAAGCGCTCAAGGCGGGTCTCGCCGATGCCGATCAACAGGCCGCTGGTAAATGGGATGGCCAACTCGCCGGCTGCTCGAATGGTCTCGAGTCGCCGAACCGGCCGCTTGTCCGGTGAGCCGAAATGCGGGCCACCACGCAGGGACAGCCGGTCCGAGGCCGTCTCGAGCATCACGCCCATCGACACCGACACGGTTCGCAGCCGCGCGAGTTCCGTGCGCTCCATCACACCCGGATTGAGATGCGGCAGCAGCCCGGTCTCACGGTATACGAGCCCGGCCATCTGTTCGAGGTACTCAAGCGTCGTTGCGTGGCCGTTCGACTCGAGCGCGCGACGAGCCACCGCGTAGCGCAGCTCTGGCTTGTCGCCGAGAGTGAAGAGTGCTTCCTTGCAACCCTGAGCACGACCGGCGCGCGCGACAGCGAGCACGTCCTCAGGGGTCATGTAGGGCTGCGCCAACCGCCGCGGCGCCTTGGCAAAGGTGCAGTAGTGACAGACGTCCCGGCACAACTGTGTGAGCGGGATGAATACCTTGCGCGAACAGGTCACCGACTGCCCGAACCCTGCTACGGTTACCGCTTCGGCGGCCTCCATGAGCGGAACGAGCGGCACGTCGACGAGCCCGAACGCTCCGTCGCGATCCGGTCGGTGCCCAGCGGCGGCATCGTCGATCAGCCGAATCGTGTTCTTGGCAGCCATGCGCCTCCAACCGGCAAAATGTTCAGGGACGCGAATCGCGCATCAGCTTGCATGCGCAGTTGCAGAAGGTCTTCGCCGCAATCGAGATCGAACTCCAGGCCGCGGGTGCGCACGGACTCGGCTGTCCAACCCAGTCGCGCACCCTCCGCGAGGTGATGACGCCGACTGTCCGGGCCGAACTGGAAGCGGAACGCGTCGGCAGGCTTGATGAAAAGTGCGTTGGTGCCGGTGCACGCCGCGTCGGTTGCGAGAGCGAAGCCCGTGAGCCGGCCATGCGCGACGAGCAAATCAATGTCCGCTGCCGTGACGAGTGGCAGGTCGGCCGGCAGCACGATGAGTTCATCGGCGCCGCGAGCCACGAGTTTGTGCCGCGCGAATTCGAGGGCGGGATTGAGCCCGCAGCCCGGGTCGTCGAGGACGAGCACATCCATCGGCACGCAGTCGCGCTCTGGTGTGACGACTGCGACGTGATCAATCGAGTGTGTTCCACGCACCGCTGCCAGCACGCAGGCCGCCATCTCTCGCACGATGCTGAGGCGCTCAGCGGGCGCAAGCCAGTTCGCCAGCCTGCCCTTGCACTCGGCACGCGACTTGATCGGGACCAGGGCCCAACAGCTCATGGCAGGTATTCGCTTACCAATGACAAGGATCGTCGGCCGCGCGCTACGGCGCGGACATCTGCGCGCCCGGCACCGGGTTGAAATAATGCATGGTGACGCCACGCCGAGCGATCTTCCAGCAGCCGTTGCGCCGCTCGAAGTCGTCCGTGTAAGTCGCGTTGATCATCTGCACGACATTGTCCTTTGTGGCGCCCATGCAATCCACGTTGCAGACTCCTTGCGCATGGTCGGCGTCCTTGAACGTGACGCGCAGGTTTGAAGTCAGGTGATGGGTTTCGCGCCAGACCGGATAAAGGACTTCGAAGACCGCCTTCCTGATCCCGGCGTGGCCGGAGAAGCTGCCGAATGGCGGGCCGATGTCCCAGACGCAGTCCTCATGCCAGATCGCGATGAACCTGTCCCAGTCGTGGGTATCGAAACCGAGGCAGTAGTCGGTCACGAGATCGCGAAAGGCGACACGGCTCTCCAACTGGTCGATGCGGCGCAGCGCGCCGTCAAGCGTCGCCTGAAGATCTTGGGTATCGGCCATGGGCTAGTCCTCTGTCGGTCCTTGTTTCAACGAATTCTCGTGGCGCAGCGCAATGCCAGCCATCTCAGTTGTCGGTTGCGCCCTGCAGGATCCATTGGCGGACCACTTCGATGTCCGCCTTGCTCAGGTCGTACTCCCAAGGCATGCGCAGGCCCTTGCCGCCGGCCGCCAAGTGCGTGTCCAGCATCTTGAGCAGCACGTAGCTCTTGTCCGGCTCGCCGGGCTCGACGAGATTCAGTCGACACTGCGTCGACCGCATGCCGACCATGTTACCGCGCGGGTCGGGGTACAGGCTGAAGTTGCCCAGTTCCGTTCCTTCCATGTGGCACTGGACACAGTGCTTGTTGAGAATCGGCTCCACGTCGCGATGGAAGCTAGCGGCATCGTCCGCGAATGCGCTCGACGTCGCCACCGCCAATAACAACGCCAGGCATCGCGCGCCGTACCCGGCGTGTGCGGCCATCAGCCCGTCCCCGAGGCGTCCCGGTGAACCGCATTCGCGGCAATGTAGCCGAAGACGAGGGACTCCCCGAGCGTGTGCCCGGCCCCGTAGTACGCGAACCGCGATGGGCTCGCGATGCAGTTGCCGGCGCCGTACAGGCCCGCAATCGGGTGGTCGTGGCTGTCGAGAATACGGCCGCTCGCGTCCGTCTGCGGACCGCCGCAGGTATCCAGCGAGCCGGCCGCCAGAATGACGCAGTAATAGGGACCCGCAGCGGCCAGCGGGAACATGGTTGAACCGTTGCCCTTGTCCGCAGCGTGCTTCGACTGCGGATTCATCGGCGAGAACACCATCTGCCACTCGCGATCGTAGCCCGCCGCGCCTCGACTGAAGTCCTCGTCCTTGCCGGCGCGGGCGAAGCCATTGAAGCGTTCGATCGACGCCTTGAGGTTGGACAGGAAAGACGGAGCCAGCCCCAGATTACCGGTGCGGGCCTTGATCCCCTGGAGGCGCGCCGTTATCTGTTCGGTCAAACCATCAAGCGTGTCAGCCTGCAACACGAATTTCGCGCCGGTAGGCGTCGGCGGGAATGGATACGCCCCTGCGAAGGCCTCTGCCGACCGCTGGTCGTAGACCATGAACATCAACTCGTTCGGATACTCCGCTTGCGACGGATCGAAGTGGCCATGTGCCTCTGTGCGATCGTTGTAGTTGCGCTTTTCATTGACCGCGCGCCGGCCATAGCGGTTGACCTGCAGCATCGAGTCACCCGGCGGAAAGAAGACTCCGGTCGGCAGCACGTGGTTGCGCAATGCCTCGTCGAGCACGATCTGCGTGCCCCATTTACCGCTCATGTTGCCAAGGCGCGCCCCGACCTCCGTCGCGAGACGGATGAAGTCGCCGGTCGCCGACGGCATCGCACAGGACCCGTACAGGCGATGACGCATGTAGGTATCCGCAAACGCGAGGTTATGCGCAAACCCGCCCGACGCGAAAATGACACCTTTGCGGGCCTTGACCCGTACCTGCTTGCCCGCACTGGTCGCTTCGACTCCGATCACGCGTCGCGCGTCGTTCGTCAAGATTCGGGTCGCCTCATGCTGCATCAGGACTGGAATTTTTCGCTTCGCTACGGCATCGCCAAGCTGAGTCATCAACTCCACGCCGAGACCCATCGTTCCGTCCGGCTGGACGGGCCCGATGGCGCGGCCGGTCGGCACCTTGTTCTCTGGTACGTGGTCGAGGTAGTCGGTGGCCGAGCGGTCGAGAGCGAACATGCGCCACTCCGCCGTGCGCAGAGCCCCGACCTGGCGCATCAGGTCCACCGCCGGCGACGCGTTATCGTAGAAGGCCTCAAGCAATCCGTATTCGAGTGCGCTCAACCCGAGGTTGGGTTGGTCAGCAACGTAACGTTCTGGATAGGAAAACCTTGCAAGGTACTGAAGGCAATCCTCTTTCTTGTCCTCAATTCCTTTTTCGCGAAGCGTGTAGTTGTTCGGAATCCAGAGTACGCCGGCCGACTTTTTCGACGTACCGCCGACGAATGGCATCTTGTCCAGCATGACCACCGAATCGCCCTGCTCGTGGGCGGTGACTGCCGCGGTACAGCCGCCCACGCCGGTCCCGACAATGACGAGGTCCGCCTCTTGATCCCACTGCTCCGCGGCCTCTACCGGGGAGGCGCCGAGGGTCACCGCCCCGAGCGAGGCCGTCACGGCACCTGCGCCGAGCAGCACATCTCGTCGAGTCAGACTGTCGGGGGACTTGGTCATTTCAAAACTCCTGTAAGAGGATGCGAGTCGTCATCTGCGAATTCCCTACGGCGGCTGGCTGTCAGCGTTTCAAGTGGATCCCGGCCTTCTCGCGGTCCCAGCAGTCGGCCGTGATTCCCTCCGCCTTGAGCTTGAACTTCTCGACCCGCTCGCTGGGTGTTTTCGGCAGGCTGGTCCGGATCGCGATGTATCTCGGAATCGCGAAATAGGCCATGCGCGGCTCGCACCAACGGATCAACGCCTCTTCTGTCACCTTCTGCCCTGGTTTGAGGACCACCACCGCTTTTACCTCCTCCTCGCCCAGCTCGGAGGGGACTCCGACGACGCAGCACTCGAGCACTGCATCGTGCGACCCGACGACCGCTTCGACCTCAAAGGACGAAATATTCTCGCCCCGGCGGCGGATCGCCTGCTTCTTGCGATCCAGGAAGTAGAAATAACCGTCCTCATCCATGCGACCGAGGTCGCCCGTGTGGATCCAACCGTTCTGGAACAGGTCGAGGGTAGCCTCGGGCTTCTTGTAGTAGCCCGTGGTGCCAACGAACATCTTGTTGGAGCGGGCGATGAATTCACCCGGCGCCCCGGGCGGGCATTCGTTGTCGTCGTCGTCCACGATCCGCACGTCCCAGCCGGTGATGGCCTGGCCGCACGAACCGGCGCGCGGCGCATCGTATGGACTTGCGAGGCAGCAGTAGCACTCCGTCATGCCGTAGACCTCCAGCAGCTTCGTATTGAAGCGCGTCTGGAAGGAGTGCCATTCATCTGCCGGCGCCGCGGCGCCGACCATCAAACGCAGCGGGTTGTCGTTGTCGTCCGGTCGGGGGTCCTGCTTGAGCAGGATCGGGATGATGCCGCCAATGTAGTTCGCCTCTGTGCAGTTCCAGCGACGGCAGTCATCCCAGAGTTGGCTGGCCGAGAAGCGCTCAACGATGACGGCCTTCGCATCAGCGAGAATCGCCGGGCCGACCGTAATGCCCTGGGCGTTGCCGTGGAAGAACGGCAGGCCCGTATAGAGTACGTCCTCGTCCGTGTAGCGGGCGTACTTTACCGCTTCGGCCCAGATGTCGTACCAGTAGTGATGACTCATCTGCACACCCTTCGATACACCCGTGGTGCCCGAGGTGTAGAGGATGGTCGCGATGTCGCGGTAGTGCACGGCGACGTCCGGCTTTTTCGACGAGTGTCCCAGCAGTTCGCCGAACGTCATCGTGGTCGCTTTTTGCAGACGTGGCAGTGCCGTCGTGCCTGAACGATCCAGGTAAGCGACATGATGGACGGACGTGAGACCTTCGACGATTTCCTCCAGCCGGTCGAGGTATTCCGTATCGGCCACCAGCACGACGCAGTCCGACTGGTCGATCTGGTACGCGAGGCCCGCACCCTTCAGTGCAACATTGATCGGCACCTCCACGGCGCCGATCTTGTTGCAACCGAACCAGGTGTAGAGGAACTCGGGACAGTTCGGCAGCATGACCGCCACCTTGTCGCCCGGCTTGACGCCTAGCGCGAGCAGCCCGTTCGCCACCTTGTTGATGCGATCGTCCAGATCTCCCAGCGTGAGCGGATCGTCGCGAAACTGGAAGACCACGTGGTTCGGGCGCTTGCGCGCCTTGTCTTCGATGATGTGCGTCAGCACGCGCTCGTGCTGGCCGTATTCCTGCATCTTGAAGGTTGCGTACCGGCTCGCCGCCCGCTCAAACTTGTCGTCCCAACGTCCCACTGACAATCCCCTCGTTGAATACGGATGCCGTGCAAGCGATCGCCCGCTCCTCGCGGCGCGGGCGCGATCGTCAGAGGTTCTTCACCATCTGGTAAGCCTCGTCGAACCAGACGCCCGGCGTGTAGGCATCGACCATCTTGCCGAAGTCCCAGTGGATGGTCTTCTCGGGGATGACCTTGATGATCACGCGCAGCGGCGTGTGTACCGCCGCGAAGGCCGCCTCGCGCTGCGCCGGGTCTTTCACCTCGGACCAGTACTTGTCGATGATGGCCCAGTGCACCTTGCGCATCATCGCGTCGTCCGTCGACACCTCCGCGTGTCCGATGAGCAGGATGGCCTTCTGGTGACGCAGGTTCGCGCCGTCGTTGTGGATGCTCACCGACATCTTCGGGTTTTCCTCCAGGTGATGCACCTTGTGGCGATACTTCTGGATGCTGCTCATGTACAGGAAGCCGTCCATGACGACGTAGAACATCGGCGTCACGATCGGGAAGCCCTTCTTGTTGATGTGGGCCATCTCGCAGTAGCAGTTGTACTCGAAGAGCTTGCGAAACTCCTCGGGCTCCATCGGGTAATCCTTCGCGACGTTCAACTGCTCGAGTTTGGTCGGATCGAACTTGGCTTGTGGCTGGGTCGTCTGGTTTTCCGTCATGTGACTTGCTCCTGATCGTCAAGGTGCGTGGGATGTTTCTTTTTGTCGGGCACGGCGGCCGCGTGGCCCATACTCAGGCAGAGCGTGCGAATTGTGCGGTGGTCGAGTACCTGCTCATCGATCGATACCCCATGGCCGACCTCGTCAATCGTGTCGCTGATTTCGCACAGCGCATGCGAACGTCGTTCAACAGGACTTGAACTTTATTCAAAGCTTCCACAGAATGAGTTCCATTGTCAAGATCCCACGATGACGCTTGGCGCTATGCCGCAGAGCAGCAATCGGAAAGAAAATTCAGGGCTGCGGCCCGCACGCGGGAGAGCAACTCAGATGACGGACATCCTGGTCGAGCGCAAGGGTGATGTTGCCTGGATCCGGCTGAATCGGCCGGACCGCATGAACGCGTACGATGCGTCCATGGCGAACGAACTGATCGCAGCCGTCGAAGGCGCGGTCGACGCGGGCGTCATCGTCATCACGGGCACGGGTCGCGCGTTCTGCGCCGGCGGCTACCTTGCGAACCTGCAGAACCCGGACCCGGCGGCGCTGCGCAGCATGTTCTATGGCTCGCTGCACCTCTACGAAGCCATTCGCACCAGCCCTCGCCCGGTCATCGCGGCCGTCAATGGGGCCGCGGCCGGCGGCGGCAACGAACTGGTCATTGCTTGCGACCTCGCGATCGCCGCCGACCACGCGACGTTCGGCCAGACCGGCGTGCGCATCGGCAGCGCGCCGGTGCTGGGCGGCACCAACTTCCTGGCAATGAACATCGGCGAGAAGCGCGCGAAGGAAGTAGCCTTCCTGTGCCGTCGCTACAAGGCACCCGAGGCGCTGCAAATGGGCTGGATCAACGCGGTCGTCGCGGCGGACCAGCTTGAAGCCGAAGTGACTCGTTGGGCGGACGAACTGCTCCACATGAGTCCACGCTACCTGGAAATCGCCAAGATCAGCTCCAATGTCTGGTGGAACAAGTGCCGGGACAATTACCACAGCGGACTCGGCATGCTGGTTCAGGCGATCGGCTCCGACGACATGATCGAGGGTGCGACGGCGTTTATGGAGAAGCGGCCACCGCGCTTCTCGGGGCGCTCCAAAGAGTAGTCATGGCGGCGATGCCAGTCACACTGTCCGTACTATTAGAGGTCGCCAGCGCATGAATTTCCAGCTCGATCCGCCCTACCTCGCGCTCCAGCAAAAGGCCAGGGAGTTCGCCAAGTCGATTGAGCACCTGGCCGTGGAAGCGGATGAGAGCAGCGTGGTGCATCCTGGCATCCTCGCGGCGCTGCGCGACAGCGGCCTGACGCGACTCATGGTGCCGCAGGCCTTTGGGGGGCTGCACGATCGTCTCGACCCCCTCGCCGTCTGTGTCGTCCGCGAAGCACTGATGGCGACATCGTCGCATGCGGATTCATTGTTCGCACTTCAGGGTATTGGCAGCTACGCAATCACGGTGGCAGGATCCGCCGAACAACAGGCGCACTGGTTGCCGCGCGTCGCCAGCTGCGAGTGCCTGCCCGGCTTGGCGCTCACCGAGATGGACGCAGGCTCCGACCTGAAGAACGTCGCCACGCAAATCATTCCGACCGGATCCGGATTATTGCTGCGCGGCAGCAAGTCGTTCATCTCGAACGGCGCAGCGGCCTCTTTCTTCGTCGTGTTCGGCAAGGAAGACAAGAAATTTTCGATGGTACTGGTGCCGTCCGACGCACCTGGCGTCACGGTTACACCTACGCCGGAACTCATCGCTCCGCACGTGCTCGGCGAGGTCGAGTTCAACGACGTGATGTTGCCCGCAGATGCGCGGGTGGGCAAACCGGGCCAGGGTCTGGATCTCGTGCTTGCGACACTCGGTGTGTTTCGCGTGTCGGTTGCCGGCGCGGCTCTCGGCCTCGCGCAGGCCGCCCTGGAAGAGGCGGTGCGCCACACACGCACCCGCGTTCAGTTCGGGCGTCCGCTCGCCCGGTTGGGTCCCGTCGCCCAGATGCTTGCCGATAGCTGGACCGAGATCGAGATGGCCCGGCTGCTGACCTACCGTGCAGCGTCATATGCCATTGCCGATCCGGCGGCATCGCTGCAGCATTCGTCGATGGCCAAACTCGCCGCGACTGAAAGCGCTTCGCGGGTGGTCGATCGCTGCGTCCAGGTGATGGGTCGTTTCGGCCTGATCCGCAACTCGAAGATCGAACGCCTCTATCGGCAGGCTCGACCGATGCGCATCTACGAGGGCGCCTCCGAGGTACTCCGTCTCGGTATCGCCCGACAGCTCACGGAGGAGGTCAAATGATCGACCTCAAACTCGACGGCAAGGTCGCCATCGTTACCGGTGCGAGCCGCGGACTCGGCCGCGCTACGGCGCAGGCGCTGATCGAGCAGGGCGTGCGCGTGCTGGCCGCGGCCCGGACAGTCGATGACCTGGAGTCGTTGCGCGCCGCCGCGCCGCAGCACGTCAAGGTGCGGCCGTGCAACATGCTCGACATGGAGTCGGTGTCACGTCTGCCCGCCGAGGCGGTGGCCGAGTTTGGACGCCTCGACATCGTCGTCAACAATGCGGGAATCGCTCCGGCCGGCGCGTTCCTCGAGCAGGCAGACAGTGTCTGGAACGACGTGATCGCCATCAACGTCACCGCACCGGCGGTCCTCACCCGTGCCGCCGGAAGATTCCTCGTGCCGCAGGGTTCCGGCAAGATCATCAACATCGCCTCGACCTCCGGAATCCTCGGCAAACCACAACTGGTCGCGTATTCCGCGTCGAAGGGTGCCCTGCTCCAGTTCACCAAGGCCCTTGCCGGTGAATGGGCCGCCAGTGGGGTGCAGGTCAATGCTGTCGCCCCGGGCGCATTCGTCACCGATGCGCAGAAGGCGGTGCTGGGGTCGCCGGCCATCCTCGAGCGACGCCTGCGCAAGATCCCGGCAAAACGGATGGGCAGCGACCGGGAGTTAGGCCCTCTCGTCTGCTACCTGGCCTCGGCACTGTCCGATTTCGTCAGTGGTGCCGTCTTCGTGATCGACGGCGGCGAATCCAGCAAACTGTGAGCAACAATTTGCTGAACCTCTCGAGGGGAAGATTCCATTGAACGCCAAGACCAGATCCGCGTCTGCTCAAGTGACACGTGAGGCCGCCGCTGGCAGGCGTAGAGACAGCATCTTCATGGCGCTGCACGACTGCATCATCGACCACGGCTATGCCAGGACAAGCTTGGCGGACGTCGCCCGGACCGCCGGGATGTCGCCCAGCCATCTCCTCTATTACTTCCCGGGCAAGGACGCGATTCTCGCCCAGTATTTCGCGCACGTGACCAACCGGATCATCAATCGTCTCGAATCGTTCCGAAGCGAGACGCCGGACCGCCAGGTTCAGTTGCTGGCGACTTTGTTCTTCGCAGGCCGGGGCATCACCAAGGCCGAGATCGGCTTCATGCTTGAATGCTTCGGTGTCGCGGTGCACGACTCGGAATTGCGCAGGCAGAAGACGGAGCTCGATCGCTACTGCAAGGCTTACATGCGAGAATTATTCGAGCATTCGCCATGCGGACCGGCCAAGGCCGCCGAATCGGCGGAGGTTGCGTACGCACTGCTCGTGGGTCTGCGTACGGCCGCCTACTTCGACGAGCGGTTGGGGCCGCAGCAGGCGCTAGAGATCTTTCGTGGCGAAATGCTTAGCATCGCGAACTCGACGCGCACAGTCGAACGACGGCCGCGGACACGGGCGAGCAATGGTGCCGTCAGAAAGAACGGCCGGCCTGCAGCAACCCGACTCTAGATCGGGGTCGAAGCGCAATGAAGGAACGGCAAGATTGGCTTGCACGTACGGTCGAAGACGCGATCGACACGGACGTCGAGATCTGCGATCCGCACCACCATCTCTGGGAATTTCCTGCCAATCGCTACCTGGTTGAGGAATTTCTAGCCGACTTGAGCCGCGGCCATCGCGTAACGCGCACGGTCTACGTCGAGTGTCATCAGCACTACCGAACAGGGGGCCCACTTGCGCTGCGACCGGTCGGCGAGACCGAGTTCGTGGACGACTGCACATCGGGCCTGCAGGGTGCCCAGGCCGTGACGCAGATTGCGGCCGGGATCGTCGGCTTCGCCGACCTCTGCCTCGGTCACGCAGTTCGAGATGTGCTCGAAGCCCACCTCGCTGCCAGCACGAGATTCCGCGGCGTCCGTCACGCCAGTGCCTGGGACGCGAGCGAGCAAGTACGCCGGGCGCACACCGATCCGCCGCCAGAATTGCTAGGGCGCAAGGAGTTCCGTGCCGGTGTCGGCTACCTACGCGACCTTGGCCTGACGTTCGACGCGTGGCTGTACCACACGCAGATACTTGATGCCGTCGGGCTCGCTCATGCATTCCCCGAAATGACCATCGTTCTTGATCATGCGGGTGGTCCGCTAGGTATCGGACCGTACACAGGACGACGCGACGAGGTCTTTGCGGCCTGGCGGCGGGCTATGGCTGAACTCGCCAGCTGCCCAAACGTCATGGTCAAGATCGGCGGACTCGCCATGACGATGAGCGGCTTCGGTTGGCACAAGCGCGCGGCGCCCCCCGGCTCCATCGAACTCGCCGACTCGATGCGTCCGTATTTCTCGGTCTGTCTGGAGCTGTTCGGGGCTGGGCGCTGCATGTTCGAGAGCAACTTTCCGGTGGACCGGGCGTCCTGCTCGTATACCGTCCTATGGAACGCATTCAAGCGACTCGCGCGGAACTGCTCGCCCGCGGAGCGTTCCGCCTTGTTCCGCGATACCGCCACGCGCGTCTACCGGCTCGAGGGCCCGGCATCGTGACCCACGCAGCGCGCGGACGCGATACCGCCCTTCACCGATTCATATCCAAGGAACATTCCGCCGAACGGCGGCTGCGCGATGCCTGGGGTTGGGACATCGCCGGCGGCGCCATCGACATCCTGAAGGCCGACATCGCCAGCGCGACGGCGGGCCGGCGCTTCGACCAGCGTCGCTAGGTCTGGCGACGCACCGCAGCAAGACTCGGCCTTGTCCCCGGCGACACGATTGAATAACATTCAAGTTCTAGCGCCCCGTCCGATGGGCTCCGTGCTGCCCTGCAGCGATCGACGCTGCGGCACCGCGGCACCGAGGTGAACAGCGATGCCCGGTAAAGTTGACGAAGCCATCGGGGTCGAACGTCGCGACGGCGTTGGCTGGATCACCCTCAACCGACCCGCCGCCATCAACGCGATCAATGATGCATTGCGGGTCGGGATACCGGCGGCACTGCGCACCCTCGACGACGATCCCGAGGTTCGCGTGATCGTGCTGCGCGGTGCCGGCCAGAGGGGTTTCTGCACCGGTGCCGATCTGAAGGAGTCACGTCCGCCCACCACTCCGTTCGCGACCCGCAGCCCGCAATCGACTTCCAACTGGATCCGCGCATTCGACACGGTGAGCAAGCCGGTAATCGCTTCGATCCACGGCTTCTGCCTCGGCGGCGGGCTCGAAATCGCGCTGGCCTGCGACCTGCGGGTCGCATCGGCGGACGCGGTGTTCTCCCTGCCCGAGACGGGACTCGGCCTGATACCCGGAGGCGGCGGCACGCAGCGGCTGCCGCGCATCGTCGGCCTCGGTCGCGCGCTCGAACTGCTGCTGACCGGCGACCGTATTGACGCTGACGAGGCCTATCGCATCGGACTCATCAACCGTGTCGCCGGTGATGGCGAATCCCTCGGGGACGCGACGCTAAAGCTGGCGCAACGCATTGCGCAGCACCCGCCGCTTGCGACGCGCCTCGCCAAGGAGGCTGCACGGAGCGGGATCGACCTCGAACTCGGGGCCGGGCTGCGTCTCGAGAAGGACCTCTTCACAATGTTGCTCTCCACGGAGGACCGTCTCGAGGCCGCCGCGGCGTTGCGCGAAAAGCGCGCACCGGTATTCAAGGAAAAGTGAGGATCGCAAACATGAGTACGGGTTCGATCGACGAAGCGGTAATCGTGGTGGGCAGCGGATTGATGGGTACGGGCATCGCCCACGCCTTCGTCATCGCCGGGTATCCCGTCACGCTTGTGGACGTGCAGGCGGCGGCGCTGGACAAGTCCGCGGCCGCCATCCGGAAGATTCTTGACGACGGCGTCAAGCTCGCAAAGATCACGCAGGAACAGGCGAGCGCCGCTGCTCAGCGCTTATCCACCAACACCGATCTCGCCGCGGCCCTGAAGAATCCCAACGTCGGACTGCTGCTCGAGACCGTGACCGAGTCGATGCAGTTGAAGACTGCTATCGCCCGTGAGGCCGATGCCGCGCTGCCGGAACGCGCAGTGATCGCGACGAACACTTCCGCGTTGAGCGTCACGGAGATTGCGGCAGCCACGCAGCGCGCCGACCGGGTGATTGGCATGCATTTCTTCAACCCGGTCCACAAGATGAAGCTGGTCGAGATCGTGCGCGCGCTCGGCACCAGCCCGGCGACCGTGGAGCGCGCGCGCGCCTGGTCTGCGGCGATTGGCAAGACGTCGATCCTGGTCGAGGAATCGCCCGGCCTCACGACCAGCCGCATGTCGGCACTGGCGGGCAACGAGGCCATGTACATGCTGATGGAAGGTGTCGCGAGCGCCGAGGACATCGACACCGCGATGCGGGGCGCCTTCAATCACCCGATGGGCCCGCTCGAACTCGGCGATCTCACGGGATGGGACACGCGCCTGGCCGTATTGCAGTACCTGCATGCGACCTTCGGCGAGAAATTCCGCCCCTGCCCTCTCATCACCAAGATGGTCAAGGCCGGCCGTCTCGGCCGCAAGACGGGCCACGGCGTGTACTGCTACGTTGACGGGCAGAAGGTCGCCGGCTCGGGGCTGGGAAAACTGTGATGCGGGAAGTCGTCATCATCGAGGCGGCACGCACCCCGATCGGCAAGTTCCGCGGCAGCCTGGGCGACGTCCGCGCCGATCACCTCGGTGCGATCGTCATCGGTGAGCTCGCGCGTCGCGCCGGACTCGACCCTGCGCGCATCGACGATGTCGTGTTCGGCTGCGTCACACAGGTCGGCGAGCAGTGCGGCAACATCGCGCGTACCGCGCTGCTCAGCGCGGGCTGGCCGCAGTCGATTCCCGGCATGACCGTCGACCGCAAATGCGGATCGGCCGAGGCCGCGATCCATGTGGGTTACGCGCAGATTGCGAGTGGGGTGAACGACATCGTCGTCGCGGGTGGCGCCGAGAACATGACTCGCGTGCCGATGGGTGGCAACCGCGACGTGCACGGCAAGCCGTTTGGCTGGAAGCTGCTCGAGGCCCATCCGCAGATTCCCCAGGGCGAGGCGGCCGAGCGCCTGGTGGACAAGTACGGCTTCACCCGTGATGACGTGGACAACTTTGCGTTTGCCAGCCATCAACGCGCCGCAGTCGCAGCCGACAAGGGATTTTTTGACCGCGAGATCGTCCCGGTGCCGGTGGCCGCCTGGTGCGAGAGCCGCGAATCGCATTCCGACGTCACGCTGACACGCGACGAGACCATCCGCCGCGACACTACGCGCGAAAAGCTCGGCACGCTCAAGACCAGCTTCCGGCCCGAGGGCGGACGCATTACCGCCGCCAATTCTTCACAGATCTGCGATGGGGCAGCGGCCGTCCTGCTGATGGCTGCGGAGACCGCACGCGCGTTCGGCCTCACGCCGAAAGCCAGGATCCGCTGCGTCACGACGGTCGGTTCCGATCCAACCATGATGCTGACCGGCCCGGTCGCCGCAACCGCGAGGATCCTGAAGCGCGCCGGCCTCGCGATCGGCGACATCGACCTCTTCGAGGTCAACGAGGCCTTCGCCTCGGTGCCAATGATGTGGATGCGCGAAACCGGCGTCCCGCACGACCAGCTGAACGTCAATGGTGGCGCCATCGCACTCGGTCATCCACTGGGTGCCAGTGGTGCGCGAATCATGACCACGCTGCTGCACGAAATGATCCGCCGCGACGTAACGCTCGGGCTGCAGACGGTCTGCTGCGCCGGAGGGCTCGCGACAGCGACGATCCTCGAGCGATTGAACTGAAGACCATTGGTCTCGAACTAGCAGGGGGCATTCAAAATGCGTTTCAAGAGCAAAGTCATGATCATCACGGGTGCCGTCCAGGGCATCGGCCGAGCCTGCGCCCTGCGCATGGCCAGCGAAGGCGCCACGGTGGTCTGCATGGATCGGCAGGCAGACACCGGGACGGCGGACGAGATCAACGGCAAGGGGGGCACGGCACGCCACCACACCGAGGACGTGCGCTCCGCCGACGCATGGACCCGCGTCGTGAACGACACGCTGCAGCGCTACGGAAAGATCGACGCGCTCGGCAACGTGGCGGGCGTGGTCAACATGAAGAGCGAGGACACGATCGTCGGCCTCACCGAGGAAGGCTGGGACTACGTGATCGACACCGACCTCAAGGGCGTGTGGCTCGGGATGCGTGCCGTGATCCCCTCGATGATCAAGAACGGCGGGGGCCGGATCGTCAACATCTCGAGCCTCGCTGCACTGCGCGGCCTCACCAACCTCGCCTCTTACTCCGCGGCCAAGGGCGGCGTTATCAGCCTGACGCAGCAGGCGGCGCTCGACTACGCCCCGCAAAACGTCCTGATCAATGCGATCGCCCCGGGCACGATCGACACGCCGATCCTGAAGGACATCACCGAGGAGATGCGCAAGGTCAACGCCAATGCGCACCTGTTGAAGCGGCTCGGCAAGCCAGAGGAGATCGCCGGCACGATGGCGCACTTCTTCTCCGACGACGGCAGCTTCCTGACCGGCGTGTGCTATGCGGTCGATGGCGGCTGGTCAGCGAGCGGTCGCAACTTCTAACCCCGCTGCAGGAGAGCCTTGCCATGCGTTTCGAGAATCGCGTCATGATCATCACGGGTGCTGCGCAGGGCATCGGACGGGCCTGTGCCTTGCGCATGGCCCGCGAAGGCGCCACGGTCATTTGCATGGACCTTCAGGCCAATACCCGCACCGCCGACGAAATCAACGCCAGCGGCGGCACCGCACGTCATTACACCGAGGACGTGCGCTCCGCGGAGGCGTGGACCCGCGTCGTCAACGACACGCTGCAGCGCTACGGCAGGATCGACGCGCTCGGCAACGTGGCGGGCGTGGTCAACATGAAGAGCGAGGACACGATCGTCGGCCTCACGGAGGAAGGCTGGGATTTCGTAATCAACACGGATCTCAAGGGCGTCTGGCTAGGCATGCGGGCCGTGATTCCGTCGATGATCAAGAACGGCGGAGGCAGGATCGTCAACATTTCGAGCATCGTCGCACTCAGGGCTCTCACCAACCTGGCCTCGTACTCGGCAGCCAAGGGCGCCGTCATCAGTCTCACGCAGCAAGCGGCGCTGGACTATGCGCCCCACAACATCCTTATCAACGCCATTGCGCCCGGTGCGATCGACACGCCGATCTTCGAGAACATCACCGAAGAAATGCGCCAGGTGAATACCAACGCCCACCTTATCAAGCGCTTGGGCAAACCCGAGGAGGTCGCCGGCACGATGGCCCATTTCTTCTCCGACGATGGCAACTTCCTGACGGGCGTGTGTTTCAACGTCGATGGCGGATGGTCTGCGAGCGGGCGGAACTTCTGAACTTCCGGGCCTGAATCGAGTGACGCCACCGCTGCCGGTGGGTTTCGGCTTCCGTCTCAATGCGGCGACACGCGTCGAGCGGGATGGACGCACTCTTTGGGGCGGAACAGGGTCGAGCGTGGTGAGGCTCACGGATGCCGGTGTTCGCGAGCTCCGGCTGGCGCAAGGGCCAATGCCGCTCAGTTCCAATGGCCGGCGGCTCGGCCGGCGGCTTGTCGCTGCCGGGCTTGCCTATCCGATGCCTCCCCGCTCATCCGACGACAGCGGCATCATGGTCGTCATTCCAGTGCGTGATCGCGCCAGCGAGCTCGAGCGCTGCCTCACAGCACTCGGGCGTCGACCCGTGTTGGTGGTCGACGACGCCTCGCGTGACCAGGAGCGGATCCGTCGGGTTTGCGAGGCCCATGGCGCGCGCTTGCTACGCCGCGACGTGAAAGGGGGACCCGCTGCGGCTCGCAACACGGGCCTCGCCGCCGTCGATACCCCGTTGGTCGCTTTTCTCGACAGCGACTGCGAACCCACCCCAGATTGGCTGGCGTTGCTCGTCGGCCACCTCGACGACCCGCTCGTCTGCGCAGTGGCGCCGCGCATCCGCCCATTGCCTGTGGACGCCAACAGCGGGAGCAAATCAGTGCTGACTCGCTACCTCGATCGACGCTGCGCGCTCGATCTTGGCGAGCGGCACGCTGCCGTGCGTCCACTATCGCCCGTGCCCTACGTCCCAACGGCAGCGCTGCTGGTGCGCCGATCCGTGCTTGCGGACGGCTTCGATGAAAGCTTGCGCTACGGTGAGGACGTGGACCTCGTCTGGCGGCTGCAAGCGAGCGGCCTGCAGGTGCGCTATGACCCGTCGGTGATCGTCGCACATCGTGAACCACGCAGCTGGCGGTCCATGCTGGCGCGGCGATTCCTGTATGGCACCTCAGCCGGCCCACTCGCGTGCCGCCATCCAGGCCATCTCACGCCGGTGATCGCTGCGCCGTTGCCGGTCCTGATTGCCGCCGCATTGCTGCTCCGTCAACCGCAGGCAGCCCTGCTGATCGCTGCCGCCGGGTCCTCAGTCCTGGCGTTGAAGCTGCGTGTGCTCGGCATACCGGCGTGGCGTGGACCGGCGTTGGTGGCGACTTCATTGTTGCGTCTCGGTCGGGACGTGGTGCGGTCCGCCGTGACCCTCTACGCGCCGATTGTGCTGCTCCTGACGGCCGTCAGTCGCCATCCCTGGGCGATCGCCACGTTGCTATGCCTACCCTACCTTGCAGAATGGTTCGAATGCAGGCCCCGCCTCGACCCACTGCGCTGGACCGTTGCGCGCATCATCGAGGATGCGGCCTACGGATCCGGCGTCTGGAGGGGTTGCATACAGTCACGCAGCGGCGAACCGCTGCTGCCGCGCATCGTCTGGCGCGGTGTCAGACGCTCAGGCCGCCATCCACCACCACATCCGCGCCCGTGAGGCCCGCGCCCTGCGGACCCGCCAGCCAGGCGAGCGTCGCGGCGACCTCATCCGGGTCGAGCAGGCGTTCAATCAGTTGTTGCGTCGCGAACGAATTCGCTGCTGCTAGCCCGTAGAGCCGTGCGCTCTCATCAAGCATCGGAGTGCGTGTCGAGCCCGGACTCACGGTATTGGCCGTGATGCCCGTCCCCCGGAGCTCTGCGGCAAGACCTCGAATCAACCCGATCACGCCCGCCTTCGCTGCGCCGTATGCCGCAAGCCGCGGCAGGCCGCGCGTCCCTGCGACGGAAGCCACGGCAAGGAATCGTCCCTGGCGCGGGGACGGTCGACGCAGCATTGCCGGAATGCCCAGTCGTGCGGCGGTGATAACGCTGCCGAGATCGACTTCGATCACGGCCGCCAGTTGTGCCGCGGGCACTTCCCATAACGGGACGCCGCCTGCAATGACACCGGCGACCGCCACCAATGCGTCAAGTCCGCCGAACCGAGCCTCGGCATCGCGGATTGCCGCGGCCATGGCAGCTTCATCGCAGGCATCCGCCTGCACGGCGACGATCCGATCGGGTGCAGCTGCACGTTCCGCAGCCCGAGCTACGGTCGCCGCCAGTGCCTGCGATGAACCAAGCGCATAAGGGAGACGCGGGTCATCACTGGCGCGATCCAGGGCCACGACCGACCAACCGTCTGCCGCGAGCCGGCATACAGTCGCCGCACCAATACCGCGCGCGGCACCCGTCACCAGCGCGACCCGATCATTCGACTCGGGACGATGCGCTCGATCCTTCGTAGCAATCATGCGGTGGATTCCATGCGCAGCCACTGTGCCACCCAGTCCGACAGCGCGTCTATCGCGGTCGCCAGCATTTGCGCCCCCTCGCCAGCCGAAGCACCGGCCGGATCGCCGAGCACACCGTTCTCTGAGACCGCCGCGACGCCGCCGCTCCTCATCTGCGGCATGAGTTCTGCGACTGGACTGCAGTTGCCGGCGACGGCCTTCTCGGTCTGCACCCGCTCCGCAGCAAGATGCAGCATCAACGATGTCTCCACGCGGCCGGCGTGGGCGTCACCGCGCCATCCGGGCGACCAGGTGTGCACGTTAAGGCCTTCATCCCTCAGCTTCGCCACCGCCTGCCGCACAGCCTGTGCATTACCGCCGTGCGCACTGACGAACAGGACCCGCCGGTAGGTGAGGCAGGCCGAGCGCCCGAGCTCGACTAGCAGCAATTCGAGCGCGACCGCACCAATCGACAGTATTCCCGGAAAGTCCTTGTGCTCGTCGGAAGCGCCGTACGCCAGCACGGGAGCTGCGGTGACGTCAGCGCGTGCCGAGGACAGCCCGACGACCAGCGCAGTCGCGATTTCGGCATCTGTCGTGAGCGGCAGGTGCGGCCCATGCTGCTCCGTGGAACCGAGCGGCACGGCGAGCAGGTGGCCCGCTGCGCCAGCGACTCCTGCCTGTTGCGACGTCATGCGTGACAGGCGATTCATCCAGCGTCCTGCTTCTCGTCACCTAGATAGCCGAGCCGTCGCAGGTAGCCCAGCAGCTGATCTGCGCCGTCGCTGGCGGACACTGGACCAATCACGGTTGCTCGTTCCTGATTCATCGTCACCCCCGTCAGTGCCAGGAGTCGCTCGCGCGCATCGCCGGAAGGTGCTGGCACCAGCTGGGTGCGCGGCCGACGAGCACGCGGCGCCTCCGGCACAATCGCCCGGCGAACCTCGGGCAGCGATTCCGTAGCGACGGGAATCGGCTGGTCGGCCGCTGCGACTGCCGCGTGCAGGCTCGCACGCCGCAGGTGCACGCCGGCAGCCTCTACCGAGCAGACCGCAGGCAACGGGACGCGCAGACGCTCGCGTCCGCCGCGATCGAGCCTGCGTTCCGCGATGAGATGGTCCTCTTGCGGATCGAGCCTGACGAGTCCGAGCGCCTGGGCAGCGCCGAATTCGTGGGCCAACAGCGCTGCCAGGTCCCCCGTGCCGCGGTCACTCGACCTGTCACCGCACAGCACCAGGGCGGGCGCGTCGATCGCGCGTATAGCGTTCGCCACGATCCGGGCAACGCGCTGGCGATCCCCCGCCAGGTCCGCTATGTAATCTTGCAGGTCATCGACTGCGGTTGCGATGGCTGCCGGGAATGGTATGCGCAGGACCTCTGCGCCGGCGGCGCGAGCCTCGCGCAGTGCGGCGTCGACGGTCGGCGGTCCCATTGCGACAGCCAGCACGCGCGCCGACCAGGCTTCGGCGATACGCAGTGCGTGCTCGAGCGCAGCGAGGTCGGCCAACGACGCCCGGACGCCGCACCAGCTACGCCGGATCTCGCCAGTCAGCACATCGACTGTCGGCGCCAGATCGACGACCCGCAGGCAGGCAACCACCAGACGCGAGCGACGGTCGGCGGCACGATCTGACGGACTCATTGCCAGTCACCCACGATGAAAGACGACCCCGTGACCGCCGTCCGGGTACGTCCACGTGATCGCGCCCTCGGCGTTGCAGATCATGTAGCAGGTGCCGCACTCGAAGCACTGCTCGTAGTTGAACAGGATTCCGCCGTCAGACGTCCGCACGAACAGCCCGGCCGGGCACGCAGTCACGCAGGATTGCAGCGAGCAGCCCATGCAGATGGACGAATCGAGGCTGATGTGCGCCCGCTCCCCGACGCGAAAGTCGACAGTGCCCATCAGATCCTCGAGCGGCGTCCGGCAATAGCGTTGCACGGGAGATTGCTTCACCGGTACACCCTCGCCGCGCGCAGCGCATCCGTGACCAGTTCGTGCAGGCGCACTCCGTGCCGTCGCGCCACGTCGAGCAACAACCGCACGAGCCCGGGCTTGGGCACCGGGTTGGTAACGGTGAACATTCTCTCGACGAAATCGTTGATGAACGACGGATAGACCGTCTGCAGGCGCCGCGACAGCACCAGCGCCGGTGCGTGGCGCAGTCGCTGGTGGTCCGCGAGCACGAAGCTGGCCTCGAGATCCTTGCGATAGCCTGCCAGCCCACGGGCGCTCGTGTCGCCGGCCTCGATGGCACGCGCGGCAGCACCGCCCGCCGCAAGTCCGGCGCCGATCGCGAAGTTGACACCCTCGAGCCAGATCCCGGCGGCGAGCGTCATGCCCGCTGCGTCCCCGGCGAGCAGCAGCCCGTCGTGATGCAGCACGGGCATCGCGTCGTAGCCACCCTCGGGGATCAGGTGTGCCGAATACTCCTCGACAGTCGCGCCGCGCAGGTATGGAGCGATAGCAGGGTGCGCCTTGAGCTCCGCAATGATTGCCTCCGGCCGCTTGGCGGCAGCCGCCAATTCCTGCAATGAAAGCACCACGCCGAGCGTCACGGTGTCGATATTCGTGTGCAGAAACCCGCCTCCGGCGATGCCGGCCGTGCCGCCGAGAATTTCGATATTCATCCCCTCGTTGCTGCGCAGGCCAAAGCGTTCGTCAATGACGTCGCGCGGTAGCCTGAGCACTTCTTTTACACCAAGCACGTGATGCGCGACGTCCGCACGAGGCACGATCCCCGCCTGCCTGGCGAGCAGCGAGTTGACGCCATCGCAGGCGATGACCACGCGCGCTCGCAGGTCCCCGCCCGGGCGATCGACCCGAACCCCGACAACCCGGCCACGTTGATCCCGCAGCAATTCCGTCGCGACCGTGGACGTCACGAGCTGCGCGCCCGCTTCCACGGCCTTGCCGGCCAGCCAGCGATCGAAGTCGGCGCGATAAGCCGTCATGCCGTTGTAGGGCGCTGCGCCCCACGCCTCGGAACGGAAGTCGACCGTGAGTGCCTGGGTCCCGGTCAAGACCATGGTGGCGCGCCGCACGACCCAGCGCTGCACCGGCACCTGCTCCCACCAGCGCGGGACCACCTCATCGAGCACGCGACCGTAGATGACGCCACCATAGACGTTCTTTGCGCCGGGAAACACGCCGCGCTCGAGCAGCAGCACCGAGCGCCCTGCGCGTGCGAGCGCCAGTGCCGCCGCCGAGCCCGCCGGGCCGGCGCCGACGACGATCGCATCGAATTTCGTGTCTGCTTCAGGCATTTCCATGGCTTCCGCCCGGCAACGCCGAGTCGCCGCCGCGCGCGATGAGTTGCGTAATTCGGTCGGGCACTTCCACGCCCAGGCGGCGCGCCACTTCGACCAGCAGCGTCGGCGCATCGGCCACGATGCCGAAGTCGCTCATCGCCGTCATCGGTGCCGAAGCATCCCGGTTCACGCTGATCACGTGCTCCGGCGCGCCCAGTCCAGCCAGGTGCTGACTCGCACCTGAGATGCCAAATGCAAGATACAAGGCCGGCCGGATCCTGACTCCCGTCGATCCGATCCGGCGATCGTGCCCGATCCAACCAGCATCGGTCGCAACACGAGTGGCGCCCACGGATGCACCCATCGCTACGGCGACATCGCGAAGCAAGTCGAACATCGCCTGCGCTTGCGCGGTATCCGCGCCACGCGGCACGAGACCCGCACCGCCGGCTGCGACGCGGCTCGCCTGGCCGAGTTCGATCATGGCAGGCTCCGGCTGCATGATCTCCAGCAACTGCACGTCGAGGACATCATCCCGTAGCGAAAGCGGCGGCCATGCCACAGGGGCAGTCGCATTGCCCGCTGGCGCGACGCTCCGCACGCCCGGCAGCAGCGTGGCCACCGCCGGGCCCGCGCAGCGCACTGGGATGCTCAGCTTTCCATCGATTCGCCACAGCACGGCGTCGATCTGCGGGCCCTCTGCGCCGGTTCGGCACGTCACCTGCTCGACGCCCGACAACAGTGGCCGTCCCATCGCCGCGGCCAGGCGTGGAGCGAGGTCACGCCCGTCGGTGGACGCCGGCAGAATTACGAGCTGCGCGGCAACCAGCCGGCCGGCCAGGGCCTGCGCCAAGGCTCCTGGCCGAAATCCCTCGCCGGTGTCGCAAGTCCAAACTCGCGTCGCCGCCTGCAACTCGCAGGCAGCCTGCATCGCGCCCGAGCCGACCACCAGCCCCGCGCCGCCAGCCTCAGCGACGGCCTCGTCGGCGCCTATGGGCAGTCGCCCCCCACGAGCGACAAGGACCGCGACTGGCAAGCCATCCGGCAATGTCGCTTCGTTTGCGCACGCGCTCACAGTGACTCCGCCACGCGCTCGCCCTCAATGATCGCTGCGTGCGCCCGACGCGGCGTCACGCAGTCGCCTACGCGACGGACAACGAATGGGGCGCCTTGCAGCGCGTGCCACAATTCGTCCTCCGGCTCCGCCTGGACGGCGCATACGATCCAGTCCGACGTGAGTTGAATTTCGCGTCCGGTGGGATGGTGCTGCAACGCGAGGGTGAGCCTGCCGTCCGAGGACTCCTGCAGGCCCATCGGTACGACATCGGTACGTTGCCGGATGCCCTTCATGTGCGCCTTGACGTTCCAGGTTTCCAGGTCGAGCGTGATCCCGAGATCCTGTCCGACCACCATGCCGCTGGTGATGACCTCAACCTCGCAATGCCGGTCCGCCAGGCATTCCGCGGTAGAGGTCGCCTGGTGGAACCCGAGGTCATCGACGATTACGACCGTACCCGACGGAACGACTCTGCCCTCGAGCACGTCACGCACGTCGACCACACGCTCATGACCCTGGCCCCACCACGGTCGCGACGGCCGCGAGCCGGTCGCAAGCACCACCGCGTCAGGCTCCTCGGCACGCAGCCGCGCGACATCGACCGTCGTCGACGTCACCAACTGCACGCCAGCGCGTGTCGCGGCGGCGATGAGGTTGCGCGCCAGGTCGAGAAACTCCGCTCGACTCGGTACGCTGGCCGCCACGGCCACCTGCCCGCCGAGCCGGTCACTGCGCTCGTACAGCGTGACGCGATGCCCGCGGCCTGCCGCCGTGACCGCCGCCTGCAATCCGCCGGGTCCGCCGCCGACCACCACCACCCGCTTGCTTGTGACTGCAGCCATGGGCTGCGGCAGCGACTCGCGCCCTGCGCGCGGATTCTCGATGCAGCCGAGCCAGCGGTTGAGTCCCATCCGTCCGACGCATTCCTGGTTGCAGGAGAGGCAGGTACGGATCTCGTCGGCGCGTCCCGCACGCGCCTTGGCAACGAAATCAGGGTCGGCAATCTGGCCGCGCACGACGCCGACCAGGTCGCAGTGTCCATCCGCCAGCGCACGATCTGCCTGCATCGGATCCTTGAACCGGCCGACGCCGATCACCGGAATACCGACCTGAGCGCGGATCGCCGCCGGAATGTACCTCGCATAGCCTGGCGGCACCTGCATGCTGGCCTCAATCATGTAGAGCGTTGCCGTCGCGACTCCGATCGACGTGTTGATGTAATCGACGGCCCGACTCGCGTCGACCATCCGCGCCACTTCGATCGCTTCATCGATGGTCGTCCCACCCTCCATCAGTTCGTCGCCACACAGCCGTACGCCAAGCGCTTTGTGCGGTCCGATGACATTGCGCACGGCTTCCACGAGCTGCAGCAGCAGCCGCGCACGGTTCTGTAGCCGTCCACCGTACTCGTCAGTACGCAGGTTGGTGGCAGGCGACAGGAAGCCGCGGACGATCGACGAATGTGAACACTGCAGCTCGATGCCGTCGAACCCGCCTTCGACGCAGTGCCGTGCGACGCGCTCGTAGCCGGCGATGATCTCGCGTATCTCGTGGTGTTCGACGGCCTTCGGCAACTCGCGGAACAACGGGTCCGGAATGGCGCTCGGCGCCCAGAGCGGAAGCCGCGAATACATGCTCGAGCCCTGTCCACCGTTGTGGTTGATCTGGGCGAGGATCGGCACCTCGTGCGCGTGAACGGCGTCGGTGATGCGCCGGTAGCCTGGAATCACGTCCGGGTTGAATCCGTGTATCAGCTTTTCGTACGGCCAGTCCGACGGATGCGTGGAGTGTTCCTCGGTGATGATCATGCCCACCCCGCCCGCCGCGCGCGCGCCATAGTAGGCCGCATGCTGGGCGGACGGCTTGCCGTCAACGGCGTAATTGGTCAGGTGCGCCGACAGCACGATGCGGTTGCCGACGGTCAACGGACCGACTCTCAATGGCGTCAGCAGGTGGGCATAACGACTGCCAGCGCTCATATACGGCAGCTCTCCACGTCCTGGGCGCGGCGCCGGCCTTCGAGCACGGCTTCCAGTATTCCGCGCGGCGTCACCGCATCGCCTGCGCGCAGCGTGCCGGGTCGCGCCTCGTAGAGCGCGTCCTCCGCGATGCGATGACCCGCATCGACGAGCACGTCGCACGGGATCTCGCGCTGCTCGCCCGTCCAAATGTCCTCCAACAGTAGCTGGCCATTGCGCACTTCACGCAACGTGGCGCGCAGTTCGCGTGCGACTCCAATTCGCTGCAGCCGCGTATTAGCGTCGGCGAGATCACCCGTCATCGCCAGCATGCGACCGCAGATCGGGTCAGGTGTCACGATTGCCACGTTGCGACCAGCGCTCGCCAGCCATTCCGCCGCCGCGATGCCTACCGGCCCGCCGATCGGGTCGTACACGACGACGCGTCCGGCAGGCAGCGTATCGACACCGTCGACGAACATCGCCAGCACGTCTCGAAGCGCGATGCCATTTGTGACCGGGGCGAACCGTGCGGCGGGCCTCGAACCCGTGGCCAGCACGATAGCGTCGCCGCGGGCGGCGGCCGCATCAAGCTCGGCTGCCGTGACCGTGCATCCGGTCTCTATTTGCACACCGACGCACCGGCACCCGGCTTCCATCCAGTCGGCGAGACGGGTCATGCGTTCGCGAGCCACGCCACGCGCAGCGGCCCGCAATGCGCCACCCAGGCGCGTGCTGCTTTCCGCGAGCCGCACGGAGTGCCCGCGCTCGGCTAGTACGCGGGCACATTCCAGACCTGCCGGTCCGCCGCCAACGACCAGCACGTGCCTGGGGACTGCCGATGGGGACGGAGGGACGCAGTCGCTCGACTCATGACCGCTGCCCGGGTCGGCAACGCAGCTCACGATCGGATTGCGACTGTCGCGAACCCGGCACGCCTGATTGCAGAGGATGCAGGGTCGCACGCTCGCCGCCCGACCTGCGCGCACCTTGCCCACAAGCTCGGCGTCCGCGATCTGCGCGCGAGTCATTTCCACGATATCGGCGATGCCCCTGTCGAGGCTGGCCTGCGCCATGTCGGCATCGACGACGCTTCCCTGCAGCGCGATGCGGGTGCGGCCGCGAGCGGCGGCGTACATGGCGGCACAAAGTTCCCAGTTGAATCCCGGCGGCGTGTGACCATCGGGCCGATCCGCGCCGGACGCATACGGCCCGCCGCGCACGACGACAAGCAGGTCCAGCAGATCGGCCAGTTCATCGACGAACCGCGCCGCGTGTTCCGGCACGATACCGGCCCAGGGCGCGAGTTCATCGCAGGACAGGCGCAGCGACAGGATGCGGCCGGGTCCGAGAGCCGTGCGCACGTCGGCCAGCACCTCGCGCAATAGCGCGAGCCTGTCGGTGCCGTAGCGATCCCCGCGCTGGTTGGTAAGCGCAGAGAGAAACTGCCGCAGCAGCGACCGCGGCCCGGCATCGATTTCGACACCATCGACGTCGGCTGCGACAGCGGTCCGCGTGGATGCGACGAATCCGGCACGCAGCGCATCGACTTCCGCCGGCGCCATTTCCATCGGCAATTCGCGGCTCACCACGTCCGCGACACGTGAGGCGCCCCACATTGCGGCCTGCGAATAGGCGCTCGAACCCTGGTTGCCGGCGTGTGTCAGCCCGGCAAGCACCAGCGCACCGTGCGATCGACAGGCCGCCACCACGTCCGCCCAGCCTGGCCCGCAGCACTCGGCCAATGGCGCGCGCTCGTACGGCCAGTCGAGCTCGTGCACTGACGCGGCCTCGGTGACAATGATCCCGGCCCCGCCACGGGCACGTCTCTCGTAGTACGCACGGTGACGCCGTGACAGTCCACGGCCTCGTCCGAGATTGGTTTCGTGCGGGCCGAACATGACGCGCGACTGGCCGCGGCGGCCGCAGAGTTCGACGCCATCCGTAAGTTGCGCCACGTGCGTGTCAGTCCCGCCCGACGTCGGACATATCTACCGGCTCCGCAAGGAGTTGGTTGTCACAGGGCCGGTATGGTCGGCGATTCCTGCGCAAGGTCGACGTGGTTGACGCCCGGTCGTGGGAGTGGTCCTGCGACGGTCGTGGCCGTTGCGGTGCGTCGCGGGCCGCAAGTGCCGTGGCGCCGTGACCGAGCACGCACTCGGGATCTGGTCCATCGAGCGGCAGGCCGGTAAAGAACTTTGCCGCCGGGCAGCCGCCACGACAGGCATCGAACTGACTGCACTGCACGCACGCTCCACCGGATTGCGGTGCGCGCAGCTGTCGAAAGAGTTCGGACTCGCGCCAGACCTTGATGAATCCACCGTCGCCGCGCAGGCTGCCGGCGCGAAAGCGGTCATGAATTGCAAATGGGCAGGCATACACGTCGCCGACAGGATCGATTAGGCAGACGACGCGGCCGGCTCCGCAGAGATTCAACCCTGGCAGGCCGCTGCCGAATCCCGCGAGGTGGAAAAACGAATCACCGGTCAGGACGACCTCCCCGCGCGCCAGCAGCCATTCGTACAAGGTGCGTTGCTGCCCCGGCGTCGGGTGCAGTTCTTCCCAGACATCGACTGCCCGCCCGGATGGTCGCAACCTGGTGATGCGCAGCTGCGCACCGAAACGGTCGGCGATGGCCTTGAACGCATCGAGCTGGGGAATGTTGTGCCGCGTCGCGACGACCGAGATCTTGAATCCGCGCAGGCCGGCCTCCGCCAACCGACGCATCGCCGTCAGCGCGACATCGAACGATCCGGCGCCGCGAATGGCGTCATTAACCGCGGCGTCGGCACCGTCAAGAGAAATCTGCACGTCGACGTAAGTGCTGGCTGCAAGTTGTCCTGCCACTTGCGGCGTAATGCGCGAACCGTTCGTCGAGAACTTGACGCCAACGTCATGAGCTGTCGCGTACTCCAGCAGGCGCCAGAAGTCGGGACGCACCGTGGGCTCGCCCCCGCCCACGTTGACGTAGAAGATCCGGTGACGCTGCAATTCGTCAATCACAGCTTCGCATTCGGCGGTCGACAGCTCGCGCGGGTCACGCCTCCCGGAACTCGACAGACAATGGGTGCAGGCGAGATTGCAGGCGTACGTCAATTCCCACGTCAGGCAGATTGGGGCCTCAAGACCAGCCTGGAGGTGATCGACCAGACTGCTGTGGAGCGGGCGCGCGATTGGCGCCGTTGGCATCGTCACGAGGGTTCCCGCAACCGAATCATCCCCGAGCGAGCCAGTGATCCGAGCGCAAGGCTGAAGTTGCCGAGCCGCCGCGCATCCGAGCCAACGGCGGCGCAGGCCTCACGCGCGGACCCGTACCCAGCCAACGACCCAACGACGTCCGCCAGCCCTGGATCCTTGAGCATGACGAGTCGTCGAGTGCGGAAGTCGTACGCGATCGCGCCAAAGCGCTCCAGACGCAGCGAAACTCCCTCGCTAAGGATCCATGCCCGATCCAGATCAAACGCAGCGACGCCAGGCGGATCCGCCACCGCCACGGTCAATAGACCCCACACATGCCGTCGATCGAGATCTCCTCGATCAGCAGTTCACTCTCGACTAGGTCCGCGTCGCGCGTCGAAGGCGTCAGCGGCACCGACGGTTCGTCGTCAGCTTTTTCTCCGACCGGACTCGCCCCTTCCCTTTGTGTCTCCACGTGCTCCATTGCCGACTTCCTTTGCTGCCAACAACGGGACCAAACCTACACCACGGGGGGGCAAGGCGGTAGCACAGCAATTCAAGACGTCGAATTGGTACGGCGCGGCCTGCTAACTCACTTCGGCATCCGCGTGCGCTGCCACGCGAAACGGCGGACTCCGACTGTGGCGGTGCGGCCGTTGCGAAGCATCGGTCCACTCAATTACCGCGAGCTTGCTGCACCGCAGCGTCGAAAGGACACTGTCCGTGGAGGGCTGTTACATTTGAACAACATTCAGAAATCTCTTGATCGTGGCTTGCGACGGACGCTATGCTCGGCTCGTAACGGGTATCGCCGTCGCGCGGCAACAGGTGGGTTGTGCTGCGCAGCCGTCCAGATCTAGAACATCAGACATGAGGTGGGGGAATGAAGACAGCACACGTGAATGCAACACTGGTTGCGGCAATTGCTGCGGCCCTTGCATTGCCGATAAGCGCCCGGGTCGCGGTCGCGCAACAAGCATCAGGTGGCCTCGAGGAGATCGTCGTCACGGCGAGAAAGCGCCAGGAAAACCTGCAGGATGTGGGCCTGTCCGTCAGCGCCTTGAGTCAGACGGAAGTCGACCGCACTTTCGCCAGGGACATCAAGGATCTCGCGTTTGTCTCTCCTAACCTGATCATCGACGACACCTCGCAGGGCCCGGGCGGCAACGCGGCACTCTTTATCCGCGGTGTTGGCGTGGCTGACGTAGAGAAGAACTTCGAGCCGGCAGTGGGCGTCACCATCGACGGTCTGTTCATTGGCGCCAACAGCGGCGCGATTCTGCGCAGCATCGACCTGGCATCGGTGGAAGTGCTGCGCGGCCCGCAGGGCACGCTGTTCGGTCGCAACACGGTCGGCGGGATGATCAACGTCGAAAGAACAAAACCTACCGGCGAGTTAGGCGGCACAGTCCGGGCCGGGTACGGTGACTACGATACGTACTGGGCGGATGGCATCCTGAATTTCGGCCTGGGCGAACACTTTGCAGTAAAGCTCAGCGGAGCAAGTCACGACCAGAAGGAAGGCTACTTCACCAACATCAACAATGGTGGCGATGAAGGCAGGGTCGATTACCAGTCCTACGGCGTCAATCTGCTGTGGAACCCCACCGACTCCCTCGAATTCGAATACACCTACCAGAACGAGAAGACCGAGCAGGACACGCCTCCGGTGGTCAACATGGCCCAGCCGGACACCCTGTTCTGCTCTGCTTTCGGCTTGTGCGCGAAGTCCGTGAAGACCCCGAGCTCCGGCGGCAGATACCTGCTCAATCGCCTGATCTTCGAACCCACTACTTGGACAACGTACCCGCGTCCCGATGGCATCGTGACCTCACCGACAAGCACCCTGAAGCGCAACTTCGATCCGGCCACCTTCGACGCTGAGACCCACATTTTCGAAGCCCGCTGGGGTGTCACCGATTCTGTGAACGTGAACTATATCTACGGCACCTACGATACGCAGGAGACCATCGTCTCCAACTGGACGGCGGAGCCCGTGATGCTGTTTGGCACGGATCGCCCCGCGGAGTACGAGCAGGCGAGCCATGAACTCCGCTTGAGCTACGACGCCGGCGGAGCGCTGAACTTCGTCGTCGGCGCCTACCTGTGGGAATCGCAGTACGACATCCGTCTGCGCAGCTGGATTACGTTTGTCGTGCCCGGTACCGTGCTCGATATTCCGCAGTACACCCATCAGGAAACCGATTCGACGGCGCTCTTCTTCGAGGGTGACTACGCGTTCAACGATCACTGGACGCTCAACCTGGGTGGCCGCTATACCAAAGACGAGAAGCTGTCAGAGCAACGCGGCAACCTCTCGACCGCGCCGGACGATCCCGAAGCAGACTGGGAAGAGTTCACGCCGAAAGTCTCGGTGCGCTACAAGGTCAATGACGACGCCATGCTCTACGCCACCTATGCGAAAGGCTATCGCAGCGGCGGTTTCAACGGACGCGTCGACTCGCAGGACTCTGCGCGGATTCCCTACGATCCGGAGTTCGTCGACAACTATGAACTTGGCTTCAAGACTGAGTGGTTGGATAACCGGCTGCGCTTGAACGGCGCCATCTTCTACATGGACTACACCGACAAGCAGGAGGAAATCGGCCTGCGATCAGATGGTGCGACCGGACAGCGGATCTCGGTGTTCAACGCCGCCACCGCGACCATGAAGGGCGTCGAGCTCGAACTGCAGGCGCAGGCCACCGAGAACCTGAGCCTGCGCGCTAACGTCGGTTATCTCGACTCCCAGTACGACGAGTTCACCTTCGACAACGGCTTCGAGATCGTCGACAACAGCGGCCTCGAGTTCCGCCGCGCGCCCGAGTTCACCGGCAGCGTCGATGCCACCTACGAGTGGCAGGTGGGCCCGGGTGATGCGTGGGTCAGAGGCGCTTACCGGTTCATTGGCGAGCACTTCATCGAGCAGACCAACCGACCGGAGTTGAGCAACGATGCTTATGGCTTGCTCGATATGTCCGTCAACTACGCAGTCAAAGGCTTCACCTACAGTCTGTTCGGTCGCAACCTGACCGACGAAGACGCCTGGGCCCATGGGTTGAACGTCTCCGGCCTGTGGGCCTACGCGTCGCCCATTGCCCCACGCACCTGGGGTTTGGAGGTTTCTTATAAATTTGGCGCCAAGTGACGGCAAGGGTTTACTGCAGGCCCTGAATGACGTACGCATGCCCCGATTACACGCGGGGCATGCGTCGACCGTGTCATGGAGAGAACGATGAACGAACCTGCACTGCTGGAATTGCTCGCCAAGCAGAAGATCACGGAAGTGATCCACCGCTATGCGCGCGCTATCGACCGAATGGATGAAGCCATGCTGCGCAGCGTTTTTCATCCCGGGTCGCGTCATCGGCACTTTTACGAAGGGCCGTCGTCGGACCCGTCGCTGCCCTCGCGGCCCGGCCAGCCGGGCGACTTTGTCGCCTTCGCCATGGACGTGCTGCGCACTCATTCGGCAACCCACCACCAGCTCGGCAATGTCCTGATCGAGCTCACCGGTGCAGATTCCGCGACGGCGGAGACCTACTTCACCGCGCATCACCGGATGCGGCCATTGGGTGATCCGCTGGCGGCACCCAACGCCTTCGACACCCCGATGGATTTCTTCGTCGGCGGCCGCTACCTCGATCGCTTCGAACGCCGCGCCGGCGTCTGGCGGATCGTCGAACGGGTCGGCATGACCGACTGGGCCCGGGTCGACGGTCCGTCATCGGCAATATTCAGGGTGATCCCGCCGGACACGATCGGCCAGCGGGCGCCGGACGACATGGTGTACCGATTCATCACCGTCTGACCGGCCGCAACGAGGCCAGACACGACGCAGCATGCACACAGAGGGGGACTGACGATGGTTGACAGACTCAAAGGCAAGGTAGCGGTGATCACCGGTGGCGCCAGCGGCATCGGCGCCGCGACGGCAGCCAAGTTTGTGGCCGAAGGCGCCTACGTCATCCTCGGCGACATTCAGCAGCAGGCCGGCGACGCCATGGCTGCCAGCCTCGGCACAGCCGCCCATTTCCAGATCTGCGACGTCACTCGCGAGGCCGACGTCGAAGCCCTGGTGGAGATGGCCATCCGCCGCCATGGCAAGCTGGACATCATGTTCAACAACGCGGGAATCGTCGGCGCGATCGGGCCGATGGAGAGCACCCCGGCGGCGGAGTGGAAGCTCACCATCGACATCCTTTTGAACGGCGTGTTCTACGGCATGAAGCACGCCTCGCGGGTGATGAAGAAGGCCGGCTCCGGCTCCATCATCAGCATGTCCAGCGTCGCCGGGGTCACCGGTGGCCTCGGCCCGCACGCCTACTGTGCCGCCAAGCACGCGGTGGTGGGTCTCACCCGTAACCTGGCCGCGGAAGTGGGCCCCTATGGCGTCAGGGCGAATTGCGTAGCCCCTTACAGCGTGGCCACCCCGATGGTTGCGCAGGCGTACCTGGGTGATCACACCGCGATCGATACCACGGTGAAAATGCTCACCGACGAATCGCCGTTGAAAGGGCGTCCCGGCCTGGCGGACGATGTCGCCAACGCCGTGCTCTGGCTGGCCAGCGATGAGTCGGGTTATACCAGTGGCCTCACCCTGACGGTGGATGCCGGTATCACCACGGGCTCGGTCGCCGGTGCGCCGCGCTTCGCCGAATACAAGCCGATGATGCGCGAAGCCGGCAAGGTGGGCCTGGGCGAATGAGCGGCGGCCCGGCCATCGAGGCACCCGCCGCAGGGCGAGCGGAGCAGCGCATCCTCGCGCTGATGGCCGAGTATTGCGACAGCATCGACCGTGGCGATCTCGATGGCTGCGCCGCCCTGTTCCGGGGCGGCCGCTGGGGCATCACCGGTGACCTCGCGGAAGGCGAGGCCGCAGTTCGCGCCCTGCTCGCCAACGTCACCCTCTACGATGGCCTGCCCCGCACGCGGCACCTGATGAGCAACGTCCTGATCGAAGTCGCGGCTGACGGTGACCAAGCCACCGCCCGCTCCTGCCTGACGGTGATGCAGGGCGTGCCCCCCGACTTTCCCCTGCAGGCCATCTTCATTGGCAGCTACCACGACGTCTTCGTCCGCGAGGAGGATCAGTGGCACTTCCGCGAACGAGTCATCGTCCCCGACCTGGTCGGCGACCTCTCCCGTCATCGCGGCGACATGGTCTGAGCGTTATGGCAGCTCGAACACGTATAGCGCCGTGCCACCGCTCGCTTAGTAGATGTCCGGGCTCTGTTGGGCCGTCATCAACTTGAACACGCCCAGGCCGTTGGGTACGGCAACGAACAGCTTGCCGCCGGCGGCATAATTGACGTGGTAGCCGTGTGGCGTGGACCCCAGTCGCGTCTGCCAGAGGATCTTGCCCGTGTCGACATCGCAGGCCTTGTAAGCGTCATCCCAAGGCCGTCCGTTCGGCAGCGCGCTGAGGACAGAGGATTTGTCCACCTAAATCGAGGTGGACACCTAATGTCAGTGCAAGTTGGTCAACCTGGTCCCCGGTCTGGTTCGAGGGCAGAAGCGCAATGCTCAGTGCGTCTACGACAAGCAGGCGAAGCGCGAGTTGGTGCAGCGTTGCCAGCAGCCGGGCGTGTCGGTGGCGGCGATGGCGCTCGCGCATGGCTGCGGATTCCACGCGAGTCGGCCGCTGATTCCAGCGCATGCCGGGCCGAGGGTGACAGGACGTTGCTAATCTCGTTCAGTCTTTGATGTTCGTCAACGGACCTGAATGGCTCTGGCCGCCAAGGTCGTCTTCTGCTTGCGCACCGACCCGCCCTTGAGCGTGAGCCGATAGCTGTTGTGGATCAGCCGGTCGAGGATCGCATCTGCGATCGTCGGGTCAAGCAGGTACGCGAGGCACTGCTCGACCGGGATCTGACTGGTGATCAGCGTTGAGCGTGGGTCGTAGCGATCGTCGAGGACCTCGAGCAGGTCGCGACGAACGGACTCGGCGAGCGGTGCGAGCCCGAAGTAGTCGATGATGAGCAAGTCGGCCTTGGCGATCTGGCGCAGCAGCGTGCTCTTGTTCTGCAGCGCGGCGTAGCGAGCCAGTTCGAGTCTGGCCCGGGGCACCAGCCGCTATCAGGCCCGACCCGGGCGGCCGCCCAGCACGCGCGCCGGCAGCATCACCAGCGAATGCAGGAAGGCAAACACGCCTTCGACGGCGATGCCGACCAGCCTGAACGGCAGCGAAATCAGCCACACCAGCGGCCACAGCAGCACGGCCAGGATGGCGAGCGGCCAGCAGACCACGAGCAGCAGCAGCCAGAGCAGGAACTTGAGCATCGACTTGTCCTCCACGGCTGCCAATGTACTCGCAGCGCCGGGCTGCGCCCATGCGTTCATCGCACACACTGCACGGCTCGGCACATCCTCGGGTGCAGCCGGCGCACTTCGCGGGGAAGCCGGATTTTGGCACGCGGCCGCTGTTCGACTAAGCTCTGGCGCACCGTCCAGCCGACGGCGCCGGAGCCCCGATGATCGAACTGCTGACGGCCGCGACCCCCAACGGCCACAAGATCTCCATCGCGCTCGAAGAACTCGCGCTTCCCTACCAGATGCGCGTGATCGATTTTTCGAAGGGTGAGCAGCGGGAACCGTGGTTCCTGCAGATCAATCCGAACGGTCGCATTCCCGCCATCGTCGATCACGACGCCGGCGACTTTGGCGTGTTCGAGTCCGGCGCGATCCTGGTTTACCTCGCGGAAAAGACCGGCAGGCTCATGCCCGCCGACGCCAAGGGTCGCTCGCTCGTGCTGCAGTGGCTGATGTTCCAGATGGGCGGCGTCGGCCCGATGATGGGCCAGGCCAACGTTTTCTTTCGCTACTTTCCGGAAAAGATCCAGCCAGCGATCGATCGCTACCACACCGAGGTCAAGCGACTCTTCACGGTGCTCGATGGTCACCTCGCCCGCAATGAATTCCTGGCCGGCGACTACTCCATTGCGGACATCGCCAACTGGGCCTGGGTGCGCACTTCGAAATGGTCAGGCGTGCCGTTCGACGACTTGCCGCACCTGACACGCTGGGTCAAACAGATCCGCGAGCGCCCTGCCGTGCAGGCGGGCATCCTGATGCCGCCATCGAAACTGAGCGGCTCCGAGGACGACGCCGAGAAGGCACGCAAGTTCGTCGAGGAAGCCCGCAAGATCGTCGTCACGGGCGGAGCCGCGCCCGACGCTGAATAGCACCTCGAACTTACCCCTGGATCCACGAGTCGCCCCCACGGAGATCCGAGCATGAAACTTCACACTTCGCTGCGTGCGCCGAACCCGCGCCGCGTAGATATGTTCCTGATCGAGAAAGGCATCACCGGCATCGAGCGCGAGGTGTACGACCTCAACGCGGGCGAGCATCGCAGCGCGAAGTTCATGGCGATGAACCCCATCGCGCGCGTGCCGGTGCTCGAACTCGACGATGGTCGCTTTCTCGCGGAATCGCGCGCCATCTGCAGTTACCTCGAGTACCTGCATCCCGAACCGAACCTGATGGGTGTCGACGCCGAGGAGCGGGCATTCATCGAGATGGCCGACCGTCAGGTCGAACTGACGTTGCTCGCGGCCGTCGCCAACCACGTGCGTCACACGCACCCCGGGCTGCTCCCGCTCGAGAACCCGCAGTTCGCCGATTACGCGGCCGAGCAGGGCAAGCGCATGGTCGCGGCCGCTGCGCTCTTCGATCAACTGCTGTCGCAGCGGCCCTGGATGGCGGGCGACCGGTTCACGATCGCGGACATCACCGCGTTCTGCGGCCTCGAGTTCGCGCGGCTCGTGAAATTCCGTCCGGCTGATGCCGGTCTGCAGCACCTGGCCGACTGGCGGGAGCGCGTGGCGGAGCGTCCGAGCGCGAAACTCTGAGCCGTCCGGGCCCATGCCGAAATGTGATGGCCCGGCGTCGGCCACGCGCCGGACCAAATTGCGTGGCCGTCCTGTAGCTCTCTGATTCTGCAGGCCTTACCATCGCCCGACGGTCGCCCCTCGGCGGCACGGGGGACTTTGGTGCATGGTCGCGACTGAGCTCGACAACGACTCGACCCTCGAGAACATCCTGGCGGAGCACGCCGGGATGGCCGGCCCCTTGCTGCCGATCCTGCACGCCGTGCAGGACACGGTCGGGTACATCAGCCCTGCACACGTGGCGCGTATTGCCAAAGCTCTCAATCTTTCGCGCGCCGACGTCCATGGCGTCGTCAGTTTCTATCACTACTTCCGCCAGCACGCGCCCGGCCGTCACGTCGTGCACGTGTGCCGTGCCGAAGCGTGCCAGGCCATGCACTGCGAGAAAACCGAGCAGCACGCCAAGGGCGAACTCGGGGTCGACTACGGCGGCACCAGCGCGGACGGTTTGTTCACGCTCGAAGCGGCCTATTGCCTCGGCAACTGTGCGGCAGCGCCCACGGTGATGGTCGACGAAAAGCTCTACGGTCGCGTGACGCCCGAACGGCTCGCGGCAATCCTGGCCGAGTGGCGGAACCGCTGATGACCGTGCGCATCTACATCTCCCGCGACGCCGCCGCACAGGCCCTCGGTGCGGATGAAACGACGGCGGCTCTGCAACTGTCAGCCGCTGCGAAGGGCGCCTCGATCTCGCTCACTCGCGTGGGTTCGCGCGGCATGGTCTGGCTCGAGCCGCTGGTCGAAGTCGAAGACGCGAGCGGACAGCGCATCGCCTATGGCCCGGTCACGGCAGACGACGTACCCGGACTGGTGCAGGCAGGCATGTTCGACGCCGCGCCGCACCCGTTGCGACTGGGCCGCGTCGAAGACATGCCGTGGTTCGCGCAGCAGGAGCGCCTGACGTTCGCGCGCGTCGGCGTCATCGATCCCGTCAGCGTCGACGACTATCTCGCGCACGGCGGGTTCGCTGGACTGACGCGAGCGCTTGGCATGACGGGCGCTGAGATCGTGCAGGAAGTGCTGGAGTCCGGCTTGCGCGGCCGCGGCGGCGCGGCGTTCCCGACCGGCATCAAGTGGCGCACGGTGCTCGAACAGCAGTCGCTGCAGAAGTACGTCGTCTGCAACGCCGACGAAGGCGACTCGGGCACGTTCTCGGATCGCATGCTGATGGAAGGCGACCCGCTCTGCCTGATCGAAGGCATGACGATCGCCGGTATCGCGGTGGGAGCGACGAAGGGTTACATCTACCTGCGTTGCGAATACCCGCACGCCGGCCATGCCCTGCGCGAAGCCATCGCGGCAGCGCGGGCGCGCGGCTATCTCGGCGCCGACGTCTGTGGCAGCGGCAAGGCCTTCGAACTCGAAGTGCGCATGGGTGCCGGCGCATATATCTGCGGTGAAGAAACCGCATTGCTCGAAAGCCTCGAGGGCAAGCGGGCCGAGGTTCGCTACCGCCCGCCCCTGCCGGCGATCAAGGGATTGTTCGGTGAGCCGACCATCATCAACAACGTCATTTCGCTCGGCTCGGTGCCGATCATCCTCGAGCGTGGAGCCGCGTATTACCGCGACTTCGGGATGGGTCGTTCGCGCGGCACCCTGCCGATCCAGTTGGCGGGTAATCTCAAGCACGGCGGACTGGTCGAGAAGGCGTTCGGCGTCACGCTGCGCGAGTTGCTCTACGACTTCGGCGGCGGCTCGGCGTCCGGTCGCCCGATCCGGGCCGTTCAGGTCGGCGGCCCGCTCGGCGCGTACTTGCCGGAATCGCAGTTCGACACGCCGCTCGACTACGAAGCGTTCACCGCGATCGGCGCGCTCGTCGGCCACGGCGGCATCGTCGCCTTCGACGACACCGTCGACATGGCCCGCATGGCGCGCTATGCGATGGAGTTCTGCGCGGTCGAGTCGTGCGGCAAGTGCACGCCCTGCCGCATCGGTTCGACCCGTGGCGTGGAGGTCATCGACCGCATCCTGCAGGGTGTCGAGAAGCAGGCGAACCTCGCCCGGCTGGAGAACCTTTGTGAAACCATGCAGCACGGCTCCCTGTGCGGCCTGGGCGGCATGACGCCGTTCCCGGTCATGAGCGCAGTGAAGCATTTTCCTGGCGATTTTTCTCGCGACCGCTGAGGCACGAGGAGCTACTGGATGTTTGCGATCAATGGCAAGGACGCTGGTACACCGGCGGTCGAGGGTGAGTCGGTCACACTGTCGATCGACGGCGCCGAGGTCACGGTACCGGCCGGCACGTCGATCATGCGGGCCGCCGCCGCCGCTGGCGGTGCGATTCCAAAGCTTTGTGCAACCGACACCCTGAAAGCGTTCGGCTCCTGCCGGGTCTGCCTGGTCGAAGTCGAAGGGCAGCGCGGTTACCCGGCCTCATGCACCACGCTGGTCGCACCGGGCATGAAGGTGAAGACCGAGAGCGAGAAGCTGCGCCAGCTGCGCAAGGGCGTCGTCGAACTCTACGTCTCGGATCACCCGCTCAACTGCAAGGGTTGCCCCGCCGATACGCACTGCGAACTGCAGAGCGTCGCCGCGGACCTGGGAGTGACGACGAGCCCGTACGGTTTCGAGGGTGCGACCCATCAGGGCGCACCGTGCGACGACAGCAATCCTTATTTTCAATTCGATCCGTCGCTGTGTATCGCGTGCTCACGTTGCGTGCGCGCCTGCGACGAAGTCCAGGGCACCTTCGCGCTGACGATCGAAGGCCGCGGCTTCGCCTCGCGCGTCGTCGCGAGCCAGGACGAGCCGTTCCTCGAATCCGAATGTGTCTCGTGCGGTGCGTGCGTCGAGTCGTGCCCGACGGCGGCGCTCAGCGAGAAACCGCTCGCGCTCATCGGCCGGCCGGAGAAAGCCGTCACGACCACCTGTGCCTACTGCGGCGTCGGCTGCTCGTTCGAGGCCGAGGTCAAGGGCGAGCAAGTGGTGCGCATGGTGCCGAGCCGCGACGGCAAGGCCAACCGTGGCCACGCCTGTGTCAAGGGCCGGTTCGCGTACGGCTACGCCACCCATGCTGACCGCATCACCACGCCGATGATCCGTAAGCAGATCACCGACCCGTGGCAGCCCGTCAGCTGGGACGATGCGTTCACGTACGCCGCGTCCGAATTCCGCCGCATCCAGGCCCAGTACGGACGCGAGTCCGTCGGCGGCATCACCTCCTCGCGCTGCACCAACGAGGAATCGTTCCTGGTGCAGAAACTCGTGCGCGCGGCGCTCGGCACCAACAACGTCGATACCTGTGCGCGCGTCTGCCACTCCCCCACCGGGTATGGGCTCAAGCACACGCTCGGCGAATCGGCGGGCACCCAGGCGTTCGACTCGGTGATGAAGAGCGACGTGATCTTCGTCATCGGCGCCAACCCGACCGACGGCCATCCGGTGTTCGCCTCGCGCATGAAGCGGCGGCTGCGGGAAGGCGCGAAACTCATCATCGCCGATCCGCGTGCCATCGACCTCGTGCGCTCGCCGCACATCGAGGCGGACTTCCACCTGCCGCTGCGACCGGGCACCAACGTCGCGCTGATCAACTCGATCGCGCACGTCGTCGTCACGGAGGGCCTGGTCAACGAGGCATACGTCGCCGAACGCTGCGAGCCCGCGCCGTTCCAGAAGTGGCGCGACTTCGTGTCGCAGCCGAAGAACTCGCCCGAAGCGCTCGCCGCAGTCACGGGCGTGCCGGCCGAACTGGTGCGTGGCGCCGCCCGCCTCTACGCCACCGGCGGTAACGGGGCGATCTATTACGGGCTCGGTGTCACCGAGCACAGCCAGGGCAGCACGATGGTGCTCGGTATCGCCAACCTCGCGATGGCCACGGGCAACATCGGCCGCGAAGGCGTGGGCGTAAATCCGCTGCGCGGCCAGAACAACGTGCAGGGCTCGTGCGACATGGGTTCGTTCCCGCACGAACTCGCCGGTTACCGGCACGTGTCGGATGCTGCCACTCGCGCCTTGTTCGGCGCCGAATGGGGCGTGCAGCTCGAGCCCGAGCCGGGCCTGCGCATTCCCAACATGTTCGAAGCGGCGCTCGACGGCAGTTTCAAGGCGCTGTACGTGCAGGGCGAGGACATGGCGCAGTCCGACCCGAACACCCAGCACGTCACTGCGGCGCTCTCCGCGCTCGAATGCCTGGTCGTGCAAGACCTCTTCCTGAACGAAACGGCGAAGTACGCGCACGTGTTCTTCCCGGGTTCGTCGTTCCTGGAAAAGGACGGCACCTTCACCAACGCGGAACGGCGCATCTCGCGCGTCCGCAAGGTAATGCAGCCACTCGCCGGGCTGGCCGACTGGGAAGCAACCGTTGGCTTCGCGCGGGCGCTGGGCTATGAGATGAACTACTCGCACCCGTCCGAGATCATGGACGAGATCGCACGCCTCACGCCCACGTTCACCGGCGTCTCGTATGAGAAGCTCGAGCGTCTCGGCAGCATCCAGTGGCCATGCAACGAAGCGGCGCCCGAAGGCACGCCGACGATGCACATCGACCAGTTCGTACGCGGCAAGGGCCGCTTCTACGTCACCGAGTACGTGCCGACGAGCGAGCGCGTCAACGTGCGCTTCCCGTTGATCCTGACGACGGGCCGCGTGCTCACGCAATACAACGTGGGCGCGCAGACGCGCCGCACGGCCAACAGCCAGTGGTACGAAGAGGACGTGCTCGAGATTCATCCGCAGGACGCGGAGGACCGCGGCATCGGCACCGGCGACTGGGTCGGCATCACGAGCCGCGCCGGCGAGACCGTGCTGCGGGCCGTGGTCACCGAACGCGTGCAACCGGGAGTGGTCTACACCACGTTCCACTTCCCCGATTCGGGCGCGAACGTAATCACCACCGAGAACTCGGACTGGGCGACCAACTGTCCCGAGTACAAGGTGACGGCCGTGCAGGCGGTGAAGGTGCAGCGGCCGTCCGACTGGCAGCGGCGCTTCCGCGAGCAGAACGAGCAGCAGCTGGGCCTGTTGCGCGGCGCGACGGCTGCGGCGCGCGCACGGCAATGACGCGGGAGCGCGTGCGATGAACGTCGAAAGCCTGGTCACGATGGCCAACCAGATCGCCGATTTCTTCGTCGCGGAGGCCGGTGTCGACGCGGCCGCGCAAGAGATCGCTTCGCACATTACGAAGTTCTGGGACCCGCGCATGCGCACCCAGATCATCGCGCACGCGGCGACAGGCGGTGCCGGGCTCAGCCCGGCGGCGTTGGCTGCAGTCGGGCAGCTGCGGCCTCCCGTTGCGAAGGCCGCCTCAGCGGTGGTGTGATTCCGAAAGGTTGATCGCCGCCTGCAGCGTGTTGGCGAGCAGCATTGCGATCGTCATCGGCCCGACGCCGCCCGGCACGGGCGTGATCGCCGCAGCGACCTGGGCTGCCGGCAGGTAATCGACGTCACCCACCAGCTTGTCGCCGACGCGGTTGATGCCGACGTCGATGACGACGGCGCCCGGCTTGATCCAGTCGCCTTTCACGAACTGCGGGATGCCGAGGGCGGCGACGAGGATGTCTGCTTCACGGCAGAAGGCTCCGATGTCCCTGGTGCGGCTGTGGCAGATCGTTACCGTCGCATCCGCGCCTTTCTGTACCAGTAACGCCGCCATCGGCTTGCCGACGATGTCGCTGCGACCGATCACGACGGCGTGCTTGCCGGAGGTTTCGATTCCGGACACCTTGAGCATCCGCATGACGCCGGCCGGGGTGCACGGCAGGAAGCGTGGTCGTCCCTGCTGCATCAAACCGACGTTCTCAGGATGAAAGCCATCGACGTCTTTCGCGGGCAGGATCGCATCGAGGATCAGCGTGGTGTCGATGCCGTTCGGCAGCGGCAGCTGCACCAGGATGCCGTGCACGTCCGGATTCGCGTTCAACGTCTGCACCAGCGTCAGCAGTTCGGCCTGGCCGGTGCTCGCCGGCAGGCGGTGCAGCGTGCTCTTGAAGCCGGCCTTTTCGCAGGCGATCTGCTTGTTGCGCACGTAGACGGCGCTGGCGGGGTCTTCGCCGACCAGGACGGCCGCGAGGTGCGGAATCACGCCCGTGCGCGTCTTGAGCGCCAGGGCGCCCGCGGCAGCCTCGGCCCGGGTCTGCTCCGCGATCTGCTTGCCGTCGATCACCATCGCCGTCATGAATTCGCTCCGCTCGTGTTGCGTGGATCCCCGGGAGGATACAGTGGGCTGCCGTCGCGCAGCCTGAAAAAGGGTGTCGTTGCCGCAGGCAGCGGCGTGTTGCCGAGGATCAGGTCGGCACCCTTCTCCGCCACCATCATCGTCGGCGCATAGGTGTTGCCATTGGGCACGTACGGGAACGCACCCGCGTCCACGACGCGCAGACTTTCCAGGCCATGCACCCGCATCGAACCAGGGTCGAGCACCGCATCCGGTCCCGTTCCCATCCTGGTCGTACAGGTTGGATGCAGCGCCGTTTCGGCATCCCGCCGCACCCAGTCGAGGATTTCCTCGTCCGACTCCACGCCCGGTCCCGGAGAAATCTCACCGCCGTTGAATTCGGCCATCGCAGGCTGGTTGAGGATGCGCCGCGCGACGCGGATCGCCTCGATCCACTCGCGACGGTCCTGATCAGTCGACAGGTAGTTGAACTGCAGTGCCGGCGGTTGTCGCGGGTCGCTCGAGCGGATCTGCACCGAGCCGCGCGCAT
>Ga0315273_10000192_pt1 | contig 57372 bp, 46 predicted proteins | sample YL17G02_0_MG_FD_205753 | JGI IMG/M metagenome (GOLD analysis project Ga0315273, IMG submission 205753) | Sediment microbial communities from Yellowstone Lake, YNP, Wyoming, USA - YL17G02_0 | ecosystem: Environmental > Aquatic > Freshwater > Lake > Sediment | place: USA: Wyoming | collected... | reverse complement strand
GCACGCATGGCTTGCAGTGGTTTCCACAATTCGCCAATGAGAACGCACTCAGATGGCTACGCGACGACTGGAAGATCTCGGTGATCCGCGCGGCCATGTACACGGCACCGGAAGCCAATGGCTTCATAGCTAACCGTCGCATCGCGGACCGCGTCCACGGCCTGGTCGAGGCAGCGATTCGACTCGGCATGTACGTGATCATCGACTGGCATATCCTCAGCGACAACAATCCCAATATGTACCGAAGCCAGGCCTCGGCGTTCTTCAGGGAAGAAGCGAAACGCTACGGCAATGTTCCCAACGTCCTGTTTGAAATCTGCAACGAACCCAATGGTTCAGTCTATTGGGGCCGCGACATCAAGCCCTATGCCGAAGAACTCATCTCTGTCATCCGTCCATACGCCCCAAAGAACATCATCATCGTCGGCACCAGCACGTGGAGCCAAGACGTCGATATCGCCGCTGCCTCGCCGCTGGTTGCCGACAACATCATGTACACCCTGCACTTTTACGCCGGCACCCACACCCAATGGCTGCGTCAACGCACCGACGAGGCTTTGGCCAAAGGCCTACCGATCTTTGTCACCGAGTGGGGCGTCAGCGAATCCAGTGGTAACGGCGGAGTGTTTACGACTGAATCGCAACGCTGGTTGGATTTCCTGGCTCAAAGGCGGATCAGTTGGGTGAATTGGAACCTGTCAGACGGCAACGAGACCTCGGCCCTGCTAAATCCCGGCGCCAGCACCCAAGGCGGCTGGAGCGCCCAGAACCTCAGCCCCGCCGGGCAATTCGTCAAGGCCGCGGCGCTGCAACCCCTCCCCCTCCTCCGCAGTGCCTCGTATCAATAGCTCTTGGCGAAGATCACCCGCTGCTGGCTTGGACGGCCGGAAAAAATGCAGGTCCCGGCTTCTTTCGGTCCATCCAGCGGGATGCACCGAGCGGTGACCTTTAACTCCTTGAGTTTAGCCAGGACGTCATCACCCTCAGACCAATGCGCCAGGGCGAAGCCACCGTGAATCTCGGGCTTTTGCTCATTCTTCGCGGTGAAAAAGGCGACAAACTCATCGAAGCTATCGATGTTTTTCGTGTGTGCTTCGCGATGCGCTTTGGCTTTAGCAAGTAGGTTGTCCTGCATCTCGTCGAGCGTCTTCGTGATGCCAGCGATCAGCTCAGCGCGAGGTGTAAAGGTCTTCGCCTTCACATCCTGATCGCGGCGCAGCACGCAGATCGATCCGGATGCGACGTCGCGCGGACCGATCTCCAGTCGCAGCGGCACACCCTTTTTAATATGCTGCCACGCCTTTTCGCCGCCACGCAGATCGCGATCATCGATCTGCACCTGCAGCTCTTGACCGGCATACATCTGCTCGCTTAGCTCTGCTTTCAAGGCGCGGCAAAAAGCCAGCACCGTCTCGCGCTCGTCATCGTTGCGGTAGATCGGTAGGATCACCGCATGCCAAGGCGCTAGCCTCGGTGGCAACACCAATCCATCGTCGTCGGAATGGGTCATGATCAAGCCACCGATCAAGCGAGTCGACACCCCCCACGAGGTCGTCCACGCCGTCTCCTCGACACCCTCTTTGTTCAAAAACTTGATGCCTGAGGCAGCCGCGAAGTTTTGCCCGAGAAAATGCGAGGTCCCCGACTGCAAGGCCTTGCGGTCCTGCATCATCGATTCGATGGTGTAGGTGTCAACGGCACCCGGAAAGCGCTCATCGGGCGTCTTCTCACCCTTGATGACCGGCATGGCCATATAGTGCTCGGCGAAGTCGGCGTAGATATCGAGCATGCGCCGGGTCTCTTCGACCGCTTCCGCCGCGGTGGCGTGCACGGTGTGACCTTCTTGCCAGAGGAACTCCGTGGTGCGCAAAAACAACCGCGTCCGCATCTCCCAACGCATGACGTTGGCCCATTGATTGATGAGGATCGGCAGGTCGCGGTAGGACTGGACCCACTTGGCGTAGGAGGCGCCGATGATGGTCTCGCTGGTCGGGCGAATGATAAACGGCTCGTCGAGCTCCCCTGCCGGCTGCAGTCCGCCGCCCGGCTTGGCCTCCAAACGGTGGTGCGTGACCACCGCACATTCCTTGGCGAAGCCCTCGACATGAGTCGCCTCCTTTTCGAGAAAACTCAGCGGAATCAGCAGGGGAAAGTAAGCATTGACGTGGCCGGTCGCCTTGAATTTGCGATCGAGAACGCGCTGCATGTTCTCCCACAAGGCGTAGCCCCAGGGTTTGATCACCATGCAGCCGCGCACGACGCTGTTTTCCGCCATATCGGCGGCCTTGATGACTTGCTGGTACCACTCTGGGTAGTCATCATTGCGGGTCGGGGTAATCGCGGTCTTGGCTGCCATAAATGGCCCCTATGCTCAGCAAGTCGGAGGGACTTGGGTTAGTCGTCAATGGCCTTTGTCATCGACCAAGGTCATACTACTTCTGTGCCCAGGAAAGAACCGGAAAGGCCCAAGGATCGCCTCAAGGAGCAATAAGCTATGAGCGAGCATTCGCCGAAAAAAGCGGACTATGGTTCGGCCGAGGCGTTGCGTGCCATGATCGCCGCCGCACGCGGCGACCACCCTGTCGATCTGGTGCTGCGCGGGGCGCATTATTTGGATGTCTTCACCGGGGCCTGGGCTTACGGCGACGTTGCCGTCCACCGCGGCGTCATCGTCGGAACCGGCGAGGCCTACACCGCGACGACGGAGGTCGACGCTTCCGGCCAATGGATCGTGCCGGGCTTTATCGACGCGCATGTGCACATCGAAAGCAGCCTGCTCACCCCGGCACGCTTTCAACAGGCGGTGTTGCCTGAGGGCACGACCAGCGTCGTCTGGGACCCCCACGAAATCGCCAATGTCTGGGGTGTGGACGGCATCGAATGGGCCTTGGCGCAAGCGACCGACGCGCTCCTCGACATCTTTGTCATGATCCCAAGCTGCGTGCCATCGACCAGTCCCGAGATGCACCTGGAAACCAGCGGCGCCGTCCTCCATGCCGCCGACTTGGCACCGCTGCGCGGCCACCCCAAAGTGCTTGGACTGGCCGAGATGATGAACTTTCCCGGACTGCTCAGCGGCGACCCGGACATCATGGCCAAGCTCACCGACTTTGCGCACATGCGCCGCGATGGTCACTGCCCACAGTTGTCCGGCAAAGACCTAAACGCCTACGGCGTCGCCGGGATCCACAGCTGCCACGAATCCACCACCCTCCCAGAAGCCCAGGAAAAACTGCGCAAAGGCATCCACGTCCTGATCCGCGAGGGATCCTGCACCAAGGACGCCGACGCCCTACTGCCGCTGCTGACCCCCTACTCCTCCGCCTGCATCGGACTGTGCAGCGACGACCGCAACCCCGCCGATATCGCCGCCGAGGGCCACCTCAATGCGACCTTGAACAAGGCGCTGCAGCGGGGCATGGACGAGATTCCCGTCCTCCGTGCTGCCAGCTACGGCGCTGCCCGCTTGTATGGCCTGGATGACCGAGGCGCCGTCGCCCCAGGGTATAAGGCCGATTTGGTGCTGATTGCCCCAAGGCAGGGAACGACTTGGCGTCAGGGCCTGACGGTGAAAGCGACCTACAAGAGCGGCATCCTGGTGCAAGCCGAGGCCTTGGAGCATGCCGCCACCAGTCGGCGGGCGACGCCTAAGCGGCGCAATCTCCACTTGGCGACGGTGGCGCCTGAGATGCTTCGGGTGGACGCTAAGGGCGGGCAAGGCAGCGCTGCGGCGGTCCGTGTCATCGGTGTCCTTGAGCGACAAGTGCTGACGGCTTCGGAGCGAGCGGTGCTGCCGGTCGCGGGCGGACAGGTCCTAAGTGACCTGACCCAGGACGTCCTCAAGATCGCCGTCTTCGAGCGCCATCACGGCACGGGCCAACGCAGCGTGGGTTTTGTCCGGGGCTTTCACCTCACGTCTGGTGCCATCGCCACCAGCATCAACCATGATTCGCACAACGTGATCTGCGTCGGCAGCAGCGATGCTTTAATGGTCAAGGCTCTGAATACCCTCAGAGAAATCGACGGCGGCATCGTCGTCGTCAGCGCCGACGGCCGCTGCGAGCAACTCCCCCTAGAAATCGCTGGACTGATGACCGACCGCCACCCGAACATCGTCGCGACCACCCTGCACCGCCTCAAGGCCCTCACCGCCGCAGCCGGCTGCCGACTCGACGAGCCGTTCTTGCAATTATCTTTCCTTGCGCTACCCGTCATCCCGGCATTAAAGATCACCGACTTGGGCCTCGTCGACGGCCACAACTTCAGCCTTGTCCCCGTCCTCATAGACGGATAGGTTGGAGTTATATTCACGTAATGAATGCAATCAAGGAGTCTGGATGCTCAGGCTAGCGCAGGAAATCACCACCGTCCTCGAACGCGGTCCCGTCGGCCTCACCGAAGTGAAGCAGATGGAGCAATTGGTCGCGCTCGCGGTGCCTCGCCTGCAGCAGACCGTGTTGTGTTCCAGACCGCTCCAACCCGGGAGGTATCTTTGTTACCAGGACAAAGTGCACGGCTTTGTCATCATGGTCCTTGCCTGGGGACCGGGCGATGCGACGCTCATCCATGATCACGGCATCTGGGGAGTCGAGGCGGTGTTAAAACATAGCCTGCGCGTCACGAATTTTGACGAGTCTGAGACGGACCCGCAGCCCTTGTCGTCGATGGTCATCAGCGCTGGCGACGTGATGCATAATTTACCGCCGGCGCGCGATGTGCACCGGGTGGAGCATGCGAGTGGCGACTGTGCGTTGTCCTTGCATATCTACGGTAAGGAGATGACAAACAATCGGAGCTTTGTGCCGGGAGTGGGTTTTCGGGTGTGTCAGTTGGCGTGTCATGATCTGTGTATGGCGGATGTTTGTCAGCCGTGTGGGGTGGGGACGGTCTGAGGCGGCGTCTGACCGTGGTCATGGATGATCAAGCGATCACTTGAGCAGGTACTTGACCCCACGGCCAGTGCCGATCCTCTGGACCTTCCCCCTTTTCAATAGCCGATTGAAAGCTGCCGTAACAGTATTGCGGCTGGCATCTGTGTGACGCAGTACCTCCGCGACGGTAAGCACAGGATGATCTTTCATCAGCACTTCGATCTCGCGGTCGAGCGGCGATTGCCCAAACTGCCGACCGAAGCGAAAGATCACTTTGACAAAATCTCCATCATCGACGAACTCGGGCCGTCTCAGTCGGGCCTTATCGCAAGCTGATTGCATGAGCTTGATGCCGCTACCCATTTTTTCGACCAGGCCAGCTTTGCGCGCGAACTTTGCGAGCAGCGTGTTGCGCAGATAGGTGCTGCCATCGCCCACGTTTTTAGGGGAAATCATGCCAGGAAATCCCCCCGGACTGAAGATTTCAAGATGGTCCGCGTATATGGCGATTTTAACCGCCCCGGGTATCGAGTATTTTCGGTGAATCAAAGCATTGACGATTGCTTCCCTGATGGCCGGCTGCGGAATCGCGGACTGACCCTTCAGGCGCGAGCCTTGCAGTCGAAAATCTCGCTTCGTCCACTCATCGACAAGGTTCGCCGCGTCATCGACAAGATCCTGAATGCTCCCCCTGATCTCCCTGGTCTGAACGATATCGCGCCCCGCATTGCCCTTGAAATGCGTGCAGATAATCATGGATTCCGGGACATATCGGTCGGGATTATGGCTAAACATGAGTAGCGCGGCCCTAGTCGGCCGCAGCTTGCCGTCATATCCGTGCGCCATGATCTGCTCAGCGCTCATGAAACTTTGGTCGAGACGCTTGGAATAGACCTGCTTTAGCAAATCCGGCGCTAAATCCTCGGAGGTCGCTTCGCAAGTTTGGTGATCGAATCCTACGCGACTTTGCTCCCGCAGCAGCTCCTCGATATAGTCGTCCGCGGCCCGACGGGTCGAAGCACCGATGCGAATGTAAACGCCCTTTCTGCTTCCCTCGCTGATCACGAAATAAGGCTTTTTCATGCCAGGATAGATCTTAACGACGAGTAGGTTGTCTCCTTGTACATTGCGCACAAATACGTCAGGAATGAGCGAGGGCGTTACGGCCTCATGGACCGCGCCGGGAAATCCTTCGAGAAAGTCTTCGATCTCCGTGGCGGCGAGTCCCATGATGCGCCGCGTCCCATCCTCGATACCCAGGATAATGTCTCCGCCACTACCATTGGCGAAGGCCACGCAGGTCTTGATCAAATGTGCATATTTCGGCGGCTTCTGCTTGAATTCGAGCGTTTTTGATTCGCGGTCTTCGTAAATCATACCCACCTTTGACCGTCGGCGTGTGCCGACGCGCACTCAATGTTCCACAATGATCATTGCATGAATTGCACGACAATGCAATTAAATGCACATAATGCACAACGTAGCAGCTTGAGGATGATTGGCGCAATCGCGAGCGATCAGCCCTTGGTCTGGCGACCATTTTTGATGTCATAGAGCACGGCAAGAGTCTCACTGATCGCATCTTCCGCGACTAAATGCCAGTCCGCTGCAAGAGTCGGATTGCAGACTAGATTTGGACCGGAGTCCCCATCTGCCAGGAAATACAGAGTCCGTCGTCCTGTCACAAATCTGTTCACATACCGATCTGGGCCGACGAATGTGATGATATGATAGACAGGATCAGCTTTGACAAAATCTAACAGCACCTGGACCCTGCTCCGGTCAAAGGCACCGGCCATACTATCCGGCTCCAAGCCCAGCGGGAGGAGCTCTCGCCAATCGGTCAGCATTCCGGTTCGCTCCGCAAACGCTTCGTCGTCGGTGAATAGCGCCGAGACGGGTTTTGCGGTTGCTCCCACGTTGAGACTCCAAGAAAGGAAACTCGATCCGGAGGTCATATCGGAAGAATCGCCAAAAGGCTTAAGCCTACCGGCTATCACCCCTTAGTGTGAATCCGCGCATCCAGACATTTTGAGATCATGTGAACATGCGCCTATAAAAATATATCATTCAATACGTTACGCGATGGCTGAACATGACCCGAGAGGCTTTCGTCTGATGGCGCCGTCACCGACCTCTGCTAGGCACGATGCCTCGCCGCCAACACCTCAACCACCTGCTCCAAACGCAGATTCCGCCCCTTCAGCAACACCATCAGATGAAACAATAGGTCCGCCGATTCCCCCAGCAAAGCCTGATCATCCTGCGCCGCCCCGGCCAACGCCACTTCGACGCCCTCTTCCCCAACCTTTTGCGCCTGCTTCAATACGCCGCGGTCCAGCAATTGACGCGTGTACGAAGGAGTCCCCGCAGGAGCATCGGCGCGCGCATCGATGATCGCACTCAGACGATCAAGAAACGCCAGTCCAGAAGCACCGTCGCCGTCACCAAAACAGGACACCGCTCCCGTATGACAAGTTGGCCCATGCGGCCGCACCTTCACCAGCAAAGCGTCCTTGTCGCAGTCAAACGACACCTCTCTTAATGCCAATGTATGACCACTGCTCTCGCCCTTTTGCCACAGCGCTTGGCGCGAGCGGCTGAAAAAGGTGACGAAGCCGCTGCTAAACGTCGCGGCTAAACTCTCCTGAGTCATATAACCAAGCATCAGCACCTGAAGCGTGGCCTCATGCTGGATAATCGCCGGGATTTGGCCTCCGCCTTTACTCCAGTCGAGCGTTGCACTCAAATCCGCCGTCAGTCGGGTCATAACCGCACCTCCAGTCCAGCCAAACGCAGCGCGTCCTTGACCGCGGCGATCGTCAATTCACCCGAGTGAAACACTCCAGCAGCTAAAGCTCCGTCGACATCGGCGCGCTGAAACACCTCGACAAAATGCTGGGCCGTACCAGCACCGCCAGAGGCAATGAGGGGCAGCGTCGTCGCCGCACGGACGGCGCGGAGTTGGTCGAGGTCGTATCCGGCGCGTACCCCGTCCTGGTCCATGCAGTTGAGGACGATTTCGCCGGCGCCGCGCTGTTCGACTTCGCGGACCCAGTCGACGGTGCGACGCCCGGTGTGCCGCATCGTTTTGCTACTACCGGTATATTGAAAGACAAACCAATCCCCGTCGATCCACTGGGAGTCGACGCCGACGACGACGCTCTGATTGCCGATGCTGCGCGCAATCTCGCTGATCAACTCCGGACGCTCCAGGGCTCTCGAATTGACCGAGACTTTATCTGCACCCGCAGCGAGGACTGCGCGAGCGCTGTCGACGCTGTGAATGCCCCCGGCGACGCAAAACGGAATATCCAACAGCTCGGCGATGCGGCTGATCCAGCTGCGTTCAACGACACCGCCCACCGTACTGGCTTTGATATCGTAAAAGACGAGTTCGTCGGCACCAGCGTCGCGGTAGCGCTGGGCTAAATCGACAATATCGCCCATGACGACATGACCGGCGAACTTCACCCCTTTGACCACCTGGCCGCCTTGCACATCAAGACAAGGAATCAAGCGTTTGCAAAGCATTGCAGCGCCTCCGCCAAGGTAAACCGTCCGGTGTATAGTGCCTTGCCGACGATGGCGCCGGCTAGGGGCAGACGGCGGATCGCCTGTAGATCAGCCAAGGACGAGACGCCGCCAGATGCGAGGAGCTGTAAGCTAGGATAGCGGTCCAGCATCTGCTGGTAGAGGTCGAGGTTTGGTCCAGACAACACCCCATCGCGGCTGATATCGGTGCATAGAACATGGCGCAGACCGGCCGCCAGATAGGATTCGAGCACCGACCAGGGCGTCACGGCGGCCTCTTCGGTCCAGCCCTGAATCGCCAAGTTATAATCCGTCCCATCGGTCCTCGGCCGCACATCGAGGGCGAGCACCAAGCGCTCGGGACCAAACTGCTTGGCCATGGCCAGCACCGCATCCGGCGACCGCACCGCAAGGCTTCCGACCACGAGGCGACTCACACCGGCAGCGACATAAGTTGCGGCCGTCTCCACGGAGCGGATACCACCGCCGACTTGCACAACCAGACCGGAGGCCTGCACCATGCGTTTGATCAGTTCGGCATGCGGCGTGGCGCCGTCGCGGCTCCCGTCAAGGTCGACGATATGCAGATGGCTAGCACCAGAGCTGCGAAACGACACCGCCATCGCGACGGGATCTTCGCCGTAGACGGTAGCTTGATCGAATTGACCTTGGTGCAAGCGCACACAGCGGCCCTGGTGCAGATCGATAGCCGGGTAGAGATTCATGCTTTATCAAGGCTCATAGTTTGAGGAAATTTTCCAGGATGCGAGCACCGGCCGTCTGGCTCTTTTCAGGATGAAACTGCACGCCGTGCACATGCTGCCAACGCACGACCGCAGGGACCTCGCCACCGTGCTCGGTCCAGGCGGTCACCCACGGGCCATCGGGCGCTCGGTAGCTATGCACGAAGTAGACATAGTCGTCGGCAGTGATTCCTTGCAGCAAGGGATCGTCATGGCGGCGTGTGAGCTGATTCCAACCCATGTGCGGAATGCGCACCGCTTGGTCCGCGGTCAAGCGCGTGACGCGTCCGGGGATAAGTCCCAAGCCCGAGACGTCACCCTCGGCCGAGCTGCTAAACAACAACTGCATCCCTAGGCAGATACCGAGGATGGGCTGGGTGAGACCTTGAAGCACCGGAACTAAATGGGCCTGGTTTAGCTTGGCCATTGTATCAGCCGCAGCGCCAACGCCCGGCAGCAGGACCTTGTCGGCGGCCTTGATCAGCGCTGGGTCCGAGGTCAGGCGCCACTCGGCGCCCAGCCGTGTCAACGCATTCGTGACCGAGCGCAGATTCGCCCCGCCGGTATCGACGACTGCGATATTCATAGGACCCCCTTGGTGGAGGGTACACCGCCGTCGCCGCTTTGCTTGATGGCTTGACGCAGACTGCGCGCCACGCCTTTAAAGATGCCTTCGACCATATGGTGGGCGTTGTCGCCGTGGGCTTCAACGTGCAGGGTCGCACCGAGGGTTTCAGCTAAGGAGCGAAAGAAGTGCGGCACCAACTCGGTCGGCAGGCCGCCGACTTCGGCACGGGGAAAGGCCGCTTTAAACGTCAGATGGGGCCTGCCGCTTAGATCCAAAGCAACGGTGACCAGGGTTTCATCCATCGGCACGACAGAACCATAGCGCTCGATACCGAAGCGGTCGCCGAGTGCTAGGCGCATCGCTTGGCCGAGTGCCAATGCGGTGTCTTCGACGGTGTGGTGTTCGTCGATGTGGAGGTCGCCTTGGACGTCGATCTTAAAGGTCATGCCACCATGCCGGGCGAGTTGCTCGAGCATGTGGTCAAAGAAGCCGATGCCGGTGAGGATTTGACTGGCCTCACCGTGGCTATCCAGCGTCACCGTGATGTTGATCGTCGTCTCCTTGGTGGTGCGACTGACGCGGGCGCTGCGGCGTTGTTCCAGCAGAGTCGAGGCGAGGAGCTGCCAGGCCTGCTCTGCTTGGCTTAGAGCTAGGTGGGGTATACCGAGGTTAGCCGCGAAGATCGGGCCGGCGGCGCCCATACCGATCACCACTGAGCGGATGCGGTCGAGTTCGTCACCGACCAGCCACGGCCTGACTTGAACCAGGTGCGGCGGTAAGCTGCTGGCCCCATCTAGGTCGCCGGGCAAGGCACGAAGAATCTGCACAAAGGGTACGCCCTGCTGCTGCAAAAGCTGCAGGATCGATTCATCCCTGGCGGATGTTTGCGGCTGCACCACCGCGATCAACTCATAACCGGCGGCAGTTAAACGGAGCAGCGACGGTATCAGCAGGGGCTTTGGCACCATGCCAGTCAAGCCGGCGTCCGGCTCGGTATACAAGCTGGAGGCGGCAAAAAACACCAAGCGTTTGAGTCCACCGGACATCAGGCACCTCCTTTGGCTAAAGCCTCGAGCAAGGCGAGGTTTTCTGCGGCCGAGCCAACGCTGATGCGCACGCAATCTTGTAACATCCATTCGCGGCTACGATCGCGCACGACAAAGCCGGCCGCGGAGCAGATCTGCATAAAATGCTTGGCGTCCTTGGTCTTGATCAAGAGAAAGTTGGCATCACTCGGAAACACCCGCAGCACCGAGCCAAGCTTAGCCAGGCCAGCAGCCAAGGCATCACGTTCGCAGGTGACGCGGCTTAACCGCACCTGGAGCACGTCTGTGCTTAGCCGAGCAAGTTCCTTGGCGCCGGCAGCGGCCGCAGGCCGACTGATCGGATAGGGGGCCCTGACCTTGTGCATCAAGGCGATGATGTCAGGATCAGCAACGGCTGCACCCAGGCGCACTCCGGCCAAGCCCCAGGCCTTCGACAAGGTGCGCAGCACCACGAGGTTGGGGACCCGCTGCGCCTCAGCAACCAAGCTGCGCTCAGCCGAAAATTCGATATAGGCCTCGTCAACCACGAGGATGGCTCTACCCTCGAGCGCTTTGGCTAGCTGCAGCACGCGTGTCTGCTGGTAGCTGTTACCGGTCGGATTATTCGGATTGCAGAGAAACACGAGTTTGGTCGACGGCCGCAAGGTGGCCAGGATCTTCGCCTCGGAGAAGTCGAAGGTCTCGGGGCTGAGCGGTGCCGAAAGCACCTCGGCACCTTGAATCGCTGCAGCCACCGCATAGTAACCATAGGTCGGCGGCGTGATTAAAATGCTATCCCGCCTCGCTTCACAAAAGACCCGCACCAGCGCATCGATGGCATCATCGACGCCAGCGCCGAGGAACAAATGCGCCGGTGTCACGCCAAAGCGCGCAGTCAGGTCTTCGACCAACTCACGCGGCTGCGGCTCTGGATAACGACTCAGCTCCGGTGTCGTCGACTCGCCGAGTTCATTGGCATCCATATAAACAAGGTCACTACCAGAGTGGGTATGACTACGCGCCGATTGGTAGGCCTGCATGGTCAGAATAGCTGGGCGGGCCAGCGCCTTGACATCAAAGGGCACGGGCTGCCTCCAAACGTACCTGGACGGCGTTGGCATGGGCGCTTAGCCCTTCCATCTCGGCCAAGGTGGTGACGACCGGGCCGATATCGAGAACGGCCGCGGGAGTTAATTCTTGAATGGTCATCGACTTCATAAAGGACTCCATGGACAAGCCTCCATGACTGCGCGCTTGGCCGTAAGTCGGCAAGACATGATTGGTACCACTCGCGTAATCACCGACGGCTTCGGGCGACCACGGTCCAAGAAAGATCGAGCCGGCGTTGTCGATCTGCGGGACATACTGAGCCGGGTTCTCGAGCTGCACGATCAGGTGCTCAGCAGCATAGGTGTTGGCGATATCGATCGCCTGACCTGGGTCCTTGGCGATGATAAACGCCGCATGCCGCAAGGAGGACGTGGCAATCTCGCGGCGGGGCAACACGGCTAACTGGCGTTGCAGCTCAGCTAAAATGGCTGCCAGCGTGGCGGCGTCCAGCGTCACCAAGACCACATGCGAATCGATGCCGTGCTCCGCCTGCGACAACAGATCGGCCGCAGCAAAACGTGGATTCGCACCTGGCCCAGCGAGCACCATGACCTCGGACGGACCAGCCGGAAGGTCACAGGCCGCTCCGTCTGGGTCCTGAGCCGCAAGGACTTTGGCTTGGGTGACATAGGCATTGCCTGGGCCAAACAACTTATCGACGCGAGGAATCGACTCGGTGCCATAGGCCATCGCGGCGATGGCTTGTGCACCGCCGACTTTGTAGATCGCGGTCACGCCGGCAATTTCAGCCGCAGCGAGGATGCCAGGGTGAATCTGGCCATTGGCACCGACTGGAGTGCAGACGATCCGCTCGCGGCAGCCGGCGATCCGCGCTGGCAGCGCGAGCATCAGCAGGGTCGAGGGCAGCGGCGCAGTGCCGGCTGGAACATACAAACCGACCCGACGCAGCGGTCGCCAGACGCGCTGACAGACCAGGCCAGGCGAGACCTCTAGGCGCAGCGGCTGCGGCATCTCGGCGCTGTGAAAGCGGCTAAGCTGATCGGCCGCGCGCAGGAGTGCATCACGCTGTTGCTGGCCGAGAGCCTTGGCGCCTTGCTGCCACTCCTCGGCCGAGAGTTTGAAGGGCCCACCTGGAAAGCCGTCGAACATGGCGGCATACTCGCGGACGGCGGTGTCACCGCGCGTGCGCACTTCGGTCAAGATGGCCTGAGCGGCCACCGTGACCGCAGCTTGCGCCGTGGCCGCTGGGCGACGCAGGGCTTGTGCTTGCTGTGCTGAGCTGAGGTCAGACCAGCGGTAGGTGCGCTTGGTCCATAGTTCCGCATCCATCTGTTTCACCGCTCCATGCTAATGGCGTTCAGAAGCCTCTAAGGCCACGGCCACCCCAAACCATAAACAATTATCATATTAGTCAAAGATCTTTTCGATCGGCACGACCAAAATCGACGACGCTCCCGCCGCCTTGAGACGCTCCATCGTTTCCCAGAAGATCGGCTCAGGCGCGACGGCGTGAATGGCGACGCGGTTGCGCTGACTATGCAGCGGCATGACGGTGGGTTCTTCGAGTCCAGGGATCAGGCTGCGGATCACGTCAACGGCATCAGCGGGCGCATTCATCATGATGTATTTAGCCTTTTCGGCGCGGACGACACCGGCGAGGCGCGTGGTCAAGCGGTCCAAGGTCACGCTCTGTTCCGGGGTCAATGGCTTACTCGTCTTGGCCAACACCGCTTCGCTACTGTACACCGTCGCGATCTCGATCAAGCCATTAGAGACGAGGGTGCCACCGGTCGACACCAAATCGCAGATCGCATCGGCGACGCCCAAGGTCGGGGCAATCTCGACCGACCCGGCAATCTCGATGATTTCGGCCTCGAGTTGCTGCTCCTGTAAATAGCGCTTCACCGTGTTTGGATAGGAGGTCGCGATACGCTTGCCGCTGAGGTCCCGCGGTGAATGCAGCGGGCCATCCTTCGGTACCGCTATGGATAACCGACAGCGACCAAATTCCAACGGCCGCAGCGTCGTATAGCGCTGCTGCTTGCCGCGGCAATCCAAGCGCTCAACCAGCATATTGGCCCCGACCATTCCGAGGTGGCAGCTGCCGTCGGCGATATACTCCGGAATGTCGTCATCGCGCACCAGCATGACGTCGAGCGGAAAATCCAAAGCTCGGCAATCAAGCCGACCAGAGCGCCACTCAAGCGTGATGCCGGCGCGTTCTAGCAAGTCTTTACTGCGGTCACTGAGGCGGCCTGATTTCTGTATGGCCAAGCGCAGACGGTCATTCATAGGTCCACATCCTTCTCTTTTGCAGCGTTGAGTCGGTCCAATACGGCACGATATCCACCCTCGCCGCGCTCCAAGGAACGCGCGACCCGGGTGACGGTGGCGGTGCTGACGCCGGTCTTGTCGTGAATCTTGCGGTAGGCGACGCCGCGTTCGAGCTGCCTAGCGACGGCCCAGCGATCGGCCAAGGCGGTCAATTCACCTGGGGTGCACAGATCGGTCAAAAATCGCCGGCAGCTATCTGGTGAGTCCAGTAACAGCAAGGCATGACACAACTCACGGATGTGCCTGGCCTCGTTCCTGCTCGCTCCCCTCGCGCCACCTGCCTTGATCGCACTCACTTGGTCCTCCTTTGCTGTCGTACTGTGCTAACGCAGTAGCACAATAGCACAGACTGGATAGCACAACCGCAGTGCGGCGTATAGACCAAACTCAGGAACGTTGCCGCCTACCTGTCAGCGCGGTGTCCAGCCAAAGCCGACGGCTGGCAGCGCGCCAGAGGATGCCCCCTGCGGTTTCTTTGACTTTTTGCTTCCCCCTGTTTTATCCGAACGCTATGATTCGCGCGTCACACGACGACGACCAACACCGCTAGGGAGTTCCCTTATGGCTAAGGCCACGAAGCACAAGAAGAAGACGAAAACCGTGGCCAAGGCCAAGCCGAGCGCGAAGAAGACCCCGAAGGTAGCGGCAAAAAAGGCCTCGCCGAAGGTAAAAAAAGCGCAGGCCAAGGCGAAACCCAAGGCAAAAACCGCGGCGAAAGCCAAAGTAAAAACCGCGGTACCATCCAAACTCAAAGCCAAGGCAAAGGCAAAGCCCGCGGCCAAAGCCAAGCCTGCGAGCAAGCGTCCTGCGGCGGCTAAGGCCAAGCCAAAAGCCAAGGCAGCAGCGTCCGCCAGCGGCAAAAAGAAGGCAAAAAAAGCCGTGATCAAGGTCAAAACCGTCGAAAAGGCCGCAAAAGCGGCCAAAGCAAGCCCCGCACCTAAGTCCGCCACAGCCCGCGGCGAAGTGAAGGTCGCAGCCCCGAAGGCCCCAAGCGTCAAGACGCCAAAGCCAAAGAAGGCAGCCTCAACGCCCAAGGCTGGCGACCAAAGCGACCACACCGCAGCAGCGCTGCCGCAGCCGACCGTGCATTTGGCCGTCGGCGACCAAGCTCCGGACTTCAACCTGCCCACGGACGGCGAGTCGGCGCCGGACATTCGCCTGAGCGCCTACCGCGGTGAAGAGCACGTCATCCTCTATTTCTACCCTAAAGACGACACCAGCGGTTGCACCAAGCAGGCCTGCTCGTTCCAGAACCACCTGGAACAATATCAGGGCCTGGGCGCCAAGGTCATCGGCGTCAGTCCGGACGGCGTCAAGTCGCACGCGAAGTTCCGCGCCAAGTATGATCTGCAGTTCCAGCTGGCTGCAGACGAAGGCGCCGGCGTGGCGCAGGACTACGGCGTGTGGGTGCCAAAGAGCATGTACGGACGCCACTATATGGGCATCCAGCGCACCACCTTCTTGATCGATAAGGCGGGTAAAATCGCTGCGATCTGGCCGAAGGTGACGGTGGACGGCCACAGCGACGAAGTGCTCGCAGCCCTGCGTTCGCTGTAGCAAAAGAAAGGCGGCACCTGGCCGTTTTTCCCTCGACTTTGCAGAGGTGGCGGGTAGTATCGACGCCACCGCTCAGAGGGAGGATATGATGACCACGGCCAAACCTTCGGGGCAGGCTTACCCGCTCCATCCGATCGAATTTGCTTTGACTTATGACGATGTGCTGCTCATGCCACGTCATTCAAAGATCCTCCCGAATGAAACCAATCTAGAAGCGCAGTTCACCCGGCGGATCCGGTTGAAGATGCCTCTGGTCTCGGCAGCGATGGACACCGTGACTGAGTCGCAGGCGGCGATCGTCATGGCCCAAGCGGGCGGTATCGGCATCATCCATAAAAACCTGTCGATCATCGATCAGGCCCGCGAGGTCAAGACGGTCAAGAAGTCGGAGGCTGGCATGGTGCTCGACCCGATCACCGTCACGCCGCAGCAGACCGTCGGCGACATCCTCGCCATCATGCGCAAGCACAACGTCAGCGGCTTTCCCGTCGTCGATCATGGTGCCCTGGTCGGGATCGTCACCGGTCGCGATATCCGCTTTGAAAAGAATGCCGGCCGACCCGTCAGCGAGGTCATGACCGCCAAAGTCATCACCACGCGCAAGGGAGTTAGTCCGGAAGAAGCGCTGGAGACGCTGCACAAGCACCGCATCGAAAAGCTGCCGATCCTCGATGATGACGGCAAGCGCCTGGTCGGCCTGTACACGATCAAAGATATTGAAAAGTCGCGGCGTTTTCCCAATGCGTCCAAAGACGACAAAGGCAGGCTCTTGGTCGGCGCGGCGATCGGTGCTGGCGGTGATTATTTGGAGCGGGCTGAGGCCTTACTTGAGGCCGGAGCCGACGTCATCTGCGTCGATACCGCCCATGGCCACAGCCAAGGCGTGCTCGATGCGGTCGCCACGGTGAAAAAGACCTTTGCGCGGTTCCGCTTTGAAGTCGTCGGCGGCAACGTGGCGACGGCTGAAGGCACCACCGCCTTGATCGAAGCGGGAGCCGACGGCGTCAAGGTCGGTGTCGGACCTGGATCGATCTGCACCACCCGGATCGTCACCGGGGTGGGCGTGCCACAGCTATCGGCCGTCATGGAGTGCGCCGCGGCGGCGCGCGGCACCGGCGTGCCGATCATTGCCGACGGTGGCATCAAGTTCAGCGGCGATATCGTCAAGGCTTTGGCTGGTGGCGCTGACACCGTGATGATCGGCAGCATGTTCGCTGGGACCGATGAATCGCCCGGCGAAATGGTCATCTACCAAGGTAAAAGCTACAAGATGTACCGCGGCATGGGCAGCCTCGGCGCCATGGCCAAGGGCAGCAAGGATCGCTACTTTCAGGGCGAAGTCGATGACGCCGCGAAGTTGGTGCCGGAAGGCATCGAAGGGCGTGTCGCCTATAAAGGGCCTCTGGCCAATTCCCTCTACCAATTGATGGGCGGGATTCGCTCGGCCATGGGCTACATCGGAGCTTCGACCATCGGCGCTCTCCAGGAGCGGGCTCGCTTCCGGCAGATCACCTCGGCGGGGCTGAAGGAAAGCCACGTGCACGATGTCTACATCACCCGCGAAGCACCCAACTACAAACTCGATTAAGTTTAGAACGGCAGCGGCGGCCGCCTCGGTCGCCAGCTGACTATGACCAGGCCGCCTAGCGGTTTTAGGGAGACGACGATGAACCACCATGTAGCACGTCCAGCCCACAGCGGCATCCTGGTCTTGGACTACGGCTCACAATACACGCTGCTGATCACTCGTCGCCTGCGCGAGATCGGCATCTATGCCGAGGTCATCGACGGCAGAGCGGCGCAGGCGCCGGCTGACTTCGAGGTTGCTGGCGTCATCCTCTCGGGCGGCCCCGACTCCGTCTACGAGGTCGGCGCAAGACGCCTGCCGACTTGGGTGCTGCCCTTAAACAAGCCGATCCTCGGCATCTGCTACGGCATGCAGCTCCTGGTCGAGCACTTTGGCGGCGAGCTTCGCGGCGGTAAAGGCCGCGAGTACGGCCGGGCCAAATTGCATCTAAGGCCCGAGGTCTTCGGTCCAAGCGGCGCCTTGTTCTATGGCATGCCGGTGACGCAAACGGTTTGGATGAGCCACGGCGACGATGTGTCGCGACTGCCTGCCGATATGTTGGCCGTGGGACACAGCGACGATGGCGTCGTAGCGGCCATGGTTCACCGGTCGCTGCCGATCGCCGGGCTACAGTTTCATCCCGAGGTCAACCATTCCGAGCATGGCGAAAAGCTGCTCGACAACTTCGTCCGCCAAGTGTGCCGCGCCAAGATCAACTGGGACAGCGGCAGCATGCTGGAGTCCACCTTACGCTATATCCGCGAGTCGGTGGGTAGCGCCAATGTCTTGGTGGCTTGCTCCGGCGGTGTCGACTCGACGGTCGCTGCAGCCCTCCTTGCCAAAGCCCTTGGACCGGAACGCGTGACGGCGGTGTTTTGCGACACCGGCCTGATGCGCAAGGACGAGGTCAGCTGGGTTTCTAATGCTCTTAAAGACCTGGGACTGAACCATGTCGAGGTGCTCCATTCCGAAGCCCTGTTCCTCGGCCAGCTCGCCGGCGTCACCGATCCCGAGACCAAGCGCAAGATCATCGGGCGCCTGTTTATCGAGGAATTTGAACGCTATGCCACTGGACACACAGCCGAGTTTACGCATTTAGGCCAGGGTACCCTGTACCCCGATGTGATTGAATCAGCCGGCCACGGGGCCGGGGCCAAGGTCATCAAAAGCCATCATAATGTCGGCGGTCTCCCGGAGAAGCTGAAGCTGAAACTGTGCGAACCGCTGCGCTACCTGTTTAAAGACGAAGCCCGGCAGCTCGGCGCGCAGCTTGGTCTACCGGCGGAGATGGTCGATCGGCACCCGTTCCCTGGCCCAGGCCTAGCGGTGCGCATCCTCGGCGAGATCACCGCCGAGCGCCTGCATATCCTGCGCGAGGCCGACGCGGTGTTTATCCAAGCGCTGCGCGAGCATGGCCATTATCATGAGATTTGGCAGGCGTTTGCCGTGCTGCTGCCGGTCAAGTCGGTCGGCGTCATGGGCGATAACCGGACTTATCAAATGACCGTGGCGCTTCGCGCCGTGAATAGTACAGATGCTATGACGGCGGGCGTGGGCGACCTACCGATGAGCTTTCTCACCCACGTCGCCGCTGCTATTGTCAAGAAGGTCGATGGGGTGAACCGGGTCGTCTACGACATCACGACCAAACCGCCAGCGACGATCGAGTGGGAGTAAGCCGTTGAGTCAGCCGCAAGGTCAACCTGGGAGCGGGACCACCAGCGGACCCGTTGCCGCCACGGCGGACCTGGTTCACCTGCATGTCCACACCGAGTATTCGCTGCTCGACGGCGCCATCCGCATCCCGGAGCTCCTCAAGCGGGTGCAGAGCCTCGGCCACACGGCCGTCGCCATCACCGATCACGGCGCGCTGTTTGGCGCCGTAGAGCTGTATTTAAAGGCCAAGGACAAAGGCATCAAGGCGATCCTTGGCAGCGAGATCTTTCACCACGGCACCGACGAGAGTGCGGCGCTGGCTAAAGAGTTAGGCCACACACCGCCTCAGGTGCAGGCTTTTCATCTGGTGCTTCTGGCGAAGTCCTTGGCTGGCTATAAAAATCTGATCAAGGCGGTCAGCGACGGCTTTCTCAAAGGGCTAGCTGCGGTGCCGATCGTCCCCGAGGCTTCGCTGGACAGCTACGGCGGTGATCTCATCGCCTTGTCGAGCTGCCTGCGCGGCGAGTTTGGTTACTTGGTCGGCCAACTGCGGCAGATTGCCGGCGACGGCCCCCTCCCCCTGGGTGATTGGCCGGCGGATCACGCCGCGGCTGGAATGATGCGCGCGCTCAAGGCCCATGTCGCGGCGATGCTGCGACGGTTTGGCGTCGGCAATTACTACGTAGAACTCATCAACAACAACATCCCGGAGCAAAAACGCCTCCTGCCAGATCTGGTGGCAGCCGCGCGCTACTTCGACCTACCCTTGGTCGCTTCGGCCGACGCGCATTATGCTGACGCTGATAAGGCCGAAGGCCATGCTGTGCTGATCGGCATCAAGCACGGCCTGACCATGTCCAAGATCCGTGGCCGGCGCAAAGGCACGCGCTTTCACCTCTTCGATAACGACGAGATGCAGCGGTATTATGGCGCCTGGCCGGAAGCACTGAACAACACCAAAAAGATCGCTGATCAGTGCCATGTCGTCTTCGAGTTTGGCAAATACTTCCTGCCAAAGTTTGACACCGGTCGCGCCGAAAGTCCGGAAGACGCAATGATTCGCTTTTCCCGGACCATGCTCGAAGAGCGCTTTGTGCCCCTGCGCAAAGTCTACGGCCCGAGCTTTGATGCGGCACGTGAGCAATTTTACAAAGACCGCCTCGAGTATGAGCTCAAGGTGATCTGCAGCATGGGCTTTGCCTCGTACTTCTTGATCGTGCAGGACTTTATCAACTGGTCTAAGCGCCAAGGCATACCCGTCGGTCCCGGACGCGGCTCGGGAGCTGGCTCGATCGTCGCCTATGCTCTGCGCATCACCGACATCGATCCGATTCCCTATAATTTACTGTTTGAACGCTTTCTCAATCCAGACCGGGTGTCGATGCCCGACTTTGACGTCGACTTTTGCCAAGATCGCCGCGACGAGGTGATCGCCTATGTCGCGCAAAAATACGGCGCTAGTAACGTCGCCCAGATCACCACCTTTGGTAAGATGAACGCCAAGGCGGTGGTCCGCGACGTCGGCCGCGTTTTAGAGCTGGGTTATGGCCGCGTCGATCGCATTGCCAAACTCATTCCCGACGACCTTGGCATGACGCTGACCGACGCCTTGGCCAAAGAGCCCCGACTGAAAGAAGAGGCGGCGCGCGACGACGCCGTCGCTAACCTGTTGCGCCTCGCACTGCAGCTTGAAGGTCTAGCTCGCCACACCTCGGTGCATGCCGCCGGCATCGTCATCTCCGATGGTCCGATGACCGATTTCGTTCCGGTCTACAAAGTGCAGGACCATCCCGGACTGATCACCCAGTTTGAAATGAAGATGGCCGAAAAAGTCGGCCTGGTGAAGTTCGACTTTCTCGGTCTTAAGACCTTGACCGTCATTCAAAAAGCCATCGAGATGATCCGTGTCGTCAAAGCGCCGGACTTTGACATCGAGTTGATCCCGCTCGGCGATAAAAAGGTCTACCAGTTCGTCAGTGCCGGCCACACCGTCGGCATCTTCCAGCTTGAATCCAGTGGCATGCGCAATCTGGTCGTCAAGTTAAAGCCGAGCGTTTTCGAGGATATGATCGCCTTGGTGGCGCTGTTTCGTCCCGGCCCGCTCGGCTCCGGGATGGTCGATGACTTTATCGAATGCAAGCATGGCCGCAAGCAGATCGTCTACCCGGTACCGCAGCTTGAACCCATCCTCAAAGAAACCTACGGCGTCATCCTCTATCAAGAGCAAGTGATGAAAGTCGCGGGCGAACTAGCGAGCTACTCGCTGGGCGAGGCCGACCTCCTACGCCGCGCCATGGGCAAGAAAATTGCCGCAGAGATGGAGCAACAAAAGCACCGCTTCGTCTCGGGTGCCACCGCCAATCAGCACGACCCCGAAAAAGCCTCGGCCATCTTCGATCTGATGGCGGAGTTCGCCAACTACGGCTTTAACAAAAGCCACTCCGCTGCTTACGGCTTGATCGCCTACCAAACGGCCTATCTCAAGACGCACTATCCCGCGGAATTCATGGCCGCGATCATGACCTGCGACCTGGACAACACCAGCAAGGTGGTGCGTTACGTCGATGAATGCCGACGCATGCGCCTAAAGATCCTGCCGCCGGATGTCAATCGCTCGTCGCTAGCCTTTGACGTGCCCAGCGCCTCGACCATCGGCTTTGGCCTGTCGGCAATCAAAGGCATCGGCGCTCAGGCCCTGGAGCCACTACTCGCCGAGCGCCAACGCGGCGGTGCGTTTAAGTCGCTCAGCGACCTGGCCCGCCGCATCAATCTGCAAAAGGTCGGCAAGAAGACCTTGGAGCTACTGACCCAAGCGGGCGCGATGGACGGATTCGGGATCGCCAGACCGAAGCTGTGCACCTTGATCGCCGAAATCGTCAAATTCAGCGAAGCCCATCACGAGGCCCGTAACGTCGGCCAGCGCGGTTTGTTTGACGGCGAGTCAGAAGCAGCGCAAGCAGCACAGGATCTCTCCTGGCCTCTCACCAGCCTCGATAGGCGGCCCGGAGCGCCGGATCCCGAATGGTTGAAAAAAGAAAAGGCCTTGCTCGGCGTCTTCCTCACCGGCCACCCCTTGCAGTTCCACCGCGAGGACAAAAAGGCCTTTAGCCGCTGCAATACCGCCGATCTCGCCAAGGTCGTCGGTAAACGGATCAGCATCCTGGCGGTCCTTGCGGCGGTCAACGAGCGCATCACCAAGAGCAATAAGCGCATGGCCAGCGTCCGCCTCGAAGACGAGGAGGGCGCCATCGAAGCGGTGATGTTCCAAGCGGAGATCCCAGCGGAGTTTCCCGACCTCGGCACAATCGTCGTCGCGTCGGGACAGGTCGGCATGAGCTTCGATGGTACCTCGGTACGGTTTAAACTCGACAAGATCACCCCGGTCGAAGACATGCGCACCGAACACGTCAAGTCGGCGACCCTCTGTCTTGCACCCAGCGGCGGTCCACAGGCGCAACGCTTGGACTATCAAGCCGCGGTCGAGGGCTTAAAGCTGCACCTCGATGCCCATCGCGGCGACACGCCGATGAAACTACTGGTGCGACTTGGCGACGCGGAGTTAACCATCAGCCTGGACGAGCAGGAGGTGGAGCTACGCGATTCGTTTATCCACGGACTCGGCAAATTAGCCTTTGCGGCGCTGGAATTGCGCTTTCAGCTGTATTCTTGATCGGTAAAAAATAGGAGTTTAGGATGCGCTACGTCGCCATGACCGCCCCAGGCGGAGCCGAAGTGCTGCAGATCCAAACCACCGCGACGCCAAGTCCAGGACCCGGAGAGGTCCTGATTCGTGTCGCAGCGTCCGGCGTCAATCGCCCCGACTTAGCCCAACGCGCCGGTCTCTACCCTCCCCCACCCGGGGCCTCGCCTATCTTAGGTCTCGAGGTGGCCGGAATCATCGAAGCAGCGCCTAGTGACTCGGGCTTTCAGCCAGGCGACCGCGTTTGCGCGCTGGTCCCCGGCGGCGGTTATGCCACGCACTGCGTGACGCCGGCGAGCCACTGTCTGCCGATTCCAAAGAATATGGATTTCACGCATGCCGCTGGATTAGCCGAAACCTTTTTTACCGTCTGGGCCAATGTGTTCCAGATCGGCGGGCTAAAGGCGGGCCAGCGCTTTCTGGTCCACGGCGGCACCAGCGGTATCGGCGTTACGGCACTGCAGCTGGCGCGAGCCTTTGGCGCCGAGGCCTACGCGACGGCCGGTAGCGAGCGAAAGGTTGCGGCCTGCGTCGCACTTGGCGCGCGTGCGGCGATCAACTACCGAAGCGAGGATTTTGTCGCGAGGATCGCTGAGTTGACTGAGGGTCAGGGCGTGGACGTGATCCTGGATATGGTGGGTGGTGATTACACGGCGAAAAACATCGTGTGTTTAGCGATGAATGGACGGCTGGTGCAGATTGCGACCTTGGGTGGGGCGAAGGTGCAGATCCATCTGCCCACGGTGATGCAAAAGCGGCTGGTCATCACGGGGTCGACGCTGCGACCGCGCAGTGTGGCGGATAAGGCGAGGATTGCGAGTGAGCTGCGGGAGCGGGTGTGGCCGCTACTGGAGTCGGGGCAGGTGAAGGTGGTGGTCGATCAAGTGTTTGAGTTTAGGGATGTGAGGAAGGCGCATGAGTATTTGGAGGCGGGGGAGCATATTGGGAAGGTGATTTTGGTTCATGAGGCGGGGTGAGCTGATCGCTGAACCGTTGGTGGTTTTACCTAAAGGCAAGTATTCGGGATAGGATCATCCAAGGTCGGACTGATAGCGAATAAAGTTCTTAATACGCATGTAGGTAGCGTCGCGATTCAACGAGGTCCTATCGCCATCAATACGGTTAAGGCCGAACCCAGCGTTGCTCCATAACAGACGGCGCTTTAACGGCCCATCGGTTGTAAGAATGCGAATGTGGGCTTAGATCGGCGCCTACAAGTCAACCATTGCAGAAGCGTTTTCTTGCGATTTTTGTGTCAGGAGGCGAGACAGCTGATGTTTGCCGCCGAGCACGTCTTGCAGGCTGTAATCGTCGAGAGTGGCAAGAAATGCCGCAGTGGCCTTGCTGATAGCCGCTTTCAGGCCACACACAGGCACAATTGGGCAGGTATTCGTCTGTTGATCGAGGCATTCGACCACCGTAAAATGTGGCTCCATCGCTCGCACGACTTCTCCAATGTTCAGGTCAGCAGGAGCCCTGGCTAGCTTAATGCCACCGCCGCGACCGCGAGTCGTGGTGACGTATCCTAGTTTGCCGAGATGATGCACCACCTTGACTAAATGGTTTTCGGATATTCCATAGGCTTTAGCCACTGCGGCAATCGACGATTGCTGATCATCTAGAACGGCCAGATAGATGAGAACCCTGCAAGCATAATCAGCGTGGAAAGAAAGTTGCATGGTCTGTTCTCCTAGTCACCGGCTTGACGACGTTCGCGTAAAGATGTATCATGAATATATCTTTATGTCGCGCTGCGCTTGGTGGGGTACACAGCATGAGTTCTTTATATCAAAACCTGGGTGGTCAGGTAGCGGTGGATACGGTTGTTGATACCTTTTACCGTGGGGTCCTCGCCGACGCGAGGATTGCGCACTTTTTCCATGGCATCGACATGGACCGCCAGATCAGCAAACAGAAGGCTTTTTTGACCATGGTTTTTGGCGGTCCAGCACACTACACCGGCAAAAATATGCGCGATGGGCACCGACACCTAGTGAGGCGTGGGCTCAACGATAGTCATGTCGATGCAGTCATCGAGTGCCTCGCGACGGCGATGAGAACGCACGGAATTGGCGATGCTGAGATCGAGCAGGTTGCCGCGATTGCGAATAGTGTACGTGACGACGTCTTAAATCGACCCCATCGGTAGGTCCCTGGGTTTAGGTTTGTCCTAGTCGACGCGAAAAATGAAAAGGCGGCATCCCCGTTATAGATCGGCCCGTTCGAGCAACAGCCCGGCGGCCAGCACCGCGGCGAGGCCGTAGGCAAGGGCGACCCAGGTGGTGAGGGCGAAGGGATCGAAGGCTGCAGAGGCGTTGTGCCAGGTCACCAGGGTGCCGAGGCTGGCGAAGGGTAGATAGGGGACGACTGCGGCCAGCTGTTTGTGCTCGAGGGTGAAGGTCAACACTGGCTCAATCAGCAACGGCCACAGCACCAGCAGCATGATCGCTGGGACCGGACGTCGCAGCAGGACGCCGCTGAGGACGGCGGCGTTGAGGAAGGCCATGCCGTAGATGAGGTAGCCTAGCTCGGCGCGAAGCAAGGACAGCAGCGAGGAGGCGACGCCGACATCGGCCTGTTCGATCGAGGCGTAGCCGAGGAGAAGGCCACATGCAATGGTGGTGATCACGCCGCAGGTGACGAGGAGGAGGTTCTGCGCGACCCAGCTGAGCACGATCTGCCACCGTTCTAATCCGGCGATAACCTGCGCCCGTACGACCTTTAGCTCAAACTCAGCGCAGACCAGTTGAATGACAAAAAAGGCCGGAATATACAGCAGCCAGCGACTCAGTCCGACGATGGTGCGCCAGACGGCCGGGCGGGCAAAGAGGCCGTGCAAGAAGTCGACGCTGCCTTGGATGTTGAGCGTGAGCTGCGATGCGGCGTAGCTCAAAAGGACGATCAAGCCCAGGTGGAGCAGGGTGAAGCGGTGAAAACTCAGGTAGCTGAACAACTTGGCGGACAGTAAACGGATCATGTCGGATCTCCCTTGCCCATCAAGGCCAGGTATTGGCTCTCTAAGCTGGGCTGGCGTTGGACGAGGTGGTGCAACACGATGCCTGCGTCTAGCAATTGTTTATTTAGTTGGCCGCTGCTAAGGGTGGACTGGTATACACGCAAGATTCCGTCGCTAGGTTCGATGCGGACACGCGCATCGAGTTTGCGTACGGCTTGCTCTAAAGCCGCGAGGTTGACGGCCCCGAGTTCCAGCCAGCCACCGGTCGCGAACACCGACTTGGTCGGTCCGACATGGTGCAAGGATCCGGCCTTGAGGATGGCGACGTGGTCGCACACCTTCTCGACCTCATCCATGATATGGCTGGACAGGATCACCGTGCCGCCGCCTTTGGCGAACTCGCCGATGATGGCCCTAATGTCGTAGATGCCCTGCGCATCGACGCCGTTGGTCGGCTCATCAAGGACGAGCACCTCGGGCTTACCTAGCAAGGCTGCGGCGATGCCGAGCCGCTGCTTCATGCCAAGGGAGTAAGCGTGAAACAGTTGATGCCGGGCCGACCATAGGCCGACCTGTTGCAAGGCGCGTTGAACCCCAACCGCAGGGACCCGCTTGATCGCCGCGATGGTCGCCACATTCGCCTCGCCCGACAGCCATGGGTAGAAGCTCGGCTGTTCGAGCAAAGCCCCAATGCGCAGGCGCTGCCGTGCCGATGCGGCCTGACCAAACCAACGCACGCTGCCACGATCAGGCACGACCGCTCCGAGCAGCATCGCCAAAGTCGTGGTCTTGCCACTGCCGTTCAGACCGAGCAGCCCGAAGACCTGCCCGGCATCGACGGACAACGACAGGCTCGCCACCGCCGCCTTGCCGGCGTATGATTTGCTCAGTTCGTGCGTGGCTAACACTGCGCTCACGGTAGGTCCTTTCGCGAAGGGGGGGCTCCATTTAGTCTTATGGATACGATATGGTATATGCGACCTGTCACGGATATTCCACCGCCGTTCCTTATTAGTTTTAAGGATGCAACATATGCTTCTGCGAGATCTGTTCGGATCATCGTTGCGCCGTCTGCCATGGATCTCGATGCTGACTCTGTCCTTGGCCGGACTTGCCGCTTGCCGGACCAGCAAGGCCGGATCGGACGTCAAGGCGGAACCAGCCAGCGCCATTGCCGGCGCGCTAGTTGCGACCTTTCCAGACAATTTCTTTTTTGGCGTTGCCACCGCGCCAGCGCACGTTGAGGACCACCTCGACGATATGTGGCTTCAGTTTGCCCAAGATCGATCAAAAGATGGGGTCAAGGCCTGGCGCAACGCCGGCTTTCCAGAGCTGCGCCTCAATTTCTGGACCGACTATAAAACCGAAATCGATTTGGCCCACGAACTTGGTAGCAAGGTTTTTCGCATGGGAGTGGACTGGGGGCGCCTGGTTCCAACCCAACCGTCCTTGGATGGTTGTCCCGCTCGGGAGAGCACATGCATGCCGGGCGTCATGGACAAAGCGGCCTTGGCGCACTATCACGAGATCGTTCGCTACGCCCGCAGTCAAAATATGACGGTGATGATGACCCTGTACCATCACTCCCTACCGATTTGGCTGATGAACCTAAAGCGCGACAGCAAGGGCAACAATACCGATGGTGGCTGGACCAATGCCGATACCATTGACTACTTTAGTGCATTTTCCAGAGACGTCGTTACGGAGTTTAAGGCTGATGTCGATATGTGGGTCATATTCAACGAACCGGCGGTGTTCGCCTCGCTGGCCTACGGTGCCGGGATCTGGCCGCCGGCTAAAGGATTCGATATTACTGCAGTATTTAATTCCAACTACTATACCGGGAATGTTTACAAAGCATTTAACAACATGATCGCGGCCCACAACCAGGTCTATGGACTCATCAAGAGCATTGATACCGAATCATCTGCAGATCCTTTGACTGCATCTTATGGCTCCGCATCGGTCGGTATCGCCCACAACGTCGGACTGCAAACCGGCGAATCTTTTATCGATCAAAAGCTAGCCGACTTCACGCGTTCCAACATGAACTATTATTTCATCGATGGCATCCGCGATCATCTCGACTTTTTGGGGCTTAATTATTACGGCGAAGAGCATGTTCAAAACGCCAGCATTGCGCCCCAGCCGAACCGCGAATACAGCGACTCTGGTCGCGGGGTCAATCCAACCGGGCTATTCCTCACCCTCAAGGATATGCATGACCGCTACGCCAAAGACAAACCGCTGCCGATCATCATCACCGAAAACGGCATTTCCGACGCCAGCGACTTGCTGCGCCCCTCTTATCTCATTGAACACCTCCTCGCCATAGCAGCGGCGAGGAAGGCCGGCATTGATATCAGGGGCTACATTCTTTGGACTCTCTCAGACAACTGGGAATGGGCGGACGGGTATTGCCCGAAATTTGGTGTCGTCGCCGTCGACCGTTCAACCGAGCGTTTAGAGCGCACCAAGCGCAGCTCCTTTGCCCTTTACCAAGCCATTGCCGCAAGCCACCAGATCACCCAGGAACAACGCAACACCGCCTGGTCAACCGTGCGCAGCCATGTCGGCCAAAACCGGCCTTTCTGTCGCAGCGGCGACGGCCGGAATTCACTCAACACCCCGACCATGCGCCCCATCGTCGACAAGGATTGGCGCTTTACCGACCCGACCGTGTACTAGCAACTAGCAGGTGACAGTGGATGGTGGGCGGTGGCGCACCACCGTCCCCAAAGCCCCTTTAGGCCACCAGCGTACGTAGCTAAGCCGCTTGAGCCCATAGCGAAGATCGATGGGCACGTGGGGCGTCTTCGCCCTAGTGCGTCGATCTTCTCGTGCGGGGATCTCCAGCCGCAGGCCGCAAAAGGGCATGCATAAACTCTACCCTCCAGCCTTCCCGCCCTCCCAGTTGCGCGGAATAAAGCCGCTGCCCAAAAACTGGGAGGGCGGGAAGGCTGGAGGGCAGGGTTTATGCAACAAGCCCCCGAAAACATAAATCATTGTATTTACTGGATTTTTGGGACTGGAAGGTTAGCCAGCACGAGGCGCCCAATTTGATATCATTTCGGATCACAACTTGATATCATTTCAGTGTCACAGCTGAAAGCAGAGCATGAGCAAGCCGACCGCAAACATCCTCCTTCGATCGGACCCCACCTTGCACAAACGGCTGATGGCTGAGGCAAAGTCCAGGGACCTCTCGCTGCACGAGCTGTGCCTGCGGCGTGTCTCGATTCCTGGTCCGCTGGAGTCATCGGGATTCGATTTCCTGCGGGCTCCCATGACGCAAGCGGCGGAGATATTCGGTGCCGATTTTATAGGTGCGCTCATTTATGGTTCGCAGGCACGTGGAGAAGGTCGATCGACCTCGGATTGGGACCTGCTGCTGTTGGTGAGTCACAAGGTCGCCATGAATCGCGCGTTGTATCGGCGCTGGGATGCTTACGCTCCGCCGCTGGATGAGCGTCTTGAGGTGCATTTTGCTCATGTGCCTGAAAAGGCCTCTGTCGCAACGAGCCTTTGGGGCGAGATCGCTCTGGATGGCATCGTATTATTTGACCACGATTTTCGTGTTGCCAAGCATCTTAACCGGGTCCGGCAGGATATCATGTCCGGCCTGATCATTCGCAAAGTTGCCCACGGACAGTCGTACTGGGTTCATCGTGAGGTTGCTTAGAGATGCAAAATAAGAATCTGGCCGAGGATTATATAAAGCGCGCCGCGATTCGTCTCAAGGCAGTCGAGGTCCTTCTTAACTATAAGAGCTATCCCGACGTGGTCCGCGAGTCGCAAGAAGTCGTCGAGTTGGCGCTCAAAGCGCTGCTGCGCCAAAGCGGTATTGAGCCGCCGCGAATCCATGATGTGTCGGCGATATTACAAGCCGAGAAGTCGCGAATTGCCTTGGACGGCTCGACCGTTGATCGCCTGGCAAAGATCTCCAAGTCCATGCGTCGAGATCGGGAGCTGGCCTTTTACGGCTCCGAGGACCTGACGCCTTCCGAGTTTTACGGCGAAGACGACGCAACCTTGGCGCTGAACGACGCCCGGCTGGTCGTGGCCGAGGTGCAGCGAGTATGTCCGGCCGGTCCCTCTAATGTGTGAGTCCGGACGACGCCTTGGTCTCTGTTCGCGTATGGAACATTCTTAAACTGCCTGTCAGCGCGAGGGCGATATAAGCGCTCGGGCACTAAGGAGTTGCGCCCTCAAGCGCATGCTTGATCTCAGCGAGGTAGCGGCGCGCCTCGGCCTCCTGGGCAAAGTCATTACTCAAACCCACGCGACCTAGATGCAGATCATCCTCAGGTTGTAGCGCTTGCTCGAATTCCTTAGCGGCGCTGCGTAGCTCGCCGGAGGAGTAGAGGATCAAGCCGAGATGATAATGCCCTCGCCGCCACGATGGGGCGATCTTTAAGGCCGCATGCAATTCAGCAGTGGCCGCACCCAGTTGACCGGCTTGCGCATAGATCAAAGCGAGATTGCCATGGACCTCAGCGAGCGCTGGATTCAAGGCCAAGGCGCGCTTGAGGTGAATCGTGGCTCCGGCTATGTCCTGCCTTTGGTAGCACACGCTACCTAGGCCAAACTCTGCCAGAGCATAGCTTGGGTCGGCCTCTATCGCGGCTTGATAGGCTGCGGCCGTCGCCGCTAAGTCGCCCCGAGCCAGATAGAGATTGGCCAAATTATAGTGCGCAAGGGCTAGCTGCGGTGCCGTCGTCACGGCCTCTTGCCACAGCGCCAACGGACTAGCAAAGACACGGGCGCGCTGTGCGGCCATGAAGCTTAGGATCGCCACGCCGCCGATACCAGCCACACGCATCCAGACCAGAGGTAAGGAGCGGTCTGCAGCATCGACGACAACAGCAAGCAAGGCCGGCAAGGCTAGATACTGCCAGTGGTCAGCCACCCAAGCCAGCCGCATAAAGGGCAGCGGCACCAGGCCTAGCGCCGGCAGTAACAATAGCGCGTAGGTGCAGCTCGCCATGAAGATGCGCTTTGCCAACGGTCTTACGCGCCATCTGACGAGCATCAAGCCGAAGGCGACCGTCATCCCAACCGCTAGCCACGGCATCAAACCGCTTAGCGACCATTTTGGATAAAATAAGGCCAGAGGCGCGGGCCACAGCGCTTTGCCCAGATAAAACCAAAACACGGTGACGATCTGCAGCACATGCGGCACAACGCCATGCCACTCTGGCTGCTCCGGCGCAGCGGCCTGAAAGCGCACGGCGATCAAGCCGAGCACCAGAGCAACCGCGGCGTGTGGACTGACGTAAGCCAAAGCGCGCCGCAAGCCCAACTCCGGGCGTTGCTGCAAGACAAACAGGAGAAACAGTACCGGAAGCATGACCGCCGAGGTTTTAGCGAGCAGCGACAAGGCAAACAAGACGACGCTCAGTCCATAGAGCACGTTGCGCCGGCTGCGGCAAGCATCGACGAAGATGCACGCCGTGAGCAAAGCTAGAGCCATCGCCAGCGTCGTTTTTAGCTGAAAGATCCAAGCTACGGCCTCGACGTTGATGGGGTGACACAGGAACAGCGTGGCGATTAGCCACGGCTGGCGCAGCCTCAGCCTCTGCAGCAGCGCTAACAAGAAAAAGGTATTGCCCAAGTGAACAGCAAGATTGAGCAGGTGAAAAGCGAGCGGCTGATCGCCCCACAGCCGCCACCATGCCCAAAATAGCGAATACGATAGCGGCCAATAGTCGATATTCGTCCCGCGCCAGATGGCGGCAAGGCCCGCAGGTGAACGCACGGCTGGATTATTCACCAGATAAGTTAGGTCGTCGAAGAAGAACGGCGCCGACCACGTCGGAGCATAGATCAGTACGGCTAAAGCAAGCAGCAAGCCGCTTTGGATCCAAGTGCCTAGACGTGGTTCAGTGCACTTCAAGCGGTGCCCATCGGACGGATGGTGAGTGGTAAACAAAAGGTCGCCGAGAGCTTCGATGATTGCGCCGCAGCTGATTGGACCTGCTGACGCATTGGCGCCGAGGCCCGACGGCCGTCTTGTTGATGCATTCGTCTGGCTAGCTTATCATCAAACCAGACTGAAGATGTATTCGTCTATAAGATCCACAGCTAAGCGGCGCCAACCGGCGGGCTAAGTAAAGGCTGTGAGGTCTAAGCGTCGGGGATCATCTGTGCCACAGCGCATCACGTTCAAGCCACAAAGGCACGCCTTCCTGTTGCTATACCTCGGACTGGCGTTGACTCTAGTCGCCGCCGTGCTCTATGCCTTTGCGCCGATTCTTGCCAACGATTTTGTCAACTGGGATGATGGCTATGCCATCCTCGACAATGCTGCATTGCAGGGACCGGGCGCTGAGTGTTGGTCTTGGGCCTGGTCCACTAGGCTCCTTGGAGTTTACCAACCGATCGCCTGGCTGGCGCTGCGCTTGCAGTATCTAAAGTGGTCGCTAGATCCACGTGGCTACCACCTAGTGAGTTTAGCGCTCCATACGGTCAACGCATCCCTCGCCTTCTTACTGGCATGGCGTTTGCGCCACCTAGCTACTGTAAGGCGCGAGGCGGCCGACCTGTGGCTATGCTGCGGTGTCGCCGCCTTTTTTGCCCTACATCCCGCCCGGGTCGAAGCGGTCGCGTGGGTTTCCTGCCAGCCTTATCTGCTGTGTACGACCTTTGCTTTGCTGAGCTGCCTAGCTTATAGCTTTGTCAGCTATAGAGCTAAGCAGCGTGCTGCGGCGTTCTGGTGCTTGTCACTCATCCTGTTTACCTGCAGCTGTTTAACCAAAGCCACTGGCGCGTCCATGGCCGGTGCCGTGCTTGCCATAGACTACTTCTGCTTACCTCAACGTCGCGGCATAGGACGCCCCCTCCGCCTAGCCCCGTTCTTCGGCGTCGGCTTAGCGACGATGGCCGTAGCGGTCTGGGCCAGAAGTCTGGTCGGGACCGAGATCTTCACCAAGCATCTAAACCTGGACGAACGTCTGCTCCAGGCTTTAAAGGCCATCGGTCTATACCTGCGCCAGATCGTGCTGCCTGAGGCCTTGTCGCCGTTTCAACCTCTGACTAGCGGCAGCACCGAAGTCGACGGATCGATGGTGACGGCTGCCATCGTACTCATGTTTTGTATCTGGTCGGCGTGGCGACTAAGGCGACGTTGGCCAGCCCTAGGCGTGTGCCTTGGCCTTAGCCTAATGGCCTTAGCACCGACGCTGGGCCTCGTAAAAATCGCCGACACGGTCGCCGCCGATCGCTACACCTATATCGCCATCCTGCCCTTTCTCGGGCTGTGTACGGCGCGCTGGACTATACCTTTAGGATGGACTGCACGCAAACAAGCTAGCCGCTACATCGCTGGGGGCATCCTAGCCATACCGTTGCTCATCGGACTTTGGGGGCTTGCGCACCTTAGCCGAAGCCAATGCCTGATCTGGCGCGACTCGGTGACCCTATGGACCACTGCCATCGCTCGCGGCGCGCAAGACGAGGCGGCCGTGCACAACAACCTCGGCACGGCCTACGGCGTCAAAGGCCAATGGCCGCAAGCTGAGGGCGAATTTCGCGACGTCCTGCGCCTGCAGCCGAACTACGGCTTAGCCTATTTAAACCTCGGCATCACCTTGCACCGCCAGGGTCAACTTCAAGCCGCCAAAGAGGCCTTGGAGCATGCGTTGAGCCTCGTTGGGGACTTGCCGCAGGCCGCCGTCCAGCTCGGACGGGTGGCAATGGATCAAAAGGACGTTCCCGAGGCGGAGCGGCGCTTCAAACAAGCACAAGAGTGGCAGCGGAATATAGAGGGTCGCCCATGATCGCGACTCATTCGCCACTGCCTCCCGCACGTCTGGGCGAGCCACGGGGACTAAAGTACTGAGTCAAGGGGTGGGCAGTTACGAATTCGCCAACCACATCACCTCGGCGTCGGTGGTTAACACGATTTTGTCCACGTTTGGTGTCAGCCAAGATCATTGGCTGCGCAACGACACCTCGCGGCAGGCGAGCTCCTCGCCGCCTGCCAAACTTTTGAAGACCTTGATCGGTTGACCATGGCATTCATCGTCAGTTCGTCGCCGACTTGTTCGGAAGTCCGATTGATCGCATGGCGAAAAAGCGGTGAATAGAGGTTGTACGCAAAGACTCTTGGCACGGCAATCAATGTTGCTCATTCGATTCTTGTGCCAGGAGTTGTTGCAGTCTTTCAATGCCGACCGGTTCATCTGGCATCAGTGGAAGGATCGCACCCCCCCCTCGCCCCCCATCCCCGTTAGCGGATACATTTGTCCAACAACCCCTCTTATTTCTATAACATACTGATATTATTCACATTCAGTTGGAGCAACTAAAGATTTTTGGTTAGCATCCGAGCTTTGCTATGGCAGCTGTAATTACCCCCACTTCTTTGGAGCCCACGAATGACTCATCCACTCCTATCTAAACGCCAGTTAATGTGGACTGGATCGGCGCTAGCAACGGCCGTGATCTTCATGCCCGCATGCGGCAAAAAGAAGAGTTCTGCTGCAACCGACACCACGACGGTGACGACACCGGCTGCTACCACTGACACCAGCACAAGCAATACCGCGACCACGGCACTCAACACCCTTGCTGCGGCCATCCCGGGCAACCTAAGTCTGACCGCCTTTTCGACGTCCACCACCTCGTCGGCCTTAGCCCTAGACGATGATGGGTTGCTCCTGGATGACGACGCCTCGGCAAATGCGGGATCTTCTCCAGCAGACGAACTTAAAGAGAAGCAAAAAATCCTCATCGGTGGCGCAACCGATGGGTGCTTAGCCGCTAGCTTTAAAAAGCCGCCAGCTCCGCCTACCAGCGAAACTTGCTACGAATTTGACAGCGATATGATTCAAACCAAGAGTACCAATGCCGGCAACCCAAACGCCCAAACGACGGGTACCGCCAATGGTAAAAACGCCAAAGGCGAGGCCTGCCTCGTCGGCTTTGCTCGTTCGCAAATCGTCAAGATCAAGGATCCTCTGGATCGTGCTCAAGCCGTCCTGAATGCAGCACTGTGTCAGGCCAACAAGGACGAGAAGGCAAAGGCAAAAGCTGCGGGAACTGACCCCGTCAAAGTTGATCTTATACCAGCTAATGTCGGCGACAGTCTAGACCTGGCTCCGGCTTTGAAAGCGGCCTTTGCCGAAGCTAAGCGGACCAAAGAAGTCGTCACCTCGATGTCGATGAAGCGCTTGAGCGACGTATCCGGTCAAAAAGTGTTTCAGTCAGTTTTTAAAATGACTGACGACCAAGGGAACGTTCGGGCATTCACCCTAAACCACTCGCCGAAGGATTCAAGCAACGAAGAGTATAACGGCACCCTTTATTTCGCAGTGAAGCCACCAGCTGGCAAGGGCGACCCAATGGCGGGTGCTTCCGGCGACAAAGATGTGACGACCTATATCTCGATCGCATACCAGCGCGTCAAAGCCGCTGATGGAAGCTTTACCATGTCCTATGAGGCCCGTTCGGGACGCTTCATCGCTGGTGTTGACCCGATTTCTTCGACTGGCCTGGTTGATTTCAACGTCGGCGCCGACTTCAGTGTAGCCACGAGCGATCCCAATTATGGTGCCTACAAAAAGAGTGATAATACTTACTACGCGATGGGTAGCGGGCCCGGAAACGGCTTCAACTACGTCACCGTTAGCAACACCGAGGATAAAAATGGCAAGCCAACGGCACAAACCCTTGGCTTCTGGGTGAATCCCGGGTCTACCTATAAAGAGAATGCTCGCGGTATGGTGTTCTCTGCAAGTGCCAACGCGACCACCGGCTTGATGGAAGGATGTGCCAACTCCGGCTCAGCATCCATCGACTTCTCTTCGGGAATCTCCATTCGCCGTGCGCTCAAAGAGGGCGACGCGGACGCCAACGTCAGCCTCAAGCCACGCGGCATCTTTCACCCATTCGCCAACACCGAAGCCCGCGTCGCAGGAACCACCATCACGACCAATGGCACGCCACTTTACAAGTATAAAAAGGTGGAGACCGCCAGGACTAGCGAATGGGCACCGCTCCTAGTTACTGGGACTGATCAAGTGACTTTCGTCGAGAAGGCCGTCGCAGCCGTGATGACCAGCCAGTGCTTTAAGCAAAATACGACCTCTGGCCTGTGGGAAATCGATGCAGCGAAAACCGAAGGTACCGATGGGTTTGATATTATCGGCACGACCAGTCCTAAGCTGCTCACGCCGCCTGCACCGCCTAAGCCACCGCTGCAAGTGGCCGGCGCCACGAAGATTGATTTCAAACCAGCGGGCGGCGTCGCCTCGCTCGATGATTGATTGATGTGAAGCGAATGCCCCCCACTACGGAATCAACGTAGTGGGGGGCATTTATTTTCATGGTCATTCACCGGTGACCCTACTTTGAGAATGCTTCGCAGACACCGATTATTTCTAATGTTTTCGCAACATGATCGCGCCCGACCGAGCAATACGCCAGGCAAAGGGCCCTCACTTTCTTAAGTTCCTAAGCAACGTGTCGATAGAGACCCTACCCCATCCACATGTAGGCGGCTTCCATGCGTCAAGGCCACTGGTCCCGAGTCGTCCTCAGCATCGCTCTATCGCTTGCCGGCTGCGCCAAAACCGCCTCGAATGCTCATGCCGGCGGAGCCGCAAGCACCGGGGCTGAAAATGACAAAGGCTCAGCATCAGCCAACCTACCGCCGCAGACCGTCGCGCTCTCAGGTAAAGTGGCGATATCGACGTCTGGCACGGCTGCGGTTGGAACACTGCTAAGCAATCGCAGTGTCGAGCTTCAAGACACCACCGGCAAAACGGTCGCCAATGGACTTAGCGACGCCAACGGGAACTTCACGATCTTGGTTCCCGGTCAAGTGGCCGTCAATGCGACTGCAGCGCTCACCGACAGCGAAAGCAAGTTCCAGATCGCGAGTATCATCGAGGATGATGGCGGTGGCAAGGTTCTTGGCGTCAAGCAGCCCATCACACTGACAAAGGACAAGGTCAAAAGTGGCGTGGCAGACGTCGGAAACTTCAACTTCAACGAAATCGCTGCGATCAAGGGCATCATCAAATTCGTCAACCCAGATGGCAGTGAAAATACGAAACTCGCAAAAATTGGCACCGACATCTATTTGCCAGGCTTCTCGCTCGGCGCAAAGGCTGATCGGGATGGCAAATTTCTGATTCTTTACATACCACCCGCGGCTTATACCCTTAGAGTCGAAAAGGGATCCCTTAGCACCGAAAGTTTGGTGACCGTCGTCGCCAACAAGACCCTCAACGTCGGCACATTGGTCATTCAAACCGACACTGTTCCGCCAGTCACCACGGCTTCAAAGGATTCCACGGATTTTCGTCAGCCGCTCTGCGTCAGCCTAACAGTTAACAAAGCCGGGTCCTCGACCTATTACACGATAGACGGCTCGACCCCGACAGCGACCACACCATTCCTCTACAAATCATCCGTCACGAGCACTTGTGGATCGACGACGTCTTGCCCCATCTGCATCGCCGGATCATCGGCGACTCTTAAGTTCTTTTCTGTAGACCTTGTCGGCAATGCTGAAAATCAAACAAATAAATTCTACTACTACAATGAAAAATGGGCCGACCCCACCGACAAGACTGCACCCGTGACATCCCTCCTGATCAATGGAGTCGCGGCCACCACTTCACCTATCTACTTGACGACCAGCGCGACGATCAGCTTATCGGTAAACGAGGGTGCGACCATCTACTATACGACCAACGGTACGGATCCGAGCACGTCATCATCAATCTATTCTGGGCCATTCACTATTACAGCATCAACAGTGGTCAAATACTTTTCTAAAGACTGGGCCTCTAACACGGAGTCCGTTGCAACAAAGGATATACGAATTTACAACTGGTTTAAGGTAGGCTACTCGTCTGGCACCACTCTTCCAGTCTTTCGCGACATCATTTACGACAAGAGTCGGTCCGCTATTTTGGCAGTGGCGCAAAACGGCGCGTGCCTTTCTGGTGGCAACGTCGATACGTGGACCTATAATCATGCAACGACCACTTGGATCAAAGTTGGTACCGGAGGTCCAACCGTTTGCGACATGGCTCTGGCTTACAATGATGCCACGCAAACGGTATACCTAGTCGCCTATCCACAGACAGCGGGCGGGGTCTCCTTCCACACCTACACCTATACATACGGCAGCAATACCTGGACCGATATTAGCGCCGGCCCGGCTGCTCCGACCGGCGCCATTGGCCCCGGGGGTGCAGCAGCGGCCTATGATAGCAGCACCCAGAAAATCCTGCACAACTACAGCATCATTGCTGGAAATATCATGAATTGGAGCACCTATACTGCTGGCAGCTTTACCGCAAATAACACCATCAATAACTCGCGCAACTTTCTCCATCTCGCCTATGACCCGATTCGGCAACGGACGGTTGCTTTTGGCAGCTCTCCGGGATTAACACTGGCGAACAACGGTTTGGTCTATGAGTTTTACAGTGGGTCGTGGCACGATGTGACAACGAATTCGGTGCCATCCGTCAATCATTTCGCGTTTGATGAAATCCGTCAGGTCATGGTTGGATTCGGCGGTGGCTATGGCTCAACAGCAACCGCGAATGATGAAACGTGGCAGTATGACGGGACGGATTGGACCAAGTTAGCACCGCTAAATAGCCCAAAACCACGCCAAAGCGCCCTCCATGTCTATGACTCGACCAACAAAAAGCTGGTCATTGTCGGTGGCTCTGATCGATTCAATAATGTGCTGACAGATATGTGGGAGTATCGTTACTGATGACTTCCACCTGGCTGGGTGATCCGGTCAAATAGGTGACACTGCCATCACTGGACCAGCTCACGATCTCAATGTAGCTCATCCGTATCGCGCAGCTTAGGAAAGAGCCATGCCCATAGCGCGACCACTGCGATCGTGCCAACGCCACCAATCAACGTCGCAGGGACCGTGCCAAACCAGGCTGCGGTCAGGCCTGACTCAAATTCTCCGAGTTCGTTTGACGCGCCGATAAAGACTTGATTGACGGCCCCTACTCGACCACGCATCGCCGGCGGCGTGCGCAGTTGCACCAAGGTGGTGCGGACAAAGACGCTGACTAGATCGGCTGCGCCGATCGTCACCAAACAAAGAAGAGACAAAGTGAACGACGTCGACAGGGCAAAGACACAGGTGCCAGCGCCAAACAAGGCAACGCAGCCAAGCATCACCTTACCGGCGTTGTGACGCAGCGGACGGTAAGCCAGATACACCGCCATCAGAGCCGCACCTAAAGCCGGCGCGCTGCGCAGCACGCCTAGTCCCATCGGTCCGATATGCAGTATATCACGGGCGTAGATCGGAAGTAGCGCGACGGCGCCCCCGAGTAATACGGCGAATAGGTCGAGTGAGATCGCACCGAGTAGAACTTGATGCGTCCGTACATAATGGATACCTGCCAATAATCGGGACCAATTGGCATCGCCAGGTTCCATGCGACCGGTGCGAATGTGTAGACCAATAATCGCTAGGAGCGCGACCGTGCTAAGGATCCCACAGGCTAAATAGACATCTGCTGGTCCTTGGTGCAGCCCATAGAGAACGCCGCCTAATGCTGGGCCAAGGACCGTAGCGATTTGCCACACGCTTGAGTTCCACGCCAGGGCGTTGGCGAAATCGCTGGTGGGAACCAGACTCGGCAGCAGCGCTGAAGCCGCCGGGCCACCAAAGGCCCGGGCCGTGCCGAACAGCACCAAGATTGCATAAATAGGCGTCAGACCGTGGCTTAAGTCCATACCGCTGGTGGCGGTCCAATACAAGGCGGCGGCACACAGCATCATCATGATGTAGTAGACGATCAAGATCTGCCGCCGGTCAAAGCGGTCGGCGACATGGCCGGTGAGCAGGGCCAGCAGCAAGGCCGGAGCGAATTGCAGCAGCCCCACCATACCAAGGTCAAACGCACTCTTGCTGATGTCATAGACCTGCCAGCCAACCGCGACCGATTGCATCTGGATGCCGAGCGTACCGGCTAGCCGGGCTACTTCATAGTAGCGAAAATCACGGTGTTTGAACGCCGTCAGCGGCGCGGAGTTGGACGGATTGGACATCGGAACGATCCTCAGGGAGCTGGGGCATCCTTGAGTCTGCCATATTTAGATCGCTTTTCGTGCGACAATTGTCGCAAAAATCATGAGCCCAGGAATTTTGGGGGACCCACCCGCAGGCGAGTCCCCCGCAATGCCGCAAGGAAGATCGGCAATATTCACTGTTTCCAGCTGTTATTGACTATATATCCGGGTGCGTAATCGGCGTCGTTCCAGACGTGGTCAGCACGCAGCTTGCCCTCGTCGACGTTGAAGTAGGTCTGGAGCCGCATTTACTTCGATGTTTGGATAAAGATCAGAGCCGACGGCCCGACAATGTGATCATAAGTTTGTCCAGGCTTTGCCACGGTGTCGATCGCCGAGCCGATCTTGCACGTTGTTGAAGCGCCGGGTGCCACGTCGACACCGTGTGGACACGGCGCACCAGAGGTGTGCATACGGTGCGTCACGGTATCATCGTTATAGATCGTAAGTACGTCTCCGACCTTCAGAATGATGGGCGTCGCTGCCGTGTTCCACGGTCCCTTGCCAGTCCCAACCTTGATGTGGAATTTAGTGTAATCGATCACCGGCTGCGGGATGACCGCCGCTGGCGACGGTGCAGGCGTATCGGCCGGAGGCGTGGTCGCTGCCATTTGTGCAGCCGGTGACGGTGCTGGGGCCGCTGCGCTTGGGTCGGGCGCGGGCGTAGCAACTGCTGGTGCGGGATCGACCGGCGCAGCTGCAGCTGGCGCTTCTACCGGGTTTGCGTTGGCAGAAGGATTAGGCGCTGTCTTAGCATTGGCATCGCCACCTGTGGCGCTGTTCTGATTAACTGTGGCCCGGTTGTGCTCAGAAGGCTGCGCCCCGGTGGAGCAGCGCACGGTCGTGACCATCATCACCGCGAGGCTAACCCCGGTAAGTAAGCGAGCATGACTGTGATTGATCATACGAATAACGCCCTCGTCTTGAATGGATCACTCCTAACTTAACTTCGACCTAAAAAACTTATCGGATGCTGCCAGATCAAACTTGAGTCGAGCTGCAATACGACCGTTTTTGCCCATTAATCTCACCGCTTAGACCAGGCTAAGGCAGTTCATTTGCGCAACTCTGGGAGAGTGCGCTGGAAGAGTGCGCTGTCCCGCCGGTCCGTTGCCACTGGTATTTTTACGGCTTTAATTACGACTATTTAGAATATAAAGCCTTGATTTAATGAGCCAACTGCCCCAATACCTTATTGCAAATCGTTCGCGATCCTGAAAAGCCTTTGGAGACCATGCTGCCGACCCTGACCTACCAGACTCTGGCAATCACCGTCGGCACCGCCTGTTGCACGATTGTGCCCTTTGCCTTCGGCGCGAAACGGGGCTTGCCTAGAGGCCTCTTACCGCTGGCGACCGGGATGATGACCGGCCTGTGTTGCTTTGGCCTGCTACCCGAAGCAGGTCGAGAGGGCGGCGCCCTGAGCCTGGCGTTGACGACACTGGTTGCCGTGGTTTATTCGCTGCTGCACCTTAGACACCTCCATCACCGTCCAGCAGCCACGACTCAGACCGCTCACGCCCATGACGAAGTAACTGGCAGCTACGGCACGCATGTCCATGGCGACAGCAACCGCCCCTTGGGCATTTTGGCCACGGCGATTTTCGTCCACTCGCTGCTCGATGGCTCGCTGCTGGTGATTTCAACTGATTTGTTTACTCAGGCGACCATGTCGGTCACCGTCTCGCTGTGGATTCACAAGGCGTTCGAAGCATTGTCGCTCGCCTCGCTGGTCTACTGGCGAGTGAGCAATCGCCAGGTGGCGGCACGGTGGCTGACGGCCTATGTGCTCAGTTTCCCATGCGGAGTGTTCTTGACGTTTTGGATGCAGCAACTGGTGACCGCAAGCGGCTTGCAGCGCGTGGCCCTGATCGTGATGAGCGTGGCCATCGGCAATCTGATCGGTTGCCTGATCTTTGACTTCATCCTACCGTCGATCGGCCGGTTCAAATATTATAAAGGTGAGATCTTCTGGCTGGCCTCGGGCTTTGCTGCCGCGACTCTGCTGCTGTGGGAACTCTAACCACATCCACAGCCACTCTGCACCGGCGTGAGACACACGAAAGTTCCACTCCTGACCAAGCCGCGCTATCATGACTGGAGAGCAAATTCTCAGGGCGGAGGCCTCCGATGCCGATCTATCGCTACCTGTGCACCGCCTGCGACGAGGAATTTGAGGTCCAAGCCAAGATGGCCGATGCCGCGCCGCAAAAAGCGCCTGGCTGCAACGAGAGCCAGTGCCACCTCGTCAAGCAACTCAGCCGCGTGGCGATCCTCACACCGGGTAAAACCAGCCTCAGTGCCGCTCAAAGCCACCTGCAGCAGGCCGATGCGATCATGACCAAAAGCGGCGCTAGCCCCCAGGCGCAGGACGGTTGCGGCGAGGTTTGCCCAACTAGCTGTCAGGCGAGTCGCTACCTAGGTCGGACCTAGGGCCGCCCAAAGCCTAATTCACCGGCACCGGATCGACCCAGATGTGGATGTTGTCGGTGACCTGGCCGCCGTTCAATTGCAGATAAAGTGGTTTGCGCAGGTCAAGGTGGATAGCCCCTTTGACACAAGGATTGTGCCCTTCGTTGACCTCTTTAAAGCGGTTGTTCCAGTGTTGCGAGGGGCATGCATCAAAGAGGTAGGCATCCACCGAGATGCGCTTATCCTGACTGTACACCTTAAACTTCTTATTACAGGGAATCGCGCAACGCGGTTCCTTGACCTCTTTGCGCCCATTGGTCCAGCGCTTGACGTCACTAGGCATGCGATCAAACTTGCCCAGGCAGTCACTATCGGCGCATTCCGTCCAGCTATCGTTGTCGCACTCACCATGCCAAAGCGGCGACTGCTCGGTCGTCGCAAAGTAGATGCCACCGTGTTCTTGAGCATCACCGCACACGGTTTTGAAATAGCTCTCGGTGCCAACCGGATAGTAGGTGGTCTCAAACAAGACTAATTTGCCAGCGGATGCTTGCTGGCTTGGCGCGGGCGAACTTACGGACTGCGGCTGACTACCTCCGGGCATTGGGACCTGACAGCTCTGCTCTTGTTCCCAACCCCACTCACCGCTGGTGATCGTTTTGCAGATCGGCGCAACGCGGCAGGATGCTCCATTCGCCCAGCCCCAGCCGCTAGAATCCGTCGTCATCTGGCCGCGAGGGCACAGCGGCGGGAAGCGACAGCTATGATCTTTATCATAGCCCCAACCGTCGTGCCGCTCGTCCGGGACGCCTTTGGAGCAGTAAGGATAAGACGATGCATCAGACAGCGCCGCATTGCGACTGGCGGTTTTGCAGAACGATACGGCAGTCACGCTAAGGAGCACGGCCGAACATTGAACATATGCTGCACACTTGGACTTCATCGCTGCTGCGCCTCGAGGTTCGATGTCCCATCTGATGTCTCCTTATCGGCAGATTCACGAAAAACCTTTAGCCCGCGCTGGGCCAACCTGGGCACGGCACCACATCGGCTCCACACTTAAGGGCTTTGTTGCATAAACCCTGCCCTCCAGCCTTCCCGTCATCCCAGTTGCACGGAATTAAGCCGTTGCCCAAAAACTGGGAGGGCGGGAAGGCTGGAGGGCAGGGTTTATGCAGTAAAGCCGCACTTAAGGCATAGGCGCCTAAAACCATAAGTGAAATCAAGGATACACCGGGTCGTGTGAGGGGCGACTGCGGCGGCTTGTCGATTTTAAACTAGCGTAAAAATTGGTCAAAGGTTAAAAATGCAAAAACGCCCGAATGATTCCGATCAGGTCTTGCTGCCGCGTTGATCTATCACGGCCTTCCACAGCGGGAGGCCTTTCGAACTGGAAGGAGTGGAGAGCATGGTGGAACAATTCCGACTAGAGGTCCGCAGTTGGCTAGAGGCCAATTGCCCGCCGTCGATGCGCACGCCGGTCGTCGAAGACGAAGTGGTGATGGGCGGCAAGGCTGAGCGGTTTAAGAATCCAGAAGCCAAAATCTGGTTTGACCGCATGGTGGCTAAGGGATGGACCGCACCACAGTGGCCAAAAATCTACGGCGGTGCTGGACTAACACCAGCGGAAGCGCTCGTCCTACGCGAAGAGATGAGCCGCTTAAACTGCCGCCGGCCGTTGTTTAGCTTTGGCTACTGGATGCTTGGGCCGGTGCTGCTGCAGTACGGCACGGAAGAGCAAAAGCTCGAGCATCTACCTAAGATCGCCCGCGGCGAAGTCCGCTGGTGCCAGGGTTATAGCGAGCCAGAGGCTGGATCGGACTTAGCCAGCCTACGCACGAGGGCGGTGCTGCAAGGCGATCAATTCATCATCAACGGCTCGAAGATCTGGACATCGATCGCCCAGGAATCAGACTGGATTTTTTGTTTGGTCCGCACCGATCCGGACGCCATTAAACAAAAAGGCATTAGCTTTGTCTTGATCGACATGAGCGACCCCGGCGTCAAGGTCGAACCGATCTTGCTGATCAGCGGCGCCTCGCCGTTTTGTGAAGTCTTCTTCAAAGACGTCCGCACACCAGCGAAAAACCTCGTCGGACCGCTCAACGGCGGCTGGCAGATCGCCAAGGCCCTGTTGACTCATGAACGCCTAAACATCGATGAGATGGGCGACCGCGGTGAGGAGCAGTCACTAGAAGACCGCCTGCGTCATGCCGTCGGGACGGTAGACGGCAAACTCGCCGACCGCGGCCTACGCGACCGCCTCGCGGCTTATCACATGGATAACCAAGCCTTCCGCATGACCATGGAGTGCGACACGGCGCTGCAAAAAGCCGGGCATGCCCCGGGTGCAGCCTCGTCGGTGTTCAAATGGTACGGATCAGAACTCGGCAAACGAAAATTCGAGCTGCTCATGGAAGGACTCGGCAACGACAGCCTGGTATGGGACGGACACGGAGCGCCCGAAGACAACCAGGCAACGCGCGATTGGCTCAGATCCAAGGGCTACTCGATCGAAGGCGGCACCAGTGAGATCCAGTTGAACATCATCGCCAAACAAGTCTTGGGCCTGTAACCAGGAAGGAGTCTGCACGTGAACTGGGAAACAACCGACGAAGAACAGCTGCTGAAGCAATCGGCTGCCGAATTTTTTCAAGAGAAGATGCCACTGGGCGAGCTTCGCTACCTGCGCAGCACCAAGGATGCCAAGGGGTACTACAAAGACAAGTGGCGCACGATGGCTGAGCTGGGCTGGGCTGGAATCCTCGTACCCGAGGAGTTCGGCGGACTGGCCTTTGGCTTTCGCGGCCTGGGCCAGATCCTCGAAGAGTCTGGTCGCACCTTAGCTGCGACCCCGTTGCAGGCGACCGTCGTCGCCGCTGGCACGCTGATTCAACAGATTGGCAGCCATGCCCAGCGCAGTGAACTGCTGCCGAAGCTAGCCTCGGGTGAACTGACCTTTGCCGTCGCCCACGAAGAAGGTCGCCACCATAGCGAGACGCAGATTGCGGCGCAGGCGACCGCCGGCAAAACCACTGGGAGCTTCGTGCTTAACGGCCGCAAGAGCCTAGTCCAAGACGGCAGCGTCGCCGACAAGCTGATCGTCCTGGCGCAAACGACCCCGGGAGCGGCACCAGGTCAAGGTCTGTCGTGGTTTCTCGTCGACCCTAAACAGTCTGGCGTTGAGCTTAAGCCGTTCACCTTGGTCGACTCCAGGCCAGGCTGTGAAATCGTCTTTAACCAGGTCGCCCTCAGCCAGGACGCACTGCTTGGCGAGCTCGGCCAAGCCGGCACGTCCTTTCACGCCCTGCTGGACCGCGCCCGCATCGGCCTGGCCGCAGAGTTGCTTGGGTCGGCCAGCGAGGCCTTTCAATTGACGCTGAAGTACCTCAAAGAGCGCAAGCAATTTGGCGTGGCGATCGGCAGCTTTCAGGCACTGCAGCACCGCATGGCCCATATGTACGGCGAGCTCACCGTGTCCCGCGCGGTGGTCGCAAGGTCGCTGGCGGCCCTCGACGAGCACAGCCCCGACACGCCACGCTTGGCTAGTCTGGCCAAGGCCAAAGTCAGCGAGGTCTTCCAACTCGTCGCCCGTGAAGCGGTGCAGCTGCATGGCGGCATCGGCATGACCGATGAGCACAATATCGGCTTCTTTTTAAAGCGCGCGCGAGTCAGCGCGGAGTTGCTCGGCACGCCGAGCTTCCACCGCGATCGCTACGCTAGTCTGCTGGAATTTTGAGGCTAGGCGCCATTCACTAAAGTTGAACTCAGGAGACGCACATGAGCGGAACTTACGACATCCACGGCCGGACCGCGGTGATTACCCTAAACAACCCGCCGGTGAATGGCCTGAGCCATGACCTGCGGACCAAGATCGTTGCGGGCATCCAGGCGGCGCTTGCCGCACCAGAGATCCAATCGATCGTCTTGATCGGCAGCAGCCGGGCCTTTTCCGGCGGCGCTGATATCCGCGAGTTCAACCTGCCGATTGGCCTAGCCGAACCGAATCTGCCGCAGGTCATCGACGTCGTCGAATCGAGCACCAAGCCCATCATCGCCGCGATCGGCGGCGTGTGCATGGGTGGCGGACTCGAGCTGGCCCTCGGCTGTCAATACCGCATCGCCCTTGCCGATGCTTTGATTGCCCTACCCGAAGTCAAACTCGGCGTGCTGCCGGGAGCTGGCGGCACGCAGCGCCTACCTCGGCTGCTAAATCCCGAAATCGCCCTCGGTATGATCGTGACGGGTGAAGCCTCCCCTGCCGCTAAGTTCAAAGGCACGGCCTTGTTCGACCAGATCGTCGACGGCGATTTATTGGCGGCAGCGCTGCACTTCGCTGCGGCCCTAGCCGACACACCAAAGCCGCTCCTTCGGACCCGTGACCTGCCAGTGCTCAAAGTCGAGCCAAGCGCCTTTGCGCAGGCCAGCGCCAAGCTCTTGGCCGGGATCCAACCCGGCTATCCGGCACCGGCCAAATGCGTCGAGGCCGTCCGTGCCGCCTTGGAACTGCCCTTTGCCGACGGTCTACGCCGCGAGCAAGAGTTGTTTCACGAGCTGGTCGAAACCTCGGCGTCCAAGGCCCTGCGACACGCTTTTTTTGCAGAGCGCGCCGCAACCAAGCTCGCCTCTGTACCCGAATCCACCCAAGCTCGCCCCATCAAGCAAGTCGGCATCATCGGTGCTGGCACCATGGGCAGCGGCATCGCCATGAACTTCCTGAACGCTGGCATCGCCATCGTTCTGCTGGAGATCAAGGCCGACGCCCTCGAGCGTGGCGTGGCGACCATCCGCAAGACCTACGATAGCGCGGTGAAAAAAGGCAAACTGAAGCCGGTTGAGCTGGAGCAGCGCCTAAGTTTGTTGCGTGCCACTACCGACTACGCCGACCTCGCCACGGCCGATCTGATCATCGAAGCCGTCTTTGAAGATATGTCGATCAAGGAGCAGGTGTTTCGCAAGCTCGACCAAGTCGCCAAGCCAGGTGCAATCCTCGCCAGCAACACCTCGACGCTCGACCTCAACGTCATCGCGGCGGTGACGCGGCGCCCCGAAGATGTCATCGGCCTACACTTCTTTAGCCCGGCCCATTTGATGAAATTGCTCGAGGTCGTACGCGGAGCTAAGACCGCTGACGACGTCTTAGTCACGGCGATGGCCTTGGCGAAGAAGATCAAAAAGACCGCCGTGGTCTCCGGTGTCTGTGACGGCTTTATCGGCAATCGCATGATCGCCCCCTACAGCCAACAAGCCATCCAACTCCTCGAAGAAGGCTGCACTCCCAGTCAAGTCGACCAAGCGCTCGAAGCGTGGGGCATGGCGATGGGCCCGTTTCGCATGGGCGACCTCGCCGGCAACGATATCGGTTGGGCCATCCGCAAGCACCAGCGCTTGACGGTGCCTGACCCCGAGTACCCGCGCATTCCCGATCGCCTGTGCGAGATTGGTCGCTACGGCCAAAAAACCAGCGCTGGCTGGTACCGCTACGAGGCTGGCAGCCGCGACGCACTCGTCGATCCCGTCGTCTTGGACTTGATCACCGCCTACCGCGCTGAGAAGGTCCTCAAGACGCGGACCATCAGCGACGCCGAAATCGTCGAGCGCTGCATCTACGCCCTGTATCAAGAAGGCACCCGCATTCTCGACGAAGGCATCGCGCAGCGTGCATCGGATATCGATCTGGTTTACCTGTGTGGATACGGCTTTCCGCTGCATCGCGGCGGGCCGATGTTTTACGCCGAGACCGTCGGGCTTGCAGCAGTGGCGCAGAGGGTGGCGACCTTCTACGCGCAAAGTGGCGATCCCTTGTGGCGGCCGGTGACGGAGGCGCCAGCTCGGAAGGGTTCAAGGATCGTCGACTCGGTTAAAACGGAGACTAGACGATCAGCCGAGCTGTAAACGGAGCCTCGGGGTCTGGCGTGTCCGTGCGACCACTTCGGTCACGCCAGAGCCCCTAGCGTCATGTGATTGGTGCCATTGCTGGCAAGGTTCAAGGAGTGAAGGGTTCGCGCCGCCGTTGCTTACCGCGTACCCACCAGCTGCATCCGCCGCCGCCGACTCGCTGAATGTTCATCCACCGGCCCAATCACCGAAGGATGGCGCAGGTGATGCCAGCTTGCCGCCAGGTACCCTCCCTCCTCGATCAAAGGCTCACCCGCTCGCTGCGCATAGAGCGCCATGAACCGGTGGTGGGCAGTACCCAGGTGGTAAAAAGGTACGCGCGGAAACGCATGGTGCACTGAATGAAAGTTTAGGTAGTTAAAAAACCACCGACCAAGGGCATTGCTGCGCAGATTGCGGCAGCTATAACTTTGCGTCTCAAAATAATGCCGACCCTTACCCCATAAACCATAATGCTCGACATGCGCGCGCCACTGGAGGACGCCACCGGTCATGCGTTCCAGGATGAACCAGACGACGAAGGTGTGGCCAATCGAGGCGCCAAAAAAGTATGCAGCGCCGGCGTAGAGCGCGGTGTAGCAGGTCGCAATGCCGATCAGGTCGAGACTTAGTTGACGCCTTAGGCCCTTCGATTTAGGTGCGAACTCGATGCCCTGGCGGATTGTCTTGTAGAGGAGCCCAAAAGCGGCGAAGACAAAGATATCGATGAACCATTGATGCCGCACATAAAAGCGACCTAGTGCCGAAGCCTGCGCATACTCCTCGGCGGTCCACTGCACTCGCTCTGGATCTTTGAAGTCGTCGCCGTTCATCTTGTGATGGATCTTATGGATCTCGGAGTAGGTCCCATGCACCCAGAGCAAGGGCCACGACACCATGCGCGGCACGACTTCATCAAACCAGGTCCAGCCAGTGAGCGTCGTATGAATGGCATCATGGGTGGTGATCATCCAGGCGGCGAGGATCGTCCCGCAGGCGAAGGCATAGGCAATCGTCTCGGCCCAACCTTGTGCGCTTAGGGCGAGGAGCAAAAGCGGCACGGTGAGTCCGGCGCAGATCATAGTTTTAACGACGCCATGCCAAGGCCGGGTGGTCTGTAGGTCGGCGACAGCCGCCTGCAGCTCCTTAGCTGTGACGATGGATACTGGTGCTTGGGTCTGTGACATGATCGACTCCATTCTGTGAATGCTTCTCCCCATCCCTGCCCCTTTTATGGCAACATGGGCAGACATCTGAGAGGACCCCTCAATGCCTGTTTCGGAAGGTGGCGGCCCCACCTTTAATTCCCAGACGCCAAGCCGCCTTAGCGAGCAAACCGCACCTCCGTCAGCAGCGACCGGGACCGACCTCACACGTCGAAAAAAGCCCTTAAATAACCGCTCAAAAGTCCGCAGATGGCTCCCCCTAATGGTGGTTACCGCAATCATCATAGCGCTTTGGGCCTACATTCCTCCAGTCTATAAGTTGCGCTTTGGACCGGTGACCGTCACCCGCTACGACCGCCACTTCGGAGCCACCCGCGCCGTGGTCGGCCCTGGCCTCAAGGGCTGGATCAGCACGGCAAAGATCTCCAAGCACGCCCTGCACGCGATCATCGCTGAGGAGGACGGCCGGTTTTACGAACACCATGGTCTAGATCTCGATCAGATGCGCAAGAGCTACCTCGTCAATCTACGGCGAGGCCATTATGCGCGCGGAGCCTCGACGATCTCGCAGCAGGTCGTGAAGATGGCCTTTCTGACCCGCGAGAAAACCCTCAACCGGAAGCTGCGCGAAGCCATCGGCACCTTGCTCATGGAGACGATCCTGACTAAGGATCAAATCTTGGAGTGGTATATCAACATGGCGGAGTTTGGTGACGGGGTCTACGGTATCGAGGAAGGCTGCTGGCATTACTTTAAAACCAAACCGGAGCAACTGACCGTCTCACAGGCCGTGCATCTGGCCCTGGTGCTGCCGAGCCCGAACGGCTGGTCGCGAGGCTTACGTCGCAAGGTGCTCACACCGTTTGGCCAGCGTCGCTTCCTCGCCATCCTTAACACCATGCGCAATATGGGCTACATCACCAAAACCCAATGGACCGCGGCGGTCACCACCGGCGACTTTGGCCGGCCGTTATCAGGCTATACGACGCTGGTTGAGGCGCCAGAACCTTCCTCTTCGCCGGCCACGGTCAACCCCACCGCCAGCGACCAGGAGAAAGCCGCAGACGACGATGGCCAAGACTCCGACGAGGCCATCGACGCGGGGCCGGAGGAGTCCACGCCGTGAACGAGGCCAAGCTGCCACTGAAGACTCAGTTGATCGCCTTCGCCCTGTGGTTGGTCGCACGGCTGCTACTGGCGAGCTACCGCATCGTCGTGATCGGCCAGCAGCACCGCGACGCTGCGGCGGCCAGGCATGCTCACGGTAGCTTCTGCATCGCCTTGTGGCATGAGCACCTCTTTGCCAGCATCCTCGCCCATCACGGCCAGCGCTTTGCACCTCTGGCGAGCTTGTCGCATGATGGGGACCTGGTCACGCGGGTGATGGACCGCTTTGGCTTCAAGACGGTGCGTGGCTCGAGCAGTCGCGGCGGCGGCGAGGCTCGCGACGGCCTGGTGGCGAGCACCGAGAACGGCTGGTTTACGGCACTCACCGTCGATGGTCCACGCGGACCGAGGCGCCGAGTCAAGGGCGGGATCATCGACATCGCTCGGCGCACCGGAGTCGCCGTGCTGCCACTTACCACGGTCGCCTCGTCGCAGTGGATCCTGAGGCGCAGTTGGGACCAGTTCAAGATCCCTAAACCCTTCGCCAAGGTCGTCGTCAGCTACGCGGCCCCCGTCATCGTTGCGGCCGACACCCAGGGATTGGCCTTTGGCGCGGCAAAAGCCGAAGTCAAAGCTGGCCTCGCTACGGCCGAGGCCAACGCCCAAGCTTTTCTGCAGCGGCAGCGGTCGGAGATTTAAGGATGAGCGGGTTTAAAGCCAGCAAATGCTTCGAGGGTGCCGGCCCCGTCCTGATCTGGGCGGCTACGACACGCCTGGACGATGGTCGCTGGTGGAAAGGCTACCTGATCGCCGATGCGCAGCAGCAAAGCTTTGGCGTGCGATTAGAAGCCGCCAAAGGTGACGACCTCAAGGTCAACGGCGGCGTGGTCACGATGATCCGTAAGCACGCCCGCACAGCCGCTATCGGTGCCGTGCTTGCCGATCCAGTCCACGGTCACATCTGGTTGCCGCTGTTTACCGGCGGCGGTTACAGCGAGACCCCGCGCTACTGGCTGCAGCTGGCGCAGGGACTGCCGCCGGAGCTGCGCTTTATCGATGCCACCGGCACAGCACTGATCCGCAAAAGCTCGCAGGGCACCTACACGAAGCGCTGGACGCTGCCGGATGCCTTGCCTGTATATCCACCTGACGGCAGCCTCATCGACATCACCGAGACGCTACTAAGTGAAGCAGCCGTGGGCGGCGACAAACCCGACGAGGCGAACGCATCAGCTGAGCTGCTGGCAGCAGATACCAGCGATGTCCGCCTCGTCGCGACTCCGGGTGCCGCGCCGCTTCCCGACTACCAGCGCAGCGCCAGGGATCGTCTAAGCCGCCGCCTAAAGACCCTGCATAAAAGCGCCCTGCGCCTCGAACAAGAGCAAGCCAAGGCGGCCGCCAGCACGCAGCTCAGCCTGCAAGCGACGCAGCTTGCCGCCTTCCTGCATCTGGTCCGGCCCGACATGATTGAACTGCGCTTGTCCCCAGCCGAAAGCGGCTTAAGGGAAGAGCTGGTCATCCCGCTCGACGGCGATAAAAGCCCCGGTCAAAACCTCACAGATCTCCATGTGCAGATTAAAAAATCGCGCCGTGCCGCGACCACTCTTAAAGCGCAGCTCACCGCTCTGGCCGAAGATATGGATGCTTTGACGCAGGACTTGTCGCGACTGCGCGCTGCAACACTGCCCCTCCAAGCAGTCGAAGCGATGCTGCAGCGCTACCATCTGAGTAAAGCCAGTCAGGCCCAAGCGCCTGAAGAGGCCAAAACGCCCTTTCGCACCATCTACTGGCAACCCGCCGGTACCCAGGAAGCAGCACAGCGCATCCGCATGCTGGTCGGCAAGAGCGCGGCAGACAGCGACGAACTCTGCCGCCAAGCCAAAGGCCACGATCTATGGATCCACGTCGTCGGCACGACCGGCAGCCACGTCATCATACCGTTTCGCCAGCTCAAGGGCGGTATCGATCAGCAACTGATCCGGGCCGCGGCGATCCTCGCCCTGCATTACTCGAAGCTGCGCGGTGACGAGCGCGGCGAGGTCTACGTCAGTCGTCGCCAGTTCATCCGCAAGCGCAAGGGCATGCCACCTGGCTTGTGGCAGGTGGACCAAGCCGAGACGATGTTCTTTCGCTACGATGGCGCCGAACTGGCACGTCTACTGAGTCAGACGGAGGGCCCGTGAGTCTTTTTACCGACGAACTGCATATCCATCTCTACGGCTGCCTGAGTGCGGCGGATGTCTGGACGCTCGGGCGCGACCGCTACCGCAAGATGAGCGCGCGGCTTGACTGGTACGCAAGTGAATACGCCGCGGCCTATGGCCAGACGCCAGATTACCGACGCTACTGGGAGCAAGACCACGGCTTCGAGTTTCTTAAAAATGATTTTCTGTTTACAAGGCACGGTTCGTTTGCACAGTTTCAGGCCTGCTTCAACCTGATGATCGCGCTGTTTCCGGCCGTCCCCGGTGACACCCTCATCCTCGAACACGTGCTCAAGACGCAGCGCGCTCAAGGCCTGCGCTACGGCGAATATCGCTGCTTTACGCCGCCTTACCTAACCGGCGAACAGGTCACGGCCTTTGTCGGTGCGGCGGCCGACGCCGCGGCACGGATCGACCAAGACAGCGGCGGCCAGTTTAAACCGCGGCTAGCGTTTAGCATCAGCCGTGACGTCGCGCACGGCCAGCGGCAGCACCTGGCGATCCGAGCGGCGCTTAAGGGCCAAGTCGAGCGCCAACGCGTCGTCACCAGCCTCGACTTTTGCGGTGCGGAAGCCGGCCATCCTCCAGGACCTATGGCGCCGCTGTTTAACGCCATTCGCACCGCCAATCAGGAGCATCCGGCTGGCGCTTTAGCGATCCTCTACCACGTCGGCGAGTCCTTCGATGACATGAGCGTGATGAGCGCCATGCGCTGGGTGTGGCAAGCGCACCAGCTTGGCGCCCACCGACTTGGGCACGCGACGGCCCTCGGAATTGATCTAGCGGCATTGGCTGGAATCACCAATGTCCGCGAAGGGGTCGCTGAACGACTTGACCACCTCGCCTGGCTCGAAGTGCAAGCACCTTGGCTGGCGGACCGGGGCCACCGGATCGACGTGCGAGAGATCAGGGCAGAACGCGCACGCCTCGCCGGACTGCCAGGGGATGCTTTCACCCAGGTGAGCTATGACGAGACTGCACTCACCGCGGCAAAGAGCCTCCAGAGCGCGCTGCTCCAGGACCTGGCTGCTGCGGGCGCCATCGTCGAAAGCTGCCCCACCTCCAATCTGCGCATCGGCCGCATCGCCGATCCCCTGCACCATCCGTTGATTCGCTTTGTCGCGGCAGGACTGACGACGGTGGTATCGAGTGATGATCCGGGGATCTTTGCCATTGATCTGGCGCACGAGGAGCGTGTTTGCAGAAGCGAGCTAAATCTGCCAGATGCTGCGTTACAAGGACTGCAGGCGACAAATCGGCAGGTGTGGTCGGAGGCCCTGAGTCAACGTCCGGGGTTTTAACGGCGACGGATAGGCTGGCGCGCGCCAAGTTGGCAAGACCTTCATGGTCCGTCAACCCACTGATCAAAGCTAACCGGACGCGACGCGATCTGTCCGAGGAGCGCCTCCGGCCCGAATCCAGGCAGACCTTCGGCCCGCTGGAAGGCCAACTACCGCTCTATGCGGAGTGATTAAATATCACAGCGACTTTCGTGCAGCCCTTGCCCACCCTGAGTGAAGACCACCTCGTCGACCGCCGCATCAGCCGTCCAGCGGCAAAAGAACGAACGAGTATTGCCAGGGCAGCTACCCAGATCCTCAGCTGCTTCTAGAGTAAAGGCCTTATTCGGAACAACACAGAATGTCTTGGGGCCACCGTAAGTTTTTCCCGACGCGCTACTCGCGTGATAGTAATAGCGGGTATTGGTTGTTTTGGCGACGTTGAGCTTGCAGACTCCATTTTCAACTTTGAAATACCCCACCGTTCGAAAACTTGAACCTCCAGTATATTCAGCCCTGACCACATAAATATCTTCACCGCTGTAGTTACAAAGCTTAATTTGCGCTGCGGATGCCGCCGTCGCAATGACACCAAACAGGGCTGAAAGTGTTGCTTTATAGATCACTGGATACTCCTTCGTGGTGTAGATAGCCTATTTTGGCTATATCGCAACCTGTTCATTCCTGTAAAGGTAAATTCCGTTCAAGCCTACACCTTTTGCTGCCGACCTACCCGCAGCTCAAGTCAGCCTTCGGCCTGCTGGACATACATACAGAGGGATTAGACAGTGATTCAGGGGCTGAACATGAGGCCTGGAAGCCTTGCGGCACAGGCCCCTAACTTTTTGGACCAAGTTTTTTTTCGGGCTACCATAGGAAAGTGCTTAAAATTGTGGCAGCACTGGTCCTCCTGAGGCCCGACGCTGTGTTCCCGGAGTCCCCGACCATCTTCCGCAACAAGTTCGCGCAGAGATCGTAAAAAAATTCGCAGATCTTCTTAGCGCCATGATCACATCAAGTAAAATTAAGGAGTTTATAAATGATCAGGAATCACAAAATAACTGAAGCGCATGTGAGGCGGTGCGCCTACATGTGATCAGCGCCATGGTGACGGAGGCGCTCGGAGACCATAGGGAAATCAGTGCCGATGACCTGCCAGAACTAAAAACCATGCTGCCGCCAGGCTCACCAAGCCCGGTAGCTGCGAGTCAGAAGCTCGTCGCACGAGAACCAAATACCACGCCTGAAATCGTCCAAATGCTCAAGGAAGCACTACAGGAAGACAGACCTTTGGATGCTGTTATGGAGACTATCGAAAGGGCGATCCTAAAAGCAGCTCTTGCGCGGCACTCTTCGACTCGGTCCGCGGCTGATGCTCTATCGGTTGCGCGATCGACACTGGCGGCGAAAAAGGCTAGGTACTTTGACAAATAGATGATGTCGAGAATGGCGTGGTTTAAATTGAGCGGATCAGATCGATGTGCGTGGGGAAGGCATTTTGCTGGAACGTAGGGGGTCGCCGGACGCTGGGCGCACTCTGCATACCGGCGAGCAGGACGGTTTCGGCTAGCACGAACCAGCATTATCATACCGATCTTGCTGTCATCGGAGATTGGGCGGGATGAAGAGCTTACCGCCCACCTTTTGTCTTTCATGGATTGCTCGAGATACCGAAATACTGCGCGAGAAAATCTAGAACTTCACTAGGCGACGTCTTGATGTTTTTAGCCTTGAAGGTCTGCCTCAGGGACCCTTCGTTTTCCCTCCTCATGGCGTCCAGGAAGGATATCATGTGTGACATTGGCAAGCCAACCAAGGGCTGTTGTGCGGCAGCGTCGAGCGTTTGATATAGCGCGAATATATCGTTGCGGTGCTTGGTGATGTCCTTGCTGTCGACGGACTTATCGCCGCTTAGTTTGCGCGCGGTCAAATCATTGAAAGCTCGTGCCTTGAGTACCATAGTTGCCGGTGCATTCGAGATGCGCAAGTTGTCGGCAATAATCGTGTTGGCTTTTATGAAGTCGACGTACTCCTCTTCGAGGAGGATTGCGGAGAGTCCGTCGCCTTCCTCAGTGCGGCCAACCAGAGGCACCACATGCTGACCATCCAGGAGGTGGAGGGCATCTGGTTTGGTCGAGAACAACTCAATCATTTTTGGATACGCACCGTCCTTGGGCTTGCAAAAGCGATAGTAAACGTGGCCGCCGTCCTGTCGCTTGGCAGCCTCGTATCCTCCACCCGAGACGTAACTTTTTAACCTGGCGGCAAAGGGTGCAATGTCCTTAGCGATGAGCACGACATCAACGTCCTTGGTCACTCGTGAGTCGAGTCCGGCGGCTTCCAGTAGTAGCGCAGCGGCGATGCCGCCGATAACGACGAAAGCATCCTCAACGCCGTTCATTGCTAGGGTGAAGTGGTCAAGGCCATGGACGGTCATGGGGCAATCCTCGCTTTTAACGGCAGGCTGATGGATGACATCATGTCATCCAGTGCACTTTGCACGCGCTCGTCGGGTTCTTCTTCCAAGATCAATGCCAGCGAGATCGGGTCGACAAGCCCATTGTGGGCCGTGATCTTAGGGTCTCGGCTCCAGAGTTCTATGTAATATGCTGGCTCGTGCTGTGCCTTCCAGCGGGAAATTTGGCGGCGAGCAGACTTCGCGTCGACAGCATATGTCGTGATGCGTGGTTCAGCGAGCATGGTTCGCGCCGCTAGTGCCGTTTCACCGCTAGTAACGAGCGATATCTCCTCCGGTAGGTGGTCGAGGCCAATCACCGAAGTGACGGGGGATCGCAGGTGCTTTCGTGCAAGTCGCCAAAGTTCTGCGCGTGTGGGAAACTCGATGATCTTGGAGCTACCGACGTTTCGACTCGAGCAGAGCTTGGCGCGAAGCAGCTGTGCAAGCGCGCGGCTAGTTACCATCTTGCTCACGCCAAGTCTGCGGGCGATTTCACTCCCGTCGTTATCACCGAGGTCTTGGTCGATGAGTTGGCGCGTGAGGATCCCTTGCGCCCAACCACCCAGCTCGTTGGACCTCGGCACGGCGGGCGACTTGTCGCTTTTGGCGTGGAGTTGTAGCAGGATGAAGGGGAGGTACACTTGTCGGTCGACTTCGACAAAGGCGATGTGTGCCTCAATTAGGCGCCTAGCGGTATCACCCCGAATTCGCTCTAGAACAAACACCGGCTCACGTTGGGTCGCGCGCTTGAGGAGCGCGGCTTGTCTCCGGAGGTCGATGGAACGAACGCTGTCATCGTTCGTGCGAGTCATTGCGAAGATCACAGGTACGCCGAAGATAGTGCCGTCGCGGAGATTATAGAAATCGAGTAGGTATCGGGGCAGCCTAGCCACGTTTGTGGGCCGTTCGATTTTTACATCTGTCTCGGCGCCAGCTATGGTACGCAAGAACTGGATTGCTTTCATTTCAACAGTCATATTGGAATGATAACTAAAAAAACGATTAATAACAAGTGATAGTTACAAGCCTAAAATTTTGATATATACCTGTAATTACATAGATATTCCAAAAAACAGTCTCAGATCCGAGATCGGGTAGGCCGGCCCATTTCTGAGCCGGCCCCACCACAGAACCGTACGTGCGGATTTCCCGCATACGGCTCTTCGGAAAGAATAAAATTACAGCCTTGAATATCCAGCCAGTTGCGAGTAGC